>Ga0256405_10002193_pt1 | contig 46794 bp, 29 predicted proteins | sample RumenRJG_02DNA_FD_189096 | JGI IMG/M metagenome (GOLD analysis project Ga0256405, IMG submission 189096) | Bovine rumen microbial communities from Lethbridge, Alberta, Canada - RJG_02 | ecosystem: Host-associated > Mammals > Digestive system > Stomach > Rumen | place: Canada: Alberta... | reverse complement strand
TTAGCCTAAATCAGGTCAAAATCCCTTTGAAATCGGGAGTTCTCGGACGGGCTGGGGGGGGGGTGTACACTTTTTAAAGGTGTACACCCTCGTCAAACCCTTATGCACAAAGGGCTGAATGGCAATTAGGGTGTAGGGTGCAGGGGTTTTTATTTTTTTGTATAAGGGAGAGGCATGTGAGCAAGGTTTCCATCTCTTTTAGTAAACGTAAAAAAACAAGTTGGTATGATTTTTTAACTGTTACTTAAATATCACTACCGACTGGCGTGCTCTTAGTACACAACCGTTCTTATAATCACGCAATTCCTGATTATCACCATGCAGAGCTTTCTCCAGCACCTTTCCATGCTCCGCCTGGTTCCTGCCATTGCCAATGTTCATGCTCTGCCATATCGCCAAATGCCAGATTATGGTGGCAAAGTTACAAATAATAATTAATGTAAGCAAGCACGAAATGCTAAAAATGGAATAAACAAATAATTATGATGTTCACTTATCAGGGCAATGAGTGGAAAGGACGGACGGTGAGGCCGTCATCTTTATCATGGCTGATGGTATTATTATTAGCAGAGCTGAAACTGAAACTGTAACAATAACCAAGCTCAGTGCTAGCAGACGTTAAACTCCAATAATAGCCGAGAGTGGTAACATCGGTCCAAGAATGAGAAGGATCAAGATCATAACCCGCTGCAGGAAAGAAGAGAGTTTTACCAGTTACAATAGTATACTGACGACCTGCTACCCCATTCTGAGTTACCCATGCATTTGTTTTACCGACCAAAGCATTCAACTCAGCCTGGGTGGGAACATGCCAGCCTGTTGGCAAGCCTAATGATGACAAATTGGCAAAGGTGTAGTATTTGCCGTAGTGCTCGGGACAGAGGGCACCGACATTCATGAGGGCGACAGCTTTATTGCCGCTAATGACAATGGCAGGAAGTCCATCTATCACACCGACTGTACCTTCGCTAGAACTGGTAAGTTCAGGCAACTTCGTCAGTGACACTGTTGCCGTATAATATTTGCCATTGGCAAGAGTGGCTTTTTTCGTACCCTTGTACCAATTGCCGTCATCATCCTGAATGTAGAAGGAATAGATCTGCTGAGTGGTAGAGGTGTTGCGCAACGCTACATAGACTTCTTTAGATGCTGAAGAGAGCGTGCCAGTGACAGCTCCCACCGTTGCTGAACCTTTCTGCACCAAACCTGGGGCAGCAATACCGAATGTTTTAACGATAATGTCACTACTTCCATCTTTGAATGTAAACTTGGTGATGGACTGTTGCGGGGCGAGTGAAACGCTGGTGGATTCAAATGTCAGCGGAGTGACAGTTTTTACCTTGAGCGTACCAACAGCATAACTGGAGATTTCTGCCAGTGTGCCCTTCTGACCATCATAGTTTGGCGTTGCACTGAGATAGTGCAAGGTAACTACCTCATTTTCTGCAAGACTCGTAGCATCCAAAACTCCACTCAACGTGGTACTTTCTCCTGCTGTCTGGGCTTTCAGGGTACCGACAATGGTACTGCCATCAGCATCCACAACAACTACCTCATCATCCACGGCAAAACTAGCAGCTATATTTACGCCATCCGCACTCAGCGCACGATTGGTAGCATCGCCCATCGACGCCGTGAGAGAAACGTGCCAAATGTGGTTGTCGTTTCCTGCAGCCTCATCACTATCGTTTGAACATGCGGTGAACGCCAGCACTGCCAGCATTCCGCAAAGACTCTTCATTGTTTTCATATCGTTTCCTTAGTCTGACCATCCACCATCCTGGTGCTCGTATCCCTCAAGCGTAGCACTGGTAGAATTTGCTAACAGTGCTACGTTGGTTCTCGTTTCCACTACCTTGACGGTGGGGCTGACGTATATTCTCTTTCTTTTCATTGGTTCAAATAAACTTATCGCTTAAGTATCTTCTTGCCATTCTTGATGACGATGCCACGATAGCTGTCGTTCACACGCTGGCCGTTCAAGTTGTAAGTGGGTTCGGAGTCTTGATCCTTGAACCCTGAATCATGAACCGTCTCTATACCCGTAGCCTCCACATAGCCAACAGTCACAATCTCGATGCGGTCGTTAGCCAACGGCAAGTTCTCGAGGGTGCGCGGGTCACATGCCGTGAAGCAGTAGCTCATCGCCTTCATACTGCCACCGTCGGCAGCCCCGATGCGATAGAAGTACTGGTCGTCGCCGGTATCAGCGAACACCAATGCACCGAACTCGTTCAGCACACTGTTGGGTTCAGACAACGGCATCTGCCATACATCGTAGCGTCCGCTAAAGGTGGAACACCAGTAATGGATTTCGTTAAAGGCATCCACCACCTCGTCCTCGCTCATTTCCTGCTCGGCAGCCGTCAACAAGGCATTTATCTCCTGCCCCATCTGTTCAGTCACCAACGGCTCTACACCGGCACGACGCGGTTTGACTAACAATGGAACAGCTGTAGGCAGGGTCACGCCCTCTACCATCTGTTCATAGATTACCGCCACTGTCATACGCTGTCTGTCTGGATCGGCAGGATCCTCGGCATCGTAAATATCATTGAGAGCCAGAATCTCATAGTCCTCCAGCATCGGCGCCGTGATGGTCTGCGAGCCACGAGGATCCAGAATAATGGGCTGCCATCCGTCAGCTACCATTGCTGAGAGCGGTGCACGCATCGTGGTCTGTTTTCTGGAGAGAGCCTTCTGTGCGGCAGCTTTCGCCTGACGGCGTGCCCAGTCGGTCTGCTCCCACTGCTCGTAGTTGCCCGTAGGCTTATCGATATATTGCAGATAGTAGCGGAAGGGCAGCAATTGCGTAGTACTGTCGCCGAGCACGAAGTCGCTCACACTGTCGCGCCAGGTGTACATCAGTTCCTTGGTGATTCTGGCTGGAGCAATGCTGTCGTAGGTCACCACCACACGAGCCATATCCTTGGTGTTGGCTATCTGGGCACCCACGCCGCCCGACGGCATACGAATGGTCAGCGGCTGAGACTTGCCATCCTTGATAAGCTTCATATCGAAGTAGTATTGGTTATTACCAGTGGTGCGGAAAGCCAGCGGCTCGTTGGCAGCCACCTGATACGGCTCATCGGCACTGATTTGCTTCACCAAAATATTGCTGTTGCTCGTGCTGTCTTTCTCGAAACGGTAGAATTCCATGCCGTTCTTGATCATGTTGGCATCAATGGTATAGTCGAAGGGCAGTACCCAAGGCTCGTAGGCTCCGTTCGTACCATTACGCTTGTAGGTAATCTCATCAACCGTTACCACAGATGGACAACTGAAGCGCTGCCCGTCAGTGAGCGTCAGCGAAGAAAGATGACCGCCTCGTGCTGTTATAGAATCGTTGCCCAGAACAAGGTAAGGCCCTGTTATATCGAGGATACCCTTTGCATAGACCGGATAATCTGCCCGCACCTTCATAGCGCTGTCCGCCTGGGCAGCATACAGATTTGCATTTGTGGGATCGACCCAAGTCCAGTAGTCCTGAACAGTTTCTGCGACAGGACTGATAGGATAGATTGCGCCTGTAGCCGAATTCGTGGTGAGTTTACCTGTGGCAGAACAATGGTCGATGGTGCCCCCATCTAAAATAGTTGTAATACCGCCAACGTAGCCCTCTTGGGTAGTTACCACATTATGTCGTGTGATATTTCCGCGGAAGTGGCAGTCGCTTATTGTACCATAGTTACTGTGAGCTATACCACCACAGTCTCTCATCGTGAGAATAATTGCCTCTACCCGCAGATGCTTTACAGAAGCATTTTGACGAATCACATCAAAGAGTCCGCTACAGTTGGAGTTGCCGCTATATCTGATGGTATGTCCGCCTCCGTCGAATTTTCCTGAGAATTTGATCTTGCGGTTCCACTCACCGAGGTCGATGTCCTGTGCGAGATACATGTCTGCATCCTGGTCAGCATAGGCAATGAAGTCTTCCTTCGTATAGATATAGAAGGAGTTGCCATATTTTGCATCATTATAAGTCACCACGCCATGACTGGCCCGGAGCGCTGGCACGCTGTCGGTACCCAAATTCTGATACCAGATAACGCTGTCGCTTCTCGACTCGTTGAGCAGATAGCACACCTCACCCGAAGCAAAGCGGGCTTTTGCGACTTCCTTATTGGCATTGGTGAAAGTACCGCCCTGATTGTCGGAACAGAAGGTCGGACCGTCAGTGAAGACGAGGTTCTGGGTGGCAGTAGCAGCCATATCGCCGACGATATAACCGTAGCGTTTGTTTCCACCTCTATCTGTAAATCCAATTACCTCGTTCTTATAGCCATGCACTTTCTCGATACGGGAATTTCCTTTCTGTTCGCCCACCAAGGCACCTGTCACGCCTACGACATCATTATAGGAAATGGAGCTTCCCACGACATAGCAGTTGCGCAACAGACCGTTACCAATCAGTTGGCCTGCCAAGGCACCCGTACGGGCGTCGTTGGCTACCGCCTTGACGGTGCAGTTCTCCATACCCACACGTTCCACGATTCCGCTGACGCTGCCGAAGAGGCCTACAGAAGTGCCCTTGTAATGATCCATCTTCATGTTACGGATGACATAGCCGCAACCGTCATAATGTCCGGCAAAGCCTGCCGAGTCATTCAGGAGCGGAGCTACGGTCAGCCCCTCCATGTCGATGTCGTCCGTCTGCAGAATACTGAATTTAGAATCACTCTTCAGATTGCTGTAGGTAGCCAGATTCTTCAGATCGGCAGCCGTCATCACCCTGTAGGGTGCTTCCTCCGTCCCCTTACCCAGTACGCTCACAGCCGAATCAACAGGCACATGCGTCACGGTGAGGTCTATGCCCTTAAAGGCATCCTTACCCTGATCGGTAGTCTGGAAGAAAATGGTCATCTCCCTGCCGCTGCTCGACAGAGTGCCTATGTTGTAAAGTTCGCCTGCTTTTGTGCTATAATAGACGTGTCTCCATCCCTCGCCCGTCTTAGCACTATCGTTAGCCAGTTTCTGACTGTTCTTCAGGTCTGCCGCATAGTTGCCGTCATAAACGGCGAGATAGTCCTGTGGAGCACTGTCGTCTGTCGTGGTCTTCGAAGCCACGGTACCCTTCAGTTGCAGCACGCGACCTTCGGGTGCAATCAGCGTTACGTAGCGAGCACCGGCAGTATAAGGGCCATCCTTATCGCCGTCATCATAGACCTTGGCAAACGGAATGTCCTTTGGCATTTCTTGTGAAATCTTCTCAGTGTCATCCTTCGACATCACAACCACCATATCATACTGTGCATAGAGCGACAAATCCTTATTATATACAAACATGGTGTCTTTCGGATAGAAGTCGCCACTGCCGTCGGGCTGGGTATTCCAACCTTTGAACACGAAGTGGCGATGTTCAGGAACCACCTCGGCTGCATTGACCAGACTACCCTTCATGACTTTATAGCCCACATTGGCATCGGTCACGATATCCATCAACTTCAGATCCAGTGCCGTGGCAGTCGTTTCATTGGTATATCCACTTCCACCCTGTTCATTATAGAAATAAACACGTTTTGACTTCGCATAGAGCACCGGCAGGCTGTCGGTTCCAATAGTCTGTCGCCAGATAACGCTGTCGCGGAGTGCGCCGTTTAGCGCATAGCATAGTTCACCACTACGCAGCATGTAATCACTGATGGAGTCGGCACAGTAAACTAATTCCTGGGTAGCAGAAGCGCTCATGAGCCCGACAAGTTTATCCTTCTGCTGCTCATTGTTATTACCTTTCAGTACATTACGGTAGCCATAGCTGGACTTGATTTGCGTAGTATCAGCCAACTCGCCGACCAAAGCACCTGCTGCGCCTTTTTCGTTGTTAAAGGTTATGCTATTGTCCTTGGCAAAGCAGTAGCGCAGTTCGCCCGTGCCACTCAACAGTCCGGCAAAGGCACCGACACGCGTTGTGTCCGTACGAGCCTTCAACGTACTCTTTTCAATGCCCAGACGCTCTATGACACCACTGACGTTGCGGAAGAGACCAATGGCTGCGGTCGCGTCGGCATCAATCGTCATATTGCTGATGACGTAGCCGCCACCGTCATAGTGGCCTTCGAAACTCTTCACACTGGAAGCCAGTGGAGTGAAGGTCTCGCCTGCCATGTCGATGCTGTCAATCTGCTCGATATAGATTTTACTGTCGCCAGTCAATCGGATATAAGTATCAACCGTCTTCAGGTCGTCCAAACTTTCCACCTGGAACGGGTCGTCTTTAGTTCCCTGACCCAGGGCGCGTATGGCTTTCGGTAAGACAGTGACCAAGAGGTCTAATCCTTCAAAGTTATTTTCATTGTCGGTGATAAACTCAATGGTCATCTCATCACCGGAACTCATAAGCCTGCCAATGTCCTCCTTCACGCCATTCGTCGAACTGAAGAAGATGTCTTGATAGGAGTCAACACTCTTCGCATGGTCGTTGGTCAGTTTCTGCTTACCATCGCTGTCATACACCACCATATAGTCGCGTGGCTTGTTATCGCTGCCCGGTGCCTCTGTCTCGATGGTTCCAGTCAGACGGATGAAATGATTTCTTGGAGCCTTCAGCGTGAGTTTTCCGTTGTAGTTATATCCGTAGGGGGAGTCGTGACCACCGTAGTCATACACCTTATAGTGTATCGTATCCGATCGCAGCTTATCAAGCTCCACAACCTTCACTATCTTCGGATCAGGATTCTCCGACGGAATCTTGATGTCCCATACGGCATAGAGACTGACAAGAGCTGTGGGCGGTGCCACGATTCCGTCGCGAGGATAGAACGTACCTTTTCCGTTCGCTTCTGTGCTCCAACCAGACAAATAGTAATTATTCCAATTCATGGCGAGAGGTGCCAGTTTAAAGTCAGGCACATAGTATTTCTCATCGGCGAGGAATATATCTGTTGATTTTGCACCAATCTTATCGTGGTTGGGATCGAGTACAATCGAAGCGCTGGCAGGTTCCGCCTCGGTGTTGGTGTACATGGTCTGGTATTCATTGGCATGGCGATAAACCAGTTGATGGGCACTCACTGCATTGAATCCGGGAACGGTGTCGGTACGGATGGTCTGCCCCCATACTGTATTGTCCCTTTTCGACCCACCAAGCAGATAACATATCTCACCAGCTCTGAAGCGCAAGCTGTCCACACCTTGTTCGGAACGGACAAAGTTTTCTGCACCAGGCTGTTTGTCGGCACACAGATTAACACCGTCCGTAAAGACGAGGCTGTCCTTGGCGGTACTTCCTATGTAGCCCACGATATGCCCAAACTGCCGCAGTCCGTCGTCCTGACCTTTGATTGCGTTATTGTAGCCGTAACAGGATTCGATGCGTGAAGCGTCGGTCTGCTCGCCCACCAAGGCTCCCACAACCACGCCTGGAGTGAGATTGAAGTCCACTGTGCTTTCCTTTACATAACAATTGCGTAACACACCATTTCCACTCATGGTTCCTGCAAAAGCACCTACACGGTTTGCTGAACCTGATGCTTTGAACGTACTGCTCTCAATACCAAGATGCTCCACCACACCCTTGATGTTATTGAAGAGTCCCATGGACTTACCCTCGTAGTTGAGCATATTCACGTTCTTAATGACATGACCAGCACCGTCGTAATGACCTTCAAAACCGTCGGTACGGGTTCCGATGGGAACCATCAGCGAGTCCTTCATATCAATGTCGGCGGTTTGCCGGACATAGAAATCACTGCGTCGCATCAGTCCGATGGATACAACAAGATTCTGCAGATCTACGGGGGTAGCTATCTTATAGGGCTCTTCCTTGGTACCTTTGCCTAACGAACTGAGGTCAAAGGCATCGTTGGTGTAAACTCCATTCAAGCAGAACACCATGCTATGAGTGTTTGACAGCACTGGTGTTTCATCGAGATTGGTTTCTCCATTGATGTTCTGGTACCAGACGGGATCTGGATTACTATTATCCTTATTATTTAACCTGTAGGCTACTGATCCGCTGGAGAAACTGGCTAATGACTGACCAGGCTCACTACCTGGAGTTTCGCCATAGGCAAAACTACCTATCAGCGACTTACCGTCTGTGAAGCAACGGTAGAGTTGAGTATTATTACTTGGCATTTCGCCAGCGATATATCCAACGGATGCACCACTGATGGTATTCTGGTAACCAAAGCTGTTACGCACAGCTGCATTATCTTGCATGTCGCCTACAATAGCTCCCGAAACGCCGCTTTCATTTTTGTTGGCAGCCACTGTGCTCTTTTTGACGTAGCAGTTGGAGATGACTCCGTTACCGCACAGACGTCCGGCAATACCGCCCACACGCGAGTTACCTGTCGCACTCTCGACGGTCATATCCTCCACACCGAGACGAGTCACTGTACCGGCAACAACCCCAAAGAGACCCACAAAGCCGTCTGTTTCTATCTTACCATTGCGTATGATATGTCCACCGCCATCGTAATAGCCATCAAATAATTTGTTTTCGCTATTGCCTATTGGTTTCCAAGCACTACCACTCAGGTCAAAATCAACAGTCTGTAGGAAATGGATACCAGTAATTTTCTTGCCTTTATCACAGAAATCCCGTACCTTTTCCACATCGGACAGGTTAGTGATGAGGAAAGGATCTCCGGGCAGTCCCTTTCCAGAGAGCGCGAAGAGAGAACCAATGGGCTCATTAGAATATTTCGTATCATCATAATACACACGACCTCTGATGCTGTCAAGCACCGGATAGGTATTCTTATACCCTTCTTTGTTGATATTCTGATACCAAGTTACACCAAATGCCGTCTGGTCATTCAACAACCATGTTACCTCGCCGCTTGCCATTTTGTCACTTACGTTAAGCTGGCAGCGAGACGTATTATTAATGCCACCCTTGTTGGCTACATTGCTTCCTGTGGTAAAACAGAAGTCAACCTTAGCCTGACTCAGAATCTGGCTGACAATGCTTCCGGAATGAGAGCCCGTGAGCGTATTATTAGCCCCATGACAATAGCTCATGCTGGCAATATCAATCATCTCACCTACCAGACCGCCCGCATAGGGGGCTGAAATGGTATTGTTGGCAGCATAGCAGTGTTTCATTGTGCCCGTCGTCGGGATTCCTGGCTGCCCAGGTTTTTCTGTTCTGGCTCCTAAGAGCAGACCGGCAATGGCACCACAGCGCAATTTTTCATCGTTAGTGTCGATGCGGATATTCTCAACACCCAAGTTGTGGATAGAACCCGACACCTGACCAAAGATACCTATATAAGAGCCTACATTACTAATCTCACCAGAACGGATGCGATAGCCGCCACCATCGTAGTCACCTTCGAACATATAGGTATGACCGATGGGAGTCCACTTATTCCCCCTGCTTCTATGCGACAGGATATCTTGAATCACGATGTCGCCTTTCTGCTTGAAATAGAGTCCGCGGGTGTTACCGCCATTGTTCACATAGTCGGCAAGGTCCAGCAATTCCTCAGCTTCAATCTCGAACGGCTGACTTTGTGTTCCATAGCCAACAGGGAAAAGATCCTTATAGTCTTTCCACTCACCATAGAATTCATTAGGTCCGCTTTTAATCGTGCATTCATCATTGACCTTTTTCCAACTGCCCGTGCCACGTTCGTCGGTATTCCATTGTAATACATACCTTCCCCGATCAATCATCTTCATGTCATTAAACGACGGAACAGTGATAGTCATCTCGCCATCACTACTGTTGGACTTGTAGCCGATCGTATAAGATTTCTCGACCGCACTACCGAATTTGCTGACCGCATTAAACTTGGCGAGATAATCAAGAGTAGCAGGAGTTAATTTTCTTGCCTCACCTCTGCCACCGCCAGAGCCGCCTGAAGCACGGGAATCGCTATACCAGCCTCTCGAGCCATTATATACAGCATCCTCAGCATCGGCAGCCCATCTGCCATCACCATTTTGACCACCTTTGCCGCCTTTAGAACCTGCACTGAACCAACCAGATTTCCATTTACTTCCGTACGCAGAGGTACCGCAGGAGCCGCTACCACCGCCTCCGCCGCCGGGACCACCTGAACCGATATCACTGGCTTTGCCACCGTAGCCACCGCCACCGCCGCCGCTACCGCCACCAATGCTATGGTCCCATGTCGTGGCTTTATGAAGCTTATAGCCACCCGGACTTCCTGCACGACCATTTGCCGAGCCTGCATTTCCTCCCGTAGCTGTCACAGTAAGACCGCTATTCTGTTCAATATATAGTTTACCTATTGTTTGAGCCGTACCTCCGCTACTACCATCATTTCCTTTGATACCACTAAAATTAGTAGCGCCGTAATCCTTTACATTTCCTCTGCTAACACCAGCACCACCAGCTCCGCCAGCACCGCCACATGTACCTATGCCAGCACCGGCACCACCGCCACCAGCACCACCAGCACCGCCGTCACCATGGTGAATCCAATTACAATCCTCATCATCTGCTGATGCACTACCGCCATTACTACCATTGCTACCATTGGCTGCGTTACCACCTTTGGCTATCACCGCACCGCTACCCTCCAAGAAGAGCGTACTTCCTTGGGGAAGCAGGATGCCTGCACCAGCACCAGTCTGTCCGGATGCGTCATGACCGATGGCTGTAAGTGTGACACCTTTGGGGACATGGATATATACAGTAGCACCTGAGTTGATAGAAATTCCGCTACCTCCCTCTATGGTGTTCGAGAAAGTCATATCCCTTGTGATATAATAGTGACCTGACCTCAGGACATAGCCATTAGAGGATCCGTCTGTAATTTCAGTATAGCCACTCAAATTCGAGTTAACATTCATGATGGGTACAGCCTTGCCTTCGTATATTGTCCATGAATTGGGCGAATTAGCGTTCATCAGTCTGACCACCTCGTTCTGGTCCTTCTTATTATAATGATTCACCTCCCAGTCACTCCAATTGATACTGGATATGGTAAAACTCCTTTCACTGCTTCCCCAACGTTTCCATGTACCATGATGATATAAACAGAGGTATATCCTTTGGGCCAAGGGTATTGTGGACGGATTATTGTAAACACGGTCCAAGCACCAGCTGCCGGGAGTATTAGCCCATCCGATGATACAACCTATAAAAGAACCGTCTGCATTGTTAGTCTTTACTGTTCCGTCGAAAAGACAGTCGTTCATATACACATTTCCTCTGTCTGCATGACCGATGATACCGCCAGCATGACTAGCCGTGGTGTTCACTTCTGTCGATACCCATACACGGTTGATAGTAATAGTATTAGTACCACTGACGGCAGAGCCGATAAGACCGGCAGAATGCATACCACCACTGATTTTACCCGTCAAGTGCAAATCCTTGATGGTCACGTCACCTGCATAGCAGAAAAGCGCACTTGGGTAATCACCATGTTTAATGTCAACATTCAGCGTGTGGCCATTACCGTCAAAAGTGCCACGATAGGGAGCATCTGCATCTAATCCTACACCATAGACGGTCGTGATGTCGGCCTCTAAGGTGGCATCCACCCAATACTGCCCCCTTGCCTTTTTCACTTCGGCGCGGAATGCGTCCCAGTCGTTGTTATTACGGATGGTAAAAGAGACGGTTTTAGCCGTAGCTTGCTCTATCCATAACGTGCTGCCGAGGCTGAAGAGCAGCATTAATGCACATAATATCTTTTTCATCGCTTTATATATTTTCGTCCGTTTTGCAGAATAATACCCTTATACGACGCACCGACGCGCTGACCGTTGAGATTATACATCGGCGTGTTCCCCTCGCCTATAGGAGAGGGGTTAGGGGTGAGGCTGATTCCCGTCGCTTCACTTGCTCCGACAAACTCCACAAAGATGCGATCGCCTATTAGCGGTAGAGGTTCGAAAGTATCGGTATTGAGCACCGTGATGCAATAGCTCATAGGAGCCGTACTGCGGCTATCAGCGGCCTTAGCGTAGTTGAACGATTGTTCGAGACGAGTATCATCGAACATCATACAGCCAAATTCAGACAAGTCAGCATAGCTCTCCGACAAAGGTAAATGCCATATATCAAGGCGATTGCTACCTGCTCCACACCAATAGTGCGGCATGTCGAAGTTCATCAATTCCTCCACATTTTCATCGTCGTCAGTCAATGCTGCCAACAGAAGTAGTTCGTCGAGCTCGTCACCCATTAGCTCAGTCACCAATGGAACGGCATCAGCACGCTTGGCACGCACTAACAGAGGAATGGCTGTCGGAAGTTCCATGCGTTCGTTAACAAGTTGATAAACGAGCGATACTGCCGAACGCTGTGAGTTGCTATTCTTGTCATCCTCCTCAGCATAGATATCTGTCAGATAAGCCACTTCGTAATAATCGAGAATACGGGCTGTGACACTCTGTGGTTCACGCGGATCGAGGAAGATGGGTTGCCACCCATCTGCCATGGCAGCAGCGAGGCGTTGCGGAGCAGAGCGGTTGCTTTTGCTGGACGACGCTTTCAGTTGCTTCGACCACCCTGTTTGCGTATATTTAACAAAGTGATCGTATTTCGTGTTGTAGAACTGCACATAGAAACGGTTGGGCTGAATATCGACAGAGTCGGAACACAAGAAGTCCTGCTTATCGACATTCCATACATACATCAGTCCTTCTTGGGCTGTCTTACCTGGTATGGTGTCATAGTTAGCGTATATATGACCTCTGTCCATGAGCGACGCATATCGCACGATGTGATTATCAGCGGTGGATTTAAGGGTGATAGGACCATTGCTGTTGGTCAACACATATTCCCCGCCTGCTACCGTAACAAGCCATGGGCTGTTGGCTTTATATTCAACAGTCTGTGGTGTACTGGAAAGCACCAGCTTAGTGGTATCTTTGTCAATTTCCGGCAATTTGTTTTCTTCTATCTTCGTCATGAGGTATTCAAACTTGCCGTTGCCTGCTATGCGATTAAAAGCAAATGGGAATATCCACTGCTCCATACCCTTGGTAGCTGTACGCTTATAGACGATTCGGTTGACTTTGACTTCACCCGTCACACGGAAGGGTTCACCGTCAGTGAGGGTAAGTTCGTCAAGCGTCTTACCACTTTCCACACGAATGGTGTCGTGACCAGCGATGATGTGGGAGGTTGTGGCTTCAAAGATACCCTGTGCATAGACTGGATACGTTTTGCGTGCAGCCTCGGCAAACTGTCTATACTTGGAATACTGATCGGTCTGAGTGGAGTCAACCCAAGTGCAGGTACTGAGATCAATATCACTTTGGAAACAGAGCGGATGCGCATTGATAACTGCCTGATTGCGCTCGCTTTCCAATTTGGCAGCGGCAGAACAATATTTCAGTTCACTTCCTGCTGCCATGACACAAGCAATGGCAGAAACGCGGTCAACAATCTTCTTACTATTACTTTTTCCTACCATTAACTTCTTTAATCGACCAGTAAAATGACAGTCGCTGATGATGCCCTCATTTTTAAAGGCTATGCCTGCACAGTCTTCAGTGGTTGTTACATAACCAACGACACGCAATCCTTCAAGTTTTGCTCCTGTCCTGATTTTACTGAACAAGCCTTGACAGGATTCCTCAGAGTGATACCTGATGGTGTGACCACGACCGTAGAAGTGACCGTTCAGGTCTATAGCACTTGACCAGTCGTTCAAATCAATATCTTGTGCCAGGTAGAATGTACCGTTCTGGTTACTTATATCAATAAACTGCTGGGGAGTATAGATAAACTTTCCGTCAGCCGTTTTAAAGGTAACACGGACATCGTGAGCAGGCACGGTGAACGAGAAGAAATAGACATTATCCTGATTATCCGTGAACGGGCAGTTCTGGGGATTACTGCCATCGGCTGCCGAGATGGTGATACTTTCCAAATGTTCATTACCAATAACACGCACGGAAGCACTGAACTCGGTGCCTGCTACCGCTTTGTCTGACGATTTGTTGACCAATTCGACTTTTTCCTGGACTGTTTCAAGATGAATGATGTAGCCGCCGTCATACATCACCCTGAGACTGGCAGCAAAGACGGGACAGTTATCGGGGGTATTCTTCATGACATTAACCAAATCAGCAGTCTTTGCAGCTGTCAGACCATTGATGGTGATTGCTCTTGAATTGCCTCTATTGGTCACATAGTAATTGCCTGCAATAGTGCTACCTGCCGCATCATTACAAATCATATACACTTCGTTGTCATTGTCGGGGAACTTGCCATTGAAAACATTGTTCGTAATGGAGACCCCAGGATATTGAGAGGCAATGCCATAAGCCTTTTGACCTTCAATAACATCGCAAAGAACGTGACAACGGGAAATGGTGCATTCACCGCCATCGACAATGTTCTCTCCTGCGATACCACCTACTATGGAAGATGTAAGATCACCCCTCACCGTGCCTCGTACTTCACAGTCCTCAATAATACCATGATTCGTCGCAGTTATTCCACCGATGGAGTTATCGCTTCCTTTCACTTTGGCAGTGACATATAAATGACGTACGGCAGCGTTACTGTAAACGCCATCAAAAAGACTGACTGAACCACCATAGGTGATACGATGTCCATTACCGTTGAGATAACCGTCGAGGTCGATTGCCTGATCCCATTGGTCGCCCAAATCAAGGTCGGCGGTAAGATAAAATTCACCTACCTCTCTATCAATGTTTTTAAAATCTTCCGCAGTTGAGATGGGAACGACAAATTCGGGCACCAACGTGATATACGCACTTGTCATTTCAAAAGAATAGGTGCCGGCACCCGTAGTCTCATCCACACTCTCTTTTTTGAAAGTGACTAAGCCAGCAGGGATGGTTTTGAGTTGCTTCAACTTGCAATTCGCGTCGGGTGTCACCGTGACAACCACCTTTTCACCCTTCTTCGCTTCCTCATTGTTGACAGTAACTGTTCCTCCGTAACTGTCTCTAATTTTCACTTTTAAGGCATCTACCGAAGGAATGAATGCGAGATTCTGGGAATTCGTGTGAACATAGTGATAGTATATCTTATTGCCGGTTAAGTCAACACTATCGGGATTCAAGAATCTTAAAGGATTCTTATTAATCTTGCCATCAGACTCCACACGGTGATAAGCCATATTGTAGATACCATAACCATCATCATACTTTCCCTTAATAACGATAACGTCTTTCTCCATAGCATGGATGGTGTCACCCTCTTCACCTGTGATGGTATTGAGCAGTGTCAAGGTAGCATGGTCTTTTTTGTCAACGAAGATAACGTCCTGCTTACCCGATGATGTATAGTTGACAATCACATCCTGATTGCCCATCGTAAAGATAAGCACGTTTTCGTTAACAATAGACTCTTTTTTGACAGGTAGCAGCAGACAGAGGTCGTCGAACATCGGACCGTCGTGGCTCTGCGTCTTAGTCAAATCGTCGGCATAAGAAGATACCACAAACTTCAGTGAATCGGCTTGGACATTGACTTCTGCTGTCTTGAAAACAGTTTGCCATTCATCAGGTTGGTTTTTCAGGTCGGCAATAACGATTTTGGATTCGCTCACTTTGTCACCGGTTGCCACAATGCTGACCTCAGCAGTGCGTGCATTGCGCGAATTGATGCTGGCAATGGCAGCAATACGCAATTTGCCGTTGGCATTACTTGGAAAAGAACGACCGGAGAGTGCCACACCCTGCGACATGCTGTTCTTCACACTGGTAGCCCAATACTTATTGCCGTCCGCTTCTGTATCGACTTTCATGCGGAGCCCCTGACCGCTATAGTCATTAGACTCACGCCATTTAAACATGTTTTGATCCGCGAAACTATTTTCCAACACATTTTGGTAAACCGATGGAGACGACGTTCCTGACGAGGTGTACTGGACACTGAAGTTGTCAGGCATCTGAAACAGCACGGGGACTTCCTGTCCTTTGCTTGCCACACCAGGGTAGCCGGGATACATTTCGGGAATTAAGGTCCGGATACGACCAGATTTTCCTGTTTCGTTGACGGTGAAAGCAGATACTTGCTGTTGCTTAACCTCAATAGCGACATCTTGTAATCCGACCTTGAAACGATAAACTGTTTTCCATCCGCCATCATCTTTCCGCTGTGGCTTTCCCACACGCCACGATGACTGGCAGCCTGTGATGGAAACATCAATGGGGATATAGTTCTTTTCCGACTCTAAGACGACTTCAACCTCTTCGTACGCCTTCGGCGCATCCGATGACAGTTTTACTTTTATATTAGGGGCATCGTTGGCGTCAACTGTAACCTTATAATTCTTCTTACCAAAGACGGGCGTAACATGTATCGTATCCTTTTTGTTGGCTGCTATCTTGGGCATTGTGACGGTGACGGTATCTGCTGTCTTCGAGATATTGGAAGCATGAAGATTGACCGTTTTCACATCCACCAGTTCGTAATTTTTATCTTTGGGAGATACTATCAGCTTGATAGGATGAATCGGCAAGTTATAAACCAGCGAATCGGGCTGTTTTTCTCTACGACCGTATTGAGGCTCTAATTTACCGCCAGGAGCTTGATGGACAACCATTACCCAGGTAGGTTCGAAGTATGCCCATACCTCGACGTTTCCCTTTGGCATGACGAACTCGAACTCCTGTGCGTTGGCACAATCTTCACGATAGGTACTGACGTTATCAGCCAATTTTGTTTCAGAATAGCTGCCATCGGCGTTCTTGATGGCATAGAAGGCTCCCCTTGCCACACCATAGTTTCCATTCGGTGTGCAAGTAATAGTCACTTTACTGCCTTCCTGGGGGAACTGATCACTAATTCCAAAAGTTCCGTTTTCATTGGCCCCATCCAAATCGGCGGTACGTACACTGACTGTATAATTTTGCGCTTGTGCCAATGCACTGGCAGTGAAGAGCAACAACAATGCTATGAATATGCTGGTCTTTTTCATATTGTGTCCTAATAAAAATTACTTTTTCAGATACTTCGCTCCCTGATAGATATAAATTCCACGTGGCAGCCCGTTGAACGGATCTTTCACATCAGCCGCCTTGCGCACCATGCGACCTTGCATGTCATAGACATTGAAATCCATACGTTTCTGCAATGAAGGTTGATGCTCAACCGTCGGCACTTTGATGGCTGTCGGGAACGGAGAGCCTGGCCATTCGCCCGTGTAATCATAATACGTGTTTGGACGTATCTCGCTATTAGGATCGTTAGGATCTACCGGTCCGAAAGAAACTGACTGTACCAAATTTCCCTCGTCATCGTAAATGTAGTACATACCATCGACTAAGCATAGCTTACCATTTTTCATCTCCTCTGTACGATTTTCCAAAAGGAACTCATCGGAAGCACGGAGGATATAATGATCGCGTGAGATAATCTCGCCAGTGGCCGGATCCATATAATTGTATATGATATGAATGGTATTGGTCAAACTGTCCATATATTCCTCACGAATGACATTACCTTCTGAGTCGATTTGGTCTTCCTCACTGTTATGCTCATAGCTGTATTCCAACCGGGTTTCGCCTGTGGTATAGTTATGTGAATATGCACTGGTAACGGCGGCATTGCCCAAATCGTCATACTCTGTCTCGATGCTCCAGGCTTTCCTCAGCACTCCATCGACATTCTCTTTATAAACAATGTAATTATTGTTATCAACACTGATTCGCGACTTGAGTGTACGGACACCAGTATCGGAAACAGTGTATTCGTCAATGTTGGTAAAGTTATCACTAAGATTATTGTAACTCTCTGCTACGACCTTCACCAAATCAGGAGCCACGAGGTCGTATTCTCTCAAACAAATATATGCCGAATCATTTGGAATTAAAAAGGATTCGAAAGCTGACAATTTGCCTCCGCTCACAGGCTCATAGAGCTGAGCATTCTCTGGAGCAATGCGTGTGGCTATATACACGCGATTAAAATCAGCATAGAGACTTTCTTCTTCATGCTTGATTTCCTCAATGGTCTGACCTGATTTTGTAGGTTCACCTTCATCGACGTAGCCGCTAAGCACGATAACCTCATCATTCTTTTCGCTCGTCGGGTCACCTTCGTCATCGTTGCTGCTAGATGCCGAAAGAGCACGTCTCCAGCCAGCGCTTCGCCGTGTAGGTATAGCACGATTGGAGTTGGCAATAATGGAGGTATTAGCCAGAGGTACAGGATAAATATTACCTTCGAGAATATCGAAGATGGTGGTCTCACTTTCTTCATTGAGAGCCTGCACCATGTCTTCTGTCGTCAACATCTCTGGAGTGACCAAAGTGAGTTCTTCTGCACTGGCCTGCGTAGAGAAGCAATGACGCAATTCGGTGGTTGGCAGTTCATCTAACTTACCGTCTTTATCATTGGTGGCTGCCCCATAACTATTATAGATGTGTCCCAAAGGCATGCCACACGCTATGTTGTTCCAAGTACCTGTTGTCCTGATAGTGATTACCGACGCACAATTGATGATACCCACCTGCTGATCAGCATACCCTACGATGCCTCCGACATTGTGAGCACCTTCCAATGCCCCGAAACTGGCACAATTGACGATATCGCAATACGTGGCATGCCCTACAATGCTACCTACACAGGCACTTCCACCGAGAGTGTTCCCTCTATCAAAGATGAGATTGGCAATGACAGCATGTGACAGGATTGTTCCCTTTGCCACTCCCACAAATCCCAAGCCATCAACGCCTTGGTAATAATTAACAATGCCGCGAATACGGTGTCCATTGCCATTCAGTACGCCTTGGAACGGATGGTCGAAAGTGCCTAACGGTTCCATAGGTAAGTCACTGCTAAACTCAAGGTCGTTATTGATGTTAATGCCTATATTACCTGGTATTCTGCCAATCGACACCAACTCCGCCAGAACACGCATCTCTTCGGCATTGTTGATTTCAAAGATTGTACTATCAGTATTGCATTTGGGCAAGTGCAAACCACACACGGTACACTTACCTGCGGCATCGAACTTATGATACTTCGAGTCATCTGATTTATGTATTTCCGTATGTGGGCAATATTCACACTTCATCACTTTATTTGCAGTGCTCATACAACTGCCTTTCTTTTGCGGCATCATGACCAAGTGATGAGCAGCATGTGCAGGCATCACCGTATAAGTGTTGGATTTGCCACAAACAAGACATTTGGTTTGACTTTTACCTATTTTACCACATTCGGCTTCAACCAAGACTTCTGGTTCATTGAAACGATGGATATGAATAGACAAGTTGCTGATACTGCCTGCGGTAATGCATTTTTTGGCTTTAATAATGGCTTCAACAGTAATTTTATTAGCATCACCAGCAGGAATGTCGATTTTATCTGCAATACGACTAATCTCGGTTTTTCCTGTGTGCGAGACCTTATTTTCACCATTCAAATTTATATTGTACGTAATACTACTTCTATCTAGATCTCTTGGGTCGTTAGTCTTTGAAGATACTTCAAGTAATACTTCGCTTTGAAAGTAAGCCTCCTTCCCTTCAGGAACAGATACATAGAATTCCAACGTGCTTTTAGTGCTATTGCTATCTATCAGGAGAGTGTTCTGGTTTGGTATCTTACGCAAACGGGTAGTTTTGACCCCGTAGATTTTAAGACTGTCACTGGTCATTCCACCTTCTAAAGAGAAATCCTCCGCAACTGCATTAGCAGCGGAAAATAGTAAACAGGTGAAAAGGAAAAATATCTTCTTGCCCATATATCTTTCAACTTTCAATTTTCAACTTTCAATTTTCAACTCTCAACTATGGTTGCGACGCCACCTCGGGAAGTACGGCATTAGAACCACTGCCACAAATAGCTGCAAACTTATTACCCGACAGGCGGCCTCCTTCGTTCGTTCCGCAGATACCGCCAGCATAGTCACGCACACCACCTACCCACACTGAGTTTTGTGTGGTACAATCGGTAATAGTGCCTTTATTCAGTCCGCAAATACCACCGATATTCATGCCAGTACCAATGCTACTCAGTACCGAGAACACCACTTGGCAACCGCTAATCGTGCCTTCATTGACACCAGCCACAGCACCGATATTGTTCCAGCCGCTGAAATTGCATGCGGCAAGAGCCACATTCTTCACCGTGGCTCCCTTGGCTATTGCCCCAAAGAGCCCACGGTTGTTAGTGCCAGCCTGGGGCTCTTCTGTCTTGAGCATGGTGATGACATGGCCGCCACCATCGAAGGTTCCCTGAAAGGCTGTACTGTCGGTTGCACCGATAGGACGCCATCGCAAGTTCATGAAATCATCGGCAATAAGATCATTGTCAACACGGATGTTGATTTTGGGATGTCGGCCGTTCACAAAGTCTGAAACCCAATAGAGGTGACCGAAATTCTTGACTACATAGATGCTGTCGCCTGTACCGAAAGGTTCCACACCGGGGCGCTCATAAGGATGGATACAGCCCTTACGGGTACAGATACCATCGGCGTTGAAGTCATGCCCGATACCTGCTTCATCTATGAGCTTTTGATGATAGCACTGACTACAGGAATATCTCACTACAGAACGTTCGCACTCTTCCAGCTCCACCGAGCGGTTATTGGTGTAATCGTGCGGGAATTTCTTGAGGAATCCGCACGAATCACAATAAATAATATGAGACTTTTCGTCAACGGGCAGCTTTTGCTTACCGAAACCGGCGTGACCAGCATCATCGACGTAGTCACAAAGCAGGCAACGTTTGTTGTGGTCTTCGGAGTCAACCACATAGCTGGCAAATTGATGGACAGCAGGTACTATTTGCCCGCAATCCTTACATTTTTTGTAGTGATATTCTTTACACCTCGAATCGGCTGAAGGAAATTGTCCCCATTCATCACTGCCAAAACGCTGTTCGAAATGGTGGTCCTCTTGCTGACTGATTCCGCAATTATCTTTTTCACATTTACGTATATGAACTTGATAACTTCCATCAGGAGCCTCATCGGTTATGAAGCGCTCGAAGGTTGGGTCATGATAATGCCAAGTGAAGACGAAGTAGCGTCCACCACCGGCATGCCCCCCGCTCATGGTCTGATTCTGGTCCAAATTCTTGGGCTTGCTTACAAAGACTTCTGCCTTTTTAAGGATTTTGTTCTTAAAATCCTTATTGCCAGAACGACTTACATAGACGTGAGGCTGATTTTCATAAGCTCCACCATAAACACTATAATTACGACCATTAAGTCCGCCTCGATACAGTGAATCATAATGCACACCTAACTCCTGATAGAAGACGGCTGGCGTGTATGTCTTGTCGCCCGACGTGTATGGTCTGCCATATTCCATTCCTTTGTCAGCTGTCACCACTACATCAGTAATGTATTTAGCTGTGTCAGAAGAATGTTTGAAGAGGGCAAACACATAGCCGCCGCCCTTTCCCTTACGAAAGTCTTTCGATAACTTATCTTTATCATTTTCGTCAGCACCTACATAACCCTTAGCATGTTCGTCAAGGTCCTTCGCATAATGAATGGCAATGATTTTTATCTCTGTCACCATACCCTGTGCCGCAATGGGGCAAATGAGAAATGAGAAATGAGCAATGAGAAATGCTGACAAAAGTACAAGCCTCATCCTCAATTCTGCATTTCCTCCTATTATTGATTTTATATAACCGTATTTCATATATTCATCTATAATCTATAACCCATAACCTACAAATACTTAAAATCCCTGCGACGTATCAGCAGTGCCTGACCGACCGTGGCACCCGTTACGGGAGTCACAAAGGATTTCTTACTATCCAGCCGGAAAATGCCATACTGATTTTGATTATTGTCGAAAAGGATAAACCGCTTGTAGCTGAAGAATGGGGGTACCGAACTCCAATTGATGCGGTCGGATGCGAACACCTCGCCAGAGTGATACATAAAGCGTATGACTTCGTTCGTTTTCACCGTATCAGCAAGTTCATAGCCCACTGGTACATCCTTGAGCAACGTGCGTATCGAGTTCATGGTCGATTTGTCAGTGTTAACGCTTGCCATGACTCCCTGATGCAGGTAGTAAGGTCCTATCTTCATATTGGCGACACAGGTGTCGTTCCACATATAAAGGCCAGCCTGACTGACAGCGACATCACCACCAGTCAGATAGGTCACCTTTTCAACAGGTGATATATCAATGTCACCGTTATTGTAATAGAAGTAATCGTCGTAGTTGGAGCGCACAAGCGGGGTAACGTATGCCTTCGCTTGGGTTTCCTGGCCTTCAATATACTGCCACGTAATGGTGAACAGGCTGTCATCGCTGCAACGGCGACCAAGTCCCTCGCGAGCCATCTTACCACCTAAGGTGGGATAGAACACCGTATATTCTACGTTGTGAACATATTCATTGAGTATCTCGCCGATAACCTCTGTGCCGGCAACCACCATGTTGGTAATGGAACGCTGATCCTGTTTAAGCTGCGACATCGGTATCTTCGCATAAACCTGATTTCTGGCACGGGGCATGACATCGGTCTCGTATTCTACGTATTTCCCCACCATCGTATTATAGAGGGCGGCAACCCTCTTGTCTATAATCAAGTCGGAGATTGGTGCCACTTTGATATCTATCAGTTCCACATTATTGCTGTCTTTGTCAACATAGGGATCAAACTTCAGTGACTTGAACCATGCATCTACGGCTTCGCTTTTCTTTCCCATGTTATCACTATCATGCAGTCCGATAAACTTTGTGGCGAGGGCACTATTGCCACCGAGCGCCTCGATGTGGGTCTCACGGTCTTCCTGCGTGTTCACCACCCAGTCTTTTTTCTCCGTACCCGTTTTCTTTCCTACGCAATAGGCGAACGTGACACCTGCCTGTTCATCAACGGTATTGCGAGAGTCCACCACATGCCGTTTCATGGTGGTGCTTAACTTCAGCTTGCCGCCCAACTTGGCATGGTAGATGATATGGGTACCGTAGGTCTGCAACATGTTCTGAAGAATACGCATGGCCTCGGTAAGATTGTTCTTTTCGTAGGCCTCTGCAGCCAATTGCTGGTAGCGGAGGAATCCGGGGGACAACGCTTCGGGATGCTCACGGGCTATATAGTACAGGTCGTAAGGTTCCAAATGGCGAGATGCCAAAGTCAGACCGTCGTAAATGGTACAGAATGCATACTCATTGCTCACCATGTCGGTTTTGTTGAAGGTTATCGAGGATTCTCCCTGGAAGAGGAGCAAATCGACCTTCACCGATGCATTGGCAGTGAGTTTCTGGCATATTGTCATGGCATCATTGCCACTATATACATGGTGGAAGGATGACGGAGAGACATCATCAACAATAGTTGCTGAGCCATGCTCCGCGTCGAACTTCTGGATGACCGACAGGTCGATGATGCGGTCGCGCACCTCGTCGTAGTTGCTGTACTTTCCCGTGCCGTTATAACCGTAACCCACACCGTAACTGCGATACAGGTCGCCGATGTAAGCCTGACGCTGTGCCGCATGCACACGCCGCCAGTGAGCCTCATCGTAGGTGCCGTAGACATCCGTAGGGTCGTATTCCTCCACTATCGTTTGAATATCATCCTCACGAGTACAGGAAGGCCAGGAAATGAGGAATGCTGCTGCAAATAGCAACTGCACCAACTTTCCTGTATTAACCTTCACCCATTTGATATCTTTATTCATGTTCATCATACGCTACTTTCCAAAATTGTTGATCGTGATATATATGGGGAAAAACTTGAAGAATGCCTGATCAGAGTAATTGAATGCCCTGACATACTCGGGATAGTCGAACAACAAGTCGGTACCCGAACCACTCAGACGCATAATACGAGCCTCGCCCACATCATCCGTTATAATCGGCATTCCCTTAGTATCACATTTTTCGGGAGTGATTGCTATCGGCTGTCCGGGTTCAGAGATGACCCAATAACCTGTGGGCCAGTCCAATCCAAGCACATTACGGCCATCCTTATAATATGGATAATAGAAAACACTCATACGGTTGCCTAACATTTTGGTAATACTCTTCGACTGTATCACAGAGGGCAGAAAACCTGACAGCCCAAGTGCCTTCACCGATTTGCTCACGGCATCAATCCATCGCTTGTTGCCATCGTTGTCGCTTGTGAACTCGCTACCACGCTGGTAATTGTCGCCTCCATCCACCAGACAGAAGTTATATTTCATACTATCGGTTAATAATACACCACTGTAATTTTCTTTAAACCTGGCTTTGGCGAATGCCGTAAATTTCTTGTCTTCGCTCCAGTATTTCTTTACGAATATGCTATCCAACTGCACTGGCCGCACTGACCAGAAAGTGCTGGCGACCTTGGCAAAAGTAGTCTGCTGGACAAGTGTAGCAGGCTGAGAATCATATACAGATGCAGTATAAGGTTCTGGACTCTTCGGTATGGTGGGACAGGGCTGAGGGTGCACGGCATTCCAATAGAAGTAAACGTTCTTCAACATCTTGGTCTTCGGGTCGAAAAGGTTTTTGATAGGGATACTGTCGCTGTCAGCGAAGATGCTGTCGTTAGGTATATACACCGATGCACTGCCTTCCCAAATAACGCGACCCGGGCGATGGCTCTCGTCGCCGACGAACAGTCCGGAAGCAAGGAACGGACGTGCAATATCGTTGATGTCACGAATCAGCGGATAAGCCACAACACAGGGCTTGTCACTACGGATGGAAGGCACATATTCCTGACACAGGATAGCTGCCTTAACACCTTTCAATGTAGCGACTCTCACATCAGGTCCGTAATTGCCCTCAACTGACAGGACACCATAATCAGGCTCTTTAACTTCCTGGTCGGGTGCCTCTTTCTTCAGATACGCCTCATAAACCTTACGCAACACTTTCCGTGTGGTGGCATCGTCGAACAGCTGATACAACGGCACATAACGACCGCCGATGAAGGCTGCATTATAGGATGCGGGGTCAATACTGATGTGCTCCGCCCAAGCATAATAGTCGCCATCGCTGATTTTCACTTCAGCTTCCCGAGTTTCATCAAAGGTTTTGTGAAGTGCTTTGCTATCTTCGGCTGTACCTCCCTTAACACTAATCTGTCCCTGATACTGGATGTGATGCTGGGGCAACTCTTTAAGAACTTTCGAGCCAGTAGTTTTTGTAACCTTTTTGCCAAGAATGACCTCGCTGACCTGCTGTGTCGCATATTCCTTGTCAACACAGGAGTCACGATTAATGGACATCTGCAACTCGCACATACCCCCAAGATTGGAAGACAGGACAATGTGTGTACCATACTTCTCAGAAAACGCAGAGGCACTCGCTTCGGTGACACCCGACTCACCGCCCCTGACCAACTGGGCAAGGTCTTTGCGGAATTCTTCAGTGAACGCGCTTTCAGTACTCTCCAGACTGTCCAGTTTCATACAGCGCAAAATACCCGCATCAATAGTGGTTGTAGCCATGATGTGCTTAAGGAACATGTGTGCTTTATAACTGCTGGTCCATTTGCCTTTGTAAGTGGTTTCGTTCTTACGGTAATACTTTCCACCGCCTACCAGATTGAACTCATTGACGGTATATTTGGTTTCTTCATGCCCAAGTTCCTGAATGGTATTTCCGCTGAAGATGTCAACAGATGTATAATGACGACGCTCGGTATTAACGATGATGCCATACTTTTTCTCGGCTTCCCTGACTTTATTCATGTTGATGATGGGTTTCGCAGAGAAACTACTGTCGTCCATCACGTTGCCAGCGGCATTGTAGCCATAGCCCAAACGCTGCATCTTGATCTGTTCTTCCGTATAGCCTCTCATCAGCAAATATTCGTCAACATTAGAACTCGGCTTGTCGATAAGGTCGTCGGAACAGGAGGTCAATGAAATGAGAAATGAGAAATGAGAAATGAGGAATGCTGCGCAGAGCAATATCCGTGCAACCCCCTTACAGCCCCTTCTCCGATTGATATTTTTGTATGTATTCATATCTTTCATATACTCTATCTTTTACTAATCATTGATGTCTTGCAATGATTTATTCATATAGTTCCTCAGTATATTACGCGTCTTGGCATCGTAGATCACCTCGTAGATAGGTACCAAGCGGATGTCGATGAGGGCGGCATCCTGCGGCGTTACCGTCTTTTGCCACTTGACAAGTGTCGATTGGTCTATCGTTGCCTGCTGGCCGGTGGTGAATGCCGTCACAAGAGACAAGTCGCCGCCACGGGCAGTGATGTGGCTCGTAGAATTACGGCTGCACTTCATCACAGCATCATGATATTCGGTACTGATACCGGCACTGATGGAGATAAACTTGATCTGAACAGACATCTCAAGAGCCACCTTGACATCAAGTGAAGTGGCAACGGAGTCCATAGCTGTTGCGTTATAGTAGTCGAGCGAGCAGCCTAAGACAGAACGGTAAACGAAACTGGGACCCACTTCCTCAATAAACTCACGACAGATACCTCCGGCAGCGTATGCTGAAGGGGCTGCATGAATCTTACGGATGAACTTCTGCATCACATCCGCGAAACCTGGAGCGTAAGCCTCCTTGAAGAACGGCACTGCCTTGGCAAGCGCATCGGCATCCATACTGGGATAGGTATTGGCTACCGACGAAGCGGCAATGGCATTAGCCACCTGTTCGCGCAGATTCAGAAAGCTTAACTCACGCTGGAAGTAGCTTTGCCTCAAGCGCATCAACGAATAGTAGTTCTTCTTGTTCTCTATCTTCTTCTTGTTGAAAGCTACATCGACATCCACAGAGAAAACACCGGCACCCACGCCAATGCCGACATCGACCGCCAACGAATCCTTCAGTGCCTTGGTACTCTCGGTGTAGATGAATTTCTGGTCGGTAAAGGGCGTATAGTCGTCAATGAGATAAGAGGTATTGTACTTCTTTTCCATATCGTGCAACTTGCGCATGTTAAACACTTCCATATCGGTGCCGACACAATATAACTCATTGTCTCTGTAGGTGTAGCCTGCGCCACGAATGGCACCAATGGCATCTTCCACTTTCTTCAAGTCCTCGGGAGTATAGGTATTGGCAAGCCATGATACCGGTGCGGATTCTACTTCACTGACAGGCTGTGGCGCTTCAGGAACAACACCCAAGTCGTCGTTATCACTGCTGCATGATGTCCATGCCAACATGCCCGCTGCTGCATATATATATAATAAGGTGTACTTCATACCTAATTCATTTCTGACTATTGCACATGCGTGCGTAAAATATAGTTCACTCTGTCCTGCACCTTGCCCGTAAACAGGCTGGCAATGGAAGCTATCTTCACATCGGTCAGTGCACATGTCTTGAGCTGTTCGCTATCGGGGGTTGGCGAGAAGTTGACACTCTGCATCCATTCCTTGATACCAGCCGGTGAGGTAACATTTCCTGCCAACACTTCCGTTACAGCCTGCACATTGCCGCCACGGACATGGATGTCAAGACTGTAGCGGTCGCGGGAAACTTTCTGGAACTCCTGCGTCTGTACACTGGCTGAAGCATCAACCCCAATGATGAGTCCGACACTGGCATTGAGTGCCATTTCCAGACTTTGGTTCTCGCTGATGGCCGACTTGTCGATCTGCAGGGTGTATTCCAGCACTCCGCCCAGGAAAGCACGGGCTACGAAGCCCCTACCCCATTTGTTCACGAAGTCGAGCACCATCTTGTTACTCACGTCGTCCTGTCTGGTGTTGTTGCCTTCCAGCAATTTCCAGTCGGCATAGAAACCGGGGGTAAAGACCATACTGTCGCCTGTTTCCTTATAATACATAATGACATTCCTGTACTGCAGGTCACGACAGTAGGCCACCCTCTTGGTGCGTTTCATGGCAAACACCGACTCGCTTTCCTGAACACTACCTTTAGAGTAATTACCCGTCACTCTGATATCGGCGACAATGAAGTTTGCACCGACACTGGCTGACAGTGCCAACTGCTTGGATACAGCACTGCGTGTCTCGCCGGTGATAATCTGTTCCTCGCTATACGGAGTGTATTCATCGCTGACAAGGTTCAACCCCTTCACATACTGGATGGAATCCAGATAGTTGAGGTTGAATATATTGAATGTCACTCCTTCCAGATAGTCGGCTCCCGTGGCATAGCAATAGCCCACACCACGCTCAAAACCAGGAGGCGTGAGCAGTTTCGACACATAGCCCGCCCCATTCTGTCCGTTGGCGTTAAGGGCACCGTAAGCACCGTTAATGCCATAGGTACCTAAGTCTGCCCCTGGGTCGTCCTTGCTACAAGAGGACGCCCCAAGCACACCGACAAGAAGGAGAAAATAATATAATCGTTTCATCTTATACACTTTGATTAGACCGTATAGTCGTTTTTACTATTGTAATTTCGCATAGAAGTAGTCCTTCAATACCCCACGGGCATAGTCGTCGGCAACAAGCGTGTAGATAGGAATCAGCACAATATCGACCATAACGGCTTTGGTAGGGCTACAACTGTTTTGCCATGCCGTGACATCACTGTCATACAGCCAACCGCCGGTAACAAGGACATTCACCTGACTTACATCGCCACCACGCACCTTGACGGTGGCTGTGGTCTTCGAAAGGACCTCGGAGACGTCCTTCGTAACAGTAACACCGGCAGATATTGTACCACCTACCTGCTTGCCCTTCACTGTTCCTTGGAAACTGGCTTGAAGAGCCACACCGACACCTAACGTATCGCGAAGCGCCGTACTATCTACACTAATCTGATAGTCGAGCACCGCTCCCATCGCTGATTTGCTGATGAAGCAAGGACCAACCTCGCTCAGGAATCTGTCACAGAGTACTCGCTGCTTCCTATCATCACCTTTCGCAGCAGCAACTTCTTTGGCAAATGTCTCCTGAATGGAGAAGAATCCTGGTGACAGCAGTTTCTGCTTCTCTTCACGGGTGGTTGCCTTTGCCAGCAATGCCATGACGCTCATGTATTCAATCTCACGGGTGAACTGAGTAGTCTTCACACGCTTCAGTGCATATTTGCTTTTAGACTTTTTCTCATTCAGTTTGCCCACATCGACACCTATGCTACCGCTTCCTGTGCCCTTGTTCTTTATTTTACCGAAGTTCATGCCAAGCGATGCCTTCACCTCCAAACCTTTTTTGATAGCTTCCTCACTGTCGGCAGTAATCACCTCCTGAATAGTCTCCGGGAAGATGACATCGGTAATCAGACTGACACCCGTCTTGCGCTGTATGCTGTCAAGGGTAACCAGATTGAACAGTTGAATCAACGCCCCATCGCAATACTCGCCACCAGGCATATAGCTATAGCCTGCACCTTTGACAGACGAGAACACCGTTGATACGGAGTCCATCGAGGGATTGTTCGACTGGAGGATAGTTACCTTCGACTCACCGTCACCAGCTGCCCGCCTGCCTGTATTCTCGGTCTTGAGCGTCAGCACGTTCTCGCGAGCTGCTCCCCAGTTCTCACCCACCTGAACGAGAGCTGTGACAGGTCCTTCGCCCGACGACGGATAGATGTTAGCCAGTCCTTTTGAGGTTGTTACAGACCACTTGCCCGGCACGTTAATGTAGGCTGTATATTCCCCATAGGAGGCACCTGTGTTCAAAACACTGCTCCCTAAGGTTCCGAGAAGGGCAAACGGTGCAGTGGTTTGCCCGCTGCCATTCCCCTCATTGCCTATCATATCTTCGCTGGCGGAGCAAGCTGCCGCCAGAGCGGCAACAAGCACCAACACCGAATGATATATGTACCTGTTCATATTTATAATTTATATTTAACAGTCAAAAACCGGGTGAATACTATTATTCGACTTCAAACGTTGCTATTCTGTTTGCTTTGTTGTCGTCAGCACGCCAAAACCATCTTGTGCAGCCTTAAGACTATATTTTGTATCAATCAAGTTTTGGAGATAGGTGTACGCGGCAGCCTCAGTATCTTCCTTAAAGAGACGGTAAATAGGCTCAACGTTAATCTGAACCATGGCAGCTTTCTCCGGTTCGGTGCTCAGCAACCACATAGCCAGATCTGCACAGTTGAGTGAACCACCTGTGGCGAGGATGCTTACACGCTCCACGTCACCACCACGTGCCTTCACCTGAGCGGAAGTAGCAGCGGCTGCATTGAAGGATGAGTCTTTAACCAGCACACCTCCATGGAATACGAAGTTCTTTTTCAAACTGTCAGGGATCAGCTTCTTGAGACTATCTGTTGCGGCAGAATCCACCTTGGCAGTGTCCTTCACCTGCTGCTGCCACTTAAAGTCAAGGGCTGCCTTCACGTCAGTAGCTTTCACGATTTTGGATTTGGCTACAGCCATGCGGTAGTCGAGCTCGCTACCTAAAAAGCCTTTAATAATGAAATGTGTACCTACGTCATGGAACAGTGCTTCTGCTGCTGCCAGCTTCTTGTTCTCATCCGTACCAGCTGCTGCAAGCTGATTTATGAAACGAGTCTTGCACTCTTTGAAGGCATCGGTGAAATTATTGTTATCATTCTTCACTGTGATCCAGTTTTCAATCTCACGGCTGTAAACCGTACGACTCAAGGCCTTCTGCATGATGGTGACTTCGAAGCTGCTTTCACGCCTTACATTCGCTTTGTCTAAGTCCAAAGACATTTTGACAGCGCCAAAGTTTCCGCCTGGATGTCCATTCACAGAAATTACCTTGTCCAAGACATCCTCGCTGTGTGCATAGAAATAAGCCTCTTCTGACTCTGGTGCAAGACTGTTTTTAACGTATGTTGCGCCATCCATATTGAAAATCTTTACGCCTGTGCACAGTTCTGGTCTTTGGTGCTTGGCAGGATAGTAGCCATAACCGACAAAGGTGTTCGAGTTCATGACCGTCTTGAACTTTTCCAAGTTGGTGTTCGAATTCTGAGTCACTGTCTGCTCTGTTTCACCAGCGCGACGTGCCTGACCATTTTCGTTGAGGAAGTGCACTTTGTAAGACAACTCACGACCCTCAGCCCAGTTGTTACCAATCATTACCGGCACACGGGCACTACCGAGACCAGCCATCTTGGTAGGAAGGAACTCCAAGTTGCGGGGAGTCTCGATATACCAAGCACCATCAGTCTTGATGTCCAGATAGTAGGTGCCCATATCGGCAGACACCGTTGAGAGCTGTTGCCCGTTAGCATCAGTCAACACTGCAGAATTCTCTGTTTGAACACTTGGAGTGGGCTCAATAACGGGATTGGGATCCAGTTCAGCAATCGTGTTGTCTGAACAAGCGGTAAAGGCTGCGAAAGCCACTGCAGCTACAAAAAGCTGTTTCGTCATTTTGTTCGTCATCTTTTTATTCATTATTAGTTATACTTTATATTTGAGATTTTCGCTATTACGCTTTAGGTTATCGTCCAAACGTTTCTGCAAAGATAATATAATTTTTTAAAAAATCAAACGTTTTAAGGGGCTATACATTAAATTTTGCTAATTTTGAAACCCTTTTGTCTGATTTTGAAACTCGGCAGACCGATGTTACTCAACTTTCGCAAATGATAAACTTGTTGAGGGGTAAGGTTATGAAGCTGCAAGATGGGAGCTGCTTCCCAGCCTGTAAAGATTTATTTCTCACTTTTTGTATAAACAGAAGTGGGAGGTAGGTGGGAATTGACTGGGAGCTACGCGGGAACTGCGTTTATCAATATTTTTGCCATCTCTTTGATTTCCTGCAGAAGTAAAACATCAGGCATGGAGTGGCAAACCCGATGATGCTACCCACGCAGACATCAGACAGAAAATGTTGAGAAAGGTAAACACGTGAATAGGCGCCCAATGCGGCAAGAACCAACAGCAACAACAGCGAGGCATCAAACAGAATGAGTTTTCTGCGACTTTCCTGCTTCACACGGCTACGATGGCGGTATGCCAGAAAAAGAGCACAACAGGTGCAGAAAACAAAAAATGTAGAGGCATGGCCCGATGGAAATGAATTGCTGTGATGCATATTGACACCCTCTACTAACGGCAGTGCCATATCAGGATAATGCTCAAATGCACTGGCAGGGCGCGGCATATCAATCAAGTGCTTCAATATTTGCAAGACTGCCCCACCCGACAGTTCGCACAGGGCAAAGAATAGCGTCATCTTAATTTGTTTCCAGAACAAAGGGAGTAGCGCCAATAGATATAACGGCCCTTCTGCCAGCATAGAGTAATAGGTGAAGAAGATGTCTTGAAGTCTTGAGTGATAGGAATTCAATAGCAGATGAAGTTCAAGTTTGGGATACATAAACAGCAATCCCAACACAAACATCAGCAATATTACATACGCTATACTATAAACTAAAAATCCTTTCTTCATCATAAAAACTATTTATCTTGGGGTTCTACTGTCCGCATCCACTCCGTTGCAGTCATTCCCATAACCTGCTTAAAAGCCAAACCGAATGTGCTATAACTACTGAAACCACTCTGCGATGCCAGATTCTTGATAACCAGAGGCTGATGGGCTGCTGCTGTCTTATGGTAGAGGTCGATGAAATGGCGAATGCGAAGTTCGTTGATATAAGTATTGTAGGTAACACCTTGTGAGGAAAGATACCTGCCGAGGTATAAACGGTTGGTACCAATCTTTTTAGCCATTTGCGCTACGGAAATGCCTTGCTGCAGATATAGTTGTTTATCCTCACAATGACTCTTCAGCAATTGTCCTATATCATTACGATTGAATGCCGGAAGCGTCTTTTCGTTCTCTTTCCCTATAGCAACCACTTCTTCATCTTCCTCTATTTCATTTTCGGGAAGACTAAGATCGCTAAGCGTTTCTACTCGCCACAGAAGATAGAAAACCAGAACAATACAGGTCATCTGCATGATATATTGGAAAACCAATGTTTCGACGCTGAAGGCATAAAAACCGAGGAGGATTTGTATGGCTACCAACACGATAAAATTCTGCCAAACTTCTTTATGCTCCAAGTCGGCATAGTTATCACGCAACCAGTGCCCGTACTGTCGCAAGGCACGCACCATATATATAAAGAAAAAAATAGACAGCAACAGCGAATAAGCGGATATCCCGGTGAAAAGAGCATCGCTACAATTGACAATACTCCATATCAAAGCGCCAACGACTGGCAACATCAATGCAACTGCGGGCCAAAGCGGTCGCCTGCGGTCCTGCATCATCACCAATAATACAATGAGTGACAAGGGAAAAACTGTCAAAGAGTCAAGCAATCCGCCTATCAGGTAGGTATTTAAAGCTTCCTCTTTGGAGGATTGAAAGAGAATGGGTACATACCACACGTGACTCAAAGTCATGCAGGCAAAGAAAGCAGCCATCCAACGGCGCAACCTGACTGGCGAGGTAATTTGCGGTGCAAAGGCATTGGCACGACGAAACCAAAGATAGAAGCCTGCTACCAGTGGCAAAACAGCCACTGCGGCATAAAACATGCAAAATAAGATGTCCCCTTTTAATTGTTCGTACATTCTGCAAAGGTAATCAAAATATTCGAAATGACATTAACTTTTCGACACTTTAAAGCAAAAATTGCTAATTTTGAAACACTTTTGACTGATTTTACAACCTCAAGCCTATCGAAGTGTTGACAAACCAGTCGTTCAAATAGCCTTTGGTGTCATGGTGGTTATAGCGAATGTTATTGAACTGACCATAAATATTAAAGAAATAACGACCGACATTGTAAGTCAATGACAAACGGGCATCAAAACCAATGCTCAAACCACTGTTGAACGACTGTTCGCCCTTGGGAGTGATATGGGCTGTTGCATAATACCACTCATCCCACTCTTCATAGGAAACAGTATCGTCCCAGAATATCGGCTCCTCCATCATTTCCGGTATATTGGTCTCATAGCTGTAAACCTTGAGCTTGTTGACAAAAGTAAGCATGGGCATACCCAAGGCATTGATGAGCAGTCCGCGTGCAGGTACCCAGTTGTAGGCATAGCCGACACCCACACTGCCTTGCCACAGTTTCACACGTCCTATTCCCCTCATCAGGTAAATCAAATCGGCATTAGTGTCAGCGGCATAGTCGATATGGGTATAATTATACATGGCTCCAACCATCAGCGAGCCTGCCGAACGTTTCTGGATGACAGACTGGTCATAGGCGGCTGCATAAGAGAATTTCTTGCCATTGAACATATAGTAGCCGTCGGCTATCACAGTGTTCACATGAACGGGATCCACGAGTCTCGCCTTTGCCAATTCTTCCCTGTCTTGTTCCGTGATTTGGCTGCTGGAAAGATTTAAGTTCGGATTACTGTTGTCAAACGAATGGAAACGCACGTGAACACCATACCTCCCACCTGTGGCACCGATGGTAAAGTTACTACCTTTATCACCGCCAATGTTCACCGTATAGCCTAATCCATAGCCTCTGTAGCCTGCCCACACGCCAATATATTGAGAGGGTACAGTCTTCAGTTTCGAGTGAGCGTCATATCTTTCGGCTAACAATTCTCCACTGGATTTCATGCTCACAACACTTTGGCTGAGATTGCCTTTCAAGAGCAATTGCCAAGGACGTTCCGGTGCCTCTATATAACGACGGTCAACACCTCGCACCGACATGGAGTCAATAAAGGTTCCAACCTTCTTGACAATGGAAATGACCCCTCCCTGGGCCTTCATCTGCCCACAGACAGCAAGACAGGCAAAAAGTGCAACATATCTTAAATATGACATCAGCTGTAGTCGTTACAAATATTTTTAGCCGTGCAAAGGTAACTAAATTTTTTCAAAAAAAGTGAGAAAAGGAAAAGAAAACGAGTTTTCCTTTTGCATTTTGCTCACTTATTCGTACCTTTGCACGCTGATTTTATTATATATTAAATAGGAACATGAACGAAAAGATTCAAAAAACACTGAAATCGACAGAGACAGAAGACTGGCTCGACTTGCATGTCGTACGACCATTCTGCTACTGGTGGGCAGTGCTGTTTGCCAAATTCGACATACATCCCAATACGGTAACCATTCTTTCAATGATTATTGGTGCAGGCAGTACTTTTTTCTTTGCCTGTGGCAGTTTCTATTACGAGGGGACACACGGATTGGTGATGAACATCATTGCCATCCTTTTACTCTGTCTGGCTGATATTTTCGACTGTACTGACGGACAGTTGGCCCGTATGACAGGCAAGAAGAGCCGACTGGGGCGCATCCTCGATGGCGTGGCTGGTTTCACATGGTTTGTCCCCATCTACCACGGACTGGTGTATCGCTTCTACATGCACCACAGTATTGAGTTCGGATGGCTGGGCATTGAGGACACACCCGAGAACGCTCTCATTGCCACTATCGTGGTGTATATCCTCGGCGTCATCTCCGGATTTGTAGGAATAGCAGGTCAGCAGCGTCTGGCCGATTACTATATCCAGGCTCACCTATTCTTCCTCAAGGGCGAAAAGGGGGCTGAGTTGGACAATTCGGTTAAACAGCAGGAAATCTATGACCAAATGACCAGTGAGACACCTTGGGTGGAACGCTCTTTCCAAAAGTCGTATATCGACTACACCAAGAAACAGGAGCAGCAGACGCCTGAGTTCCAGCTGATGCTGAAGGCGATGCGCGAGAAATATGGCTCATTGGACAATATTCCTGCAGAGATCAGGCAAGAGTTTCACGACAGTTCGCTGCCGGTGATTACATGGAACGGCCTGCTGACGTTCAATTTCCGTTCTGCATGGCTGTTCTTGTTCTGTCTGACAGACATTCCTGCCATGTATTTCCTCTTTGAAATCGTATGTATGGGATTGCTGGCGTACTATGTCAACCACCGCCACGAGGGGTTCTGCAAGGCAATCCGGAGAAAAATTGAAAAATTGAAGGATTGAAAAATTGAAGTAATCGACGAGGATTGAAACCATGAAGTGGACGAAACAACGGCTGAATAACCTGTTTTTTGTACTGGGCATCGTTGCCATTATAGTGATGTTGCTGACGTTCGACGTCAGTTTCGTCGAACTGTGGGAACATCTGTGTCATGCAGGCTACTGGCTCATCCCCATCGTGGGCGTTTGGATTTTCGTCTATGCCCTGAATGCCCTTGCATGGCAAGCCACCATCGAAGGGAATATCGGAGGGAAGATGCCTGTCAGTTTCTGGCGACTCTACCGGCTCACCATTACGGGCTATGCCCTGAACTACGCCACACCGGTTGGTGGACTTGGCGGCGAACCGTATCGCATCATGGAATTGTCGAAAGACATTGACAGCCAACATGCCACCTCGTCCGTCATCCTCTATGCCATGATGCATTTCTTCGCACATTTCTGGTTCTGGTTCATCAGTATCTTCATTTATCTGGCGTTAGCAGCCATCGGCGATTTGCCCTTCACTTCGGTTATCGGCATCACCTTAGGCATCATCGTCGTGTTCTGCCTCTGCTTTTTCTACCTCTTTTCACGCGGCTACAAGAACGGACTGGTGAAATACGTTTTAGGGGTAGTAGCCAACATACCTGGACTGAAGAGATGGACACTCCGCTTCTGGGCTCGTCACGCAGAGGCTATTGAGAATATAGACAAACAAATAGTAGCCCTACACCATCAGGACAAAAAGGCTTTCTATAAGAGTCTGCTGCTGGAATATTCATCGCGCGTACTGCAGAGTACGGAGGTGATGTTCATGTTATTGCTCTTTGGCATTGACTGTGGTGGCGGATGGGACGGTCTGACGCTGACTTTCCTGCACAGCATTCTGATAGTAGCCTTTACGACCCTCTTTGCCAACCTCATCGGTTTCCTGCCCATGCAGCTCGGTGTGCAGGAGGGAGGATTCGTGCTGTCTATCGCAGCACTGGGGCTATCGGCTGCGCTCGGCATCTTCGTAAGTATCATCTGCCGAGTGAGGGAAATCATCTGGATTGCCATTGGCATGGCACTCATGAAAGTGAAATGAAACGGAATAACGTAATAACGAAATAACGAAAAAAATTAAATATTATGAATTATCTTGACAGAAACGAATTTAATTTTGAGCCAAGCCAGAAAGTGGTGGAGGCTATTAAGAATTTCGACCCGAAAACATTATGCTTCTACACCCGCATCTACGATCAGGGCAAAAAGAGTGTCATCTCCGTGCGCCTCAGCGAAATCTATAACGTGCCTGAGAACCAGGTGCTGCTGACCTACGGTGGCGAGGACATGCTGAAGAATGCCATTCACTATTTCCTGATGTTAGGCGACAATAAGAAGATTCTCATCCCGGAGTTCTCTTGGTGGTACTACAACCGTGTAGCCAGCGAGTGCGGAGGCACCTTTGAGATGTATCCTCTTCATGAGAAAGAAGACACCTTCGCCTACGATGTTGACGAGGTCATTGAATACACCAATCGTGTGCACCCCCGTATGCTGCTACTCGCCTCACCCAACAACCCCACGGGTAATAGTCTGACCAGCGAGGAGATTGGCCGCATCATGGAGAATATTCCTTCCGACACGATGGTGCTCATTGACGAGGCTTACGCCAGTTTCATGAACATGGACACAGGCTACATTGCTCCGTTGGTGAACAAATACAACAACCTGATTATCTCGCGTACCCTCTCCAAGTTCTATGGACTACCCGGTTTGCGCGTCGGCTTCGGATTCATCGGCAAGGGGCACGATCAGTTTGAGAGCTACGTCAACAAATATCTGGGCTACAACCGCTTCTCTGAGGCTGTCGCACTGGCTGCACTCGACAGTGATGAGCACTACCGCAAGGTAGCTGATGATATGGAATGGGGACGCCAACTGTATAAGAAAGAATTGGGTTCGCTGCCTGGATTCAAGGTATATAAGTCGGTGGCAAACTTCATCCTTATCAAGTATCCTGCAGAAATCAAGGACGCACTGATGGAGGCGCTGAAAGTACAGGACTACAAGATCAAGTTCATGTCTGACAAGGGCTTGGAGTCTTGTCTGCGCATCACCTTAGGGCGTAAGGAACAGACACAGACCGTTGTTGACACCATTCTGAAAGTTTACAATAAGAAATAAGATGATAGGTGTCATTCTTGCAGCTGGTATGGCCAAGCGCCTGCGTCCTCTGACAGACACAAAACCCAAGTGTCTGCTGAAGGTAGGAGAGCGTACCCTATTGGAGCGCACCGTTCGAGCCATGCAACAGGCTGGCATTACGGAATTCGTGGTAGTCACCGGCTATCGCGCCGAACAAATACGTGATTTTCTAACTCCCCTCGCCCATAGGAGAGGGGACGGGGGTGAGGCTCCCACCTTCCACTTCCTCCATAATGCCGACTACGAGCACAACAACAACATCTACTCGCTCTGGATGGCTGGTGAATATGTGCGCGGTAAGGAATTCTTGCTGATGGACAGCGACATCCTTTGCGATCCTGCTGCTGTGGCACGTATAGCCCACGAGCCAGAGTCTGCCCTTGCCCTTAACCGACATGAGTGTGGCGAGGAGGAAATCAAGGTCATTGTGGATGCCAACGGCCACATCACTGAAATCAGTAAGGTATGCAGCATCAAGGATGCCATCGGCGAATCGGTAGGTATTGAGAAGATGACAGCCGACTATAGTGAAGCGCTCTACAAAGAACTTGACCAGATGATTCTGAAAGAAGGACTGATTGATGTTTTCTATGAGCGTTGCTTTGAGCGACTCATCCCTCAGGGACACACTTTCAAGGTGGTGGACACGACCAGCTATTTCTCCTACGAGCTGGATACGCCTGAAGATTTTGAACGGGCAAAAGAATTGATGCCCAAGGAACTATTATAAAAAGAAATCAGCCTCCACGGGGGCTGATTCTTTTTTATGCATTCTTGTCTTCTTCCTCTTCTTTTCGCCTTTTCTCTTCTGCCAAACGCTGGAAGTCTTTCTTCTGCAAAACGAAGTTGGAACCAAGGTATTTCTCTTTCACAATAGGGTTAACAGCCAGTTCATCAGGACTGCCCTGAAACAGGATACGCCCTTCGAACAACAGATAGGCACGGTCGGTGATGTTCAGCGTCTCATGAACGTTATGGTCGGTAATCAGAATACCGATATTGCGATATTTCAGTTGCCATACTATCTGCTGAATATCCTCAACGGCAATAGGATCAACACCGGCAAAGGGCTCATCGAGCATGATGAACTTAGGTTCAATAGCTAAACAGCGCGCTATCTCCGTACGGCGACGCTCACCACCGGAGAGTTGGTCACCCTTGTTCTTGCGCACCTTCTGCAGGCGGAATTCCTTAATCAGACTCTCTAACTTCTCCAACTGGTAATCGCGAGGCTTACCCGTCATCTCCAATACAGAGAGGATATTGTCCTCAACCGACATCTTACGGAACACGGAGTTCTCCTGAGCCAGATAGCCGATACCAGCACGGGCACGGCGGTAAACAGGATAGTTGGTCACTTCTTCCTCACCCAGATAGACGTGACCGCCATTGGGCACCACCAATCCCGTAGTCATATAGAAAGAGGTGGTCTTACCAGCACCGTTAGGTCCCAGCAAACCTACTATTTCACCTTGGCGCACATTGAAACTCACGTCATTGACCACCGTTCGCTTGCCGTACATCTTGACAAGTCCTTCAGTGCGAAGCACCAGTTGCTCTTCTTGCATTTTGTCCATAATCAGTTGCAAATTTACGAAATAATTATGAACTATGAACTATGATTTATAAACTTTTTTGTATCTTTGCAGCGAAATTAGAAAGAAGATGGTAAACTTACTGCATAAATCGCTGACATCGTTTGGCAAATTCATCATGCTGATGGGACGTGTTTTCAAACGCCCTGAGCGTTTGCGCATGTTTGGCAAAGAGTATATCAAGGAGATGGCACAGCTGGGTGTCAACTCAATAGGCATCGTCCTGCTGATATCATTCTTCATCGGTGCAGTAATATGTATCCAGATGAAACTGAACATCCAAAGTCCTTGGATGCCTCGATGGGTGAGCGGCTATACCACGCGTGAAATCATGCTGTTGGAGTTCTCAAGCAGTATCATGTGTTTGATACTGGCTGGTAAGGTGGGCTCTAACATCGCCTCGGAGATTGGTACGATGCGTGTCACCCAACAGATTGACGCTTTGGATATCATGGGTGTCAACTCCGCTAACTATCTGATATTGCCTAAGATTACGGCTATGCTGAGCATTATGCCCATCCTCGTGATTTTCTCATCGGCTATGGGTATTATGGGTGCTTATGGAACAGCCTATATCGGTCATATCATCGTTCCAGACGACCTGACCCTTGGTATTCAGCATGCTTTTAAGTCGTGGTTTGTATGGATGAGTATCATCAAGAGCCTGTTTTTTGCCTTTATCATTTCGGCAGTTCCTTCGTTTTTCGGATACACCGTCGAAGGCGGTTCTGTCAATGTGGGTAAAGCCTCTACAGATGCCGTGGTGTGCTCCAGTGTGCTGATTCTGTTTAGTGATGTCTTCTTAACCCAATTGCTATCATGATAGAAGTTAAGAATCTTTGCAAGAGTTTCGATGGCATAGAAGTGCTGAAGGACATCAGTACGGTGTTCGAAGACGGAAAAACCAATCTGATCATCGGTCAAAGTGGTAGTGGCAAGACGGTATTGCTTAAGAATCTTGTTGGACTCTTCGAGCCTACCTCTGGACAGATTCTGTATGATGGACGCGATTTTGTTGCCTTGCCAAAGGAAGAAAAGATACTGATGCGTCGCGAGATGGGAATGATTTTCCAAAGTGCCGCACTGTTTGACTCTATGACGGTATTGGAAAATGTCATGTTCCCACTGGATATGTTTGCCCCCATGACGCTAAAAGAACGCATTAAACGGGCTAAAGAGTGTCTTGACCGTGTCAACTTAATAGGTGCAGAGGAAAAATATCCTGGTGAGATATCCGGTGGTATGCAGAAACGTGTAGCTATTGCACGTGCCATAGCCCTCAATCCCAAATATCTATTTTGTGACGAACCGAACTCTGGCCTGGATCCCAAGACTTCACTGGTGATTGACGACTTACTACACAGTATCACCAAGGAGTTCAATATGACTACCATCATCAACACACACGATATGAACTCCGTTACCACTATCGGTGAAAACATTGTGTTTATCTATGAAGGTCATAAAGAATGGCAGGGTGTTTCTGCTGATATTATGGGATCGACCAACAAACGTCTGACCGACTTTATCTTTGCCTCAGATCTTCTGAAAGAGATGAGAGAAGTGGTTAACGCATCTTCCAATCACCATTCCGCTGCACCATCGGCACAATAATTTCTTCCTTGGTGGAATCCTTAAAATGAAGCAATAAGAAGGTTTGCACCAATTGCATGGAACTGTCACGTCGTGCATTAGATACGGTTATTGTAGCCACCCCGCCATGCAATTGGTCTAACTCGTTTTTATATTGTTGATAGGCTGCCAGTAACTGTTCACGGTAGTCCGCAGGCACGGAATCCATATCTGCCTTGCCAGCCAAAAAACCGTTATAATTGTCAGCTAACAGACAATCATAGTAGCTCTTGGCTGTTTGCGAAGCCAACTCTTCTGGTGTCTGCTCTTTGGAAGAGCAACTCTGCCAGAAGCTAACAGCCATAAGCAAAAAGCCAAAAGCTAATAATTTCTTCATTTCTGTCTGATAAATACGTTAATCGGAGTACCCGTCAGTGTCCAGTTCTCACGCAACTTATTCTCAAGGAAACGACGGTATGGCTCTTTCACATACTGAGGCAGATTAGCATAGAACACAAAGGTAGGAATCTGCGTGTCAGGCACCTGACTGACATATTTGATTTTGATATACTTACCCTTAATAGAGGGTGGCGGAGTTGCCTCTATCAATGGTAGCATCACCTCGTTAAGTTTTGACGTTCCTATCTTGATGGTGCGGTTCAAATACACTTGCTTAGCCGTCTCTAACACCTTAAAGATACGCTGCTTGGTAACAGCAGAGGCGAAGATGATGGGGAAATCTACAAAAGGAGCCATACGGTTACGAATGGCCGTTTCGAAAGTCTTGATGGCTATCTGTGACTTGTCTTCCACCAAATCCCACTTGTTAACCACCACCACCAACGACTTATTATTCTTCTGAATCAACTGGAAGATATTCATATCCTGTGCCTCAATACCACGGGTGGCATCTATCATCAGGATACAGACATCTGCATTCTCAATAGCACGGATGCTACGCATCACGCTATAGAACTCCAGATCTTCCGTCACTTTATTCTTTCGTCGGATACCTGCGGTGTCAACCAGATAGAAATCAAAGCCGAACTTGTCATATTTGGTATAAATAGAATCGCGTGTCGTACCTGCAACATCAGTCACAATATGACGATCTTCTCCGATAAAGGCATTGATGATACTTGACTTACCGGCATTCGGACGACCGACAACAGCAAAACGGGGGGTACCATCTTCAAAGTCATCCACCTCGTCGGACTTCAGCTTTGTCAAGACAAAATCCAATAAATCGCCTGTACCAGAGCCTGTTGCTGCACTGACACAGAAGGGATCACCCAGTCCTAACTTATAGAACTCATACTGTCCATAGAGGTCCTTACCGTCGTCGGCTTTATTAGCAACTAAGACCACAGGGAGTTTGGAGCGACGAAGAATCTGAGCCACATCCTGATCCAAATCGGTAAGTCCGTTCTTGATGTCTACCAAAAACAACACCAAGTCTGCTTCCTCAGTAGCAACAACTACCTGTTTACGTATCTCTTCCTCAAAGATATCATCACTATTAACTACCCAGCCACCCGTATCTACAACGGAGAATTCGCGGCCATTCCACTCGCATTTTCCATACTGGCGGTCACGAGTAGTTCCTGCCTCGTCACTCACAATGGCACGACGAGAGTTCGTCAATCGGTTAAATAAGGTGGACTTGCCCACATTAGGACGTCCTACTATCGCTACTAAGTTTCCCATAAGCTTAATATTTATTCTGGGTTATATCCAAATGAATCCAGTTCACGCTGATTGCTACGCCAGTCTTTATCCACCTTGACAAAGGTTTCCAAAAAGACGCTCTTGCCAAAGAATTTCTCCAAGGCCTTACGGGCCTCCGTGGATACTTTCTTCAGTGCCACACCTTGGTGGCCTATAATGATGCCTTTCTGAGAGTCACGCTCTACATAGATGATGGCATTGATATGGATATTCTTCTCTGTTTCCTTGAAGCGCTCCACGCTCACCTCTACAGCATAAGGAATCTCCTTGTCGTAGTAGAGCAATATCTTCTCACGAATAATCTCAGAGACAAAGAAACGAGCCGGCTTATCCGTCAACTGGTCTTTATCAAAATAAGCAGGACTTTCAGGCAACAACTCATAGATACGCTTCAACAGCATGTCCACCCCAAACTTATTCTTGGCAGAGATGGGAAGGATTTCCGCATTAGGTAACAATCCATGCCATTTCTCCACGATGTCATCCAGTGTTTTCTGAATATTCTGATTACTCCGAGTACTCTGAATATTCTGAATCTCATCAATCTTATTGATGAGCAGAATGACAGGAGTCTTCATCTTCTGCACCTTCTCCAGAAAATCCATATTCTTCTCTGGATTCTCCACGACATCCGTCACATAGAGCAACACATCGGCATCCTGCAATGCAGACTCAGAGAAAGCGAGCATTGATTCCTGCAGCTTATAATTGGGCTTCAACACACCTGGTGTGTCAGAAAACACTATCTGCATGTCGTCGGTATTCACGATACCCATGATGCGATGTCGGGTGGTCTGTGCCTTGAACGTCGCAATCGAAATACGCTCACCAACCAACTGGTTCATGAGCGTACTTTTACCTACATTGGGATTACCAACGATATTTACGAAACCTGCTTTATGCATTTTTGTTTCCGTCATAAGCCCATCGGTAATAACTTGCTCCGTGTACGAAACCTGCTCCAAAGGCTGTCATAATGATATTATCCCCCTTCTTCAACAGATGTTCGTTCTCCCAGAGTGCCAATGGAATTGTTGCGGCAGAAGTGTTTCCGAAATGCTCGATATTCACCATCACCTGCTCCATCGGTAACTCGAGTCGCTTGGCTACTGCTTCGATGATACGCATATTAGCCTGATGCGGAACTACCCACTGGATATTCTCCTTGTTCAGTCCATTGCGCTCAGCTATCAAAGCACAGTCTTCACTCATATTGGTCACCGCATAGCGGAACACGGTACGTCCTTCCTGATACAGATAATGCAGACGATGATCTACTGTGAAATGGCTGGGAGGTGAAACAGATCCACCTGCCTTCAGATGCAAGAAAGGCAGACCTTTACCGTCAGCACGGAAATAAGAGTCCATCACACCGATATTCTCTTCCTCTGTTCCTTCTACAAGAACAGCTGCAGCACCATCTCCAAACAACGGGCATGTCGCGCGATCTTTATAGTCAACCACTGACGACATCTTATCAGCACCAATCACAATAATCTTTTTGTAACGACCGCATTGAATCATTGAGGCTGCCACATCAAGGGTGTAGAGGAATCCACAGCAAGCGGCCCAGAAGTCGAATGCGAAAGCATTCTTCAGTCCAAGTTTGCCTAATACGATACTGGCTGTAGAGGGGAACTTATAATCAGCCGTCGAGGTGGTGACAATCACCGCATCAATGGTATCAGGATCAACTTCTGTCTTCTGAATCAGTTGTTTGGCTGCTTTACGAGCCATATAGCTCGTACCGAGACCTTCCTCTGTCAAGATATGACGTTCCTTGATACCAACACGGGTCATAATCCACTCGTCATTGGTGTCTACCATGCGCGACAATTCCTCGTTCGTGAGGATATAGTCGGGCACATAGCCACCAATTCCGGTGATTATCGCATTGATTTTTTTCATTTTTACTCAGCTGCTTCGTCCATTACAATAGCAATCTTACCACGATAGTAACCGCAAGTTGGGCATACAGTGTGGTAGATGTGATAAGCACCACAGTTAGGGCATACTGCCAATGTGGGAGCTACTGCCTTGTCATGAGTACGACGCTTAAGTGTACGAGTCTTTGACTGTCTTCTTTTAGGATGTGCCATAATTCTATTACTCTTTAAATTTTTAAACTTTTAAATTCTTCAATTTTTCCCACCGCGGGTCCACTTCCTTGTCATCCTCTTCGCCGCTTCGGACGGCACCGCTCAACTCTTGGAGTTTCTGCGTCATCGCACTATTGCATTTTCCAGGTGCATGAACGTGCTTGATGGGTATGGCAAGAGCTATAAACTCGTAGATGAGCCATGCTGTATCGAGTATTCCTTCGTTCTCATCAACAATCACGACATCATCATCCTCGGTGTTTGTTTCCGGTCCCAGTTTAGCCACCAGCAGCCGCTCTGCTTCGATGGTCTGATCCATGTCGTCAAGACACAGGTCACAAGGAACTTTCACCGTGCCCTCAATATGAAACTGGAGTTCAAAAAAGCCGATGGCCTTGCGTATAGACACCGACACATGCAACGCTCCGCTGTTCACTTCAGAGGTATCCAAAGCATGAAAGAAATCATCATGAAGGTCAAATTCCAGATGTTCTTCATCTGTCTTCATTCCTTTTAAATCAATCTTAAACTGCTCCAGATTGCACATAATCACACTTTTGAGTGTGCAAAGTTACAAAATAAATGCGAATTATGGATTATCAATTACATTTTTTTTGCTTTTCCGTTGAAAATCAGCTATTAACATACACCAAGATTGCACATTCAGTAGTAAGAATGTGCAATCTTAAAGGGGCATTTCGATACGGAAGGTTGTCCCCTTACCGATTTCAGAAGATTTCACAAAAATATTTCCTCGATGATATTCCTCTACAATACGTTTAGCCAACGACAGGCCCAGTCCCCACCCTCGCTTCTTGGTAGTAAACCCTGGAGTGAAGACATGTTTGATATCTTTTTTCATAATTCCCTTACCCGTATCTGCCACTTCTATGATGACATTTTTATTTTCTTTCCACAATGAAATGGTAATAGTACCCTCTCCTTCCATCGCATCAATTGCGTTTTTACAGAGATTCTCTATGACCCATTCGAACAGAGACGCATTCATCTGCAAGATGACATCTTCCGCTGGCATATTACAAATGATATTCACCTTCTGAGACGTGCGATGGTTCATGTAATCTATCACATGTTGTATCACCTCTTTCATAGACGTATCCACTGGCTCTGGAACAGATCCTATCTTAGAGAATCGTTCGGCGATTCGCTCCAGTCGCTTGACATCCTTATCCATCTCGGGCAGTAACTCATCATTAGGATAATTCTCTTTCAACATTTCCGTCCATGCCATCAGACTGGAGATAGGGGTTCCTAACTGATGAGCCGTCTCTTTCGACAAGCCGACCCATACCTTATTCTGTTCTGCACGCTTGGATGACAAAAGGGCAAAAATGGCTACAACCACAAATATCAACACAATGCCTAATTGAACATACGGCCAAGCTGCCAGTCGCTTCAGCATCACAGAGTCATCATAGCAAACCAACTGATAGTCAGCGGAATCTCCTATTTGAATTTTGATATACCGGTCGGCAGCCTTCATACGTTTGCCCATCTGCTCCACAAAGGCTATCGTATCTTTAGCATCATCCGCATGTATCTGAATATTTCGGTAATCTGCCACATGACCGTCTTTGTCTAAAACAATAACAGGAATGGTATGATTACCTTCCATCACGCTCAGAACTAACGACAAATCGGTATTCTCATCAGCTTCATTCAGCGTATGCAGAGCCTGTGCCCACACTTCCATCTTTTTCCTTTCTTCATTAGAAAGATCATCTACTAGGAAATGCGAAACCAATAAGGAAGCAACAGCGATGACCACAGCCATTACTACCAGTAAAATCTTGACTTGACGGATTCTATCAGTCCACTGCATACATAATACAAACGAAGAAGCCCTGAAGATATTGTATCCTCAGGGCTTCTTTTTAAAAAGTGGCGGCCTCCTACTCTCCCGCATTGCATTGCAGTACCATCGGCGCAGGCGGGCTTAACTTCTCTGTTCGGAATGGGAAGAGGT
>Ga0256405_10002192_pt1 | contig 46810 bp, 37 predicted proteins | sample RumenRJG_02DNA_FD_189096 | JGI IMG/M metagenome (GOLD analysis project Ga0256405, IMG submission 189096) | Bovine rumen microbial communities from Lethbridge, Alberta, Canada - RJG_02 | ecosystem: Host-associated > Mammals > Digestive system > Stomach > Rumen | place: Canada: Alberta... | reverse complement strand
AAACAGTCCAGTGGACTGTTTTTCAAGAGGGTGACTCCCTGCGGTGCAGGGAGATGTCAGCGAAGCTGACAGAGGGTGCCGGACCCGATTAGGGTCGCCTTGCAAGTGAAGGCGTTCCCTTAAAAAATAGGTTTATTGACAAGCTGAAAAGAGCTGACCAAATGGTCAGCTCTTTTTTAATGAATAGATTATGCGCCAAATATATACTGAGCGCCGCCTTTCGGGCGGAGGCAGCAACCCCCAAGTATGCTGCCTCGATATATATAATAACTATATCATTCAATTATTTGAAAGCGTATCTCATAAATGTATAGAGATGCGGCTTTACGCACTCTGCACCGTGACCACCGCCGGGTATTGACTGGTAAGCGTGGTCTACACCGTTTCTTGTGAGGATATCACTGTACTGTTTCGGGAATGTTCCTACAACAGTATCGTTTGTACCGCCTGTTATCATAAACACACTTGGCTCAGGACCGACGCTTCTGAACTTCATTTCACTCTCTGACATACAGCCGGGGTGTGACATGAACATATCGTTGCCCGGAGTGATACCCGGTGCCGGGCAAGCTCCGCCTACGTAGCCAAAGAGGTCGGGACGCATAAGTCCACAGTAGATAGCTTCACGGCCGCCCATTGAGAAGCCTGTGATAGCTCTGTTCTCTCTGCCGGTCTTTACCGAGTAATTAGACTCAATGAACGGGATAAGGCTGTCAGAGATATCGTATAGGAAGTTATCGTATTCAGCGCAAGTCTGCTGGTTGATTCCGCTTGGGCTGTTCATGGTCTTGCTTGTGAACATATTAGGAGTAACAACGATGAACTCCTCAGCCTTGCCGCTTGACATAAGTCCTGTCATAAGCTCCTGAACGCCCATACCGTTTACCATGTCGTTTTCGCTGCCCATGATTCCGTGGAGAACGTACATGACAGGGTACTTCTTGCTTGAGTTGTAGTTAGGAGGCAGGATGACATTACACTTCTTATTCTTGCCTGTGTATTTACACATATATGTCTTGTTTTCAACCTTGCACTGACTGCTCTTTTCAACGCCGCCGGGAACAGATGTAGGCATATCATTTCTGATAGCAGCATTATAGTTCTGTCCTGATGACGGCTTATTTGTAGTAGTCGTAGTGATTATCGGTTTTGTGGTAGTAGTCGTAGTAACTACGTACTCCTTGAACTTAACGTTCTCGCCGAGTAAGAACTTCTGAAGGAGGAGCAGATCAGCGACCGAAACGCCGCCGTCGCCGTTTACATCGGAATTTACAGGAGCTTTTCCGCCGCCTGACATAACGCCGAGAACAGCTTTTCTCATTGCAACGAGATCATATACATCAACCTTGCCATCGCTGTTAAGGTCGCCAAGAATTCCTTTTGCAACAGGTGAATCAACAGGATCGGGAGTTGACGAGCTGTTTATTGTAATCAAAGGCTTTGTGCCCTTTACTCCGCCGTATGCGCCGTCTATATAGAAGTCGATGAGATCTTCCGGAGCTTCCACGTAAAGTGAGAGATTTTCAGCGCCTGAAGGAATAGTGAAGGAGCTGTTTGAAAGGTCGGTCCACTTTCCTTTTTCGGCTGTTTTCAGAGCTACTTCGTCGTAGATTGTCTTGCCGCCTGCATCATATTGAAGTGTGAGTTTCAGAGGAGCTGAAGCCTTACTGTCCTGCATAACGGCAGCACCAAAGCTATATGTTGACCCAGCCTTGAATGTGTTGCTGTCGAGTGCCAATTCTACGCCGTTCCATTTATCTGTGCGACCTGATACCGAAACGCCCTTTGAGCCGTCATAGCCTGTTCCTGATTTAACAGTAGCACCGCCGCGTGAGCCCCAGTCGCCGAGACCGCTTTCAAAATCGTTTTTGAAGTAGTAGCCGTTTGCGTCAGGCTCTATGACAACAGGTGTCGGCGGATCAATCGTATCGTCGGAAGCACCGAATGAAATGCTCTTGACCTTAGCTGAACCATTGGATCTGTATCCTTCGATATTGAGCGAGACCTCATACAGAGTTCCTGACATATCGAGACCAGCTTTTGACCATTCGTCGAAATGCTTTGAAACAGACACCTTATCCTTCATATAGTTTGTGGTGTTGTTTCGTGAACCGCTTGATGTGCGAACGCTCCAATACTGTGCAAACGTAGTTGTACCTTCGATAGATGGCTTATTATAGCGCATCGATTTAAGGATATCATATGATTTGCCGTCGATAGTGCATGAGCCCATCTTGGTACCTTCGTTTCCGGGTGGTCTCCAGTCGCCCCAGCCTTCGACGATGTAATACTCTACGAGAGGAGTTTTTGTCCAGCCGTAGATACACATATAAGAATTTCCCTTTGGTGTATATTCGACATCATAGTTAAGAACGATATCACCGAAAGCCTTGTAATTCTTTTTCTGGCTGTCGTAGTTCTTACCCATACGTGCGAGGAAATTCTCGATGTTGTTCCATGAGCAGGTGAACGAACCTGCTGAAGGATCCATAGAAGCAGTACCTTTGTAGTCCTGATTCCACATTTCCCAGTCAAAGCCGCCGATATTTCCTGTTTTTCGATCGTCAGCAGCATTTGTGACAGTTGGGATGCTTGCAGCTGCCATAAAAACGGTAAGAGCAGCGCAAATAGATTTTTTGATTTTTGCCATTTTCACTTAAATCACTCCTTTGTTTAGTTAAGCAATGTCATGATTTTAGTAATCCCCTGAGACAATGGCCCAATTCCGATTCATTTTCATTCTTATTATAGCTAAATCGCAGACAAAATGCAAGCCAAATATTGTGAGATTAGTTCAAAGTGACTAAAAGTTGCTAACAAATTGTAAACCACTGTTTATAGCTAAATAAAAATGTATAATTTTTTATATTATATCATTTAAGCATAAAAAATCAACCTATTTTTTGCAGAAAAGGTGCAAAATATAAAGAATGTACAGGGTTTGAATTAGTTTAATTAACTAAAAGAAATATTTTTGGCTTATCGTGAACTATCGAGGTATAAATATTACCAAAAATGACAAAATATTGGTATAATATTGTATGTGTTACTATATATAATTAATGTAATATAAAAAGAATTGTGTATTTTGTATATTATTTACTAAATGCACGCAAAATGAAGGGAAATACCAAAAAACTAAATTAAAAAATGGGGGCAGACTTATGAAAAAATTCCTCTCAATCGTAACGGCTGCAGCTTTGGCTATTCCTGCTACAATGGTCTCAACGGCTAATGTAAATGCGGATAATCCGGCTATCCAGACTATCTTCAGCACAGATCCCGCACCGATGGTCTACAACGATACTGTGTACCTCTACACAGGTCGTGACAAGGATAACTCCGACTTTTACTATATGCCCGACTGGCACTGCTATTCCTCAAAGGATATGCAGAACTGGACAGACCACGGCATGATCCTCTCGTGGGACTCATTCACATGGGGCAAGGAAGATTCAGCCTGGGCATCTCAGTGTATCGAGCGCAACGGAAAGTTCTATTACTACGTTACACTCGAAAACAAATCAGGAGGCGGCAGAGCTATAGGCGTGGCTGTTGCTGACTCTCCGACAGGTCCTTTCAAGGACGCTATAGGCAAACCACTCTGCGGTCCTAACTGGGATTATATCGATCCTACGGTATTTATCGACGATGACGGTCAGGCGTGGCTCATGTTCGGCAATCCTAAATGCTACTATGTAAAGCTGAACGAAGATATGATCTCGCTTAATGGTCAGATCAAGAATTTTGACATGAATGAAAAGAGCTTTGGTCCTTCAAAGAGGGGTTGTTCCTACGGTGAAGGTCCGTGGTTCTACAAGCGCAATGGCAAGTATTATCTTGTTTATGCTGCGTTTTACGGCAATGACGGCGGCGAGAGCATAGGCTACGCTACAGCTCCTTCTCCGACAGGTCCGTGGACTTACGGCGGTCAGGTAATGAAGCCGATCAATTGCTTTACTAACCACCCGGGCGTTATCGATTTCAAGGGCCATTCATATTTATTCTATCACGATGCGAGCCTTCCGGGCGGCGGCACTTTTGACAGAAGTGTGTGCATCGATGAGTTCAAATACGGCGCTGACGGTTCGATACCGACGATCACTGCCACAAAGACAGGTCCGACTCAGCTGGAGCCCCTCAATCCGTACAAACGTGTTGAAGGCGAAACTATTTGCTTTTCAAAGGGTATCAAAACTGAGTCATGCAGCAGCGGCGGTCTGAATATCGCTAATATTGAAAACGGCGATTATGTCAAGGTAAGAGGTGTCGATTTCGGCAGCGGTACAAATAAATTTACTGCAAGTGTTGCTTCGGATACCGAGGGCGGAAATATCGAAATATACCTCGATAGCCTTTCAGGTAAGAAAATAGGCACTTGTAAGGTCGCAAACACAGGCGGCTGGCAGAAGTGGAAGGAAGTTTCGTGCGATATAAGCGGCGCAAGCGGCGAGCATGACCTTTACTTCAAGTTTACAGGCGGCAGCGGCTTCCTTCTGAACGTTGACTGGTGGCGTTTCGGTGACGGCGAAAATGTTGATCCTGTAACAACTACTTCTAACAAGCCAAACGTGACCACAACAACTACTACAACTCCTAAAACAGACATTACAGGCGAGTATCTGCTCAGCGACTCTTTCGAGAGCGGCGTTGGTGACTGGGAAGGCAGAGCGGGTGCTAAGGTCGAGACTTCTTCCAAATATTCATTCGCAGGCAGCAAGTCTCTCTACTGCTCAGGCAGATCTGAAGCTTATCAGGGCGCAACTATCCTTCTTGGCAGCAAGCTGAAGGCAGGTCAGAGCTACAGCTTCAGCTCTAACGTAATGTTTGACAGCGGCAAGGATGTTGATAAATTCCATTTCACTATGCAGTATGAGATCGGTGACGAGACTAAGTATCTCAAGATCGATTCTGCCGATGTAGTGAAAGGCAAGTGGGCTCAGCTCGCAAATACTGACTTCACTGTTCCTTCGGGAGCTGAAAATGTTTATATTTACGTTGAAACTGACAAGAGTACGACGAGTTTCTATATCGATGATATCAAGATCGCGGCAGCAGGCACTGTTATCGAAGGCGCTAAGGGCGGCAGATTCGTGCTCGGTGACGTAAACTCGGACGGCCGTATCAATTCTCTTGATATGGTGGCTGCAAGAAAACTTATACTCTCAAAGAACCAGAGCGCTGATCTTGTTAAGCTTGCTGATGTTGACAAGAGTACTAAGTTTGAGGTGAATGATATCGTTCTCCTTCAGGAATTTATCCTCGGCAAGATCAAGGAGTTCCCTGATAATACTCCCGAGCCTCCGAAGAGTGAATTCAATTACAATGCAAATCTCCAGTATAAGGCTGCACCTGACAGCTATTTCAAGCAGCCTGCAAATCACGGCAAGGTCGTTAAGGAAAACTACAACGGTATAAACGGCAATAAGAATATGTATGTCTATCTGCCGTATGGCTATGACGAGTCAAAGAAGTATAATGTATTCTACCTGATGCACGGCGGCGGAGAGAGCGAAGAGACTTGCTTCAACGATAACAACATCAATATCGACATTATGCTCGATAATATGATCGCAAACGGCGATATAGAGCCTATGATCGTTGTAACTCCTACATTCAACAAGGCTCCGAGTGCTGATGGCGTATGGGAGGAAATGCGCAAGTCGATTATTCCTTACGTTGAAAACAAGTATTCTACTTATGCCGAAGATACATCCATCGACGGACTCAAAGCTTCGAGATATCACCGTGCATACGGCGGATTCTCAATGGGCGGCGGTTCTACATGGGCAAACTTTAATAATAACCTCGATATCATTGCATACTTTATGCCTCTGTCGGGTCACTGTTGGGATGGTGCAGGCAAGGTGCTGAGTGCGGCAAGAAATTCAGGCTTCAGCAAAAATGAGTATTTCGTACTCGCTGCAACAGGTACTGAAGACATTGCGTACGGAAATATGGTGCCGATGATAAACGAGCTTAAAAAGAATACGGACGTATTTACTTACACATCTGACTTCTCAAAGGGCAATTTGTACTTCCTTGAAGCAAAGGGTAATGTACACTGGTGGCCGCAGGTACGTCATTATATTTACGACGCACTTCCATATTTCTTCCACGAAAACGGCAATTGATCCCCGATAATACCGGATTTCAGGCTCACCATGCGCGAAATGTGTGGTGAGCTTGATTTGAGATATCTCAAAATACTTGAATAGTTCATAAATAAATGGTATAATGGGGTATAGTATAAAGAGATGTGAGGTGTCAGACATGAGTGATTATACTGAAAAATACATTTCATCCCACCTTTTTTTAAAACGCGAGGAGGGCTTTGAACACGCCCCATTTGACAGAGAGATAGCTTGCTATGAGAGCATTTGTTCAGGTAATATCGAGCTTGTAAAGGTGTTTGCGACTCCGCTGTGCGGAGAGGGATACGGCATCCTTAGTAAGGATCCGCTGAGAAATCTGAAATACCACTTTTCGATCTCGGCTGCGCTTATTGCCCGTTTCTGTATCAACAGCGGCATGACGCTCGAGGAAGCGTATAACCTGAGCGATATCTACATCATGAAGGCTGATGAGTGCCGTACAGAAGATGAGGTACACGCTGTTCATCAGGAAATGATCGAGGGCTACACGCGCCATATGAGAAGGGTGCGCAATAGCGGCATCTATTCAAAACAGATAGTTCGTGCGCTTGATTACATCAGCGATCATCTTCATGGTAAGATCATGATCGAAGATGCGGCTGAATATCTCAAGATAAGCCCTGCATATCTCTCGAGACTTTTTAAAGCGGAGACTGGTATCGCATTCAGCAACTATGTCAGCAAAACAAAGGCTGAGGAAGCTGCTAATCTTTTGACCTTCTCGGAGTATACCGATTCCGAGATCAGTAATCTTCTTGGTTTCAGTTCGCAGAGTTATTTTATCAAGATATTCAAAAAGTATCTTGGCGTTACTCCCAAGGAGTATAAAAAGCGGTACAAATTCCCTGATTTTACAAAGGAAAATCAATGATCTTGCGTTATCCCCTGCCCAAGCAGGGGATAACATTTTATGCAGATATCATATATTTACTATTTTTAACACTATAATAATATACTAAGAGGCTTGAAACTGTTATAATCTACTCAATGAATAAAAAGATCGAAGATATTGGATCAGGGATTTGTCATAAACGGTAATTTTTTAGAAAACGGAGAATTGACAATGATCATAAACAATGTAGGTTTCGACCACTGCCATGATGCAGATTTCTATATAGACCGTCCCGATGGAAGCGGAGATTATCTTCTCCTGCTGGTCAGGACTCCCGCTATATTTGAAGTCAACGGCAAAGAAATACTTACACCTGCGGGCTCGGTTTTTATCTACCCTAAGGGCAGACCTCAGCGCTATCGCTGTGTGCCTTTGAACGTATTTGAAAATGACTGGGTACATTTCGATTTCGACGATGCGGCTGAGGAGGAAGAATTCCTCAAAATGGGTATACCTTTTGAATCGGCTGTTACAATGTCGCTTGAATTTCTGAGCTACTGTGTTAAATCGATCGCTTATGAAAGATATTCCGATAATCCCTGCAAAAATGAATCTGCCGAGCTATTTATGAGGCTTATGTTTATCAAAATTCGTGAAAAGAGCCTCAACAGCATTTCAGGCAGGAAAAGTACTCAGTTCGAGCTTATCTCGACTGTGCGCAATAAGATATACAGCAGACCTTACGAGCAGCGCAGTGTTGACAGTACGGCACATGAGGTACGTATGAGCAGATCTGCTTTTCAGCACGCTTATAAAAAGCATTTCGGCATGACTTTTATCGAGGACCTTGTGAAAAGCAGGGTGAGTTACGCAAAAATGCTGCTTTCTACTACTAATATGAATATAACCGACATTTCAGTGAGCAGCGGCTATCATAGCTATGTTCATTTCGCACGACAGTTTAAGGAACAGACGGGCTATACTCCGTCTGAATACCGCAAAATGGCACAAAATGTAACGTAACACCTTCCTTCCCTTGGCTTTTGCCTTTGTGTTCCGTTGCATTGATGTATAAATATCAGTGACCAATGTCACGGAATGTGAGGGCGGATTATGAAAAAACACACACTAAAACGTTGGGCAGCTCTTTTTGCAGCCTGCGCAACAATGACATCTTGTCTGACTGTTACGTCTGTAACTTCTTCGGCAGCGGACGGCGTTACCTTGTGGGGAGATGCTAACTGTGACGGAGTTGTTGATATGAGTGACGTTGTTATCGTCATGCAGTCGCTGGCAAATCCTAATAAGTACGGCGTTAACGGTTGGGACTGGAATCATATCACAGCACAGGGATTAAGAAATGCTGACGTTTACGAAAACGGTACATCTATCACGAGCAGCGATGCGCTCTCTCTTCAGAAGTACCTGCTTCATACGATAACTCAGCTTCCTGAGTCGTATTCAAGCAACTGGCAGCCTCCTGTTGTAGTTACTACTACAACTGCTCCGAGAGTGACGACTACGACAACTACTACAACTACTACAACGACTACCACCACTACAACTGCTCCGAAGTCTGTGCTTCCTGATCTTGGTACTCCGATGAACTCGGGTGCTACTATGGCGGATGATTTCAGAAAAGGTTCATCGCGCTACTTTATCGCTTCCGATGGCTGGGAAAACGGCGATCCTTTCGACTGCGGCTGGTATAAGTCGCAGACTTCCTTCAAGGATAATGTGCTCAATCTCAGCATAGACAGGGACTATTCAGGTAAGTATCACTATGCAGGTGCTGAGTACAGAACGAATGATTTCTACCACTACGGCTACTATGAGACTTCTATGCAGGCGATCAAGAATACAGGCGTAGTTTCGTCGTTCTTCACGTATACAGGTCCTTCCGACAATAATCCTTGGGACGAGATCGACATAGAGATCCTCGGCAAGGATACTACAAAGGTGCAGTTCAATTACTACACAAACGGTCAGGGCAAGCACGAGTATATGTATGATCTGGGATTCGATTCTTCTCAGGCATTCCATACTTACGGATTTGACTGGCAGCCCGATCATATAACATGGTATGTTGACGGCAAGGCAGTCTATACAGCTAATCAGAATATCCCGAAGACAGCAGGCAAGATCATGATGAATACATGGCCGGGAAGAGGTGTTGATGACTGGCTCAACCACTACGACGGAAGAACTCCTCTTACTGCTCGCTATCAGTGGGTAACATACAATAAGAACGGTGTCCAGAATAACAATAATAATCAGCAGCAGAACCCTTGGCAGAATCCTTGGGAACAGGGCAATAGTAACCAGCAGCAGAACCCTTGGCAGAATCCCTGGGAACAGGGGAATACCAATCAGCAGCAGAATAATGGTATCAAGGACTATGGTACAGCAATGGATAAGTCTGCTGATATGGCAGATGATTTCAGAAACGGCTCATCGCGCTACTTTATCGCTTCCGACGGCTGGGAAAACGGCGATCCTTTCGACTGCGGCTGGTACAAGTCACAGACTGCTTTCAAGGACGGAGCTCTTACTCTCAGCATAGACAGGGACTACTCAGGCAAGTATCACTATGCAGGTGCTGAGTACAGAACCAATGATTTCTACCACTACGGCTACTATGAGACTTCTATGCAGGCTATAAAGAACAAGGGTGTTGTTTCTTCGTTCTTCACGTATACAGGTCCTTCCGACAACAATCCTTGGGACGAGATCGACATAGAGATACTCGGCAAGGATACAACAAAGGTGCAGTTCAACTACTACACTAACGGTCAGGGCAAGCATGAGTATATGTACGATCTGGGATTTGATTCCTCGCAGGGCTACCATACTTACGGATTTGACTGGCAGCCCGATCATATAACATGGTACGTTGACGGCAAGGCAGTTTATACAGCTAACCAGAATATCCCGAAGACAGCAGGCAAGATCATGATGAACACATGGCCCGGAAGAGGCGTGAACGAGTGGCTTGACCAGTACGACGGAAAAACTCCTCTTACTGCTCGCTATCAGTGGGTAACTTACAAGAAATCGGGAAGCTCGAATAATAACAATCAGCAGCAGAATCCTTGGCAGGGCAACAATAATAACAACAACCAGCAGCAGAATCCTTGGCAGGGCAACAATAATAATAACAACCAGCAGCAGTCAAATGTGACAGCTTCGGGTCTTGTTGATTATGGCACTCCTATGAAATCGGGAACAACTATGGGCGATGATTTCAGAAAAGGTTCATCGCGCTACTTCATCGCTTCCGATGGCTGGGAAAACGGTGATCCTTTCGATTGCGGCTGGTACAAGTCACAGACTGCTTTCAAGGACGGAGCTCTTACTCTCAGCATAGACAGGGACTACTCAGGCAAGTATCACTATGCAGGTGCTGAGTACAGAACCAATGACTTCTATGGTTTTGGCTACTACGAGACTTCTATGCAGGCTATAAAGAATACAGGCGTAGTTTCGTCGTTCTTCACGTATACAGGTCCTTCCGACAATAATCCTTGGGACGAGATCGACATAGAGATCCTCGGCAAGGATACAACAAAGGTGCAGTTCAATTACTACACAAACGGTCAGGGCAAGCACGAGTATATGTACAATCTTGGATTTGATTCATCTAAGGGATACCATACCTACGGTTTTGACTGGCAGCGCGATCACATAACATGGTATGTTGACGGTAAGGCAGTTTATACAGCTTACAGCAATATTCCTCAGACTCCGGGTAAGATCATGATGAATACATGGCCGGGAAGAGGTGTTGATGACTGGCTCAACCACTACGACGGAAAAACTCCTCTTACTGCTCGCTATCAGTGGGTAACATATAACAAACAATAAGATCTTGGCGTTAAGATTTTATCCTTCCATTATACAGCACAAAGGGCGGTACAATTGTATCGCCCTTTGTTATTCAATGAAAAAGCTGTGAGTTTTTACTCACAGCTTGAGACTGTCAAAAAACTATCGCGGAACGCCGAGGGCGGCGTTCCCTACAAATTATTATTACGTAGAATAGGCAAATTGTAGGGGCTGATGCCTACATCAGCCCGCAAATATATAATTAAAAATGACTTTTTCGATAAGCTGAGCTGTGAGTTTTTACTCACAGCTTTTTTTATGTATGGTCAGAGATCTTATACAAAGTCTTGAACTCGGTAGGAGTGCAGTTCTTAGCCTTTTTGAATGCACGGTTAAAAGTGGTCAGGCTTGCAAAACCTGCTCGCATAGCGACTTCCGTAACGGAAAGGTTAGGATCGATGAGCAGTCTCTCCGCGGCTTTTATACGTTTACTATTTATATATTGTATATAGGATACGTTGTTGTACTTTTTGAATATCCTTGAAAAATGATACTTGCTATATCCTGCGATGGACGCGATCTTTTCAAGAGGTATCTCAAACATATAATTCTGGTTTATATATTTCATTACCATGCTGAATTTCTTCGTATCATCGCGGCTTGCAGGGTCTCCTGTGAATGCGTCGGCAGCCTGGGTGAGCTGGAATTCACGAACAGCAGTAAGCATTTTTATAAGATCAATGTATATCTTGACATCTGCGAGAGAGGATTTTGAGTAGTATTCCGAGTAAATATCAAGTATACTTTTACGTGAAAGTATGTAAAGCTCCTTGCTTATATCGGGGGTTATGTGAAGAACTTGCGAGAAAACAGGGACAATAGCTTCGAGAGCGGGGATATCACTTATTATACTGTTATCACATTGAAAAATTATACGTCTGCCCTCCTGAGCCGGCATAGAATGGAGCTCGCCGGGTGGGATGATTATTATTTCCTTCTCGTTGAGGTGATAATCGACACCACCTGCTGTTACTGTAAAACCATTATGCAAGGGGATTATGACTTCCACAGCGTTATGCCAGTGAGTAGGATATTCCTCTACTTCGTCATTATCGTAAAGCATGACAAATCGTTGGTTTTCGTATTCTACTGTTTCATAATCGCCTGACAGATTTTTAATCATGATTAGCCTCCTTGACCAAATATTGTTGTGAAAAATATGTCAAAGGTCACAAAGCTTTATGCTTTCTGACCTTATTATACAACATTATCATAATATTTGTAAAGGGAGTTTGAATAATTTGTGTAAATCTTAGCAATTCTTGATTAAACAGCCGCAAGATTTGATTAGTATAAATTGCCGAAGTGGTATATAATATCATTAGAGCAAACGAAAGGTGATGTGTGATGTCTGTTAAATGTTATGATATCGAATACAAGAATTACGGAAAGTGCCTGTGCCTTGATAATGGCAGGATAAGACTTATCGCAACAATAGATGTTGGACCGAGAATAGTCTTTTTCGGATTTACAGACGGCGACAATGTTCTCTTTGAGGACGTTGACAGGAATTTCTACGAGATAAACAGCGGCTACGGCGTCTGGTACGCTTATGGCGGTCACAGAATATGGTGTGCGCCTGAGGTAATGCCTGAAACTTATCTCCCTGACAATTCTAAGGTCGAGGCAATATTTGACGGCGGTACACTCACACTTACACCTGCTAAAACAATATTTGATAAGCAGTTTGAACTTGTTATCACTATGGACGATAATAATTCAGTCACTATAGAAAATAAGATAACAAATTGCTCTGATAAGCCTGTTAAGTTCGCACCGTGGTCTGTTACAGGACTTGCGGCAGGCGGAACTGAGATAATCCCTCTTTGCAGAGAGGATAAGGGTTTCCTTCCGAACAGGACAATGTCACTGTGGAGCTACTCCAATATAAAGGATGAAAGATTTATCCTTACCGATAAATATGCGCTTCTCAGACAGGATCCGAAGGAAAAGAAAGCTTTCAAGGCAGGCTTTAATGTTACAGGAAAACAGATAGTCTATGTAAATGGCAGAAAGATCTTCAGAATGACTTTCGACGGCTATAAAATAATGGAATATCCTGATTTCTGCTGTAACTTTGAAACTTACACCAATGACCTTTTCCTTGAATGTGAGCTTCTCGGTGAGCTGAGAAATTATCAGCCGGGTGAGACTGCTTCACTTAAAGAAAAATGGGAACTCTCAACTACCGATTGGGCTCCCGATAAAGTCATTGAAGAGTTTGTAAGCAAAATTTAATATTATTGGAAAGGGGAATGCTTATGGATAAGTATGAAAATGAAGCATTGTCCGCGCTTGAGAGAGCCGTGGACCTTACGGACAGGCTTTCCGTTGAGGAACAGGCTGAACAGCTCAAGTATGATGCTCCGAGTGTAGACAGATTGGGGATACCTGCTTACAATTGGTGGAGCGAGGGTCTGCATGGCGTTGCAAGAGCAGGAACAGCAACAATGTTCCCGCAGGCGATCGGACTTGCAGCAATGTTTGATGAGGATTCGGTACGCAAGGCAGGAGAGATCACTTCTGTTGAAGCGCGTGCTAAATATAATGAGTATTCAAAACACAGCGACCGCGATATTTATAAGGGACTTACATTATGGTCACCTAATATAAATATCTTCCGCGATCCGAGATGGGGCAGAGGTCAGGAGACTTACGGAGAAGATCCGTTCCTGACATCAAGACTTGGAGTTGCTTACACAAAGGGACTTCAGGGCGAAGGAAAGGTACTCAGAACAGCAGCTTGTGCAAAGCATTTCGCAGTTCACAGCGGCCCTGAGGCTATAAGACATGAGTTTGACGCAAAAGCAAACATGAAGGATATGACAGAAACTTACACATACGCTTTTGAAGCTCTTGTAAAAGAAGCAAAAGTTGAGAGCGTTATGGGTGCTTATAACCGAGTAAACGGTGAGCCGTCCTGTGCAAGTAAGTTCCTTATGAAAAAGCTTGAAGACTGGGGCTTTGACGGTCATTTCGTTTCAGACTGCTGGGCAATAAGAGATTTCCACGAAAATCACGGCGTTACAAAAACCGCTCCTGAATCAGCAGCTCTGGCACTGAAAACAGGCTGCGATCTCAATTGCGGTAATACATATCTTCATCTTCTTGAAGCATATAATGAAGGACTCATAAATGATGATGATATCAGAAAATCCTGCATCAAGCTGATGAGAACAAGAGTAAGACTTGGTATGTTTGACAAGTCCACAGAATTCGATGATCTTGATTATGACATCGTTGCCTGTGACGAGCACAAAGATTTCGCTCTTAAATGTTCTGAGCGTTCAATGGTGCTCCTGAAAAACAACGGTATCCTGCCACTTGCTGGCGGTAAATATAAGACTATCGGAGTTATCGGACCTAATGCCGACAGCGTTCCTGCACTTGAAGGAAACTACAACGGCAGAGCTGATGAGTATGTTACATTCCTCAGCGGTATCCGCGAAGCATTCGACGGAAGAGTCCTCTTCTCCGAAGGAAGTCACCTTTATAAGGACAGATGTATGGCTCTTGGTCAGCCTGACGACAGACTTGCAGAAGCAGCAATAATCGCTGAACATTCAGATATTGTTGTACTTTGCGTAGGTCTTGACGCTACTATCGAAGGCGAAGAAGGAGATACAGGAAATGAGTTCTCCTCGGGCGACAAGAACGATCTCAGACTTCCTGAGTCACAGAGAAAGCTTGTTAAGACGGTAATGAATGTCGGAAAGCCTGTCATCATCGTTACTGCCGCCGGCAGCGCGATAAATGTTGAGGCAGACTGCGACGCACTCATTCATGCATGGTATCCGGGACAGCTGGGCGGAAGAGCTCTTGCGAATATACTTTTCGGCAAGGTTTCTCCTTCAGGAAAGCTCCCCGTTACATTCTACGAGGACGCTTCAAAGCTCCCTGAATTCACGGATTACAGCATGAAAAACCGTACTTACAGATATTCGGAGGGAAATATACTTTATCCCTTCGGCTTCGGACTTACTTACTCCGAAACACAGTGTTCGGAGCTGTCCTTCAATGACGGAGTTGCTTCTGTAAAGATCACCAATACAGGAAGCTGCGCAGTTGAGGACGTAGTCCAATTCTATATAAAAGGATATTCGGAGAACGCAGTTCCAAATCACAGTTTATGCGGCTTCAAGAGAGTCGCACTTGACGCAGGTGAGAGCAAGATCGTACAGATCACTGTCCCTGAAAAAGCTTTTATGGCTGTCAATGAAAATGGTGAATGGGTAAAGGAAGGCAGCGAGTTCACCCTCTATGCAGGAACTTCTCAGCCTGATAAGCTCAGCACTGAACTGAATGGCAAGGAATGTATGACTCTGAAAATAAATGTATAATAATGGAGGATAATATGGAATTTTTCAGCAATATCGGTAAAATCGAGTATAAGGGAAAGGATAGCACAGATCCGCTTTCATTCAAGTATTACAACCCTGATGAGGTGATAAACGGCAAGAAGATGCGTGAGCACCTCAAGTTTGCTCTCTCATGGTGGCACACAATGGGCGGCGACGGAACAGATATGTTCGGCTGCGGCACTACAGATAAGACATGGGGTCAGGCTGATCCTGCTGCAAGAGCAAAGGCTAAGGTAGATGCAGCTAAGGAGATCATGGATAAGCTTTCCATTGATTACTACTGCTTCCACGATCGTGACCTTTCTCCTGAGTATGGCAGCTTAAAGGAAACAAATGCACAGCTCGATATCGTTACAGACTATATGAAGTCTGCTATGGGCGATAAGAAGTGCCTCTGGGGTACAGCTAAGTGCTTCGATCACCCAAGATTCATGCACGGTGCAGGTACATCTCCTTCTGCTGATGTATTCGCATTCTCAGCTGCACAGATCAAGAAGGCTCTTGAGTCTACAGTAAAGCTCGGCGGTAACGGATATGTATTCTGGGGCGGCCGTGAGGGTTACGAAACTCTCCTTAACACAAACATGGGCCTTGAGCTCGACAACATGGCTCGTCTTATGAAGATGGCTGTTGAGTACGGTCGTTCGATCGGCTTCAACGGTGACTTCTACATTGAGCCAAAGCCAAAGGAGCCAACTAAGCACCAGTATGATTTCGATACAGCTACTGTTCTGGGATTCCTCAGAAAGTACGGCCTTGACAAGGATTTCAAGATGAACATCGAAGCTAACCACGCTACACTTGCTCAGCACACATTCCAGCATGAGCTCCGCGTATCAAGAGATAACGGTGTATTCGGTTCTATCGATGCAAACCAGGGCGATCCGCTCCTCGGCTGGGATACAGACCAGTTCCCGACAAACATTTACGACACAACAATGTGTATGTATGAAGTTATCAAGGCAGGCGGCTTTACAAACGGTGGTCTTAACTTCGATGCTAAGGCAAGAAGAGGAAGCTTCACTCCTGAGGATATCTTCTACAGCTACATCGCAGGTATGGATGCATTCGCACTCGGCTTCAGAGCAGCACTCAAGCTCATCGAGGACGGTCGTATCGACAAGTTCGTTGATGACAGATACGCTTCATGGAAGACAGGTATCGGTGCTGATATCATCGCAGGCAAGGCAGACTTTGCATCACTTGAAAAGTATGCTCTTGAAAAGGGTGAGGTAACAGCTTCACTTTCAAGCGGCAGACAGGAAATGCTCGAGTCTATCGTTAACAACGTTCTTTTCAGTCTGTAAGGCTGATTGATATTTAACCAATTTTTATTTATTTGGAGGTCAAGAAAAATGAAAAAAGCATTATCGGTCATTTCAGCAATCGCACTTCTCGCAACATCTATGGCAGCTACAGGCTGTGGCAAGAAGGACGATGACAGCAGCTCATCATCAAGCAGCAGCAATTCATCATCATCATCTTCATCATCATCTTCTTCATCAGGTAAGAAGGAAACGATCAATCTCTGGACATTCACAGACGAAGTTCCTAAGATGATCGACAAGTACATGGAGACACACCCTGATTTCGCAGCTAAGTATGAGGTAGTTCCAACAATCATTCCTACAACTGACGGTAACTATCAGCCTGCACTCGACAAGGCACTTCAGGCTGGCGGCAAGGACGCTCCTGACTTCTTCTGCGCAGAGGCTGCATTTGTACTTAAATACACACAGGGCGATATGTCCAGCTATGCTGCTCCATATAAGGATCTCGGAATCGATGTCGACAAGGCTATCTCAGATGCTGATATCGCTAAGTACTCAGTTGAGATCGGTACAAATCCCAGCGGCGATGTAGTAGGTCTTGGTTACCAGGCTACAGGCGGTGCATTCATCTACAGACGTTCTATCGCTAAGGACGCATTCGGCAGTGACGATCCTGCAACAGTAGCAGAGAAGATCGGTGCCGGCACAGGTAAGTGGGATAAGTTCTTTGAGGCTGCTGAAGAGCTCAAGGCTAAGGGCTACGCTATCGTATCAGGCGACGGTGATATCTGGCACGCAGTTGAGAACAGCTCAGACAAGGGCTGGATCGTTGACAACAAGCTCACAATCGATGAGAAGCGTGAGGAATTCCTCGACCTCTCTAAGAAGCTCAAGGACAACAACTTCCACAACGACACAGAAGACTGGTCAGAGGCTTGGAAGGCTGATATGAGAGATGAGGGAGAGAAGGGCGTATTAGGTTTCTATGGTCCTGCTTGGCTCATCAACTACACACTTGCTGATAACTGCGGCGGTTCAAAGGTTGGCGAAGGCACATACGGTGACTGGGCAGTTTGTGAACCAAACGTAGGCTTCTTCTGGGGCGGTACATGGCTCATCGCTAACAAGGACAGCCAGAAGAAGGAAGCTGTTGGCGAACTCATCAACTGGATCACACTCGACTGCACAACAGACGGTCTCCAGTATATGTGGGCTAACGGTACACTCAACGGCGAAGGCGGTACTAAGGACTGCGTAGCTTCAGGTACAGTTATGGGTATGTCTGACGGTTCACTCGACTTCCTCGGCGGACAGAATATGTTCGATGTATTCGTTCCTGCAAACCAGTTTGCAAACGGTAAGAACCTCACTCAGTACGATGAGAAGATCAACCAGAAGTGGCGTGGTCAGGTTCGTCAGTATACTGCTGGTAACAAGAGCAGAGACGCTGCTATCAAGGACTTCAAGCAGGAAGTTGCAGACGAGCTCGATATCAAGTAATAATTTCTACAGTGCTGTACCGTTTAATGCTGCGGTACAGCACTCCAAATAAAAAGGAGGCTTACGGCTTTGAAAACGAAGCTAAAGGGTATTAGTTATGCTAAATACGGATATCTGTTCAGTATTCCTTTTATTGTTGCATTTTTGATTTTTACGCTGTATCCGACAATTTATACAGCTACCCTCGGTTTTACAGATTGTAGAGGTGTCAACAACGAGAATTATCATTTCCTTAAAGATGATATTTTTGCTAACTACAAATCTATATTAGAGAATGATTCCTTCCGTTTGTCTATTAAGAACACAATAGCTATATGGATGATGAACTTCTTCCCACAGATAACTATTGCACTTCTTCTTACTGCTTGGTTCACATCACACAGTAATGAGATAAAGGGAAAAGGATTCTTTAAAGTCGTTTTCTATATGCCGAACATCATTACAGCTGCAACAGTAGCGATCTTATTCCGTACACTTTTCAACTATCCTATCGGACCTATCAATGACTTCCTCGTAAGTTCGGGTCTCAGAGATTCATCTTATTATTTCTTTACCAGCAAGACTGCCTGTCGTCTCATCGTAGCGTTCATTCAGTTCTGGACATGGTACGGAAATACAATGATAGTACTTATCTCAGGTGTACTCGGTATCAGCCCTGATATCTATGAAGCGGCAGAGATCGACGGAGCAAACGGTGTTCAGACCTTCTTCCGTATTACAATTCCAAACTTAAAGACAGTTTTACTTTACACACTCGTAACCAGCCTTGTCGGTGGTCTTAATATGTTCGATATCCCGTTCCTGTTCCAGAACGGCGGACCTGACAGAGCTACACTTACAACCAGTGTATTCATTTACAATCAAGCGTTCTCCAACAGTTATCTGTACAACAGAGCTTCGGCTGCAAGTATGATAATGTGGGTCATCATAGCAGTTTGTACTGCTGTACTGTTCTACGTAATGCGTGATAAAGACCAGATCAAGGCGGATAAAGAGATCAAGAAAGCCAGAAAAGAAGCACGTAGGGTTGCAAAGGGAGGATATAATCAATGGCAGTAGTAAATAAAAAGCCGGGAACCTATGCATTCAAGATTTTTGCATATGCATTCTGCCTTCTTTTGACAGTACTCAGCCTGTTCCCGTTTGTGATCATGCTTATCAACTCTACAAGAAGCTCTGCTGATATTCAGCAGCACGCTATGTCGCTCATTCCTGGCAATTTTGAAAAATTCCACAAAAACTGGGAACTCCTCTTCGGAAGAGGCTTCAATCCACTGAACGGTTTCAAGAACTCTCTGATAATCTCAGTTGGTTCAACTGCTTGTAATGTGTATTTCTCAACAATGACAGCATTCGCGCTCGTTGCTTATGACTGGAAGCTGAGAAAGCCGTTTTTCACACTTATCATGGCAGTTCTTATGATACCTGCTCAGGTAACAAGTATCGGTTTCTATCAGTTCATGTACAAGATACACTGGACAAACAGCTACCTTCCACTTATACTCCCTGCAATAGCAGCACCAACTACTGTATTCTTCATGAGACAATACATGATCCCATCACTTCCGATGGAGATCCTTCAGTCTGCAAGAATCGACGGCGCAGGAGAATTCAGAATATTCAATCAGATCGTTCTCCCAATGATGAAGCCGGCTATGGCTACACAGGCTATCTTCTCATTCGTAACCAGCTGGAACCAGCTGTTTATGCCTCAGATACTTATCACAAAGATGGAGAAGTACACAATGCCTATGATGGTATCGCTTCTTAACGGTGACGCGTATAAGACGGAGTACGGATGCGTTTACCTGGGACTTTTCCTGACGGTAGTACCAATACTTATAGCATATTTCTTACTTTCAAAGTACATCATCGAAGGCGTTGCACTTGGTGGTGTAAAGGGCTAAGTATTCTTAGTGTTATCACATTTTTCTTTCTTAAATATGAAGAGGGCTGTGCCGTACAGGTGCAGTCCTCTTTGACTTTACGGATAATATTTTGTCAGACCTTGCAATTATAGTCAAAACGTGATATAATAAATACATAATTATGATGACACGGAGGATCAAAATATGTTATCAGATATCGAAATTGCTCAGAGTGCCAAAATGAAGCGTATCACCGAGATCGCTGCCGATCTTGGTATCGATGAGGCTGACATTGAGCCTTATGGTCACTATAAGGCTAAACTCTCAGAAAGCCTTTATTCAAAGCTTGCCGATAAAGAGGACGGAAAGCTTATACTTGTTACCGCTATAAATCCTACTCCCGCAGGCGAAGGCAAGACAACTATCAGTGTCGGACTTTCAGATGCAATGCGTAAGATAGGTAAAAAATCCGTACTTGCTCTCCGCGAGCCTTCTCTCGGACCTGTGTTCGGTATGAAGGGCGGCGCAGCAGGCGGCGGCTATGCACAGGTAGTTCCTATGGAGGATATCAATCTCCACTTCACAGGAGATATGCACGCGATAACTGCTGCAAACAATCTGCTTTGCGCAATGATCGACAATCACCTCCAGCAGGGCAATGAACTAAAAATAGATCAGAGAAGGATACTCTTCAAGAGATGCATGGATATGAACGACCGTGCCCTGAGAAATATCCTTATCGGACTCGGCGGAAAGGCTAACGGAGTCCCTCGTGAGGACGGATTCAATATAACCGTTGCATCAGAGGTAATGGCAATACTCTGTCTTGCTTCTGATATCGCTGATCTCAAGGAACGTCTCGGAAATATCCTTGTGGCTTATAATCTCAGCGGCGAGCCTGTCTATGCAAAGGAACTCGGCTGTACAGGTGCTATGACAGCTCTCCTGAAGGACGCTCTCAAGCCAAACCTTGTACAGACGCTCGAAAACACACCTGCATTCATTCACGGCGGTCCTTTCGCAAATATCGCTCACGGCTGCAATTCACTCAGAGCTACTAAGCTTGCTCTTAAACTGGGCGACTATATCGTTACCGAGGCAGGATTCGGCTCAGACCTCGGTGCTGAGAAGTTCCTCGATATCAAGTGCCGTATCGGCGGACTTGCTCCTTCATGCGTTGTACTTGTTGCAACTATCAAGGCTCTCAAATATAACGGCGGAGTTCAGAAACAGGACCTTGCAAAGGAGAATATGTGGGCTCTTGAAAAGGGTATCGGAAACCTCAGAACTCACATTGAGAATATGCATAAGTACCATGTGCCTGTTGTAGTTGCTATAAACAAGTTTGCAACAGATACAGAGGAGGAAATAAAGTTCGTACAGAATTTCTGCGCTGATATGGGCGTTGAAGTATCTATGTGCGAAGTTTTTGCAAAGGGCGGCGAAGGCGGTAAGGACCTCGCTCAGAAGGTATGCGAAACTATCGACCTTTGCGGTGACAACGAATTCAAGCCGATCTATGACACTCATGCTACTATCAAGGATAAGGTTGAGAAGATTGCTAAGGAGATCTATCGCGCTGACGGAGTTATTTTCACTCCTCAGGCTGACAAGGCTATCAAGGAGATCGAGAACATAGGCTTCTGGGATCTTCCGATATGTGTGGCAAAGACTCAGTATTCGCTCTCTGATAACCCTAACCTTCTCGGTAAGCCTAAGAATTTCAAGATAACTGTCCGTGATGCAAGACTGTCATCAGGTGCAGGTTTTGTAGTAGTTTACACAGGAGACATCCTTACGATGCCGGGACTCCCTAAAGCTCCTGCGGCTCTCAATATCGACTGTGATAACGACGGAAATATCACAGGTCTTTTCTGATTGGACTGATAATTTATGAAGATCATTACTCATTCTCCGCAGGAGACTATCGATGCAGCGAAAAAGCTGGGAAGTCTTCTGAAAGCAGGAGATATGATCGCCTATAAAGGCGGTCTCGGTGCGGGAAAAACTACCTTCACCAGAGGTATTGCTATTGGAATGGGATTGGGAGACAGCGTTACTTCTCCCACATTCGCCCTTGTCAATGAGTATCGCGGCGATAAGATGACTCTGTATCACTTCGATATGTACCGTATAGACTCAGAGGAAGATCTCGAATCAACAGGCTTCTACGACTATCCCTTCGAGGAGAATGTTGCGGCTGTTGAGTGGTCAGAGAATATAGCGGAGTTTCTGCCAAAGGACACTATCTATGTTACAATAGACAGCGTAGGAGAAAACGACAGGGAAATTACTATTGAGGACGGTGGAAGATTTGCTGCTGCTTGGGATTGATACATCAGGAAAAACTGCTTCCGCAGCTCTTTTCGACTCGGAAACTGAGCTTTTCCTTGCTCAGTGTACTATCTATACACAGAAAACACATTCACAGGTCATCATGCCTATGGTTAAGGATATCATGGCCCAGGCAGGGAAGGAGCTTTCTGACCTTGGCGGGATTGCTGTTGCAAACGGTCCGGGTTCATATACAGGGCTTCGTATCGGCGTTGCAGCTGTAAAGGCTCTCAGTCTCGGACTTGGTATCAAATGCTGCGGAGTATCTACTCTGCTGGGGCTTGCCTGCAATAACCTTGCTTATAAGGGACACATCTGCGCTATCATGAAGGCGAGAGGTGAGCTTGTCTACACCTGTACCTTTAAAAGTGACGGTTACTGCGTTGAACAGGTGACAGAAGAACAGATAATATCAAAGGATGAGCTTGCAGAGTACCTTGCACTCAATGTAAAGGAAGCAATGCTTTGCGGTGACGGAGCTGCGGAGTTTTATAACAGCTACAGCTCTCCTGCGTTCATTATAGCTCCTCCTCAGGGAAGACTTCAGAGCGCTGTAGGCGTGTGTCTTGCAGGAGTTTCAAGAAAGCTCGTCGAGCCTGATGCGCTGGAGGTATCCTATCTCCAGAAGGTAAAGGCGGAGAAGGACTTAGAAGATAAAAATAAGTGAATTTTTATAATAATGACTGGATCAGGGAAGTATTGTTTTGATCCTGACTTATCGTGAAACTCAGGCTTTAGCCCTTAGCCAATGTGTCGTCTTCGGCTAATGGCTCTTTACACAGTATTTTCTTCCCTATTTCAATTTAAAGTAATGGAGATGTTTAAAATGATAGCAATAGGCTGCGACCACGCTGGCGTGGAAATGAAAAAAGTAATAATAGAAGCTCTCTCAGAAAAGGGCTTTGAACTCAAGGATCTCGGTACAAACGGTGAGCCGTGCGATTACCCTGTAATGGCTGAAAAGCTCTGCAATGAGATACTCTCAGGCAGCTGCGAAAAGGGTATCCTTATCTGCGGTACAGGTATTGGAATGTCCATCGCTGCAAACAAGTTCAAGGGTATCCGTGCTGCACTTTGCTCAGATTCCTTTTCAACAAAGTTCACACGTCTGCACAATGATGCAAATGTAATGTGCATGGGTGCAAGAACTATCGGACCAGGTCTTGCTTGTGAGCTTGCTGAGATCTTCCTCACAACTGAGTTTGAGGGCGGCCGTCATCAGAGACGAGTTGACCTCATCACTGCAATAGAAAATAAAAACTGAAAGGAGCTATTATCATGGCTGAATTACACATTATCGATCATCCTCTCGTGCAGCATAAGATATCACTGCTCAGAGACAAGAATACAGGTACAAAGGAGTTCCGTGAGCTCGTTTCCGAGATAGCAATGTTCATCTGCTATGAGGCTACAAGAGATCTTCCGCTGAAGGAGATCGAACTTGAAACACCTCTTGCTGTAGCTAAAACAAAGATAATCTCAGGAAGAAAGCTTGCATTTATCCCGATACTCCGCGCAGGGCTCGGCATGGTAGACGGTGTCACAACACTCGTTCCTGCTGCAAAGATAGGTCATATCGGACTTTTCCGCGATCCTGTTACTAAAGAACCTGTAAAGTACTATGCAAAGATGCCTGATGATATCAAAGAGCGTGACGCTATCATCGTTGATCCGATGCTTGCAACAGGAAATTCAGCAATTGCTGCTATTACTGAGCTCAAAAAGCTTGGCGTATCACATATCAAGTTCATGTGCATCATCTGCTCACCTGAGGGCGTTGAGGCAGTACAGGCTGCACATCCTGACGTTGAGATCTACGCAGGTGTAATGGACGAGAGACTCAACGAAGATAAGTATATCGTTCCGGGTGTTGGTGACGCAGGAGACAGAATTTTCGGTACTAAATAATCAGACGTGAGAGCCGAAGGCTTTATATCAAGCGCTGCGGCTCTCTTTTTATAATAACGCAAAGGAAGAGTCTATGGCGAATATAATTGAAATAACCTCACAGAATAAGGAAAAACTCAGTATATTTACTGCTCTGTCCGAGCCGCAGCTCATGCATTACTTTGAGCCTGAGCCGGGACTGTTTGTGGCTGAGAGCCCAAAGGTCATCGAAAGAGCCATGAACGGCGGCTATGAGCCTTATGCACTGCTTATGGAGCATAAGGATATAGACGGACAAATGAGCGAGCTTATCCCTCGCTGTGGAAATGCTCCCATATATACAGGTGAGTTTGACGAGATAACCGAGATAACAGGCTTTAAGCTTATCCGCGGAGCTCTCTGTGCTTTCAGGAGAAGAAGTCCTTCCGATGTCGGAAAGGTATGCAGTGATGCAAGGAGAGTCGCAGTGCTTGAAAATGTGGTAAATCCCACAAATATAGGAGCTATCTTCCGCTCGGCAGCAGCTCTCAATATGGATGCGGTACTGCTTACGCCGGCTTGCTGCGATCCGCTTTACAGGCGTTCGTCCCGCGTCAGCATGGGAACAGTTTTTCAGGTACCGTGGACTTATCTCAGAAGTGATTCGGACTATCCGAAGCAGCTTCGTGAAATGGGTTTCGTAACTGCTGCAATGGCGCTCAGTGACGATTCTGTCAGCATTGATTCTCCCGAGCTTGCAAAAGTTGATAAGCTTGCAATAGTTCTCGGCACTGAGGGTGAGGGACTTGCAGACAAAACAGTTGCCGATTGCGACTATACCGTGAAAATACCTATGTCACACGATGTTGATTCATTGAATGTTGCCGCTGCGAGCGCCGTTGCATTCTGGCAGCTCGGCAGGTAACGATATTACAATTATATGAAGGATAAAATATGAAACTTTACTATAAACAAAAGGTCTTCTCACTAAGACAGCGTTCGGAAATAATGGATGAATTTGGCAATATATTGTTCAAGGCGGTAGGGGAGATATCCATTGGTAGAAGAATGCATATTTACGATAATAACGACAATGAGCTTGCCTTTATACAGCAGAGACTTCTCAGGCTAATGCCGCGTTTTTCAGTGTATATCGGCAAAGATCATGTTGCGGATATAGTCAGGAACTTCACACTTTTCAGTCATGATTACAGGATAGAGGGTCTTGGCTGGAGCGTGAGCGGAGACTGGTTTGCACATGATTATACTATCAGATACGGAAAACGTTACATCGCTTCTATCCATAAGCAATGGATGTCATGGGGCGACAGTTACGAGGTAGACATTGCTGACGGCGAGGACTGCGTAATGGTACTTGCTGTAATTATTGCTATTGATTGTGTTATTGATAATAGTCAGAATTGACAAAGGAGGTCAATATGAAAAAGTTCAAGTGGGGCATTATCGGTACGGGCAAGATCGCGCATACATTTGCAACTGCACTCAGGCATAATGAAAATGCGCAGCTTTGTGCCGTAGCATCAAGAACTGACATCAAGGCTAAAGACTTCGCTGACAAGTACGGATTTGACAAATATTACGGCAGCTATCGTGAGTTTGCTCAGCAGAGCGATGCGGAGATAGTTTATATTGCAACACCAATGGCATCTCATTACGATGATGCAGTCCTTTGCCTTGAAAACGGCAAAAATGTGCTGTGTGAAAAGTCGCTGACGCTGAATGTGCAGCAGACCGAAAAGCTTCTTGCGCTTGCAAAGGAAAAGGGGCTTTTCTTCATGGAAGCAATGTGGATGAAGTGCAGACCTGTTTACCGTAAAATGAAGGAATGGATAGCGTCGGGCGCAATAGGTGATATCGAGTATATCAAGGCGGATTTCAGCAACTATATCCCCTACGATCCGAATGACAGACTTTTCCGCGCTGACTGTGGCGGCGGCTGTCTTCTCGATCTTGGTATATATCCGCTCACACTTGCTCACGATCTTCTCGGTATGCCCGATGAGATAATCAGCTCTGCACACATGAGATACGGCGTTGATCTGAGTAATTCTATCATGCTGCGCTACAAAAACGGAATCTTTGCTTCTATGGACAACGGTTTTGAGATACAGCTCAGAAATAACGCGGTCATTTCAGGAAGCAAGGGCTATATTACGCTTGGGAACTGGTTCCACTGTACCTGTGAGGGAACTCTTTTCACAAGTGACGGCAGGGAAGTGGAAAAGTTTGTCCGCGAAGATGCTATCAACGGCTATGAGTACGAGGTGGACGAGGTACATCGCTGTCTTAGCGAGGGACTTATCGAAAGTCCGCTCGTACCGCACAGTGATACTATCGCGGTCATGAAGCTCATAGACGAGTGCAGACAGCAATGGGGAATGAAGTTCCCTGAGGAAATAACGACGAATAAGGAGTAAATATATGTCCAGAAGTGATATAAAAAGAATGGAGGAGCTTAACGAGCTGCTTGCGAAGGCTGCCGATGCTTACTATAACACGGGCGTGGAGATAATGTCCGATAAGCAGTACGACGACCTCTACGACGAACTTGAAGCTCTTGAAAAAAAGACGGGAACTATCCTCAGCGGAAGCCGTACTCAGCAGGTAGGTTTTGAGGTATCTTCGGGTTTGCAGAAGATAAAGCACCCGTCAAAAATGCTTTCGCTTGATAAGACCAAAAGCGTTGAGGAGTTGAAAAGCTGGCTCGGTGAGCACAAGGGATTTCTCAGCTGGAAGCTGGACGGTCTTACTCTGGTGCTGACCTATGAGGTCGGAGTACTGGTGCAGGCTGTAACTCGCGGAAACGGCGAGATAGGCGAGGATATTACGGCGAATGCCCGTCATATCAAGGGAATACCTGCGAAGATACCTTTTACGGGACATCTTGTAGTCCGCGGTGAGTCTCTTATGAAATACAAGGATTTCGAGAAAGTCAATGCGGAGATAGAGGACGGCTCTAAGTACAAGAATCCGAGAAATTTATGCGTGGGAACGGTTCGTAATCTGGACTCTCGCGTGACCGCTGAAAGAAATGTGAACTTCTTCGCGTTCAATCTCGTTTCGGCTGACGGTTATGAGGAAAACTCTTTCATGTGCCGTCTTGACTGGCTTGAGGAGCAGGGATTTCAGCGCGTTTACGGCGTTGAGGTAACAGCTGATACGATAGAAGAAAAGGTCGCAGAGTTTGAAAAAGCTATTGTTGACAATGAGTTCCCGTCGGACGGACTTGTGCTCATGTACGATGATGTGGCATATGGTCTTAGCCTTGGTGAGACTTCACACGCACCGCGAAACGGTATCGCTTTTAAGTGGCGCGATGAGACAGCGGACACTGTTCTTCGTGAAGTTGAGTGGTCTGCGAGCCGTACAGGTCTTCTGAATCCTGTGGCGATATTCGATCCTGTTGAGCTTGAAGGAACGACAGTTTCAAGAGCGTCTGTGCATAATCTCAGTATCGTTAAACAGCTCCGCCTTGGTATAGGTGATACGCTTACTATATATAAGGCAAATATGATAATTCCGCAAGTACTCGAAAATAAAACTGCTTCGGGAAGTCTCGGAATACCTTCGGTCTGTCCTGTTTGCGGCGGTGCTACAGAAGTACGCACATCTGACGACGATGTGGAGACTCTCGTTTGTCCGAATAAGGAATGTGCAGCTAAGCATATCGGAAAATTCGAGCATTTCGTTCAGCGTGATGCGCTCAATATCGTTGGTATGTCAACAGCAACTATCGAGACTCTTGTTTCTGAGGGATTTGTCCGCGAGTTCCGCGATTTCTACCACCTTGACGACTACAAGTTCAAAATAGTTGTGCTTGAAGGCTTTGGTGAGAAGTCTTATCAGAAGCTTGCAGATGCGATAGAAGCTTCACGAAATACCGAGCTGAGCCGAGTGCTTTATGCACTGGGAATACCGAATATAGGCAGACAGGCTTCAAGGCTTATCTGCGCGAAGTATAAGACTGCCGACGAGCTTGAAAAGCTGACAGCAGCTGAGCTTACTTCAATTGACGGTATCGGAGAAGTTCTCGCAAACGATTTTGTAAAGTTCTTTGCTGACGAAAAGAACCTTGCGGAGTTCCACAATTTGCTTGCGGAGCTGAATATTACAGAGGCAGCGGAAGTGAACAGCGGTTCGGCTATTGCAGGCAAGACCTTTGTTATAACGGGTGCTGTGCATATCTGGAAGAACCGTGACGAGCTGAAAGCGTTCATCGAGCAGAACGGCGGCAAGGCAGCAGGCTCGGTATCATCAAAGACTGATTACCTCATCAACAATGACAACACCTCGACTTCAGCGAAGAACAAAAAAGCACAGGAGCTTGGTGTGCCGATAATCACAGAAGAAGAATTTCAGGCGCTTATCAACGGCTGATAATTTATGGGCGGACTTTATGTCCGCCTTTTTTGAAAAATGCTGTAATAAAAATAAAAGTCACTCGTCTAACTAAATGAAGGGGGTGAGAAGATGAATCAGGAATTCCACGAGATATACGAGAAATACAGCTCAGACCTTTATACCTTTATCCTGAGAATGTGTGGCAATGAGCAGCTTGCTAAGGACATTCTACAGGATACCATGCTTAAAGCAATGACAAGTGCCGAAAGCTTCAAGGGAAGCTGCTCCGTAAAGACATGGCTGTGTACTATCGCGAAAAATCTCTTTTACGACCACCTGAAAAAAGCTGAAAGCCGAAATCAGTCGATAGATACTGTCAGCGAACCCGTTTCACAGGTGAGCATCGAGAACTGCTTTGCTGACAAGGAAACAGCTCTGTATATACATCGTCTTCTCCACGACCTTGAAGAGCCATATCGTGAGGTCTTTACGCTGAGAGTTTTCGCGGAGCTTAAATTCTCAGAGATAGGGAATGTATTCGGAAAGAGTGAAAACTGGGCAGGTGTGACCTATTACCGTGCTAAACAGAAGCTCATTCAGCTTCTGAAAAAGGAGGGACTTTTATGAATAAAAATTGTATACCGTGTAATGTTATCGTGGACTTGCTTCCCATTTATAAAGAGGATATATGCAGCGACGAGACAAGGGAGCTTGTTGAGGAGCATCTCCGCAGCTGCGAGGACTGCCGACAGCTCTGCGAAAATATGACTGTTCCGCAGACCGAGAAAAAGGTCGTACCGAATGAAGCTGTTACCTTCAAGAAAGTCGAGAAGAAGCTGAAAAGAGGGAAGATTTACAGACGAATACTGATATTTCTTTTTGCAGCTTTTGCAGCTGTAAATGTGGCGTGGTTAAAGCTGAAATTCTTCCCGTATAAGGATTATATAGCTGATATGGCAGAATACAATAACGGAGAACTTTATCAGACACTTGAAGGAGGATTTTATTATAATGTAATAGAGCCCCATTATTTGTCTTTTTTTGACGGAAAGCTGTATATCTGGAAGGAAGCATCAAACAAGGAGAGAAAAGTCTCAGAACTCACAGTCATTCCGAGAGTAACAGGAGATACCAAATATGCAGTTACGGTAAGAACAGAAACAGAAGTGAATAGTATTCCCATAACTGAATCTCTTGAATTTGACCCAAGCGGTTACAAAGTTCATGATAACGATGAAAAGCTGAAACGACTCATAAAAGAAAATCACGATGAGATAGAAGAACTAATGCAAGCCGCGCAGGACAAGTGGGGCGAATATCTGAAATAAGAAAAGCGGACAGGTCAACCTGTCCGCTTCTGCGTTATTTTTGTAGTTCGGCAGCTTTCATGCGCGCCTTATCCTCGTACATCATAGCATCAACTTCTCTGAATACTTCATCAAAGTTCATGCCCCTCTTGTATTCGCCGAAACCGATAGCAACACTGTAACCCTTGCGAGAAATAGCGTCCCTTATCTTATTGAGCGTTAATTCAACTTCTGAGTGTGTAGCTGTAGGAAAAAGTATCTCAAATTCGTCTCCACCCATTCTGTAAAAACGACACTTTGCAGGCAGCATCAGCATTGCAGTATCAGACACTGTAAGAATTGCTTTATCTCCCGCATCATGTCCCTGTGTATCGTTTATGTGCTTCAGACCGTTCAGATCCAGCGAAACAATAAACATTTGTTTCTTCTTCAAGGTGAGTATGTCTTTATAGAAAGAATGACGATTCAATGCATCTGTCATTGCGTCACGGGTGAGAGTCTGAGTAGTGAAGAACATATAGTAAAACGTAGCTGATAATACTACCATGCCGCTTATGAGAAATCTGAATCCGAAAAATGTATTCAATATTACAGCAGAGATGATAAATATGCTGAGTATCATGATGAATAAGCTTTCATGGCGTGAACCAAGCTTAAACTTTATTATAGAAGCAATAAATAAAACTGCAACATACATTCCGCTGAGAATGAACGGCATCGGTGCCAGCCAACCCAGCTTTAAGTTGCCCATTTCATCGTATTTGAACATCCAGCCATTATAGATACTTAAAAAAGACAGTACAGCATTCAGCCCCGCCGCCACCTGTACGGTGATACGAACACGTTTTCCGATAACGGATGAGAGAAATATAAACGGGAGAACAACAGGACCACTGATAGAGTAGCTGATCGCAGACGTAACTTTCATTAATTCGATATTGGTACCTGTGCCCTGAAAAAGATATCTTATGATGTTACAGATTACCAATATAAGAGCTATAATGGTAGCGAACATGAAACAAGCTTTTCTTTTGGGACTGAGTGTGGAGTTGAAAAGGAGAAATAGCAGCAATGTGATATCTGCCACAACGATGATGTAGCTCATTTGAATGATATCTTTGAGCATTGACATCAACTCCTATTCTATTAATATACGAACATTATAACATAAACAAGAGAAGAAATCAAGAGGTTTTTACAAAAAGCTTATTTTCGGTAAATTTTTATTGTACAATAGAGATAAACAAAAAAATTTGCAAGTCAATTCTGACACATATCCAAGAAAAAAACGTCAGCTCAGCAACTAAAAAAATGCTTTTGATAATTCATATAACAAATATAGCGATGTTAGAAATTATCAGGCTTCCTTGTTTATTAAATTGATAGCCCATTCAGAATCTATAATGATATCGGAATCCGAAGCAAGGGCAGATTTGAACTGCTCAGCGATCTGATCGTAAGAAGCCTGTACGAAATCAGCGCTTCCCCATGAATCGTTATCGAATCTTAAAGCGAAGCTCTTTGAGCCGTTTTCCTCAACGTGGAAAAGGAAATCCACTATCTGATGCTCAGGCTTGTGTTTGAGAATATCGGCAAGAATGAACATTTTCATGAGCTCGATAACGCGGTCGTCAAGCTTACAATCGAGGATCATGAGCTTTTCACGGAGCTGGTTCATATCGTAAACGACGCGCTTTGTAAAGCTTGAATCGAAGGTATAGCCGCTGTCTCCGGGATCATTTTCGAGGTCCTTCATGTACTTGACAGCAGATGTAGGGTCACCGGGGACATAGCAGAGGAGGTACTTATCCGGTACCTGATGATAGATCGTTGGGTAGAAGATGAGTGACTGGTTGTCGCAGTTAGGGCAGTGCCACCTGAAAGCCTCACCGCTTCTTATCTGAGCTTTCATCTGCGGATCGATGTTAGTGTCCATTATCTGCCATACGAGGTAATCGGACTCCTTTCCGCACTTTTTACATTTAATTTTTTCAATATGATTTTTTGACATATTTTTTCCTCTTTTCTGTTTAGTTAGTTTGATAATCACACATTATTTGTATGCGATTATTTATAAAAGGCTTCATTTTTTGAAGCAGTGATGATATTTTGTATTATATCATTAGCATCGTTACGAAAAGCAATTAACTCATCTAAAGTTACATTTTTTCCAGAGTCATGGCTAAGAATATTTGCAGTATTTACGAAGCTTTGACTAATTAAGATACCAAATTTTTCTACTTCTTTTCTCAATTCGCCAAGTAAAATATGACCGTATTTATCTTCAATTTCTAATTTGGAATTAAAAAGTACACAGCAGTATTTTAAAGCTAATTCCATTATCGAACGTATTGTATTTCCTTTTTCTGATATGTCATCAGGGTCAGTATCCGAATTATAAGTATCAATATATTTATTTATCCTATCTAATCTGTTTAATATTTCTTCGATTGTTGCAGAAAAGCAGAGTTTTTTTGAAAAGTAAATACTTCCTTGATGTGCTCTGGGTTGAATTAATGAACTATAGTATGGGAGATTGCTGAATTTGCACGTTTCAAATAACCATTCTTTTTCAGAACCGACCATATATTTTAATTCGCATTCTAAATCAGATAAATCTTCATAATATGTAATCTCTGTATTAGAACCCAAAATATTTTTTTTAATTTGTTTTTTTGTTTCGTATAATGGTTTTATCAAAATAAATAAGTGGTTATTATGGTTTATAATTTTTAATTTTTGTATTTTGGTTGCAAAATAAATTTGGGTTGAATAACCAAAAATTTGCCATTCAAGAAAATCTGAATCTGAAAGTTGTTTGTTTAAATAATCCTTTCTGAAATTATCAAAATTCTTCCATATGATTTTTGTGTAACCTTTTTCAAATACAATATCATCAATGTAATCGTAATTCATACCTGAAAAATGATCAAATAAAAGGTGCTTTCCAGCTTGTTCTATGATTTGTCGTAAGAAGTTTTCTATATCTGTAGAGTTATTTATTTCATGTGGTGAACCAAATGAGCACCAAATATTATAAACGGATTTTTCACATTCTTTTGCCTCCATCAATATTCCCTCCAAATTAATAATTATGTATTATGATAAAAATTATTTGTTTTTCGTCATCAAAACCACACATTCCGTGTGACCGCAGCGTGCGAAGAGATCGGCTCCGCAGACCTTATCAACGCTGTAGCCTCTTTCGGAGAGCAGCTTAGCGTCACGGGCAGCAGTTGACGGATTGCAGGATATCATGACTATCTTCCGCGGAGCAGCGTCGGCAATAACGTCGATAGTCTCAGGCGAGCAGCCCTTCCTTGGCGGGTCAACAACAATGATGTCAGGAGCACAGCCCTTTTTTCGCAGGTCGCCAAAGACCTTGCCTGCATCGCCGCAGTAGAACTCCGCATTGGTGATATTGTTGCGCATTGCGTTCTTTTTAGCGTTTTCCACCGCCTGCGGAACTATCTCCACGCCGACTATTTTCGCAGCTTTTTTTGCCATTGAAAGACCTATCGTGCCTGCACCGCAATAGAGATCGGCAATAACGTCCGTATTATTCGGAGCGGCATATTCAAGAGCCTTAGCGTAAAGTCTTTCCGCTTGAACGGTATTGACCTGATAGAATGAAAGCGGCGAAATTTCGATGATATTACCGCACATAGTATCGGTGATAGTATCGCTGCCCCATAGAGTGATGCACTTGCCGCCCAGAATGATGTTGGTCTTTTGGGAGTTGATGTTCATGATTATGCTTTTTATGTCGCTGAACTTTTCGGTCAGCTCTCTGCAAAGCGCGGAAAGCTGGCGTGAAACGTCCTTGCGTACCACAAGACAGACCATTATCTCACCTGAGTGAGCACCGCGCCGAATGTAGATATGCCGCATTATGCCTGTGTTTGACTCCTCGTTATAAGCTGAGAGTCTTTTTTCGTTTAGGTAGTTGATTATATTTTCGAGAATTTCACCGAAGACAGAAGGCTGCAAAGCGCAGTTCGTAACAGGGACAAGACGATGACTTCGCGCAGCAAAGAAACCGCATACAATTTTTCCGTCGATATTTGCAAGCGGATACTGAGCCTTATTGCGGTAATGTTCTGTAGAATCAGCACCGAGGTAGCTGTCGAACTGCGGAGAAAGTCCGCCAATGCGCGTAAAAGCGTCGCGGACTATGCCGTTTTTGGTCCTGCATTCGGCTTCGTAGGAGATATGTCTCAGCAGACAGCCTCCGCATTTTTTATAAACGGGGCAGTTGTTTTCGATACGGTCGGGGGAAGGTGTATTTATTTTATCGATAATGCCGAAGGCATAGTTTTTCAGCACCTTAACGATCTTAACGTCGATGATGTCGCCGACAGCAGTTTCAGGAACGAAAACCGCCATTCCGTCCACGCGGCAGACACCGCTGCCCTCAGAGGTAAGTCCTGTTATTTCGGCAGTGTAGACTTTATTTTTTTCAGGCATTCCGTCACCTCCTCCTTTTTATCCATTAGCTGGTCAAAGCGCCTGATGTACTCATAAGGGAACTTGTAATTGTGTATGCGTTCGATCTTTCCGTCGGGGTATACGAGCTTGGTTGAAGCTGCACAGCCTGCGCCGAGAATGGTCTGAGTCTCGTCCATGATGAAGATGTTGTAGTAGCTCTCGAAGCCTTTTTTTGCATAGCCAACATTTTCGAGGTTGTCTATAGTATTTTTCTGGCGGTACATATAGTAGGGCAGATATCCGTGAGACATGAGGGCAGGAATGCTGTAGTCAACCATTTCTGCGGCAGGATTTGAGATATTTTCGCTGCCGTTCTCGAAGAGAGTTGCCGATCTTTTTATAGTGAGGGTATGGACTGTAATGCTTTCGGGGTCGAGCTCTATCATTTTGTCGAGAGTATTTCTGAAGCTCTCAGCAGATTCAGTGGGAAGACCTGCAATAAGATCGGTATTTATATTATTGAAGCCGACCTTTCGTGCAAGCTCGAAGGCTTTGATCGCATCTGCGCCCGAATGCTGTCTGCCGATGACTTTGAGCACATCGTCGTTGAGAGTCTGAGGGTTGACCGATATACGTTCAGCACCGAGCTCCTTGATAACGCGGAGCTTTTCCTCGGTTATGGTGTCGGGACGACCTGCCTCCACGCTGTATTCGCGTACTTTGTCAAGGTCGAAATTCTTTTCCACAGTCTCCATAATGGTGCGCAGATCCTGAGCTGATATTGAAGTAGGAGTACCGCCGCCGAAGTAGATAGTATCGATCTTGGTATCAGTTTCCCTGACTATCTTACCGATTATAGCAAGCTCACGGCAGAGTGCGTCGATATACTCAGGCATGAGCTTTATAGCAGAGTCCATAGAGTGAGAAACGAAAGAGCAGTAGCTGCACCTTGTAGGGCAGAATGGGATAGAAACGTAAAGGCTCACTGCGGAGCTGTCGATCCTGTCGAGTATAGGCAGCTGATTAACAGCGGTATCATAAGCGAGCTGTAGTTTTTTCGGGGAGATCTCGTACTTGTCGGCAAGCTCACTGAAAATACTTTCCTTTGGCTTTCCGTCGCGCATAAGCTCAATGACTTTTTTGACAGGACGAATACCTGTCATGATGCCCCAAGGCGGAGTTATACCTGTTTTTTCGGACAATATATGATAAATGAGCCTGCAAAGCTCATGCTCCTTGTCCTGATCGGCATTTGTTGTGATCTCACGTATTACAGCGTCATTGCCTTTGAGTTTCACCTCTGCGATGAGTTTATCACCGTCAACCTCCGCGATGATATACTCATCACCGACAGCGTTGCTGCGTTCGTTTCCGAAGCTGTAACGTGCCGTGTTGAAAAAAAGCTTCAGCGTAGCTTCTATCTCATATTTAAAAGAATTGCCGACCAGTATGATCGGCATTTTTAAATTATCACTCGTCATCTTTACCTCTGAACTGTTTCAGGAATGGATTGGATTTGCGCTCGTAATCGAGAGTGGTACTTTCATTGTGACCTGGGTACACTTTGTAATCACCGACAAGGTTAGCGAGCTTGTTCAGCGAGTAAGTCATATCCGATGCGCTGCTGTCAGGGAAGTCGGTTCTGCCGACAGAGCAGCAGAACAGCGTATCTCCCGAGAAAATAACGTCCTCGCAGATATAGCATACACTGCCGCGTGAATGACCGGGGGTATGCATTACCTTGAAAGTGTAATCGCCGTCGTTTATGAAGCAGTCTCCGTAAACGCAGGTCCAGTCTGTTATAGGTTCAAATGTCATGAATGACATATTGGTGGCAAGTGAAGCTGAGGCGCTCTGTATCATATGAGCATCGAATTCGTGGATATATATTTCCGCACCTGTTGCCTTGTGAACAGCCTCTGCACCGCCCATGTGGTCGAAATGACCGTGGGTGAGCAGTATCTTTGAAAGGCGGAGCTTCTTCATTTTCAGAAATTCCAGAAGCAGGCGGCTGTCACCGCCGATATCTATAGCAACGCAGCGTCCGGGAGCAGTTTCAACGATATAGCAGTTTGCGCGGAGAGGTCCGAGCTGTAAATGGTGTATTTTCATGTAAATGACTCCTTAAATAGCGGCTCTCTCGACAGAGATAACGCCTTTTATCTTTCTGAGCTTCTCAAACAGATTTTTGAGCTGCTCTGTACTGGAAATAACGATAGTGCCTTCAAAGAGGGCGTTTCCGTTTTTGAGCACTCTTGATGCCGAGTGAACGATAGGCACACGGGCTTCGAGAAGAACGGCGGAAATATCGTAAACAAGACCTACTCGGTCGGTAGCTGTTACCTCAAAGCTGGTCTGGAGCTGAGTATCGCTGCTGTCAGTCCACTGTATATCTACCCAGCGGTCGAGCTCTTCGGGATTATTTCTCGCAAGAGCAGCCTTGTAGTTGGTACAGCTTGTGGTGTGTACCGAAACTCCGTATCCTCTGGTAATAAAGCCTATGATATCGTCGCCGGGGAGCGGATTGCAGCACTGAGCGAACTTTATGAGCATATCGTCGATCTGGTCGAGGATAATACTGCTTCTTCCGTTTGGCTTTGGTTTGATGAGCGGAATTGCAGTTTTATCGTCTTCCTTTTCGTAAAGCTTTTCGTACTTGTCTTTAAGACGAGGTATGATTTTGGAAAGCATAACGCCGCCGTAGCCGATAGACGCATAGAAATCGTCGAGAGTTTCGCAGTTATGGCGTTTGAAGTCGTCCTGAAGAAATTCTGTGTACTGTTCTTCCTTCAGCTTGATCCTGTGGCGTTTGAACTCCTTTTCAAGCTGATTTTTACCCTCGATGATATTTTCGTCGCGGCGTTCCTTCTTGAACCATGATCGGATCTTTGAACGGGCTTCGTTGGTCTGTACGATGTTGAGCCAAGCACGGTTAGGACCTTTTTCAGGATCCTTGCTTGTGATGATCTCGCAGATCTGACCTGTCTGGAGTTTGTAATCCAGCGGAACTATCCTTCCGTCCACCTTTGCACCTATGGTCTTGTGACCTATCTCGGTGTGGATACGGTAAGCGAAGTCGATAACAGTTGAATTTACGGGCAGACTTACCGACATACCCTTAGGTGTCATAACGACTATATCCTCGGGGTCGAGATCGGTCTTGATGATACGGACGATCTCCTCAACGTCATCGGAGGTCTGCTGAGCCTCAATGACCTGACGTACCCACGCAAGACGCTGTTCCATTTTATCCTTGCCCTGAATGCCTTCCTTGTACTTCCAGTGAGCAGCGATACCGTATTCGGCAGTTTCGTGCATATCCCATGTACGTATCTGCACTTCAAAGGGGATACCCTCCTTGCCGAGAACGGTGGTATGCAGAGACTGATACATATTGTTCTTAGGGGTGGAGATATAGTCCTTGAAGCGGTTTGGCAGGGGCTTGAACATATCGTGGATAAGACCGAGGACGTTGTAGCATTCGGCAATAGTTGTAACGATTATTCTTACTGCGTACTTATCGTATATCTCATCGATATTCTTGTGATTTATGAACACCTTGCGATAAATGCTGTAAATGCTTTTTACTCTGCCGTCGATCTGAGGCGGCTGAGCAAATTCCTCTGATTTGAAGCGCTGAGCGATACGGCTTTTGATGATCTCGATGAAAGCTTCGCGCTCTTCTTTTTTATTTTCGAGGATATTTTCGATCTCCGAGTAAGCGTAAGGGTCAAGATAATGGAAAGCGAGATCCTGAAGTTCCTCTTTTATTGTTCTTATTCCGAGTCTGTGAGCGATCGGCGCATAGATGTTCATTGTTTCGAGGGCGGTATTCCGCTGTTTTTCGAGCGGGCGGTATTTCAGTGTACGCATATTGTGCAGGCGGTCGCTGAGTTTGATTATCATGACTCTGATATCCTGTGACATAGCAAGGAGTATCTTGCGGATATTTTCAGCCTGCTGTTCCTCTTTGGTCGAGGTAGGTATCTTACTGAGTTTTGTTACTCCGTCAACGAGAAGGGCAACGTCCTGTCCGAATCGTTTTTTCAGGTCGTCGAGGGTAGCGTCGGTATCCTCAACAACATCGTGGAGGAGTGCGGCACAGATAGTATCGGTATCCATTCCGAGTTCGAGAAGAGTGTAAGCAACGGCAAGCGGGTGGGTAATATAGGGCTTGCCTGATGAACGAGTCTGACCATCGTGAGCTTTGGCGGCAAATTCATAAGCAGAAATGATCTTGCTGAGGTCGTACTGCTTGTCGTCAGTAAGAATCTTCTGGATTATCTTCTCGATAGTGAAATCGTCGTTGAAATCGGGGATATCACTGAGAAAAGCGGTAGGATCCTTCGGGAAAGCCGTATCGGGCAGTGGGATATCCAGATCGTGATGTATGAAATTAGGCATATTCATGTCATCTGTCATATCTATTCTCCTTTTATCTATGGCTATCAGCCGAGCCTGCTTCTGAGCGAAACAAGTACGGGAGCTGAGTCCAGATCGGCTTTCTGCGAGACCCTGACTCTTTTTATATTTGTATCAGCGCCTGAGACTGTGATAAGTCCGAGCTGTCTGAGTGCTTCGATAGAAACACAGAATTTACAATAATTGATACTTCTGTCATTCAGTCTTATGTAAAGTGTGTCTGCGCAAATTCCCACATCGGGAATGGCTTTATATATTTTCACCACGTCGTTTCGGGTGGGATTCATGCTTGGGTAATAGTTTTTTGGGAGCTCCTCACCGCGCAGAAATGTTTCAAAAGCGGAAAGGGCGGCAAAATACTTGCTCTGTTCAAAAAGGTGAGGGCGAATGTCGCTGACGATAATGCTTACCGATCTGTTTCCGCGGAATTCATTGATGCCGAGAGAAACGATCATGTCGCAGATACCGCCTTTTTCGACGATAAGCTCTGACGGAGATCTTCTGAACACCAGAGCTTCTGCCTGAGTGTATCCGAGCTTTATGCGGAGCTTTGAGTGAGCACCGTTTGAAAGAGGAAGAATATCGAGCACCTGTGCGTTTTCTATAAAGAAAAGCGGTTTTTCGTTGTCAGCGCCGAAAGGTTCGAGAACGTTCAGCCCTTCGATATTCTGAACGGTAAGTTCCGCAGGAGTTACGGGACTGTCGGCAACAAGCTCAGCCACAGGCATGATCCTGTTATTTTCGAGGGCGTATTTTTCGAGCAGCTGCCTGAATTCCTCAGTCTTGCCGTCTTTTATCGTGAAACCTCCTGCACCCGGGTGTCCGCCGAATTTTACAAGGACATCTGAGGCAGCTGTAAGAGCTCCGAAAACTGAGAAATCGCCGAAAGCTCTTGCCGAGCCGCGAATCTCTCCGTCAGTATCCGAGGCTATGAAGCATGGCTTGCCGAAGCGTTCGACAATTCTTGAAGCGACGATGCCGATAACACCGTGGTGCCAGTTTTTTCCGCAGAGGAAAATTACTCTGCTGCGAACGAGGTCGGGGGATTTTTCCACCATTTCTTCTATTTCGGAAACAATGGCGTTCTCAGCTTCTTTTCGCATATTATTGAGCTTGTCAAGCTCCTGCGCAGCTGTAAGAGCTTCATCAGGGTCTTCACAGAGGAAAAGCTCGGCAGCAGATCTTGGAGAACCGAATCTGCCGGCAGCATTTATACGCGGACCTAAGCCGATGCCTACAGAGCGTGTATCGATGGTTTTGTCAGTGAGTCCGCTCACTTCTTTGAGCGCCATGATAGCAGGACGGTCAGAGTTGGATATCAGTTCAAGACCGTATGAAACGAGAAAGCGATTTTCGCCTTTAAGACTGACGATATCCGCAACTGTAGCAATAGCAGCGAGATCGCCGAACTGCTCCAGAGCCATAGTGTAATCACCGTCATTAAGAGCAGCGACCAGCTTCAAAGCGATACCTGCACCGCACATATCCTTGAAAGGTGAAAAGCAGTCGTGACGATGCGGATCGACAACAGCTTCCGCACGGGGTAGCTGTTCGCCCTGCTGGTGGTGGTCGGTAACGACGAGCTTCATTCCGAGAGCGTATATATACTCAGACTCAGGAATGGCGGATATACCGTTATCAACGGTAACGATAAGAGAAACACCGTCATCGTTTATCTTATCGATAGCCTTCATATTCAGACCATACCCCTCAGAACGTTCAGGGATATAGTAAATAACGTCCGCACCTGATTCGATCAGGTACGAATAGAGGATAACGGTAGACATTATGCCGTCGCAGTCGTAATCGCCGTATATACATATTTTCTCGCCGCTGTCGATAGCAGCGTTGATCGTGTCCGCAGCCGTCTGCATATCCTTTATGAGGAACGGATCCGAGAGCTCGTCCGTGTTAAGGCTCTCCATTACAGAATCCGCAGAAGAATAACCTTTTGCAGCAAGAGCGGCGGCGGCAAGTGAAGAAACGCCGCAGCCGAGCATAAGTGCCGAGACTGTATTTCTGTCGGGTTTGCCGACTGTCCATTTTTTCATAGAACAACTCCTGACAAGAAGAAATATATATAAATTATTATATCACAAATCGGACTTTTTTTCAATAGGAAGCATGAAAAAACATGAATCTCATAGGAAATTACTTTTAACTAGAAAATTAACCGGAAATCAAAATTGACTTCCGGTTAATTAAATTATTTTTTATTGTTTTGCGTTGATAATATACTATCTGTTAGTTGCTTTTTTAATGCTTTTATTTCTTTTGGATCTCTCATACAATAAAAGTCGTTACAACGTTCATAATAGAAACAAGTTTCACAAATTATACGTTTAACTTCCTGTTTGATAAGCTCTTTATTTGTAGGGAGTTTATATGACTTTATCTTCTTTATGGATTGAGGATTACGTAGTCCGAATTCAATTGCTTTTCCGTTGCTTTTCTTTAAATACCTGTATACTTCGGCTTGAAAAGAGACTGAATCTCCTATCTGGAATTCTTCAAATCCATTCTTTGACATCCAGACATGATCCTCTTTACCTTCAAAGAAAAATGCGTTATCAAGATACATACCATCAACATATACCCTTTCAAAACATATTTGTTTTGAATTGATTTTCTGGATTTTTCCTTTAAACTCACATGGAGTATTAATATAACACTTAATGAAGTCAAATCTCTTGCTATAATGCTGAAGCTGAATGTTAATATATTCGTCATATGACATATTTTCTGCTCCAACTACATCTTTCATTTCATCAGGTGAAAAGAATATTATTCCTTCTTCATTATGTTGAAAGTCATTTTTTAAGTAATTATCAAGAATCAGATGTTTTATGTATTCATTATTATCATAGTACTTGAGATACTTATCAAGCCATTCATTAGCTTTTTCCTTACGTAAACGTTCTTCTTCTATTTTATCTTTTATTATTTTTTCTTGTCTTAAAGAAATAAGAGGCAATGAAGAAGTTTCTGGATTATATTGTCCACATTCCAGTCGCTTTTTAAATTCAAGAAGTATTTTCTTCTTTTCTTCATAGGGTAAAAGTTTAACTCTTTTTATCATGCATTCAGGAGAAGCATATTTTGAAGATGAGCTTTTATCTCCATATAGAACTTTAGAATTCCATGGACAATAATAGTGTAAGATTGAAGATTCATTATGATGCATGAAGTGTTCACATAATTCACATTCATAAGACCAAAAGCAACTAATTTCATACGAGCCAAGACTTGTCATTTCCTCAATATGATAAATTGTTTTTTTGATTATGCTTTCATTATTCATTTTTATATACCTCCATTAATAAGTGCTGTCATATAACAGCCTAACATATTAATTGGAAAATGAATCACTTCACCAATATCATTATATCAAAAAAACAAAGAATGTCAATAGCAAACGTATGTGAAAAAGCCGAAAACATCAAAAGCCCCTGTAATTCAGGGGCGTAACGATTATGTAACACTTTCTATCTTAATACGCAGTTTCTTGATTATTTTCTTTTCAAGCCTTGATATGTAGGATTGTGAGATACCGATGCTGTCAGCCACTTCCTTCTGAGTTTTTTCCTTGCCGTCGATAAGACCGAACCGCATTTCCATGATCTCTCTTTCGCGTTCTCCGAGCTCAGCAACTGCACTGCGCAGTATCTCGCGTTCGGCTTCTGTTTCGATGCCCTTGTTCACGATATCATCGTCGGTGCCGAGAATATCCGAGAGCAGCAGCTCATTTCCGTCGTAGTCGATATTCAGGGGTTCATCGATAGAGAGGTCGTTGCGGTACTGAGAAGATTTGCGCAGGAACATGAGTATCTCATTTTCTATGCAGCGTGAAGCGTAAGTTGCAAGCTTTATATTTTTGGTTGGACAGAATGTATTTACAGCTTTGATAAGACCGATTGTACCTATTGAAACGAGGTCCTCGATGCCGATACCTGTTGACTCGAACTTTTTAGCGATGTACACTACGAGTCTGAGATTATGGACGATAAGGCAGTTACGTGCGTCGGGATCGTGACTTACAAGGCGCGTGAAGACCTCTGCCTCTTCCTGTCGGGTCAGGGGCGGCGGAAGAGTGTCCGAGCCGTTAACATAGTAGATCTCGCCTGTGAAATGTTTTCTTAGAAAAGCTTTGATTTTTTTGATGATGTTCATGACTTTCTCCTTTATCTATATTTTTAACAGCTTTGGGTTAAAGATGGCTTTACCGCCGCATTCTCCGAAACCTATCACTGCGTCTACCTGTTTTCTCTCGCCGCTGGTGCAGCAGGTTATAAGCACCTCATCGGGGCGGAATACAGGGATAAGACCATTTCCCGAGACCACTGAACAGGGGAGCAGTCTGAATCCGCGTGGCAGCTTTTCGATATCAAGTTCTGAATCCGTAAGTTCCTTGTAGCATTCCTCAGCGCATATTATTACAGGTGAACCTGAAAACCAATCAACAAGACCATTTCCCGTGTCGGCGAGTCCGCTCACGGAGATGACCTTTTTGCCTGACCGTACATAAATGAGGTAGCAGCCGTCCGCAGTACGGTCTGTCCATAGTCTTGTTGCCCAAACAGCGGCATAAAGTGCAGCTGTAGTGATAATGAGTATCAGCAGTGAGAAGTCTATGTAAAAGCTGGCATTATTGTAGTGTACAAATTCAGGCTTCATTAATGTGTAAACTCCGTAGACTGTTCCTGCAAGGGCGATGTTTGCACCGAAGAAAGCTAAAGTGTTTATAAACAGCCGTTTCCTTCCGTGAAAACCGAAAGCGACTGCCACTATACTTGCCGCCGCCGCAAGCTTTATCAGCAGAGTGATGAGACTGTTGAGCTCGGGGAGAAGAATTGTCAGGGAGAAGATACTTCCGTATACAGATGAAGCGATGCATCTTCCTGTACGCAGCGGAGAGTGAGTGATACCTGCAGTGATACGCAGCAGAAAAAAATTGACATAAATGTTCAGGACTAATAGCACATCAATATATATCGTCTGCACGGAGCACCTCCTGACTTGCTGTCTGTAGTATTATTATAATGCAGCGAGTCCGCGGAATATGTCAAAGTCTGTCAGTGTAAAGAGGGAGAGTTATTTTCGGAAAAGTATACAAAAAGAGGCTGAAGCTTCAAAACGAAGCCTCAGCCTTTAGTGATATCAGTTTATAAACGGGAGTGAGATCGCACCTAATATCATAAGTCCTGCAAGTGCAAGGATTATTATACGCATCAGGGTTGACTTCTGCGGTTTATTGTTCTGGCTCATTCATATCACCTCTCAGTGTCTTTTTTTAGTACGTTTCTGGCGGTTTGGAATGTAATCTGAATAGATATCCGATTTTTTCTTGCTGCCGTAAGCGGATTTTTTGCGGTCAAAACGCGGCTTTTCGTTGTTTCTGCGGTTTCTGTGATCGCTGAAGCTGTTGCCCTTGTAGAGCTTGACTTCGACCTTGTTTCCGTTTATCTTTATCGAGTCGGTGCTGTCGATGATGTACTCACATTCAGCTTCGGGAACTTCGACCGTAGTATGTTCGTCGAAAATATCTATTTTACCGAAATCCTTACCTGTCATACCTGTAGCATCAACAAGAGCGCCGAGAATGAAATTAGGAGCTATCCTGCGGTTCCTGCCGATATTTATAACTATCTTAACGGTTTTAGCACCGCTGTTTCTGCCCTTCCTGAGCGGACGTGCGCTTTCAAGGTCGGGGAGAGAGTCTGTAGCAGCATCAAGCTGTTTTGCGATGACTCTTGCAGCAGCTTCGCGGTAATCGATACCCATTGCGGCAAGTCTGTCGAGGATATCGTAAGCATTATGACCTGCGGCAGCCTCGGATATTTCCTTTATAACGTTCTCTTTTGTAAGAGCGATGATATCCGACTTTTCGGGAAGCGGCATTTCACGTATATTAGCGTGGGTATATTTTTCTATCGCACGGAGGTCGAAGAGCTGTTTTCTGCCGCTTATGAGAGTATAAGCGGTACCTGTTCTGCCGGCTCTGCCTGTTCTGCCGATACGGTGTATGTAGTATTCGTTATCCTGTGGAAGGTCATAGTTGAAAACCGCATCAACGCCGTTCACGTCGATACCTCTTGCGGCAACGTCGGTAGCGACGAGTATCTCGGTAGCTTTGTTCTTGAAGCCGTTCATTACCTGAGTACGCTGTATCTGTTTCATATCTCCGTGAAGACCTGCTGCGCGGAAACCGCTCTTGACGAGCTCTTCTGTGAGCTGGTCTACCATAGCCTTTGTGTTGCAGAAGACCATTGCGGAGGAAGGCTTGTAAGCAGCGAGAAGGAGTCTGAGAGCGTCGGTCTTGCGTCCCATTGCGACCTCGAAGTAGAACTGTTCGATGAGCTCCACGGTTTTCTGAGCAGATTTTATTTTAACGTGAACAGGCTGGTTCTGGTATTTCTCGGTGATAGCCATGATTTCTTTAGGCATAGTTGCTGAGAAAAGGACTGTCTGTCTGTCTTCCGGGACATCTGCGAGTATGGACTCGATGTCCTCACGGAAGCCCATATTGAGCATTTCGTCAGCCTCATCGAGAATGACGGTACGGAGATTTTCGAGTTTAAGAGTTCTTCTGCGGATATGGTCCATTACACGACCCGGAGTACCAATGATGATATTTGCGCCGCGTTTTAGTTCATGTATCTGTTTTTCCATGCTTGCGCCGCCGTAAACCGCAGAGGTCTTAACGCCCTCCTTGAACTTTGCGAACTTGCGTATCTCCTCATTAGCCTGCATGGCAAGCTCACGGGTAGGGCAGAGTATGAGCACGACAGCGGATTTCCTGTCAGCTTCGGTTATACTTTCAACGGCAGGAATACCGAAAGCGGCAGTTTTTCCCGTACCTGTGTTGGAGCGCCCCACAACGTCTTTTCCCTCAAGAAGCAGTGGAATACTCTGCTGCTGTATCTCAGTCATCTCCGTATATCCCAGCTCGTCTACAGCACGGAGAAGCTCGTTTGATAAATTCAGTTCATTAAAATGCATTTTTTATCCTTTCCCAACATCTGTTTTTTTCAATACTCTTTATCATAGCACAAACAGAGCAAAAGGTCAATAGCTTTTATCGAATATTCGTTGAATATAGTGTTACATGGATATTGTTCGCATCTGTCGGTGATAGCGGAGTGCATGAAGATCAAACGGAAATGCGATTTTCGACTTATGTGCATAAATGGTTGACAAATTTATCGGCGTGAAGTATAATTATTAAAAGAAATCAGCAAAAACAAAGGGGGACAAACATGATACAGGATATATACCCGAGCAGACTTGATAACAGATTCAGCGATCTCAAAATAAGCAGCACTGATGCTCTCATGATATTCAATGAGGAGGGAAAACTGCTTGTTGATACACAGAGCGGAAATATCCGCTTCCCGAGTGTAAAAGAAGCAGCGGGATTAAAGAACATATACGCATTTTCAGTGGATAAAAAGCGCTATTTCATAGCACTTTCAGAGTTCCAGCCATTTGATCCTCTGTTTGAATACAAGACATTGCGCGAGCTTCGGGACAGCTTTGGCGGAGCTGAACTTTTTGCGGCATTTACCGCCTATCACTTGTGGAAATGGTACACTGATAATGTGTACTGCGGCAGATGCGGAAATGAGCTTGTGTTCCATGAAAGTGAACGAGCACTTTGCTGCGAGAAATGCAGAAACGTAATATATCCGAGGATAAATCCTGCGGTAATAGTTGGAGTCACAAAAGGCGACCGCATACTCATCACGCGATATCGCCGCGGATATGCGCATAATGCGCTTGTTGCAGGCTTTACCGAGATCGGCGAGACACTTGAACAGACCGTTGAGCGCGAGGTAATGGAGGAAACAGGCGTAAAGGTAAAAAATATCCGCTATTATAAATCCCAGCCGTGGGGAATGGCACAGGATATGCTAGTGGGATTCTTCTGTGAGGCAGTTGGCGACGGCAGGATACATATGGACGAAAACGAGCTTAAATACGCAGAATGGGTAAGGCGTGAGGACGTAGTATTGCAGCCGAGCAATGCAAGTCTCACAAATGAGATGATGCGCGTATTCAAAGACGGCAAAATATAAAAATAACTCCCTGAGGATAACAGTGATGCTTATATAGAAGTTTATAGTTAATTATCGGGGGAACCCTTTCTGAGGAAAGGTTTCCTCTGACGGAGGCGCGCCCCTTTGTCCTTCGGACATCTCCCCGCACTGCGGGGAGTCACC
>Ga0256405_10002190_pt1 | contig 46823 bp, 46 predicted proteins | sample RumenRJG_02DNA_FD_189096 | JGI IMG/M metagenome (GOLD analysis project Ga0256405, IMG submission 189096) | Bovine rumen microbial communities from Lethbridge, Alberta, Canada - RJG_02 | ecosystem: Host-associated > Mammals > Digestive system > Stomach > Rumen | place: Canada: Alberta... | reverse complement strand
TCTTTAAAGCCAGACGGATTCCATCATTTAATTTTTTGTCATCTTCAACAATCAGTAACTTTTCACTCATATTTTCTCTGCTTTCTTACAAATTACGCTAATTGTATCATTGCCAGTTTTATAAATCGTTACTATTCACAGCCGATTTGGCGATTAAGTTTTAGAGAAGTCCTTTTGGGGGCTTCTTTTTCTTTGGCATAGTGCACTAATAATAGTGGTTATATTTGTTAATTATTATAACCACTATATCTTGACAATAAGTAGTGGTTATAATATAATATAATATATATGTACCCACTAGTAATTGAAAGGAGAAGCACTATGCCTACCATTGTTCAACACTACGATAAAAAAACAGGAAAGACTCGGGTTTATGAGTCCACTCCGCACTATGACCCTGTTACCAAACAATCGAGACCTAAGAGAAAATATCTGGGCACTCTCGATCCTGAAACTGGAGAACTCATTCCTTCCTCTGGCCGTCGTGGCAGAACACCGTCTTCAAAAAATGTTACCACCATGAAAGAGGATCCCGTGCCAATAGCAATCACGGAGTTTCAAAAGACCTTATCCGAAAAAGAAGACGTAATCATCTCTTTACAGTCTGAAATAAAAGCATTAAAAGCTACCATCAAATCATACGAGAAGGTGTGTGCTTCTATTTCCAACGCTTTAGGAAAGGTGCCCTGTGACCTATGATCAAATTTACTGGCGATCTGCGCCTTGATTTTGAAAAAGCGACGACAGAGATCTTAAAACTAAAAGACCGCATCCTTGGGTATCAGGAGCAGATTGCCTCGCTGCGTGAAACAGTAAAGAGGCTTGAAAAGTCCAAAGATTCCGATAAAAAACAATACTCAGAATCTCTCTCCGAAAAAGATGCCATTATCAAGGAACTACAAAACCGCCTTGCCCACGCAGAGGCTCTTCTTGACCACGATGGCAGTAATACCGGTACCCCCACATCACAGACACCGATAAACAAAAATAAGGTCATCCCGAACTCTCGTCGTAATACTGGCAAACCCAAGGGTGGGCAGATAGGTCATCCTAAATCTTCACTGAAGGAACCAGCGGAATCCGAAATCACAGATACCATCGGTCATCCATTACAGAATGATGAGTGTTGTCCTAAATGCAGCCTTATTGACTGTACTCCGACCGGCGAGTCCGAAGTAAAATACGAATACGATGTACGCATCAAAGTCGTTAAGGTCAAACATGAATTCTTTTATTATGAGTGCAAAAACTGCGGCACTATATTTCGCTCCCAGATACCTCCAAACCTTAAAGAAAAGGTTCAGTATGGCAGTGGTCTACAGGCATTCGCATTGTCTCTCACAAACACCGTTAATGCCGCTATGAATAAAGCTTCCATGTTTCTCGCTGGAATAACCGGTGGTGGCTTGACTCCCTGCGAAGGCTATATCGCAAAACTACAGGCACGCGCCGCAAAGGGACTTCGTCAGTTTCGTGAGAATCTGAAGCTTGTTCTCATCACGAGAAGGATTGTTTATTGGGATGACACAGTTATCTTCATCCTCATGAAGAGAGCATGTTTCAGATTCTACGGAGATGAGACCATCGCCTATTACACTGCACATGCACACAAGGATATGGAGAGCCTTGATGATGACAATGTTCTGAATCTCCTGACATCTGACACAAAAACCATGCACGATCATAACACGGTAAACTACAACGACAAGTACAGCTTCGAGAACATCGAATGCAATCAGCATCTTCAGCGTGACTGTCAGAAGAATACGGATGATACCTGTCACCAATGGTCTGACGATCTTAAAGAACATATCGGTACGACCATCAAGGATCGCAACGATGCCATATCCCGTGGCGAGGAATCGTTCAATGAGGCTTATGTAAAAGAGTTCCACCGCAAACTGGATGAGTATATCGAGAACGGGCGGAAGGAAAACGAGGCTGATCCAGGTAACTATGGAGCATCATTCGAACAAACCCTTCTTAATCGGATTACAAAATATCGTAGGAATTATTTTCTGTGGGTAGAGGACTTCAGTCTTCCAACTACAAATAACTTAAGCGAGCGGGGGCTGAGAGGCGTTAAATCCCACATGAAAATCTCTGGTCAGTTTGAATCTGAAGCTGCCGCGGATAACCATGCGCTCATTAGAACATACATCGAAACCTGTCGCCGTAACGGCATTAACGAAATCGACGCACTCCAACGATTATGCGAAGGGAATCCTTATACGGTTGCAGATATCTTTCCAGCATCATCTCCCTGAATACATATCCGAATAGCTACTTCCAAGCGGTCTTAAAACTCCGCTCTATTTGTCGTGCCTATAAATTAGCTGTGAATAGTAACGCCATTATTTACACCTTTTATATTTTTTATAACATCTTTATTTTTCAACCATACAGATGTTGTTTTAACCTCTTGAAACGCATTACTTACCATATACAATATTGAAGATTTACATGTCCCATTTGTACCAGAAATAATGTTAATGCGCTTTGACAAGTCAATTTCTATATCTTTTAATTTTCTATAATGCTTTATCTTCAAATAGTTAATCATATTGCTACCTCTTTATCCAACAAGTACCTTTTCTTGTTCCATTGGTGGTATTTCCAAATCTGAAATTAATATCTCTTTCCCTTTTTTAGAAGTTTTTACGGAATAGTCCAAATATAAATTAATACACGTTCTCCGATTATATAGCTTTCTAATCTCAGGCGTGTCATCATAGCTTAAAAGCCAAGGAAATTTTTTTGATTTAATAAAATCAGCAAGTTTCCTATGTTGACTATCTAAATAGTAATATCTATATAACCCCGGACCCTCCTTATAGTATGGTGGATCTATATACACAAACGTACAACGATTTCGTTTATACTTAAGTTCCTTTCTCATAAAATCAATAGCGTCATCATTAAATACCTTAACATTATTTTTATATTTAGAAATATCTAAAATGGACTTAATTATTTTTTCTTTATTAAATCTACAATCTAATTTATAATCCGACTCTTGTTTTTTTCCGCCTATTGGATTTGCCTTTAAAATTCCAGAAAAATTAGTTCGGTTTAAAAATAATGCGGCAAAACCTATTTGATATGAATTTTTCCCCAATAAAAACGCCAACTCTTTATACTTTGCACATTCATTCCAAGTCTCAATATTTATTTCCGTATTTGTTATCAATTCAATTAATTCGTCAGTATAGTTAAATACAGAATTCCAAAAATGATAAAGAAGAGGATCTTTTTCATTTATCACTGCATTCTCTATTATTCCATCTTCTAATAATTGCCAAGAAAGCGTTGCGCTTCCTGCAAACGGTTCGTAAAAAGTGCAACCTCTTAATTCTTCAGTCTCAATCAACTTTTTTACATAATCAAAAAGTTTTGACTTTGCACCCGGATATCTTAAAGGATTTCGCACAGAGTTCTCCTCCCTTCATTTACATACTTTCCTTCATTATCTTGGCCCCATAAATCTATCCCCATTCAAATGTATCATATGCTCCGGCATTTCAGCAATCCAAACCTCTGTTTCCCATGCAAGTTCTTCCGCAAATTTCTTATATGTCTTGAAATCCAGAAATGCTGTTACAAATATTTTCCCTGCCGTAACATCTTTTGTCATTTCTGTAATTTCCAATATTCGTTTCGGATCCATCGGACCGACCGATGTTACAGATTCCACAAAATAAATCCAATTCTTATCTGCTCGATATAGCACTACATCAGGCATCTTATCATGTAACGTAATTTCAAATCCCAGTTCTTTTAATTTTTCTATATTCTTTACCAAATCTTTTTCTATTGTATCGCCAACGTACAAACACTCAGAATTTGGTGCAAATCTCGGTGCGAATTCCTCGATAATGGCTTTTTGCAGTTCATTATGCTTACCCACAGAAAATTTAAAGTTCTCGCCATTTATATTTACCGGCATCATTGTCATCTTCTTTTTAGAAGCGTACAAATCAATTAACTTTTCATGATAACAAAGAAATCGCTTTATAGATTCCTTCCATGCTGGTGTTTCCATCGTTCTCAATATTTTGACTATTTCTTCCGTCAATCTGTAGCGATAGTTCGGACTGTTGGTTGCTTTTCCATTATCCTCTATCAAAGCTGCAGTACGAAATCTATGCAAAGCCTGTTTTCTAAATGTTTCTCTACTATTTTCCGCATAACTCATGCCATAAAATGTATTAACAAACTGAATAATATCATGAATACGAATCCATTCATTTGTTGCTTCACTCCATAACATATCCGGCTTTATTCCTGCCATAGCCAGTATCACATAGCAACATATATCCGCTTGCTGTGCTTTTGGCATGCCTATTGTTTGCAGAAATTCTCTTGTTTCTTCTATTTTCTTATCCACAGTACCCCTCCAATATCAAATTGCAATTTGCCTCTGAATAATCCTTACTTTTAAGCACTTTTCTGCCCATTTCCTGAATATCCTCTAAATCCGGCACAGGCATTGCATTAATCTCTGTTGAATTAACCTGTGTAGACCCATTCAAAATACGATAATATTCGTCATAAAGTGTAGAATTAAATAATACATACAATCCATACACCAGGCATTCTGACATTTCCGTTAATACACCGTCCACAAAATTAATTTTATTCTGTGTACTTATCTTTTGATACTGCGGAAATCTTTTGGCTAAATATACTCCACACTGTAATCTTCGAGGTTCTTCCTTTGCTGTAAATCGTTTTACAAATAGATAATTTTTGTTGTCTTGCATCAATCCCTTTTGTTCTGTCACCACATATTCATGTTCTTTCTGGATTGGAAATTCTACCTTTCCCTGCTTTATATGTTGCGAATAAAATAAAGGTATTGCCCCTTCTTCCGCTTCATCCCTCAAAATCTCACAATTACGAAAGTCTACGGTCAATCCTGTTTTCATTTTTACACCTATTGCTGGAAGCGTCTTATCAAATTTATGTAGCTTCTTTAATACTTCCACTTCATTTTCATCTGTTACAAGATAAACATAATAGTCTGCTCCTGCTACAACCAGATCATACGGAACTGTCAATGATGTCAGCTCTCCAAAATCACTATTTGATTTCGATGATGTAATCGTAACTGTTTCTGGCTTTTCACTCGTCTTCCTTACTTTAATAATAATCGTTTCCTGCAACACACTTTCTTTATCAAAAACCTTATTTCTACTGACAAAAAGATGAATATGTTCTAATTTCCCTTCTGTCAGAAAATATTCTCGAAAACGTTTAAAATACGCTCCTGATGTCCATGATCTCGGAATAATGTAAACCATCTCCCCATTTTCGCATAAATTAAACAATCCCATAGATGCAAAAATAAAGTATAAATTCGGTGCACCATAGCATACCTCTGGCATCGCTGTTGCTTCTGGCGCATCTTTCGGTATTTTCATATACGGCGGATTTCCAATTACAAAATCATATTTCTTCGGCTCCGCATTTCCTCCCAACATATGATTAAAATCCAGATACTGGCTCAGAATATAATTATCTTCAATGATATTAACTGTAAGTTTTTTCGTTGTTTCTTCTTTACAATATTCCAGATTACGTTTCAACAATGGCAATACATTTTCATCATTCTCATAACAGGTAAGTTCAATCTCCTGAATAGAATCTATTGTTTCCAATCGCTCAATAAAGGCACATGATAATATACCTGAACCAGCCCCTGCATCAAGCACACTTACTTTGCCTGTTTTCTTATCGAAGTTATATAATCCCGACATAAAACGGGCAGTTTCCATACTGGTAAAAAACTGCCCATATTTTTTACGTTCCTTTTTCGGCATACTCTCTATATATTCGTTTGTAAGTTCTATAATTTTTTCTAGCATATTCCACCTACCTACAAGCCTTCTATTTCTTGTTATTATACAATAACTTACTATCTTTTTCAACGCCCTTGTGCAAACGTACGTTCTGTTTTTTCTGTAAATTAAAACCATAAAGAGCAGCTAAAAGCCCCCTACACTCTACGCATAAACAATCTCTTTCACCACTCTCTCCTCCGCACAAGCCCGGATATTATTCATTCTCCCCCATGCCATCTGCTCCTGCATCTTTAGTTCCTCGATGATTGTCCTCCTATCTTGCACCCCGAGCTTTATTCTGACAACAGGTATATTGTTTATTTTTCTGCTCATTCTGTATTTTATGTTTCTTTTCTACTAGCTTTGCCTTAATGCCATCGGACAACGTATCAAATTTTTCGCAACCGCAAGGGCATGACACAAAAACAACTCGGAGAACTACTGTGATTCAAAGGAAAAACCTCAGATGTCCGCATGGCTCAGTATGAATCTGAAGCCAGAGTTCCTAAAATCGATCTTGTAAAACAAATGTCTCAGATATTCGATGTCAACTCTCCTGCTTTAACAGTACCAGATATTGATACTTATGCCGGTTTAATGCACACATTGTTTGCATTGGAAGATATGTACGGTCTGAAAGTCAAAAATATAAGCGGACAACCTTATCTCTGTCTTGACCGCTCCATATCTGCTCCCGGCTCATCTGTAGATCAGATGCTTCATGCATGGATGGAACAGGCTGACAAACTGGAAAACGGTGAAATCAGCAAGGAAGAATATGATGAACGGAGATATAAGTATCCAGAACTGGATACCTACCAGAGACATGCCAAAGTGTCTTCTCAGAAATTGAGCGATCACCTTATACCGGCTTTATTTGATAAGAAAAACCTTACTGATATTCAGTTTTTATTTCTGAAAATCAGTAAGATTTCTTTATATACATTATAAAATAACTTTTTATCTCTTGAATAATCGCAAAATGTTGCCATTCACTAAGCAAATTTGCTTATAACACGCATAAATACTGGTGTCTTGTGATTGTGTGGATTATTCAACCTCAATCGTCCCACCGCACAGCACATGATCATCCTGATAGAACACTGCCGCCTGTCCCGGTGTCATGGCACGCTGCGGTTCGTCAAACTGCGCCAGCAAGGTACCGTCCGGCTGCGGATACAGCGTACACGGTGCTCCCGCATGGGAATAACGGATTTTACCGATTGCCCTGACCGGCTCTGTCAGTTTTTCCTCCGCCATATAATTGATGTTGTCCACATGGCAATCGTGGGAAAACAGACTCTCGGATTTGCAGAGCACAACTTCATTCGTTTCCGGGCGAAGTTCCCTGACAAAGATCGGGGTTGTTGAAGAAATGCCCAGTCCTTTGCGCTGGCCGATCGTGTAGTGAATCAGTCCGCGGTGCTGCCCCATAACGTTTCCTTCCTCGTCCACAAAATTGCCCGGCATACTCTCTTTTCCGGTCTCCTGTGCAATAAAGGAGGCGTAATCGTGATCCGGCACAAAACAGATATCCTGACTGTCATGCTTTGTGGCAACCGGAAGTCCGATCTCCTCTGCAATCTGGCGGATATGTGGCTTATCGTAATCGCCCACCGGCATAAGCGTATGGGAAAGCTGCTCCTGCGTCAGATTGTAAAGTGCATAGGTCTGATCCTTTGCCGCTGTGACGGAATTACGGATCGTGTAACGCCCGTTTGGAAGCTGCATGATACGCGCATAGTGCCCGGTGGCAATGTAATCTGCACCGATCTCTAACGAACGGTGCAGCAGGGATTCCCACTTGACGTAGCGGTTGCAAGCAATGCACGGATTGGGCGTGCGTGCCTTTTCGTATTCGGACACGAAATAGTCGATGACATACTTCTGGAAATCCTCCCTGAAATTCATCACATAATACGGAATCTCCAGACGTTCTGCCACACGGCGGGCATCATCTACCGCGGAAAGTCCGCAGCAGCCGCCCTCCTGTGACTGCACAAAGACATCCTGATCCTGCCAGATCTGCATGGTGACACCGATCACATCGTATCCCTGTTCCTTTAAAAGATAGGCTGCCACGGAGGAATCCACACCTCCGGACATGCCTACAACTACTTTTTCTTTCATTTAATACTCCTCTTCCGGAGCCTCTTCCTTCTCACTAATATCGTTGACCGGGCGCTCTAATCCCTCGATCCTGATATTGTGCTTCTCTGCGTAATCCCATAAAGCAGCATGAATCGCTTCCTCTGCAAGCAGGGAACAGTGGACTTTCACTGGTGGAAGTCCGTCGAGTGCTTCCATAACTGCCTTGTTGGTTACCTGAAGGGCTTCCTGAATGGTCTTGCCCTTTACCAGTTCGGTTGCCATACTGCTGGTTGCAACTGCTGCACCGCAGCCGAATGTCTTGAATTTGGCTTCCTGAATAATACCGTTGTCATCAATATCAAGATACATGCGCATGATATCTCCGCACTTTGCGTTGCCAACGGTACCGACACCGCTCGGGTTCTCGATCTCTCCTACGTTTCTCGGGTTATTAAAATGGTCCATTACCTTTTCGCTGTACATACTACTCCTCCTTGTTTTTGCGCACGAAATCCTCGTAAAGAGGAGACATGCTGCGCAGACGTTCGATAATTGCCTTCAATTTGTCTACTGTATAATCAATCTCTTCCATGGTTGTCTTCTCGGAAAGTGTCAGACGAAGACTTCCGTGTGCAATCTCATGCGGCAGTCCAATTGCCAGAAGCACATGGGACGGGTCTAACGATCCGGATGTGCAGGCACTTCCGCTGCTGCCGCAGATCCCTGCCTGATCGAGAAGAATCAGCATGGATTCTCCCTCGATAAAACGGAAACAGAAGTTGGCATTGTTCGGAAGACGGTCGGTACGGTCTCCGTTTAAGTGGGTGTACGGAATCTCATGGAGCACACGCTCAATCAGATGATCGCGAAGCTTTATTTCATACTCCGTGTTCTTTTGCATATTTGCTACTGCAAGTTCCGCTGCTTTCCCGATTCCGACGATACCCGGAACATTGTGTGTGCCGGCACGGCGCTGACGTTCCTGTGCACCTCCGTGAATGAAAGAACGGATCTTCACGCCTTTACGGATATACATGACTCCGATTCCCTTTGGTCCGTTGATCTTGTGACCGCTGGCACTGAGCATGTCGATATTCATCTCATCCACGTTGATCGGCACATGTGCAAATGCCTGTACCGCATCGGTATGGAACAGTACACCGTGTTTCTTTGCAATCGCACCGATTTCCTTCAGTGGCTCGATGGTTCCGATCTCGTTGTTTGCTGCCATGACAGAGATGAGAATTGTATCCGGACGGATGGCTGCCTCAAGCTCGTCCAGCTTGATCTTACCGTTTTCATCCACACCGACATAAGTCACTTCAAATCCGTGCAATTCCAGCCACTGTGCTGTGTGCAGGATCGCATGGTGCTCGATCGCGGATGTGATAATGTGCTTTCCCTTGCTGCTGTATGCCTCTGCGGTTGCTTTGAGTGCCCAGTTATCGGACTCGCTTCCGCCTCCGGTGAAATAAATTTCCTCGGTCTTTGCCCCGATCACATCTGCAATCTGCTTTCTTGCTTTTGCAACCGCACGCTCCGACTCTCCTGCAAAGCTGTAAATAGCTGCCGGATTGCCGTAATGCTCCGTAAAATACGGGAGCATCGCATCAAGAACTTCCGGGTATACCTGTGTGGTAGCCGCATTGTCCAGATAGATTAATTTACTCATACTCTTCCTACTTTCTTTTTTATTTCGAGATATCTCAAATAATATAATCCCCGTTCTTTTCTCTCTGCCAGTCAACCAGATCCTGCAATGTGATATGATCCACAACACTGCAGATGGCATCATTAATCTTTTTCCAGAGAATCAGGGTAACACAGTCTTCCTGCTTTTCACAGTTGACATCGTCTCCCTCATCGAGACATGCAACCGGCGCCAGCGATCCCTCGGTCAGGCGGAGAATCATTCCAACGGTATACTCCTCCGGTGCTTTACGCAACAGATATCCCCCCTGTGCTCCACGCACACTGCGCACATAACCGGCGCGGTTCAATACGGAAATAATCTGCTCCAGATATTTGTCGGAAATCTCCTGACGTCTTGCAACATCTTTTAAACTGATCGGTGCTCCTGTGTTGTTCAATGCCAGATCCAGCATCAGTCTCATGGCATATCTGCCTTTTGTTGAAATCTTCATGATAATATATCTCTTCTTTCTTAAAAAAATGTACAACATTTAAAACTTAGTATTCCTACTAAGTTACTATACATTTGTAAGATAAATTTGTCAATCTATTATCAATCGATATTTTTCCTGCTTTCTTTGCGCATTTGTTTCTGGCGGTACATATTCTGATCGGCAAGTGACAGATACTCATCTATAGTCTCTTCTCCCCCCGCAAACGTCAGCTCTACACCGATACTGATCATAATGTTTTCCTTGGTCAGCCGGCTCTGCACACGATCCGTGTACTGTTGTGCCTTTTCGGAAGTCGCATATGGGAAAAATCCGATGAACTCATCGCCTCCGTATCTGCATACATATCCCTGTTCCGGACATTCTTCTTCAAGAACCTGTGCAATTCTTATCAGTATCTGATCTCCAAATTCATGTCCATATGTGTCATTCGCAGATTTAAAATCATCCGCATCCACAAAAACAAGCGCACATGCTATTCCTTTTTCCTGATACTTTGCAAATGCCGGCCGGATAATGTCCGTATACGCAATCCGGTTACAGATGCCGGTCAACGGATCCCGGTTGTACAGCATCTGGAGTTTGTTTGCTGCATTCTCCAGCTGTTTTTGCTTAAACTGCGTTTCCAGTGTCTTTACAATCGTGCTGTGAATGTCATAATAATATGGATTATCATACAGAAAGCGTCCGTTTTTCATTACCAGATAGCCAACCGACTGTTCCCGGAAATGAATCGGGGTAAACAGATAGGCATTCTGGCTTCCTGTTTCTTCCAGATGGCGGTTCAGTTCCCCGACACTGGCAAATGCCATTCTCTTATGGTTCTCAAATCCATCTGCCACCACAAGATTCTTTTCTTCATAACCTTCCACCGGAAAATCCGTATCCTCATCGGCCGCAAACAGCTTACGGTTCACCACAAAATATACCCCGTCACATCTCAGTTTCTGGAAATAGTCAACAATATATTCAAAAATTTCCCGGAAACCATTGCACCTTGCCATCTGTGCTTCCAGTTCCACAAGAAAGGCATCATCCTCGTCTTTTTTGACTGCGGCGACAATCTTTTCCTTTATATATTCACGGTAATTTACCATGCCGTTGTTCGGGCATCCGCAACTCTCTCCGTAAATACAGGTAACCGGAATATAGCTGCGCTCTTCTACCGGTCTGCCTTCCCAGATACGGAGCAGTACATCCACACAAAGCTTTCCGATCTCCTCCCGGTCCTGAAATACAGTCGTAATCTGTGGACGGAAATAGGCTGCCTTATCCAGATTATCAAAGCCCGTCACCAGAAAATCGTCCGGTACGCGGTACCCCCACTGTTCTGCCTCTGCACAGATTCCTGCCGCAATATTGTCATTTGCACAGACAAACACATCCGGAAGTTTCGAGCCGCTATGGACATACTCCCGCATATAGTTCACACCGGTCTCATAGTCGTAATCCCCACATAAAATCGGATTGTCCTCCAATGTCATTCCATATTTTTTCAGGCATTCGCAGTACGCAGCAATACGTTCCAGATTTCCGAAAGCCTCTTCCGGGCCTCCGGCAAAAACAAATCTGCGGCATCCATGCACTTCGTATAAATGTGTCATAAGTTCACGGATCGGACGCCGGTTATCTGCACCCACATAATAAAATCCGTTGATATACCAGTTCAGAGAAAGAACCGGAACCCCGCAATTCTGCAGGCGTTCTACAATCTTTTCTTTTTGCCGGACATCCACAATATTGCTTCCATCCAGTATAATTCCATCAAACGCTGACAGATCCGGCAGATTATAAATATTATATTCGCCCGTATTATGCAATGCATCTTTGCTCCAATTGCCATAACAATTGTACTGATACAAAGCAATATCCTCATCCAGTTCCCGAATTCTCCGAATGATTCCATCTACCCAGGCATACGTGATCATCCGGCGCCAGCCGTCTGATATCAATGCTATTTTTTTCAATGGTTCTCCCCCATATGTCAATTCATGCCGATATGTTTAATTTATCACAAAAAACCAAAGGCTTCAATGCTGTTCTATACAAAAAACATGTATCCTTTGTGATTTTTAACTTTTTATGTTATGATAGAATTCTAGACTTTAGAAAAGAGGATATTTTATGGCAAAAGGAACTGCTGGAAAAAACTATTGGGCACTTCTTTTGATGATTCTCGCAGGTGTTGTACTGGGTGGTTTTATCGGGCAGCTTACTGCCGGTGTTCCGGCGCTCAGCTGGCTGAATTACGGACAGACCTTTGGTCTTTCCAATCCACTGGTACTCGATCTGGGAATTCTGGTGCTCACATTTGGATTAACCATAAAAATAACGATCGCCGGCATCATCGGAATTGTGCTGGCGATCCTGATTTATCGTTTCCTGTAATAAATACTTATTTCAGGAAACGTTCGAGGCCGCGCATATGCTCCTTCATCGTCTCCCGTCCCATACGGTAGGCGGCAAGGAGTCTCTGCCGGTCTCTTTCCACTTTGCTGACTTCTATCTTTTTGGGCGGACGAATAACAAACAGTTCTCCGCTTTCTTCTTTTTCCCGGATATATTCCAGTTCTTCGTTGTAATGCTCATGCCGGTGTTCCATGGCATCGATCATCGCCGGATACCTGCGGAGCGATACTTTCGCCAGCGGCATCAGCTGATTCTTTCCCTTCACATAATCCCGCGGCTGCGTCAGGATCACAACCGTTTTATCAAACCCCAGTTCCTGCATTTTCTGCACCGGAATGGAATCTGCTACGCCTCCATCAAGCAATTCATATCCGTCTACACAGACCGGTTTTGACACAATCGGCATGGATGCCGATGCTCTCATCCATTCCATTTCTGTCTTATCACACTGATCCACTTTTTTGTAAAGAGCTTTCCCGGTTTTGGCATCTGTCACTACCACATAAAAATCCATCGGATTCTTGCGGTAAGTCTCATAATCAAACGGGTCAAGATGCTCCGGAATATCATGATAACAGAACTGCTCTCCGAAAATATCCCCTGTTTTCAAAAATGTGCGCAGTCCCGCATACTGCGGTTTATTACAGTACGCTGCATTGTAACGAATGACACGCCCCGGCTGATTGGACTTATAATTACAGCCAAACACAGCTCCTGCAGATACTCCCATTGCTCCGTCAAATGTAATCTGATGCTCCATCATCACGTCGATGACTCCGGCGGTGAACATTCCGCGCATGGCTCCGCCTTCCATGACCAGTCCTTTTTTCATCATCGAATCCCTTCTTTAAAATAAACAGTACTTTTTTTGAATCTATCATCTGTTTTGTATTCTAGCTTTCTTTTTTCATGATTTCAAGGGGCGAAACCACGATTCTACCTTAACATTTCCTTATTTTTACATAATCCTGCTTTCTTCTGCCCAAACTAATAAATATCTGTAGAGGAAAAGGAGTATGCCAGTATGTATGGTCCACTATTTTATTTATTGCCTGTCCTGTCTGTAATTGCAAAAACTGTTTTCCACGCAGTTCTTCCATTACTGATCGGCTGTATGATTGCCTATGTGGTTAATATCCTTATGTGCTTTTACGAAAAAGGGTATGGCAGAATATGCTGTATGGCAGCCATCGCGCCCTTACAGCGTCCCATATGTATGACACTCTCCTATCTTTCACTTGTGCTTGTGATCCTGATCTTATGGTGGATGATCGTCCCGCAGCTGTTATCCTGCATCCGGATCATCGCAACCGATTTTCCCCAGGTTTTGGAATTACTGTGCGAGTGGGCAAACGAACATCTGCAAATGGATCTTGGCATGGGAAACGAAATCCAGGCATGGATGAATGAACCGTTCTGCTGGGATACACTGGTTGCAAAAATTCCCCGTCTGGCAAAAGGCATGAAAACTTCCCTGGAGAAACTTGGCAGCTGGCTTTTAATTTTTCTGCCTGGACTGATGTTTTCTTTTTATCTGCTCGCCGCCAAAGAATCCCTCTTACAGACGAGTATATCCCTGATCGACCGGTGTTTCGGTGTTTTCCGTGGTAAAAAAATCCGTTATGTACTGACGATTCTCAACCAGTCCTTTCATCGTTTTCTGGTAGGACAGACCGTAGAGGCAGTGATCCTCGGTGTGCTCTGCGCCATCGGCATGTGGATTCTGCGGCTGCCCTATGCTGCCATGATCGGCTGCCTGGTCGGTGTAACCGCACTGCTTCCGGTAATCGGAGCATATATCGGTGCCGCAGTCGGTGCCTGTATGCTTCTTACGGTTTCCCCGGTAAAAACACTGGTATTTCTTATCTTTTTAACAATTCTCCAGCAGATCGAAGGCAATTTTATCTATCCCCGTGTAGTCGGACATTCCATCGGACTGCCCGGCATCTGGGTACTTGCCGCAGTCATTGTCGGCGGCGGGGCATTCGGTATCTGGGGAATCCTGTTTGCTGTGCCACTTGCAGCGACCGCCTACCGCCTGCTTCGTTCCACAAACAGTTGAAGCCGCACAGCAATGCTGCACGGCTTCTAAAATGAGCAGAAATCAAATAGAGCTTACGCTCTCTGTGTTTTTCAAACTAAATGGAACCAGTTCATGTGTGGCCGGTTTGTTGAGATCAATCATGCCAAACAGCAGATCAATGCTTTTTCTGGCAATCTTTTCATACCCCTGACAAACAGTCACAATCTTTGGATTATAATAATCTGCAAGAAGTGTTCCGTCAAACCCGATCACCGAAATATCCTCCGGCACCCGCAGACCCGCATCAAAAATCGCACGCATGGCGCCAACTGCCATCACATCACTCATGGCAAAAACAGCTGTAATCTGTCTTCTGGAAGCCAGAATCCGGTTCATGGCATTGTATGCGCTCTCATAAGAGAATCGCGCTACCGCATAGCTCTCTTCCTCAAACTCACAGCCATGTTTTACAAAGCTACGTTTCGTTCCGGCTTTACGGTATTTACTTGGAGATGATAATGCCATATCTCCTCCGATAACAGCAATATTGCGATGTCCGTGGTCAAACAGATAATCAACTGCCATCTCCGCAGCTGCCACATCATCTGTTGAAACCGATGCGAGATTCCGAAATCCCAGTTTATCCGCCCGGTCTGTCACCAGCACACACGGAACATTTACCAGTTCAAATTCTTCATGAAAGTACTGTACATTACCTCCAAGGAACAGAATTCCCATTGGCTTATGTTCCCTGCACATCCGCACAGCCTCTTTCACTTCATCTGCATCTTCATCCAGATAATGCACCCGCAGGGAATAATTCGATCCCTCGATCGTATCCTGAATTACCTCTATAATATTTGTAAACAGCATATTCGAAGTACCCTTTACAAGAATCAGAATACTCTGACTCACGGTCTGTTTTAAATGCTTGGCATTGTTATTCGGTACAAACTGATAAGCTTCCACAATTCGCATAATGCGGTCACGGGCTTCTTCGCTGACATCCCTTCTTCCATTCAGGACACGGGAAACCGTACTGACAGAATATCCTGCCTCTTTCGCAATATCTACAATTGTCATCCTTTTACCTCGTATACATAGACGGAATGTCTATTTTCTAGCCCTTGACAGCACCTGCAAGAACTCCTTCTATTATATACTTCTGGCACGCAATATAAAAGATAATAATTGGCAAAATTGCAAGAACAAGTACCGCCATCATGGCACCCCAGTCGATCTGTCCATGACTCTGTTTCAGAAACTGGATTGCGATCGGAATGGTTTTATACTTATTAATATTCAACACCAGACTCGGCAGAAGGTAATCATTCCATACCCACATCGCCTCAAGGATTGCTACCGTTACCGTCGTTGGCTTTAAAATTGGAAAAACCACCTTAAAAAAGGTCTGTAATGGTGTACATCCATCAATCATTGCAGCTTCTTCAATTTCCAGGGAAATTCCCTTTACAAAGCCGGTAAACATGAAAACGGCCAGCCCCGCTCCAAATCCCAGATATACAACAATAATTCCAAGAGGATTGGACAGATGTAAAAGGTTTGCAAATTTTGATAACGTAAACATTACCATCTGGAATGGAACAATCATGGAAAACAGACACAGTACATAAATTGTTTTCGTCACTTTTGTATGGACTCTGGTAATATACCATGCACACATGGAGCAGCAGATAATAATCAATGCAACCGAGCCTACTGTAATAAACAGGGAAATCCCAAAACTGTTCCAGAAATTTGTCTTACGGATACCGTTGGAATAGTTCAGCCAGCCACAGAATGCACGTTCAACACCATGGATAAATTTATCCCAGCCAGCGGAAAGCGGCTCTGTTCCAAGTGTAAACGGATGTCTGAAAATAAAGGCTTTTCTTTTAAAGGAATTTAAAAGGACTACCAGAATTGGTGCAATCCATAAAATGCTGATAACCGTAAATGCCAGTGTCCAGATCCAGCCATGTTTTGCCTGACGGACAGCACTTACCTGATTGTTATTCTTTTTAGCCATTAGTCCTGCACCTCCTTGCTTGTGGTCAGTTTATTCTGAATCAGCGCAATAACTGCAACCAGAATAAAGAAGATAACCGCTTTGGCCTGACCAACGCCCTGCCATCCGGTCGTGCCGTACATTGTGTCATAAATATTTAATGCCAGAAGCTGTGACATCTTAGCCGGATTACCACCGGTCAGAGCGAAGTTCTGATCAAATAACTTAAATCCATTGGTCAGCGTCAGGAATGTACAAATGGTGATCGTCGGCATCAGCATCGGAAGTGTTACATGCCGGAGCAGCTGCCAGGAATTTGCACCATCAATCTTTGCCGCCTCGATTAATTCTCCCGGAATATTCTGGATTCCTGCAATATAGATAATCATCATATATCCAATCTGCTGCCAGCATACTACAATAATCATACCCCAGAACGCATACCACTGTGTGGATACGATTGTCTTGGAGAAATTGGATAATACGCTGTTAAAAATCATCAGCCAGATATAACTGAGTACGATACCACCAATCAGGTTGGGCAGGAAAAATACGGTACGGAAAAGATTGGTACCCCTGATGCCTTTGGTAAGTGCCATCGCAATGAGAAATGAAATCACATTGATGATCAGCACCGATACAACCGTAAATAACGCTGTATACCATAATGAATGAATAAATGTTGTGTCTAACTTTCCGTTTACAAAAAAGATTCTCGAATAATTCTGTAACCCTTTCCATTTCCAGTCTGTAACGGTTGTGAACTTACAAAAAGATAAGAAAATTCCATATACAAACGGTACAATAAATCCAATTGCAAATGCAATCATTGTCGGAAGCAGAAAAATCGGGAAATATTTTTTAATTGCTTTTTCCATAATACATTCCTTTCACTAACTGCAGCCCCTGCCAGTACCAGCCTGCACTGCAGGTGCTTCTTTTAAAAAAGGAGTAAGCGGCATGCCACTTACCCCTTTTCCCATCATCTTTGATTACTGTGCATCATCTTCATGGGCGATCTTCCACTGATTTGCCCATCCATCAACAAATGCGGTCTTTACAGCATCCCACTCACCTTCACCTGCGGTATAGGCAGTCAGGGCAGAAACAACATCCGCTCTCCAGTCATCTACGTTTGGAGTAGCATTGAAGCTCCATGCTACAGATGTTTTTCCGTCAGTCATTAACTGGTTTGCAGCCTGTGCAAATGCATTCTTTGTCTCGTAATCACCTGTAAATGTATCATATGGAGCAGTAAGTCCCATCTGATTTGTAATGGCATCACGTCCCTCGTCAGAAGTGATTACCCAGTTTAAGAACTCAAGTGTTGCATCAATATCTTCCTGAGATGCCTTTGCGTTCACTGCCCAGTAGTTCTCAGTACCAACACAAAGTCCTTCATTCTCATCATCTACACCAAAGTAAATTGGCATCATGGATAAGTCATCTGCTGTAACGGCATATCCGTTCTCCTCGTTTGTTAACGGAGAGAACTCCCAGTCACCATTCTGGTAGAAGACTGCCTCTCCCATACCAAACTCAGACTCTGCATTTAATGCACCGGAATTTAATGTCTTAGGATCTGCTGCGGAATCAGATACATACATATCCCATACGTTTTTGAAGTTATCAAGATAAGTTCCCTTAATGGACTCTTCCCCGGCTGTAAGGTCACATCCATCATCCTTGAATTCATAGTACAGTGGCATATTGGCAAGATGTCCGGCAAATCTCCAGGAAGATCCGTCATCCAGTCCTGCGGAAGCAAATGCCTCTGTCAGGTCAGTTCCAAGTTCTTTATTGATGTCATCAATACGGGAATTGATGTCATCTGCAACTTTCTTTAAAGTATCAAAGTTGTTAATCTCATCTACCGAAGAAACTACAGCACCATCCATGCCACAGTATCCTTCCAGAATTGTCTTGTTGTAGATCAGGCCGTAGCACTCATAGCAGTTTGCAATGGCAGCTACCTTATCATCATAGTTGATTACAAGAGACTTATCTGTCAAGTGCTTGTAAAGTTCAGAGTCCTTCAGATCATATGTATAATCGTTCCATGTCTGTGCTGCGGAAGAATTTCCCACATTGAAGATGGTAGGTGCATCCGACTTTGCCATCTCGGACTGTAATGTTGTGTTGTACTGTCCGTCTGCTGCGGTAAGCACATTTACCTCTACACCGGTCTGATCGGTATAGGTCTCTGCCAGATCCTGCCAGGCTTCGTCTGTCTCTGGTTTAAAGTTTAACATGTAAACCTTTCCAGAACTCTTGCTGGTCTTGTCTCCACCCTGTGTGGATGTGCCACCCTTATCGCTTCCGCATCCTGCGAATGCTGTGACAACCATTGCGGCAACCATTAATGCTGATACAATTTTCTTTTTCATATTTTCACCCTCCTGAAATAAATACGTTCGTAGAGTTACCGTCCATACGGCAACCCCTGGTCGAAAACGTTCACGGCAATGTTTCCGGTAACGTTTTCAATAAGCAGAGTATACACCTTTTTTGCACAGTTTCGCAAGTGTTATTCTCATTTTTGTGAAATAAGTAAGTTTTCCTTTCTATTTTTCATGCATATTGCACAACGCTTTTCCCTTTGCTTGACATGTATAGGCTGTCGATATATACTTTCATGTATAGGCAGTCTATAGTACTTATCACTGAAAGGAGGTCATATACCATGGGTATTGACAAAAATCTCGTACAGGGAAGCATGGCATTGCTGCTTCTGCGCCTTTTGGAAACGAAAGATATGTATGGCTACGAAATGATTGAAGCTCTTCGCAGCAAATCCAACAACGTCTTTGAACTGAAAGCCGGCACCCTGTACCCACTGCTCCACTCTCTGGAGAGCAAGGGCTATGTGCGGTCCTATGAGGATGCCTCTTCCGGGAAAAAACGCAGATATTACCAGCTGACAGAGGCCGGCCGGCATCATTCTTCCGAAAAAAAGCAGGAATGGATGGCCTATCAGGCTGCTGTAAGCAATGTGTTAAGTTTTGAAGGAGGAATCTGATATGGAGGAAAAAGAATATCTGCAGACCCTGGGCGAACAGATTTTAAACCCACATGCACGTACCCATGTGCTGGAAGAAATTCAGGAACACATTGACGAACAGATGCAGGATTATATAGATACAGGAATGTCTCCGGACGCAGCAGAAAAAGAAGCTGTCCGGCAGATGGGAGACCCGGTTGCAGCCGGCACGGAATTAAACCGGATCCATCGTCCCCGGTTTCCGGGTGTTTTGTTCGGCATTGCGGTGGTTCTTACATTATCCGGAATTTTCATGCAATATATCCTGTATGGTTCTGAACCACTTAACACCACCTATTCCAACACCGCGTTTATGCAGCATGCCGTTTTCTATCAGGTGATTGGCTTCGGCATTATTCTGTTTGGGATGTTCAGCAATTACATGTGTTTGTCAAAATACAGCTGGTTTTTATACGGTCTGTTTTTGGGATTTGCGCTGCTCGCCTGCTTCTTTCCGGGCACGTTCTCTTTCTGGCAAACCCGTACCTTTAGCTATTATCTGTGTCTGCTGTATCCACTGTCCTATGCACTGCTGCTATACTCCAACCGGGAAAAAGGATGGCAAACCATTGTCTGGCTGCATGTGCTGTCACTCCTGTTTTTCGGAGCGATCCTAAGCCACACCAGTGGTTTTGTATGGCCGCCGGTTCTGGCATTTGTTTTTCTGTCCGTCCTGCTGTCCGGAATCTGTATCCAAAAAAGGATTCTGCCCGGTTCCAGAAAGGTTCTCTGGTGTTGGACACTTCTTCCCTATATCGGAAGCGCAGCTTTGGCAGGCAGCCTGTTTTTACGTCCGCAAACCTATCTGTATGACCGCCTGTTGTCTGCACTCGGACTGCAGCATACCGACAACGAACCTGGCTTTACGAGACTTGCCCTGCAGTATGAACAGACACGTTTTTCCCTGTTCGGTGGAAGTTCTGTCAGTGACCGTCTTCCACGGGAAGAACTTTACTCTACCTATCTGCTGCACAGTATTTTTCTGTGGTTCGGCATTGTGGCCGGCATTTTAATCATTGCTGCACTTGCCTTTTTTGCGCTGTACAGCATGCACTGTGCGCTGCGGCAGAGCAACCGTCTGGCAATGCTGCTTGGTACTGCTGCCAGCGGAGTCCTTCTCCTTGAACTGTTCAACTATGTACTGACGAACTTTGGCATCAATCTGTTTTATACTGCCTCCGTTCCGTTCTTATCTTACGGACTTACCGGCACAGTTGCCAATTCCATTCTGGTGGGGATTCTGCTGGGGATCATCCGGAACCGGAATGTGTTGTATGAAAAAGAATCCGGACCAGCCGTGATTGCGGATACAGGAACGGTTTAAACAGCAAACGGCATAGCCTGTGATCCCTGTAATATGTACCGGATCACAGCTATGCCGTTTTTATCTTGTTTTATTTCCGTAGTAAAAGAAAAATCGGGTGAGCTGGCGGCTTCTTTGCCACCGGATCATCCGATTTTAGTATCTGCCTGTTACAAATCGCAGGAAGGATACCGGTTTGCGTCCACAGCTCTTCGTCCGTTTCACGTAATCCTTGTAATACTGAACTACCTGAGCAAAGGACATGGTTGGATCGATTGCATACATCATCGATACACCTCCTTTTTTATTATGGTGTGTGCCCTTCTCATTATCTTATGTGAATGACACAGATATGTTCGAAATGATTTTCTCATTTCATATATACATTATAACACCGTCTTTGGTAGTTTTCAACAAAAATAACGTAAAATTTTTGTGCAAATCACATATTGCTTTTGTAAGTATTGCTCATAAACAAGTGCTCCCGCAATAATTCCTTCTGCATCCGGTCCGCTGTCCAGAAAATATTCTGGTCCGTAACCACAGCTTTTAATGCGATTGGTTCCACCCCTGTCTTTTTGTATTCAGCCAGAAATGCATCCACCTGATCCGAGTTCATCTCTGAAAAAACGAGCATCTCCGCTGGCAGTTCCGGCCCATCGTATTTTTTTGCCTCTTTAGAAAAACCCTGAATCTGCGCCAGACTGCCCAGTTTCTGGGAATAGTCTTTGCGTGCAATATCAAGGATACGAATCCCCAGTATTTTGCAAATCTTCCGCACTGCGGCATACTTGTCCTGATTCAGACGAAAAAGTAAAACAGTCTGTGCCATATATTCTCTCCCTTACAATTCCTCATAATCATCCGGCAGAAACCGGTGATAAATGATATGAATTCCCTCATCCTTAAAACAATAATAGTAGGGATCTTCCGGATCATCCGTAAAGTGAAACATCCAGTCGAATTCCCCATTTTCGATCTTTTTGCTTTCCACCTGTGAGGAATGTCCATAAAACAGATCCCGGATCTTAGACATCGTGCAGTCATGTCTTGCGACTAAATCCACCAGTTTCTGGATAAATTCGTTCGGTTTCCCATGTGCATGAACATATTCGCTTCCCTGTTCCGGAATATAAAAACAGAAGCGCTCTTTCTTTGCTGTCACCCCTACAGCCCCAAGTGTGTTCTGCCAGGTATCCGGCAGATGCTGCAGACGATCCAGCATTTGTTCTTCCCCATCCTGCGCATCAAAGAAATGATTCAGCGAAGACAGCGGGTAGTACAGCCGGATGGCCTCTTTCCGGAATCCCAGTTTGGCCTGTTCTTCTTTGATCGTATCCACCAGACTTCTTTCCAGCTGCTCATAGCCCATCTGCTGCAGAAGCTGCCGCGTCTGCGGAGCATCCGGTGGCAAATTGCAGTACCGCACATGAAATCCCTGCGTTTTCGATCCCTCTATCACATTGATTGCGCCATTGTACAATTTTGTCTTTCCGGTTCCGATCTCGTTGTTGGTCAGCCCTGCCAAAAGCACATTGATTGCCGCTCCGTGGGATACTGCCACCACAGCCCGATGCCCCGTCTCAGATAACAAATCCATGGCATGTTCCATGCGTTTTTGTACATCCGCAAACGGTTCCATGCCCTCTACATGATCCCCCGCGGCAAGTGCAAAATACTCTTTTTTATCTTTTACCAGCTGTCCGGAAAACGGACCAAGATCCCGCTCAATCAGCTCCTGCATCGGCTCTGCACCGTCTCTGCTTAAGCCAATCTGCCCAGCGATTTCTTCACCTGTGCGGTGCGCACGTTTTAATGGACTTGTATACACGGCTTCAATTCCAAGCCCCTGCAGGGTCTGCCCACAGCGCACGGCCTGTGCAATCCCTGCCTCATTCAGTTCAATATCTTCCCTTCCCTGAAATCGGTTCACATGATTCCAGTCGGTCTCTCCGTGTCGGATCAAATAGATTTTCATTTCTTATGCTTACCAGCCTCAAAAAATTTCTTTGTTTCATATACAACCACACCATTTAAGGCAAACAGCGCGATCATATTTGGCAGTGCCATCAAACCATTAAAGATATCTGCGATGGTCCAGACTGCACTTACGGTCATATATGGACCGATAAATACTGCCAGAATATAAATCCAACGGAACACCATTACTTTTTTCATATTTCCACCGGTCAGATATTCCAGACATCTCTCACTGTAATAATCCCATCCAAGAATCGTTGTAAAGGCAAAAAATACCAGACACATCATCAGGACAAAAGAAGATACCACATGAGGGAACGGAAGTCCGTTCTGGAACGCATATGTAGTAACCTGTACGCCCTCAAGCCCATCCACCTGCCATGCTCCGGTCAGTACAATGGAAAGTCCGGTCAGTGTACAGATCACAATTGTATCTATAAATGTACCGGTCATGCTGACAAGTCCCTGTCGTACCGGCTCATGTGTCTGTGCTGCTGCCGCTGCGATCGGTGCACTACCAAGTCCTGCCTCGTTTGAGAAAATACCCCTTGCAACACCGTTTTGCATGGCAACAAACATACTGCCTACCACACCACCGGTGACTGCACGTGGATGAAACGCGCCCTGCACGACCGTAACAACTGCTGCCGGAACTTTTGTGATATTACAGAGAATCAAAATCAAGGCAAATACGAAGTAGGCAACCGCCATAAACGGAACGACAACCTGACTAACACGCGCAATACGTTTGATTCCACCGATCAGTACAGCTCCCACACAAAATGCAAGGATCAACGATGCGATTACAACGGTCCAGGAATAGGTTCCAATTCCCGGAATGGCCACCGTATGTACCTTCTTTGGATCAAAAAAGTTCTGGATCGCACTGGCAATACCATTTACCTGACTAAAAGTTCCGATTCCGAACAGACCGACACAGACTCCAAAAAAGGCAAAAATCTTTGCAAGCCATTTCCATTTTGGTCCCATTCCCTGTTCAATATAGTAGAACGGACCACCCAGACTGTGTCCGTCTTTGTCAACTACACGGTATTTAATGGCAAGTAATCCTTCGGAAAATTTTGTTGCCATTCCGAAAAATGCCGCCACGATCATCCAGAACAATGCTCCCGGACCGCCTGCACATACCGCAGTTGCCACGCCGACAATGTTTCCCGTACCGATCGTTGCACTCAGTGCCGTACATAAAGCCGCAAAACTGGATATTTCTCCCTTGCCGCCCTCTTCATTTTTGATCATCCACTTGAGTGCCAGCGGAAGCCTGCGCATCTGCAGGACTCCCAGACGCACGGTCAGTAAGATACCGCCGCAGAGGATCAATACCATAAGTGGAACTCCCCAGACGAAGTTATCCACGGTCTTTAAAAATGCATTGATTGTTGTCCACATAATTTTTCTCCTTATTTCCCTTTTTCCAAAGGCTTTTCCTGCGTACAAATGTGCTTTGTACGCGCACATTAAAAATTATACGCAAAACAGGAAACGAGTGCAAGAAAAAAATCTTTTTTGTCGATGAAAACGTAAAATTCTGTTGCTATTTTAAATCAGAGAAAATATACTATAAGAAAAACAGATCCGATTTAAGGGGGGATTTTTCCATGAAAACATTCATCGGCACAGGTACGGGACAGCCGGAAGCTGCCGTACATCAGGCAGTACAGGGACTTACATCCCCAAGTGCAATTCTTTTTATGGCTTCTTATGAACATTTCAAAGAAACTGCCTCACGCTTAAAAGAACTTTTTCCGGATACTCCGTGTATCGGAACGATCGGAACCAGACTCGTAAACGGACAGGTGCATGATTCCGGTCTTGCGGTTCTTGGATTTTTTTCTGATGTGAAGATCCGCTGTGGCATCATCACGGAAGCCAGCCGTTGTCCGGTTGCGGGCACAACGCAGCTTCTGAAGCAGATTGCAGAGATTTCTTCCGGCACAGACGATACCGTATGCGTGGAATATTGTACCGGCTCCGAAGAAAAGCTGGTAACCACGTTTACTTCCTGTCTGGAAACAAAGGGCATCCATCTGGCAGGAGGCACCGTTTTCGGTGTCCCGGACGGCAAACATCCGGTCGTTGCATACAACGGAAAATTATATGAAGATGCCTGCGTCTATGCCCTGATCAAAAATACAACCGGGAAAATACGTGTATACAAAGAAAACATCTATGAAAAAACAGCGGCACAGTGTCACTTTGCCACAAAAGTCGATGTGTCCCGTAAAGCACTCATCGAACTTGACGGTAAACCCGCGGCAGACGTATACAGCGCAGAACTTGACATTCCCCGTGATAAAATCGTCGACAACGTACTGGTCAATCCTATGGGACGTGCGGTGGGCGATCAGGTTTTTATCTCTTCCATGAACGGAATGGATGCAAACGGCACACTGACCAACTACAAACGAATCAATAAAAACGACTGCATTTATTTCTTAAGCCTCGGTGACTACAAAGCAACGGAACAGCAGACACGCCAACAGATCCAGCAGGACGCATCCCATATTTCCCTGGTTTTATCCATTGACTGTATCTACCGGTACCTGCTCTACGAAAAAGAGGGATATTTTTCTACATATGCAAAAGACATGGCAGTTCTCGGACCACATCTCGGCATTGTCGGCGGTGGCGAACAGTATAATAACCAGCATGTAAACCAAACGATGGTCTGCGTGGTATTTGAATAGGAGGAACTTTTTATGTTTGGAAAAAAGAAAACCACAGGAGCCGCAACACCTGTTCCACAGGTTTCCAATAAAAAGAAAGTAGAAGATTATCTGACATCCATGTCTTTTCTCAGCCATTTTGTCATTGACAAAAAGGAATCTCTCGTAGAAGAAGAGATCAAGACAGTACGCGAGATTGATAAAGTAAAAGACTCTTACACCGATGTCATTGAACACAATGCCTCGATCCGCGAAGCTGTTGATTCCCTTCAAAAAGAATTCGGAAAAATCGGAGAAATTTCCGGCCAATTTACGGATGTAATCACCGATGTGACCAGCGTATCCGACGACGCCATGCAGGATATCCGTGATCTTAAAGAAAGCTCAGCCAAAGTGGAAACGCAGTTCGCAGAGATTCATAAAATCTACGATGAGTTTCAGGCTCGCTTTGATGAAATCCGTGCTACCATGCAAAACATTGTCGGCATCGCAAACCAGACCAACCTGCTGGCATTAAATGCTTCCATCGAAGCGGCTCGTGCCGGTGAACACGGAAAAGGATTTGCCGTTGTTGCAGATGAAGTCACAAAACTTTCGATCGGCATCAAAGAACTGGTGGGTGATGTAAACAAAAGTATGGAAGGTTTGCAGACAAGCTCCGAAAATCTGACCCATTCTCTGCTGGATGTACGGGATGCACTGGATGCTTCCCGCACACAGATGGACACAACCGAAGATATCTTTTCCCATATCAACGATTCTGTGTCCAGCGTAGAAAATGTTCACCGCGGCATCAATGAGGTTGTGGAAAACTGCAGCGGACAGGTGGATCAGCTTCGGGAAGACATGGAAGCCCATGAAACCCGTTATGCCCAGGTCCAGTCCGACATTGATAGCTTAAAGAGCCTGATGACAGAAAAAGGATTTATCTATGAGGACATTTCCAATATGATGGAACAGACCGATCCATTGATCGAAAATATCAAAACGGAATTAAACAAATAAATTTCATTATTCCTCATCTTCTGCCCAGAGCTGTGCGCCGACACTGCCAGACGATTGCATTGTATACGGGTTCCCCGGTCTTTTTATCCCAGACGATTGTGGTTCCGTTTTCCTTTGACAAACGGTATATATTAGAGGTATGATTATTATACAATTTAACGGTTTTGTATATTTGATAGAAGCATTCTGGTAATATGTCAAGAACTATTTGAGAAGATTTTTTGATGATTTATGTAAAAAAGGGCGCACTTCACCTAGCATACACCTAAAATAGAATGTATGTTCGAACTACTCGTTATTAAATTCAGCGTCCAATTTTTCGCCGGTGTACAGTTGGTTTTTGACCAGCAAACCAAAAACGAGTCGTACGAATTTACGAGATGTAAGCGCGAGTGCTCTCTTGTGCTGATGTTTGGTAACCTCAGCATATTTTTTCGAATAGAATTCTTTGTACTCAGGAATATGGCGTCTTACGCTGTTGGCGGCTTCTCCGAGATAATAACGAAGATATGTGTTACCAGCTTTAGACACACGATTGTCTTCGGAAACAAAGTCTCCGGAATCATTTTTGAGCCATATTAAACCGGCATATTTAGCCAGTGCATCTGAAGAATGAAATGCGTTAATATCGCCTATTTCAGACAGGATGCCGCCTGCCCATACAGGACCTATTCCTGGAATTGATTTGAGAATTGTAAAAGCATTGGGATTCATGCCATTGATACATTTCTCTATTGCCTGATCTATCAGCTTCATTTCTTTTTGGTAGGTCTGAATACAGTTAAATGAGCTTGCCAATGATACATTGAGTGGCTCATACATGCATTTGTCTAACCGGTAAGAATCTCTTGCAGCTTTTTTTAAAAGCTCAGAGGTTTTTGATATATCACTGATACGATTTCTGCTTTTTTGAGACAGAAATTGTAGTAAGTCTTCTTCAGAGGCATCTATGATTTCCTGAAGAGACATAAACTCTGTCAAAACGGCAGAGGATGTAGCACCATAAATGTTGCTGAAAGGTTGTTTATCATCATCTAAAAGCTGAAGTTCACTAAACTTTAAATAGAGGTTTGAAACCATATAAGTTTTTTCTCTGGTAATGCATTCAGCCAGATGAAGACGATGTCGTGTCAGGCGTTTTAATGCTAAAAACTGACCGCCACGCCAGGGTTCACATTTCTTTGTGCGACCGCACCGGGCAAAATCAGCTATGAGATATGCATCCATTGGATCCGATTTTTCCATAGCTATATAACTTTTGCGGTAGTTGGCGGTTGCTTTAGGATTTAAGCAGAACACATAAGGTTTATAGGGCATTAGAACTTCGCATGTTGACAGGAAGTTAGCAATATGAATGCTATAAACAGATGTGGACTCCAATGCAACAACAATGGTATTTAAGTTAGAATGCGTATTCATACATTCTAAAATCATCTTAGCAAGTTCATCAGCCCCCGGCTGGTTGTTCTTGAAAGATGAGGATATGTATTGATTTTCATCAAAGTCCATAGCGCAAACAACGTTAGACTTTGAGCTTACATCAATACCAACAAACAAAGTGGACATATAGTTGATCTTTATCATGTTATCACGCTCCTTTCTGATCTGGATTTGTGAAGTCTTAAGTGAAGGTTTATCCTGTGCTGCATATGGTGACTGAAACCTCGCGTAATGAGCATTCATCCAGTCAGCATTTTTTGCTGGTGCTACGGCTGGAGATGCAACTTCTGTGTAAGCAGAATATGCCATATGCGCCAGGCTGCATGCTTTCTAAGCAGTCTCGGACAAAGCCGGCTGAAAGGAGAAAAAGCAGTGCCTTCGGACATCAGACTCTACTGATATCATAACACAGGATTAACTATAAATAAATGTAACTATTGACCGTATAGATGGGAATTGGATGAGGGGAGTTCCTCTTAGATGTCCTTACCTCTATACCATAAAAAGAATAAGTCTGTAAGCTAATTATCATTGCTTACAAACTTATTATACGAGGAGAACATTACATGAACGAAAAACAGTATTTACGAGCCAACAAGCGGGTATTTCTCGCTGTCACCATTATCTTTGCCTATATCACGCTGACCATGCTTGCTGCACTGGCGGCCAACCACGGTGACCACTTTGTCCGGATTGTGATCCAGTGTCTGGTTTCGGTCGGTGTGATTATCATTTCCACATTGGGCTATCTGACCCGAAAGAAAACGCACACCTGTGCCATCATCCTGACAACTGCCATGATGGTCGGTTATGCAGCTGTTGCTTTACTAAATGCCACGGAAGGGACATGGGCTTACGCGCTTCCCCTCGTTATTGCCGCCATGGTTTATCTGGATGAACGGCTTATGAAAATAATAAACAGCGTATTTCTGCTTGTAAATATCTTCCGTCTGATGCTCGGTTTTGACCCACACGCATCTGCTGCACTGACCAACAAGGTGCTGGCACTGTTTGTCCTGCTCCTTGTTTCATACGCTTCTATCAGTATTACACGGATGCTTGTGCTTTTCTTTGATGAAAACATGACGGAGATTACAGAAGCTGCGGATAAGCAGAAGAAAAACCATGATCAGATGCTTCTCGTTGCCGAAAATATTTCCCGGCATTTTGGCGAAGCAATGACTGTGCTTGACAGTTTGGAAAACAGTATTGATGTCAGCCACAGTTCTATTCAGGAAATTGCAGACAGCACCGAAAGCACCGCCGAAGCCATCCAGAAACAGGCGGTTATGTGTTCCAATATCCAAGGCAACACCGATGCGGCAGAAGCCGGCATCCACCAGATGATTAAAGCCGCACATGAAACAGATGCTACCGTAAAATCCGGTGCACAGGTCGTCCTGGAATTAAAGGAACAGGCACAGAACGTTGAAGAAGCCAGCAATATCACGGTACAGGTCATCCAGAGCCTGACTTCAAAAGTCGAGGATGTCCAGAGCTTTGTCGGATCCATTATTGAAATTTCCAACCAGACAAATCTGCTTGCCTTAAATGCTTCCATTGAGGCTGCGCGTGCCGGGGAAGCCGGAAAAGGGTTTGCTGTGGTGGCCGATGAAATCCGCCAGCTTTCCGAACAGACAAAAAATGCCTCTGCCAACATTACAGAAATTATCGACAAATTAAACGATGACACAAAACGCGCCAACGAAAGTATCGAAAACTCAGTTGCTTCCGTAGAAAAGCAGAACGAACTGATTGAAAATACACGGGAGAAATTCGGCAATGTCGGTGAAACCGTTGAACACCTGATGGAAGATATCCATACGGCAGAAGAAAATATCCAGAAAATCCTTGATGCCACCAATGTTATTTCCGATAATATTACCCACCTCTCCGCCACCGGTGAGGAAGTGGCTGCCTCTTCCACCGAAGGGCTGCGTATGGCAGATTCCACGGTGGACAATATGAAGGGCTGTAAAAAAGTTCTGGAAAATATTTACATGCTTGCAGAAGATATGAAAAATTCCGTAGAGCCCAAAGAACTCGGATAACTCTGCAAAAGTCGAAACACAGTTTGCGCTCCGGGAAAAAGACATTTCCAATATGATGGAACAGGCCGATCCATTGATTGAAAATATTAAAAAAACACTGGATAACTAAAACGTTTCTGTTAAATCATCATGCCTCATCTTCTGCCCAGAGCCGTGCACACCGCACGGCTCTCTGCCATCCTTTGAGCAGTTTTTGACGCTCCTTTTGTGTCATCGATGGTTCAAATGTCCGGCCCAGCTGCCAGTTTTCCCGGATCTCCTCCTTATCTTTCCAATATCCTGCAGCAAGACCTGCCAGATATGCAGCACCAAGCGCAGTCGTCTCAATACACGCCGGACGCAGCACTGCCGCATCAATGATATCTGCCTGAAACTGCACAAGCATATTATTGGCGCTGGCGCCTCCGTCCACACGCAGACCATTTAAAGTCACGCCGGCATCTTCTTCCATCGCATGAATAACATCCCCGGCCTGATAAGCAACGGATTCTAAGGTCGCGCGGATAAAGTGTTCTTTTTTGCATCCCCGCGTCAGCCCCACAACGGTTCCCCGCGCATAAGGATTCCAGTATGGAGCCCCCATCCCGGCAAATGCAGGAACAATATACACGCCATTGGAATCCGAAACCCTCAGGGCATATTCCTCGGATTGTCCTGCGGTGCGAATCATACGCATCCCGTCCCGCAGCCACTGGATCGCCGCCCCTGCTACAAAGACACTCCCCTCTAATGCATATTCCACCTCCTCGGAGGTACTTGCCGCAATAGTCGTAAGCAATCCATGATGAGAAGTGATCGGTTCTTTTCCCGTATGCATTAAAAGAAAACAGCCGGTTCCGTATGTATTTTTTACATCCCCCTTTTCAAAACAGCATTGTCCGAATAGCGCCGCCTGCTGATCTCCGGCTACGCCCATAATTGGAATTTTCCCGCCAAAAATCTGCTCCTCTGTCTCTCCGAACAGCCCGCTGGATGGTCTGACTTCCGGAAGCATATTTTGTGGAATCTGGAATAATTCTAATATTTCTTTCTCCCAGCAGCATCGGTGAATATCAAACAGCATGGTTCTTGCCGCATTGGTATAGTCTGTGGCATGCACTGCCCCTTTTGTCAGGTTCCAGATCAGCCATGTATCCACTGTACCGAACAGAAGCTCTCCTCTTTCTGCTGCCTGTCGTGCCCCCTGTACATGCTCAAGAATCCATGAGATTTTGCTCGCGGAAAAATAGGCATCCGGCACGAGGCCCGTCCGTTTCTGCAGCATCGGTCCGTATCCTTTTTCTTTTAGTTCATCAATCTGCTTTGCGGTACGCCGGCACTGCCAGACGATTGCGTTATACACCGGCTTGCCGGTTTTCTTATTCCAGACGATGGTGGTTTCTCGCTGATTCGTAATACCGATGGCACGAATATTTTCGGAGGATGCTCCGATATTTGCCATTGCTTCTATGGCAACCGACATCTGTGACGACCAGATTTCCCGCGGATTCTGCTCTACCCAGCCCGGCTGCGGATAAATCTGTGTAAATTCTTTTTGTGCCATTGTGACAATTTTTCCGGTGTGATCAAATAAGATACAGCGGGAACTTGTTGTTCCCTGATCCAATGCCATAATATATTCTTTCATATGTAATCCCCCGTATGTTTTGTTTAACGTTCTTTCTGTTGTAACCATTTTACAGCACATTCCCATATTTCACCAGCTTGATTTTTTATTTTTGTGGTTTTAACAACATATTTTTGGTGCAATTCCTGATAAATTACTTCTTGCTCGCATAGGTGATTGCGAAACTTTTCACTCGCCTATCTTGCTTACAAAATAAAATTAAAGGAGTATCTTTTATGAAACATAAAATGTTTTGCTATCAGTGTCAGGAAACCGCAGGATGCAGCGGATGTACCCAGATGGGTGTCTGCGGAAAAAATCCGGAAGTAGCCGCTATGCAGGATCTGCTCATCTACGTGACCAAAGGATTATCTGCAATCACCACCCAGCTTCGCAAAGAAAAAACTGCCATTTCCAAAGACACGAATCATCTGATTACCTGGAATCTGTTTACTACAATCACAAATGCCAATTTTGACAGCCAGGCCATTATTGCACGGATTCGTGAAACTCTGTCTATGCGCCGCACACTGATTTCACAGGTAAAAACTACCAATCGTCTGCCGGAAGCTGCATTCTGGGATATAAATCCAGATACCAACACAGACGATGTACTCTTTGCCAAGGCGAAAGAAGTCGGAGTTCTTGCAACAAAAGATGAGGATATCCGCAGTCTGCGCGAACTGATCACTTACGGCTTAAAAGGTCTGTCTGCCTATTCTAAACATGCAAATGTACTTCTTTCAGAAGATCCGGAAATGGATGCTTTTCTGCAACGGACACTTGCCGCAACACTTGACGATTCTCTCACTGTGGACGATCTGGTAGCGCTGACCTTAGAAACTGGGAACTATGGCGTCAAGGGGATGGCATTGCTCGATGCTGCCAATACCGGTGCCTATGGCAATCCGGAAATTACCAAAGTAAATATTGGTGTAGGAAAAAATCCGGGAATTCTTGTCTCCGGGCATGATTTACGAGATCTGGAAATGCTTTTGGAACAGACACAGGGAACCGGTGTCGATGTATATACTCACTCGGAAATGCTTCCGGCACACTACTATCCTGCGTTTAAGAAGTATCCGAATTTTATTGGCAATTATGGAAATGCATGGTGGAAACAGAAAGAAGAATTTGAGCGTTTCAACGGGCCAATTCTGATGACAACCAACTGTATTGTACCGCCGAAGGACAGCTACAAAGACCGGCTGTATACAACCGGTGCTGCCGGATATCCAGGATGTACACACATAAAAGGGGAAATCGGTGCATCAAAAGATTTTTCTGCGCTGATTGAACAGGCGAAACACTGTGCCCCGCCGGAAGAACTTGAACAAGGCGAAATCATTGGCGGCTTTGCCCACAATCAGGTGCTTTCACTTGCCGACTCCATTGTGGAGGCTGTAAAAAGCGGTGCCATAAAGAAATTTGTTGTCATGGCAGGCTGTGATGGACGCGCAAATTCCCGCAATTATTACACCGATTTTGCCAAAGCACTTCCAAAAGATGCTGTAATCCTGACCGCCGGATGTGCCAAATATAAGTACAATAAATTACAGCTTGGCGATATCAATGGCATTCCGCGTGTACTCGATGCCGGACAGTGCAACGATTCGTATTCTCTGGCCGTGATCGCCCTGAAATTAAAAGAGGTATTCGGGCTGGATGATATCAACGATCTGCCGATTGTCTACAACATTGCGTGGTATGAGCAAAAGGCTGTGATCGTGCTTCTTGCCCTGCTGGCTCTCGGCGTGAAAAATATCCATCTCGGACCGACATTGCCGGCATTCCTTTCCCCGAATGTTGCAAATGTGCTTGTGGACAATTTCGGGATTGCAGGAATTGGCACAGTTGAAGATGATATGAAATTATTTTTTGCCTAACTATAAGTGTTCTGTTTTTATTCTGTCAAATATGCTAACAATAATTTTAATGTGTTTTCCACACCGTCTACGTGGGAACGCTCATAGCCGTGGGATGCATACACGCCCGGTCCGATCAGACCATGGGCGGCATCTGCACCGGCATCAAGTGCAGCATCTGCGTCCGAGCCATAGTGTGGATACACATCCAAAGCGTAGGAAATTTCCTGCGCTTTTGCTTTTTCGATCAGCGTTTTTACGACATCATAATTATACGGGCCATGTCCGTCCTTGACGCAGATGGATACCTGATGCTCCGTACATTCCAGTCCTTCCCCAACGCATCCCATATCCACAGAAAGAAGCTCCGTAACATCCTGCGGAATTGTTCCACAGGCTCCGTGTCCCACTTCTTCAAATATTGTAATGTGCTGATAAACTTTGCGGTTTAATGTAATTTTTTCTTCTTTTATATATTTTGCAAATCCAAGCAGAATCGCCGTGCTTAATTTGTCATCCAGGAAACGGCTCTTGATGTAACCGGATGTTGTAATACGAAGCCGCGGTTCCACTGCAACATATGCCCCATTTTCAATTCCAAGTGCCTTTACTGCCTCTTTATCTTTGACATTTTCATCCAGCAATACTTCGATGGTATCAAACGAACGCTCGGTTTTCTGGTAGTCTCCATTGACATGAATAGAAGCATCTTTTAACTGAATGGTTCCATCGTAAACCTTTCCATCAAACGTATAGACTCTGCAATTTTCCGTCTCTACATTATTGGCATTGAGGCCGCCCAGTGGTGTCAGGCGCAAGCGTCCATCCTCTTTTACCTCTGCAACCATCGCGCCAAGTGTGTCTACATGCGCCATCGTAAGCACCGCATTTTCGCTTCCGCCCAAATCCACCAGCACACCGCCTTTTACGGTGCGCTGCGGTTCATAACCGAGGGCACGGTACTCCTGCATGAGATAATCCGTCACTTCGTGGGTGAAGCCGGTCGGACTGTCAATGCCGATCAGGTGCTGTAATTGTTCCAAAATGTAATCTATATATCTTTTCATGATATTTTTTCCTCCATTAAAAAATTATTGTCGTTTGTAGATTTCCCTGCGTCCTTCTCTTTTGTTGTTGTGGGACATATACAGAATTACTTATTTTCCATGTCCCTTTCTTTGACAACTGCGGGACATATACCGAATTTTTTCTTTTCTATGTCCCTTTTTTCACTCTTTACGGGACTTTTTCAGAAACTTTTTTACATATGTCCCAACTGCTTTACTCACCGGGACTTTACCAGGGACTTTTCTTCTATATGTCCCCGCTGCTTCACTCACCGGGACTTTTTCAGAAACTTTTTCTACATACATCCCGACTCCTTTGCTCACCGGGACTTTACCAGAGACGTTTCTTCTATATGTCCCCGCTACTTCATTCACTGGGACTTTTTAGTAACAATTCCTACATATGTCCCACTACATCTCCATCCCAGGGGCAGCACTTTTTCTGTCAGCTAAGTGGAAACCATAAGCAAAATAAGCAGATCGCTTCACACAAAAACGCCATCCGGTACAAAAGGCAGTTTGTCCGCCGGATATCCTCCGCTTCCACCGGGCGCGCTGCGTCACCGATCGTCGGTTTTTTTACGATTTTTCCAAAGTAACTGGCATCTCCTGCAAGCTCAATCCCAAGGCTTCCCGCACAGGCGCTCTCCGTCTGCGCGGAATTCGGGCTGGCATGGTTGCGGCTGTCTCTACGCCAGATATTCCATGCGCCTTTTCCGGAAAAACCCTTCCAGGCCACTCCCTCTGATTGGTTGCTCCTGTTATATATCTCTGGAAAAAAACTGACCACAATCAGCAGAAGTGCCGCGATTCTGGATGGCACATAATTGACCACATCATCGAGTTTTGCCGCAAATCTTCCGAAGTACAAGTTCGCTTCGTTTTTGTAGCCAACCATGGAATCCATCGTATTGACTGCCTTGTAGGCAAATCCAAGCACCGGCCCGCCAATCGCCAGATAAATCATCGGGGCGATCACACCGTCCGAGGCATTTTCCGCGACGGTCTCGATTGCCGCTTTTGCAACGCCCGTCTCATCCAAAGTCTCCGTATCGCGCCCCACAATCATGGAGACCGCTTTTCGGGCCTCCGCAATATCGTGCTTCTGTAACGCATCGTACACCTTCATGCTCTCTGTTTTTAAACATTTTGTGGCAAGAATCTGATACGTCATGATGGATTCCACAGCACAGCCGATTGCCGGATGCAGCACATAAGCCCCTTTCAGTATCACCGCTGCCACTCCTGTCGTGAGCGCCACGACGATGACAGTCATTGCAAATCCGCGAAGAAACTTTTTCCCATCCGAAAGTTCTTTGCGATTTAATTTTTCGAGTTTTGCAATCAGGCTGCCGATCAGCCGGATCGGATGCGGCAGCCAGTGCGGATCGCCAAACAGCAGATCCAGCACAAACCCAAGAAACATTGCAAAAAAATGATAGCTCATAATTTTCCTTTTAACTCCATCTTTCCCTCATTTAAGTACAGGCACAAATGATAGCCTTCGCCGTTTTTCACCTGGTAGGAAAAATAATCACCGCCACAATAATGCGAAAGCAGTGCCATGATCGTACCGCCGTGGACGATGGCTGCCGCCTGCACAGGCGATGGTTTTGAAATGCCATCGCCTGTCGATTTCTCCCTGTATGAAATACAGGAAGATTTCACAACCTGCCGCAGATTTTCCATCACAAGCCCCATGCCTTCTACACATCTTTCCACAAAATATTCCCGGCTCTCGCCGCCCGGAAACGCCAGCGTACCACCGCTGTCAATCCATGCCTGATAATGAGGATCTCCGTTTAATTCCTGATAGTTTTTTCCCTCGAAAATACCGAAATCCATCTCCCGCCACGCATCAATTTCCGTCTGCGGCTGGTCGGGAAAAAGGACTTCCGCTGTCTGCCTGCAACGCAGCATGGGGCTGACAAAGAGGCTTAAAAAATGACCTGACTCATAGATACTTCCCTCATACTCAGACTTTTTTTGCGTTTGAATTTCAAACATCTGTTTTTTCCTATTTGCCAACTGCTGCCTTCCTTCTTCCGAAATGGGCTCGTCCGTACGACCTCCAATATACCTGTGCTCCTGGTTGCCTGCTGTCATTCCATGCCGGATCAGGTACAAATCTATTTGATCCGCTGTCCGATTCCACATACGATGCGCTCCACCCTTTCTGCGTTTGCCGCAATCTCGCAGAGCAGCCGTCCCAGGCGCTCCCGATATTCCCGCTCGAATGGATCAAGCGGCACAATACCGTTTCCCACTTCATCACAGATAAGCACCGTATCCGGGTGTTTTTGCAGATAATTCATACAGATTTCCTCCGCGGAAATTTCTTTTTCAAACAGTACTTTTTCCTTCGGTTTTGCTTTCTCCTGCTGCAGCTTTTCCCAAAACCAGCTCTCAAAATTGTCCCAGATCCGTGTTTCTTCAATGCCGCGTACCTGTGTTACATATGCTTTTTTCCCCTGGGCGATGCCGCCAATGTATAACTCCATGGATGTACTCCCTATTATTTGATATTTTATTTTACCATGTTTCGACAAATATATCTATTTATGCTATACTTTAGATCCAACACACCACGGCTGCTGCCACCGCCATAGCCCCTTCGCACATCGTCAGAAAATAGCCCGCGGTATCTCCGGTAATTCCACCAAATTCCCGGTAACTGCGCCAGCGATAATATCCAAATACCGCAAATGCCGCCACCAGCACAAACAGCCCACAGGGAATGGATATCCACAGCATCAGCCCGGCACACGCAATCGTCTGCGCATAAAGCGCTCCTTTTACCCCACGCTCATGCGCGGTACTTGCAAAATGATAGAGCATCCCATCGCTTTTTGCGGAACGAAATGAAACGACACTCAGGCCACTCAGGCAGCGTGACAGGAAAAATCCACAACAAAACACATAAAACGCACGTTTTTCCACAATCTGTGAAAGTGCAGCTGTATAAATCAGTCCAAATTCTGCCAGTTTAATCACAGAAAACGCACCAATGTGCGAATCTTTCAAGATTTCCAGCTTCCGTTCTCTGGGCTGGTAAGAATGCAGTGCATCCATCGTGTCCATAAACCCATCCACATGAAAGCCACCAGTAATGACGAGTGGAAGTGCCGTTGCCACCAGAACAAATGCCAGCGTATGGATTCCTGCCCATGCAGCCAGATAAAACCATCCCATAAAAACCGCCGCGATTACCGCGCCAATCCACGGAAAAAAGCACATGCTGTAGCGCATATCCTCCTCTTTCCACATAAACTGCGGCATCGGAATCTTCGAATAGGTGGAAAACGCCACTGCAATTCCTTTTATGATGTGCATAACTTCTTGTCCTTTCTTTCCAAACAATCCCTTACAATACCGGAACCGGAATGCCGACAACCACTTCTGTCACCGTATCCGCAATTGCCGCTACTCCGGTATTGATGCGTCCGAGTGCACGGATATATGCCTGCGTTGCCTCCTCATAGGCAATTCCGTCCTCAAACACATTGTTGCTGACGATAACCAGCTCGTCCACCTTTGCTGCAAGGGTTCTTACGCCTTGCAGCACGTGCCGGACCACTTCATCTTCCGGAACCATTTCTTCACCGGAAAACATCTCATTTGCAACCAGATTTGACATACATTCCAGCAGGGCACATATCCGGTTTTCCTCTGATCGCCCCTGTTTAAATTCCCGCTCTCCAATTTTCCCTTTTGTCTTTTGAAAAACGTAATCCAGTGAAATCTTTTCCAGATCACGCGGCTGCTCGATCGTGACAAATCCCTTTCCCGCGCGAAGTTTCCGGTGTCTTGCCACCTTTTTTTCACCCTCCGCATCATATACCTGCATGGTCGCGATATAATATTTGTTCGTTTTTCCGTCCAGCAGATGCTCCGCATAAGCCGATTTTCCGCTGCCGCTTCCACCCAAAACCAACGTGATCATTTTGTTTCCTCATATCGCTCGTACTGCGCAATTTCCATCGTATCAAATGTTGTCTGATCCTCATAGAGTGCCAGCGCCAGATCCAGAAGGGAAAACAGCATCACGGCCCCTGTGCCTTCCCCAAGCCCCAGTCCTGCATCAATAACCGGATGAAGTTTCAGTTCCTCCGCGATCCATTTTGCCGCGGGTTCCTTGCTCAGATGGCTCGGCAGGACAAATTCCCGCACGCCCGGTGCGATCCGCTCCGCCACCAGTGCTGCCACCGATGAGATCAGCCCGTCCAGAACGACCGGCACATGATACAACGCTCCGCCGATGCATACACCTGCCATTCCCGCGATATCCAGACCGCCGAATGCCGCCAGCATGGAAAGCGCATGCTCTGACCGGATCTCTTTTTCATATTTCTCCAGTGCCTGCGCAATGACCTGCTGCTTGCGCAACAGCCCCGCGTCGTTTAATCCGGCACCACGTCCGGTCACTTCTTCTGCTGTGCGTCCGGTCAGTGCCGCCACAAGCATGCTGCTCGTCGTCGTATTTCCGATTCCCATCTCTCCGGTACCGATCAGCTGATAGCCTTTTTCTTTGCACTCCCGGACCAGATCAATTCCCACAGACAATGCCTGCAACGCTTCTTCCTCTGTCATTGCAGGTTCCTGCAGAAAATCGCGCGTGCCCTGCATCACTTTGCAGTCGCGCACCCCCGGCAGCGTTTCTTTTGTGTTGATTCCAATATCGACCGGGATCACATCCACACTGGCGCGGCGCGCCATTTTGCCAACCGAGCTTGCCTGCTGCCCCATGAATCCTGCAACCACTGCGGTCACTTCCTGCCCGGACTGGCTGACTCCTTCTGCGACAATGCCATTGTCTGCGCACATGGTGAGGATCACTTTTTTTTCAATGGAAAGGCTGCTGCTTCCTGTGATTGCGCCGATCTGTGCAAACATTGTCTCAAACTGCCCCAGACCATCCAGCGGTTTGGCAATTTTGTCCCAGCTTGCTTTTATCTGCGCGTAGATCTGTGCGTCCGGTGGAATGATATGAAATTGCTCTAATTCTTTTTTCGTAATCAAATGTATTCTCCTGTCCTGAAAAAGTTTTTATACTTGATAAAAATTGAGCCATAAAAACCGACAAATCCCGTACGCAATTATAAATTGCGCAAATGCAATCTTCTATTTCTTGCTTATCTTACCAATCAAATGTATGATAATAAAAAAGGAGGTACCATCATGAATAAAACTAAAATGGAAAATCAAAATATTGCGAACATTCTCTTACATTTAAGGCAAAAAAATAACCTTTCCCAAGAACAACTTGCAAAAAAAATTGGTGTCACCCGTCAGGCCGTATCAAGATGGGAAATGGGAATCTCCATTCCAAGCATCAATACGCTCCTCTTAATAAGTGAACAATTCGATATCCCATTAGAAACAATGTTAAAAAGACAAGGGGATTCATCGAAAAATAATCGACAAACTAAAACTTCAAAAAAATTAAATCTTTTTGTTATTTTCACCTTAATAGGAATTATTTTATTATTTATCCTTCCATTTTTGGGAGAATGGGAACAAACAAAACATATGAAACTCTATAAAACTGCTTACGAGAATTCCTATTATTATATTTTTGAGTACCCACTATCCATTCTTTTTATATTATCCTTATTATTTATTGGTGTTGGTATATACCAAATCATAAAACTCAAAAAAGGAGGACTTTAACAATCTATCACCTTTTTATTTAACACACCATCAAATATACTCTCCTGTCAATCAAACAGAAATCCGGCTCTCCTGCAGAATAGAGTATACATACTCCATATCCAGATGCTCCCGCAATCCCTGTGCGAGCTTGTCATACTGCTGTTCCTTAAATGCATGATAATCGCTGCCAGCCTCCGGTTTCCATGATACCCCTTTTTTTTCAGCCAATGCCTGTACCATACGCACAGCAATGTCTCCCCCATCAAAAATGCCGTGCACATAACTGCCGTATACGCCGGGTGCTTCGCTGCCTTTTTCCATGCGCTGCACCCCGTCGGTTCTGCCATCTGCCAGCTGTACCAGTGGTGTCTGATGTTCCCCGGTGGAAACCGTTGTCTTTCCCATATGGATCTCATAGCCGGAAAACTCCAATCCGGAAAGCGCGGAAAAGATGCCTGTTACGTTCTCAAAGTTTCCGCGTGTCTGCGTGCGCGTTTTTTCCGGCATCAGGACGGTGTCGGTGTCAATCAGTTCCATACCACGCAGGGGTAGTGCCCCGTCGCGATTTATGCGCTCCACGGCAATTGTATCCGGCTCATGAGAAATTGCTTCGCAATGAGCCGGATAGAGCGGTTCGCGTAGCGAATTCTCATTTTCTACCCCATGTGGGTCCGAAATGGTACACCCTAGCATCTGATAGCCACCACAGATCCCCCAGACCGGGATATGCACTGCCAGCTTTTTGACTGCGGCTTCCAGACCATTCTGCCGCATCCAGCGCAGATCACCCATCGTATTTTTGCTGCCCGGCAGAAAAATCATATCCGGCTGTCCCAGTTCCTGCACCGAAGAAACATAGCGCACGGACACACCCTCCAGCCGTTCAAACACGTTAAAATCCGTAAAATTGGAAATGCGCGGAAAACGAATCACAGCCAGATCAATCAACCCCACCTGGTGATTATCCAACTGTGTACTCAGACTGTCCTCGTCCTCAATCGACAAATGCATATACGGCACTACGCCAGCTACTTTTACACCACCGCGGGCTTCTAACATTTCCACTCCCGGATCAAGAATGGTCTTATCGCCCCGGAATTTGTTGATAATCAGACCTTTTACGCGGGCTTTTTCATCCTCCTCCAGAAGCATTAACGTACCAAGAAGCTGTGCAAATACACCGCCACGATCAATATCTCCCACCAGAAGCACCGGTGCATCCACCAGCTTCGCCAGTCCCATATTGACGATATCCTCCGATTTCAGATTGATCTCCGCCGGGCTTCCGGCTCCCTCAATAACAATGATATCTGCCTGCTTTTCCAATTCCGAAAAAGCCTCACAAATCGTTGGGATCAACTTCTTCTTATAAGCAAAATACTCCATTGCCCGCATATTTCCGAGCACTTCGCCGCGCACAATCACCTGCGAGCCCACATCATTGGTCGGCTTTAACAGAATCGGATTCATCAGCACGGAAGGTTTCACCCCCGCTGCCTCTGCCTGCATGACCTGCGCACGCCCCATTTCCAACCCATCCGCCGTGATATAGGAATTGAGTGCCATATTTTGTGATTTAAACGGTGCCACGCGATAGCCGTCCTGTGCAAAAATCCGGCAAAGTCCTGCGACAATCAGACTTTTTCCGGCATTTGACATGGTTCCCTGCACCATAATTACCTTTGCCATGTATGTTTCCTTCCCTGCAATTTTTTCCCTCAGTCCAAAAGTTATTCCAGACACCACCATCTGAGCTGGATTTCTTGACATTTTTATTTTCTTTTTCTATAATAAAGACAACAAAGGGAAGCCGTTAGACGGTTTGCCTGATATGCACGATTAAGTAACCGTTTGTTTTCTCAGGACAGGGCGGTTACTTTTTTGTTTTGGTATCGTGCTGACCATGCGCGTATCCGATTGTATAAAACGTGGCACAAAGACCAACAATCGCTACAAACATTTCTGTTGTCAACATGGCTATCTACCTCCTTTCCCCAATACTTCTCCTCCTTTCTTCGAAAGATTCATACTAAGTACTCAGAGCTACCAACTCTCTGAAAAAGCAAACCGCCTACCGTTTCTGCTTCCCAATGTTGTAGGCTAATTATAACCAAATACGACACTTTGGCACAATCTTCAATCATAATACTATACAGTTTCCCTATATCCAGAAAACTTGGAACCGTATATTTGCAATTTGATACGGTATCAAATTGTCCATTTTCGATTCCGTAATAATCAATCACTTCATCACTCACCTGCTCAAAACTCAGGCAATGGTCAACTTCCGCATCATGTAACAGTTTTCTTACTCCATCGTTTCCGATTTTTTTACAATATCCCCTCTGTGGTTGAGTGTCTTTCTCGCAATGTATTCAATTAATGCACACACATAAAAGAAATCATTTCTTTCCTTGTTCGTCATAAATTACCTCGCTCTTTAAAAACGTCAAATAATCATTCACATAATTCCATACCGTATCATTTGCCATCGGGCCTTCTACAATATCATAAAAATGCGTTTTTCCACTTCTGCATTCAGCAATAAAATCCTATAACTCCATCCTGTCGACCTCACAATACCATTCTATCATATAAAAATCCTCTACACTCTGAACACAGTATAACGGATTCTGGTTAAAATTACAATTTTCAGATACGCTTAACTTTCCCACACTTTTTGTTGAAAATCAGCTCTCATTCCATTAATATAAAAATAACGGGCGTTGCACTGTCACGATCATTCGTCTATATCCATAGAAAATAAACTCTGACAGATCGCACAGCTCTTGACACCTAAATCAAATTTAATTGGCGATTGCAAAACGCTGGGCTTCGCAATTGCCTGATCAAATTCACATCAAGGAGGTAGTTATGAACTATACAATTGAAGGGGCGCCATTGCCTGTCGTAATCTGCAACTTAGAGGGTGGCGAAACCATGCTCACGGAGAAGGGCGCAATGTCGTGGATGTCCCCAAATATGAAAATGGAAACCACAACAGGCGGCGGAATCGGAAAAATGTTCGGTCGTGCTTTTTCCGGTGAAAGCATGTTTATCAACCGCTACACCGCGCAGGGCGGCACCGGACTGATCGCATTTGCATCCAGCTTCCCCGGAGATATCCGTGCATTTGAAATTGCATCGGGGCAGGAGATTGTCGCCCAGAAAAGTGCCTTTCTCGCATCGACCGCTGGTGTGGAAATGTCTGTTTTTTTCCAAAAACGCATTGCCGGCGGTCTCTTCGGTGGAGAAGGATTTATCATGCAGCGTCTGTCTGGAAACGGCACCGTCTTTCTCGAATTTGACGGACACATCAAAGAATATGAACTTGCACCGGGACAACAGATTGTCGTCGATACCGGATACCTCGCAGCAATGACAGCCGGATGTTCCATCAATATCCAGACTGTACCGGGTGTAAAAAATATGCTCTTTGGTGGGGAAGGGATCTTTAATACCGTTATCACCGGACCGGGACGTGTATGGCTGCAGAGCATGCCGGTTGCACAGCTCGCCGGAACGATCAGCCCGTTTATTCCAAATAAAAATTAATCATTTTCGAAAAAATCCCGGAGCCATTTCCCATGCTCCGGGATTTCATTTTATATCATTTTTCAAATTTTCCGAATCTCAAAACTGTTTTTTCCACGGGTTTTTACCTCATATAATACACTGTCTGCTTCCTTAAACAGTTTTTCATAAGGAACTTTCTCCGTCATATACACAGCACCCAGACTGATGGACAGCGGCACTGAACACCCGCCATATGTAAATGTCTGACACATGCTTCTGACCAGTTTATCCAGCTGTGCCTGAACACCCTCCTGATCACGGTTTTGTATACAGAGTACAAACTCATCTCCGCCAAACCGCGCCATAAGGACATGTGTTCCAAACACCAGACGCATCGTATCCGCTAAAAGTTTTAACGCCTCATCTCCTCCGGCGTGTCCAAGCGTATCATTGACAGACTTAAAGTTATCAATATCCATGATTGCAAACAGAAGCGGCAGTTCTTTCCTGTCGTAAATGCGGTTCATTTCTTCCGAAAGCCCGTACCGGTTATATAATCCTGTCAGTGCGTCTGTCTTTGCCAGGCGATTCCGGTCCCTCATAATAAGCATAACAATTACAACAACAATTACAAAAATAATGCATAATGCCAGCAGACAGGAAAACGTGTTTGCCTCGATAAAACGCTTCACGGTAATCTTCTGTTGCTTCACCTGCAGGCAATCATTCAGCATCATCTGCATGTTTTCATCCGGAATACTGTAAATGACTTTGTTGCAGACAGAAATCAGCCTGGTATCAACATCTCTGTAAAATGCAAAACAAAAATTGCCGTTTTTCGCCAGCGGGATCGTAGTCAGATGCGCAAAACCCTTCTGCTGTATATAGTAATTGACACTATAATAATCGGCTATGGTAAAATCTGCGCGCAGATTTTCCACTGCCTGCAGACTGTCCGCTAAATCTTTGGTCCGGTAAATTTCTTTTGCATTTGTCTGGTAATCGGAATAATCCTCCCCCCTGACCTGTGCCATCGTTCCCTGCAATGCGTTCTTTGTACTCTTAGTATCACTTTTTACCAGCACATTCATATATTCCATGTAATTGGTAGAATATTTGATATCGGAATAAACATTGCTTTTCTGGACTCCCGCGGCCATGTCAATTTCCCCTTCCCGCAATGCCTTAAAAAGAGTCTGGGAATTGTCATAAGCCTGTGCTTTCACTTTTACCTGAAACGCTTTTTCCATCTGATCCGCCAGCTGCCGGGAAACTCCCTGAAACTGTCCTTTTTCCTCATATTCATAAGGTGCAAGATTTCGCAGATAACCGATCCGCAACGTCTTCAGTCCCTTTAAGTATGATTTCTCCGTCCCTGAAAAATCGACTTTGTAGGTATTGTTGATCATACTGCTGAGTACGGAAACATTTTCCCCCGCATCCGGCATCATATCCTCTGTACGCCCCGATTCCCAGCGCTTATTCCAGTCATCCATGATCTGGTCAAAAGTTTCATCTCGCTTTCCCTCTGCCGCTTCAATGATTCTTTTCGTCTCATCATAATTATCCCGCAGATTCAGATTTGCAGAAAGTGCTGTCCACTTTTTATAATTTTCATCCGAGGCTGCACTGCTGCTCAGACATACTACATGATCCATATCCCCATAGCTTTCAGGAATCGGATCGGTTTTTACGATGGAAATCACTTCATGATCCAGTGCATATCCGGATTCATCCAGCATATAATCAATATAGCAACGGGCAGCTTCCTTATTTGTACTGTTTTTGTTAATCGCGTAACAATAGTCCGTCATAATTGTCATGTACTGTTGGCCGTTAACCAGATTCGGGAACGGCATGTATGCGATATGATCCCCATGGGTTCCCACACTTTTTACCTGACTCATCGCCCAGGAACCGATTGCCATACATCCGATTTTCCCGTTGTTAAGCATCTCCTTTGACTGTTCCCAGTCACTTTTTGCAGGATCTTCTTCGCATAATCCTTCTTTGACAATGTTGTAAAGCAACTGATATACCTGATAGTGAGTCGTATCTTTTCCATAAGGATTTAACTCATTGACAAATTTATTTTCCCGATAATCCCGGTCTCCGGTCATCTCAATATACGGATACTGTTCCCACACCAGAAGCGGCCATCCTGCTGCATAATTGGTATAAAACGGAATGGCATCCGTGCGCTCTTTGATATTCCGGAGATCCTGAAGAAAATCATCGATCGTCTTGGGGGATTCTGTAACCCCCGCCTTATCAAACACTTCTTTGTTATATAAAATTCCGTTGAGATATGCATAAGACGGAATTCCATAGACTACATCCTTGACATTTTTACTGCTTTCCAGATAATTATACTTTTTATCCAGTTCTTTCTTCGTCCCCAATTTTTCAAAATAATCCGCATACTTCTCTCCCGGCACCGATCCCGGAACGAATAAAACATCTGGATAATCCCCATCCTGAATCTGTTTTGACACCTCATTGTCATAATCCGAGTACGACTGATATTTCACCTCAATATCAGGATATTTCTTGTTAAACCCATCCAGGTACTGTTGCATATCCTGCTGGGAGATATTGGATGCTACCGAAATTGTTCCCCTGATTTCCTTTTTCTGTGCAGCATGTGCCACACTTCCAAAGTCTGCCGGAAACTGTAACAGCACAAGCAGCATCAAAAGCACCGCCACCACACGCTTTTTCTTCCACTTTTTCATCTTTCTCATCCTTCTTTTGCAGCCTTAACGCGCTTCATATGCTCTGGATACACGCTTATACTCTGCCGGTTCCGTAATCTGTTCCACAACGATATCTCCGTCTTCCGCATCACGGTATCGATACAGATACACACCTTCCTGAATCTCATCCTCTTGGATGAGAGACACTGCCATATAGTGCTTCTCCTCAACTGTAAAGGTATCCATGATGGCAAACTCTTTTTCCGTCCCGTCCGAAACCGGAATACGGATTACTTCATACTCTTCCATAATATCTCTCCTCGTATAATAAGTTTGTAAGCAATGATAATTAGCTTACAGACTTATTCTTTTTATGGTATAGAGGTAAGGACATCTA
>Ga0256405_10002189_pt1 | contig 46833 bp, 47 predicted proteins | sample RumenRJG_02DNA_FD_189096 | JGI IMG/M metagenome (GOLD analysis project Ga0256405, IMG submission 189096) | Bovine rumen microbial communities from Lethbridge, Alberta, Canada - RJG_02 | ecosystem: Host-associated > Mammals > Digestive system > Stomach > Rumen | place: Canada: Alberta... | reverse complement strand
TTTTTTTATTTCTTTATTCTTTATGCTGCTACTTTTGATACGAAATTACATATATCTGTTATCGTGTCTTGTACAAATTTCTTTGCTAATACCGATACCGGTCTGTTTTCTATGTGATCAAAGATGAAATAAATAGGATCTTTTGAATTGTTGAATCTCATTCTTCTGTCTTTTTTTGTTAGATAAACTAAGTTTTCTCTGTTTTGACTGATTAATGTTCCAAATTCTGTTGCCACTTATTTATCTCTCTTTAATCTCTCTTACATTTATATAAAGTAAATCTATGTTAAAAAATTGCTCTTTTTATTACATTAAAATTCACATTTCTTAACAATACGTTCAAATGAACTATGCTGACTTACTTTTTGTCAACAATTAGAAATGCTTCTTTTCGTTATTATAATTTTCCTTATACTTATTTAAGTATTTTTCTCCGAAAAAATTGCCTTTTTAGGTATTACTGCGTTTTGGAAATTATCAGATTCAAAACAAAAATTCAGGTTTACGCCTGAATTTTTTGTTGTTATTTATTTTAATATACTTATTATCTATTATGCTAGACCGAATGATGGAGCTGTGTTTTGAGCTTCACTTGATTCAGCTTTTTTGCAGTTTTCGTATTCTGATTGAGTCAATTTCAATTGAGAGTCAATGTTTTCTAATTCTAATGAAATTTGGCTATCTTTGTTTTGTAATTGAGATAATTCAACTTTGCTTGTTGCATCCATTACGCTGTTTATAACATTTGTTGCATATGATGCTTGCATTTGTGATTGATATTGTACTTGACTGTAAATTGGTTGAATTTGAGAAAAATCGTTAGCATTTAATGAAATTTCTTGTCCACCTGCAGTAATTTTTTGTCCGTTTAACAATGCTTGAAGATCTTGAGAAGAGCAAGTAGCTAAACCTTTTGAATTCAATAATTGTTTAACAGTATCATTTGAAGCTAAACCACTAAGAACATTTCCTAAAACAAACATTTGAGAAGAAGTTGATAATTGATTCTTTGCTGCTTGAATTGCTTGTTGTTTATCAGCAATTTGTGAAGCAATTGTTTGTTGTTCTTGGCTTAATTGCATTTGTCTATAAGACAATTGATTTATTTTAGCCTTTAATTGTAATTTTCTTCCTGCGAAAAGTAAGAAACCCATTTTTTGTTCTCCGTGTGTTTAATGTCCTCGTACTTTAATAAAGTATTTTTTGTTAAAAAAATTGCTTTTTTTGTTATTTAATTCTTAATATTTCTTAATATTTTTTTTTACAAATAAGCAAATAGTGAGTAAACACAAGGAATACACGCTAAAAAATAAAAGTTATCTTTGTAAAAGACGGCGAAGCTCATCAGGTCTTGATGATTTTGAAAGTGCATCATCAAGTGAAATAAGTTTTTGATTAAATAAATCTTTTAATGCCATTTCAAGAGTTTGCATACCACTACCTTGATTAGTTTGAATAGTAGAATAGATTTGAGCGGCTTTTGCTTCACGTATAAGATTTGCTATCGCAGGGTTAACAATCATAATTTCTTGTGCAAGAATACGACCTTGTTTTGAACCGTCTGGCATAAGTTTTGGTAATAAAGTCTGAGATAAAACAGCAACTAAAGAAGTTGAAAGTTGAATACGAATTTGCTGTTGTTGACCTTCCGGAAATACGTCAATAATACGGTCAATTGTTTGCGAAGCAGATGAAGTATGTAATGTTCCAAATACCAAGTGTCCTGTTTCTGCAGCAGTTATAGCAAGACGAATTGTTTCCAAATCACGCATCTCACCTACTAGTATAACATCAGGATCTTCTCTTAAGGCTGAGCGTAAGGCATTTGAAAATGAACGTGTATCTTGACCAAGCTCACGCTGGTGAATAATACTTTTTTTTGATTTATGAACAAATTCAATTGGATCTTCAATCGTCAGAATATGTTCTGCTCTTGTGGAATTAATGTAGTCAATCATTGTAGCAAGTGTTGTTGACTTACCTGAACCCGTTGGTCCTGTTACTAAGACTAATCCTCTTGGTTTATCAGATATTTTCTTTACAATATCCGGTAATCCCAACGCATCAAAAGATGGTGCCACTGAATTTATTGTTCTGAATGCAGCAGCATAGCTGCCTTTATCCTTATATATATTTACACGAAATCTGCTTAAGCCTTGTACACCATAGGAAAAATCAAGTTCCCATTCCTGTTCCAATCGTCTTCTTTGCTCGTTTGATAACATAGGAAATACCAATGACTCAACATCATCAGGCGATAAAACCTGTTGTTCAACTCTTATTAATCTTCCATCAACACGTATAACAGGCGGCAATCCTGCTGAAATATGTAAATCACTTGCCTTTTTATATGTTGCCAGTTCTAGTAATTCTTCAATAAGCATACAATAATATTATAATTTAAATTACAAATGTCAATAGTTTACAAATTATCTCTTTTATAGATATAATAATACTATGAAGTACAGAGAGAATGTAAGAAATTTTTGTATAATAGCTCATATTGACCATGGTAAATCTACGCTTGCTGATAGACTTTTAGAGGCAACTGAAACTATAAGCAAACGCGATATGCAAGACCAACTACTTGATTCTATGGATATTGAACGTGAAAGAGGTATTACTATTAAACTAAATACCGCAAGAATGAAGTATAAGGCGAATGATGGAAAAGATTATGAATTAAATCTTATTGATACTCCTGGTCATGTGGACTTTACTTATGAAGTATCTCGTTCATTAGCTGCTTGCGAAGGTGCATTATTAATTGTTGATGCTACACAGGGGGTTGAAGCACAAACTCTTGCAAACGTATATTTAGCGGCAGAACAAAATTTAGAAATTTTACCTGTTATTAATAAAATAGATTTACCATCAGCTGATGTAGAGAGAGTAAAACAAGAAATTGAAGAAGTCCTTGGTATTGATGCCTCTTTAGCGATACCTGTTAGTGCCAAAACTGGCGAAGGTATTGACAAAGTTCTTGAAGCTGTAGTGGATTTGATTCCTCCTCCGCAAGATACTTCAAACAAACCATTAAGAGCTTTAGTTTTTGATAGTGCTTATGACTCGTATTTGGGTACTGTGTGTCTGTTTAAAATTATGGATGGACAAATTAGAAATGGTGATAAAATACGGTTTATGGCTACCGGTAAAGAATATGATGTTGTTGAATTGGGATATTTAACTCCGAATAGAGTACCATGTGAGGTTTTAAATTGCGGAGATGTAGGATATTTTGCAGGTTCTATAAAAGAAATTACACGTTTTGTAGGTGATACTATTACAACAATAAGTAATCCTGCTTCAGAACCTTTGCCGGGATATCAAGAAGCTTTACCTATGGTATTTTCCGGATTGTATCCGGTTGATAATGAGGATTATCAAGACTTAAAAGAAGCTTTAGAAAAATTAAAACTATCTGACAGTAGTATTACATTTGAACCTGAAACGTCTTCTGCACTTGGATTTGGTTTTAGATGCGGTTTTTTGGGAATGCTTCATATGGAAATTGCCCAAGAAAGATTAGAGAGAGAGTATAATTTATCTCTTGTTACTACGGCACCGTCTGTTGTTTATCATGTTCATACAACAAATAATGAAATACTTGATATTGATAATCCTGCTAATTTGCCTCCGGCAGGACAAATTGATTATATTGAAGAACCATATGTTAAAGTTGATATTATTGCTCCTAATGAGTATACAGGTACTTTAATGGACTTAACTCAATCTAAACGTGGAATTTTTGTAAATATGACTTATTTGGATAAGGTTCGTGTTAATTTAGAATATCACATTCCATTAAGCGAAGTTATTACTGACTTCTACGACCAATTAAAATCCCGTACAAAAGGGTATGCAAGTATGGATTATGAATTCTTTGATTACAAAAAATCAAGCCTTGTTAAATTAGATGTAATGTTGGCGGGTGAAGTCGTTGATGCGTTATCTGTTATTTGCCATAAAGATAATGCTTTTTATATTGGTCAAAAATTGACAGAAAAGTTAAAAACTATTATTCCAAGACAACTTTTTGAAGTTCCTATTCAAGCTGCAATCGGCGGGCGTGTCATTGCTCGTACAAATATCAAAGCATTAAGAAAAAGTGTTTTGGATAAGTGCTATGGCGGAGATATTACACGTAAAAGAAAGTTACTTGAAAAACAAAAACGCGGTAAAAAACGTATGAAAGCAGTTGGAAGAGTCGAAGTACCTCAAGAAGCCTTTATGGCTGTACTAAGTCTTAACGATGAAGAATAGGGTGGTTATTATTTGTCTTTTAATCTAGATATTTAATTTGTATCCACCACCGTAAATAGTTTCTATGTATTTTTTCCCATTAGATATCTTGTCTATTTTGCTTCTCAAATGTCTAATGTGAACTCTTATCGTTTCTATATCATCACTTGGCGAATAGCCCCAAACGTCTTGTAAAAGTTTTGAAGATGAAACCATATTACCATGATTTTGAAAAAGTAAATTAAAAATATCGAATTCTATTGGTGTAAGTTTTGCTATACTATCACCTATTTTTACGCTGTATGATTCAGGGAGAAGAGTAATTTCACCAAGAGATAAAAGTTCTCGGCTTGTCATAGATTCAGGAATTTGCTTTGTTCGTTTTAAAATAGCTCTAAGTCTTACTTGTAACTCTTCCATTTCAAACGGTTTACATAAATAATCATCAACACCAATATTAAAACCTGTAATTTTATCTTTTAATTGAGACAAAGCTGTAAGCATAATAATGGGGATATCTTTGGTGTCTTCATTTTGTCTTATACGTTGAGCTACCGTAAAACCATCGACATCAGGCATCATGCAATCCAAGATAATTGCATTTGGCAATTCTTGTTTAGCCAACGCAAAACCTTCTATTCCGTCCATTGCTTGAAATACTGTATATCCACTAAGTTCTAAATTTACTTTTATTAATTCATTAATTGATGTATCGTCATCAACAACAAGTATTTTTATATCCATATCTACATTATATTACTAAATTTTTATTTGTGCATGACGTAAAACTAACGATTTAATACATGATAAAAGTCTATTTTGTATATTTATATAATGAATTAAAAAGTATGATATAATCATATTATATGAATGACATACTTGCTCAAACCTTAAAAGTTTTACCAGATTCTCCAGGTTGTTATATTTACTATAACAGAGAAGGTACTGTTATTTATGTAGGCAAAGCAAAAAATTTAAAAAAAAGAATAAAAAGCTACTTTAGAAAAACCGTTGATAGGTTAAAAACAAAAATTCTGGTATCACATATTGAAAAACTCGAATACATTTTAACTGATTCTGAAGCTGAAGCCCTAATTCTTGAAGCACAGTTAATAAAAAAATATAAACCAAAATATAATATTTTATTAAAAGATGACAAAAAATATCCTTATTTCTTAATAACGGATGAAGATTATCCGAGAATAACTGTTGTACGTAAAAAAAATATTAATCCGGATAAAGGTAGATTTTATGGACCATATACTGATTCCAGAGCTATGTATGCTACATTAGATTTTTTGAAAAAATTATTTCCTCTTAAACAGTGTACAACTCCTAAATTTAAATCAAGACCATGTATCTATTATGATATTGGCCGTTGCATGGCCCCATGTCAGGGTAAAATATCACCTCAAGAATATCAAAACCTTATCGGACAAGCCGAACTATTTTTAAAAGGGAAACAATCAGAACTTTTAAAAAAATTAATGGAGCAAATTCAAAAATATTCTAATTCAGAACAGTTTGAAAAAGCTGCCAGATTGCGTGATAGCTATTTTGATTTACAAAAAACTCTTGAAAAGCAAAAAGTGGTAACTGAAAACACAAAACTTAATGAAGATGTTTTATCATTCTTATACGAAAATGGCATTTTTGTGGCTGTTGTAATGCAAATAAGAGAAGGAAGACTTATTGATAAAAAACAATTTGCTTATTCAAATCATTTCGATGAAGATATAACACTACTTATCGAAACATTTGTTCGGGATTACTATAATATGCTTCAACAGGATTTTCCCGACAAAATAATTTCATCGCATTTAGAAGCTTTTGATAAAAAGCCTTATGAAGAATGGCTAAAAATACTTTCAGGTAAAAATATAAAAATTACTTACGGGAAAACTCAAAAAGGTTTAGAATTGCTAAAACTTGCCGAAAAAAATGCACAAAATCTTATGAATACGACAAAAATTGAAGAAATGAGTAAAATTATTGATGATTTTAATGAGGTTGGTGCTTACATTCAAGAAAAGTTAAAGTTAAGTAATTTCCCATATCGAATGGAATGCTACGATATCTCACACATACAAGGTACTAATACTGTTGCGTCTATGGTTGTTTTTGTAAACGGTATCAGCAAAAAATCCGAATATAGAAAATTTAAAGTAAAATCAACAGAAGGTAAACCGGATGATTTTATGTCCATGAAAGAAGTTTTATCAAGAAGATTTAACCGACTTGGTAACAAAGGCTGGGATAAACCCGATTTAATTATTATTGACGGAGGAAAAGGTCAACTTTCATCAGTAATGGAAATTGTTAAAGAAATGGGCATAAAAGATATTGATTTTGTAAGTTTGGCAAAAAGAGAAGAAGAAATATTTTTACCTGAAAAATCAAAGCCAGTTATATTTCCAAAAAATTCAAATGCTTTATTTTTATTTCAAAGAATAAGAGATGAAGCACACAGATTTGCTATAACATATCACAGAAAACTTCGTTCAAAACAATCTATTAAAAAATAATTAAGAAATAGAAAAATTGTAAATTATATATTATCATGTTAAGTGGTGATACTATGAAATACAGAGATTATTATGAAATTTTAGGGGTAAAACGTGATGCAACAGAAGCAGAAGTCAAGTCTGCTTTTCGTAAACTGGCACGTAAATACCATCCAGATGTAAATAAAACAAAAGAGGCAGAAGATAAATTTAAAGAAATAAATGAAGCGTATGAAGTTTTAGGTGATAAAGAAAAACGTAAACGTTATGACAGTTTAGGTGCTAATTGGCAAGGCGGAGCAGATTTTACTCCACCTCCGGGATATGAAAACTTTGGGTTTAATTTTAATCAAGGAGGAGCACAAGGCTTTACTCAAAATATTAATTTTGGGGATTTAGGCGGATTTTCAGATTTCTTTTCATCATTATTCGGTGATATGATGGCCGGAACAAGAAGTTCATCACGTTCAAAACGACAATCATACTCTTCAAGTATGGGGTTTGATGATATAAATAATCAGAAACATTCACCATCAAAAGAAAATTTAGATGTTACCAGATCCGTATCAGTTTCAGCAAAAGATATAATGAACGGGAATATTTCCGTACGTTTTAAATTAATGGATAAATGCAGTGCATGTTCAGGTTCAGGTTATTGCACAGTGTGCGGTGGAACCGGTATTAGAACTGAGGATAAATGTGTTAATGTTAAATTGCCTAAAGAAATTAGAGAAGGGCAAAAAATAAGACTTCGTAATGAAGGCAAAACAGGTTCAAGACACAACAAAGGTGATTTGTATTTAGTCCTTAATATTAAAGATTCAGAATATGCAATTGACGGAACTGATTTAACAAAAGAAGTTGAATTAACTCCTTCTCAGGCTGTACTTGGAACTAAAATTGATATACAAACTTTGCATGGAAATGTTAATATAAGTATTCCTGCAGGAATGAATACAGGTAAGGCTTTAAGATTAAAAGATTTAGGACTTCCTAAACAAAATGGTGGTTTTGGGGATTTAAAAATCAAGGCAAAAATAGTTCTGCCTAAAAAACTTTCTCAAAAACAAATTGATTTATATAAGCAACTTAGTGCTCTTGAATAATATCAAATTGATGTCGTTCAAGCAAAACCATAAGAATTGATATATCAGCCGGTTTAACTCCGCCAATTCTTGATGCTTGTGCCAATGTTTTTGGACGAATTTTAATAAGTTGTTCTCTCGTTTCGGTTGAAATATGTCCAACTGTATTGTAATCAATATTTTCAGGAATTTTGAACTTTTCAAGCTTTTCTGAATTATCAACTTGTTCTGTTTGTCGTTTTAAATATCCGTCATATTTTACTAAAATTTCAATAGATTCATAAATATCTTTACTTATATTCATTTCTTTAAATTTAGATGATAATTCACAAATTACAGTATAAGAAATATTAGGTCGTTTTAAAAGTTCGTATAATCTTATGCCTCTATTAATACTTTCATTATATTTTGCCAAAATTGCATCAACTTCATCTGATTTTGAAAGCTTTGTTTCTTTTAATAATTCAATTTGCTCTTTTATAGTATTTTGCTTATCAATAAATCTCTTATATTGTTCCTCGTCAACTAAACCTACTTTATGACCGTAAGGGGTAAGCCTTTCATCAGCATTATCCTGTCTTAAAAGCAGTCTGAATTCAGAACGTGAAGTAAGCATTCTGTATGGTTCTGCAATATCTTTCGTAACTAAATCATCAATTAAAGTGCCAATATAAGATGATGAACGAGAAAGTTCAAGAAATTCAGAATTATTTAAAAAATTAAATGCATTAATACCTGCAATCAAACCTTGAGCAGCTGCTTCTTCATAACCGCTTGTACCGTTAATTTGACCGGCAAGGAATAATCCTTTAATCGATTTACACATAAGCGAATGAGTTGTTTGGACAGCCGGTACATAGTCATATTCAACAGCATAAGCAGGTTTTATGACATGTGCATTTTCTAATCCTGGTAATGTTCTTAGCATTTTTACTTGAACATCTGCAGGAAGACTGCTAGAAAACCCTTGAATATACATTTCATAAGTATTTAGACCTTCAGGTTCAATAAAAATATGATGAGAAGGATTGTTGGCAAATCTTACAACTTTATCTTCAATAGACGGACAATATCGCGGACCTACACCGTGAATTAAGCCTTGATAAAGAGGAGATTTGTCAAGATTTTCCATAATAATTTTATGAGTTTCTTCGTTTGTTCTTGTTAAATAACAATTATATTGTTGTCTTATAGGTCTATTTGGTTTAAAAGAATAAAAATTAAGCTCATTATCACCTGGTTGCAGTGTCATTTTTGAATAATCAATGGTACGTTTATCAACACGAGGAGGAGTCCCAGTTTTTAGCTTTTTAAGTATTAAACCGCATTTACGTAATGAATCAGATAATCCGTAAGCAGGCATTTCCCCAAGACGACCAGCCGGATATGATTTTAAACCTACATAAATTTTTCCGTCAAGAGATGTACCAGTCGTTAATATAACCACAGGTGCGAAATGTTCAATTCCGAATTCGTCAACAACTGATGAAACTTGCCAATTAGTTAGTTTTAATTCTGTAATACAAGCCTGTCTTATATGGATATTTTCAATACCTTCAATAATATTTCTCATATAAGCCATATAAGCTTTTTTATCTGATTGAGCACGTAAAGCACGAACTGCAGGCCCTTTAGAAGAATTTAAAACTTTCATTTGAAGGTAAGTTGCATCTGCAGCTTCACCCATAACACCGCCTAATGCATCAATTTCTCTCACAAGTGTTGATTTTGCAGGCCCTCCAATAGCAGGATTGCAAGGCATAAGGGCAATATTATCGGCATTTATTGTGCATAATAGTACTTGTAAACCAAGTCTTGCAGCAGATATTGCTGCTTCGCACCCAGCATGACCAGCACCAACTACAATACAATCATATTTGTTGTTTACATAATTATTACTCATATATAAATTATAGTACAAAAGTTATGTTATAATTTGCTTATGAAAAAATATTTTTAATATTTATATTTTTTTTATTTTCTATTTCTGCTTCAGCTATGCAACTTGATGGCAATATTACCTATGATTGGATTGAAATTGCACAATCTGATAGGGAAAGCATGGTTTCTGAGATTTTAGATGAATTAAATAATGCGAATTGTGTTCCAAGAAAGTTAGCGAAAAAAAATTTTAAAACTGATTTTAAAATATTTCTAAAAGACAAAGATTACAAAGCACACTACTATCAAGTTAAAAATAAAATACATTCTACTAAAAATTATGATATAACAGGTTTTTACAAAGGTAAAGTTCTTATAATGTATGCATTAAAATATAATGATGATGACTTACATAATTATTATTATGATGTGTTTGGCAATTTGAGATTTGTTGATGTCCTTTCATCGAACTATCCTATTTTTCCTTATTATTCAAAGCAATTTTATAGAGATGGTAAAACTGTCGCATATTTTTATTATTTATCAGATAATATGCAATTTATTTTTGATAATAATTTAAAATTTAAAGGTGTATGGCAAAATAAGTATATGTATGATTTGAAAGGAAATGTTATACTCACTCGCGGAGAATTCACTTTTAAATAAAATTTATGTACATCACTTCAAATAAATTTATCTCATAAAATAAATCAAAATGAATTATAACTACTCAATCCACTTAAAACTTCTTACATAATCACTACCATTTATATCACCGTTTATATCAACAGTAAATATTCTGTACTTATTATTGGAAAACTCTACACCGGGTATTTTATTAATACTTTCTAAAATAGTATTATCCGGATTTTTTGATAAATCTATCCACGGTATAGTATTAAATAATGCGTTTAGAGATGCATTCCCTATTGGACCTAAAATACTTGAAGTATTTTTTAATAATCTGCCAAAAACCTTCATATTAGCTACAGAAGTAGACAAATTAACCTGTCCTGTTATAAATAAATTAAGATTCTTCCCTAAAGAGAAAATTTGCAAATTACTTATAATCCCATTTTTTAAATCAACCGTTCCTGTAATAGATTCAAATTCTCCTGTTCTCAACGGTGTAATAAGGTCAATAAGACCATTTAGTGATAATCCTGTAATACCTCCTTTTACTAAATTAGCAGCATTGAGTAAATATTCCAATGAACCTAGCTTTGGCATTTTGCCATTATTTATTTTAAAGCCTCCATGACCATTTACGTTTTTTATGCAGTCTTCCGGAGTAAAGCCTTTACAAGTTACATTAATTTCACCATTAATATTTCCTGATATTTGATTCTTTAAATTTAAAACTTTTTCTGAAAATTCATTTCCATCAATATTATTCATGGATACTGCCATAATGTTGGTTCCATCAAGAGTATTTAGTGAGTATGAGCCTTTTGCTGTACCGCTTGCAACATTAAATTTAAAATTATTCAGATTTAATAAGTGGTTTTTATTGTAATTTCCGTTTGCGGTTAGCTTGCTAAATATAAATTTATCCAAAATAACGCTATCTGCAAAAAATTCAGCATTATTTATTATAAATGAACGAATTTCACTCGGAATATTTTCATCTGCAGTCAATTTTTCTTGAGAATCTATATCTATTTCTCTCAATTTTTTTGTTAATTCATCCAAATTTACCTTTGTTACGTATAAATTTATACTGTCAACAATATATGGAGGTGCTAATTTATTAACAGCCCGCATTTTTAATTTAAAATTTTCATTAAAAATCGCACCAATTGCATTAACATCAACAAATTTCGGCTGAAAATTAAAGGCAGTATTTTCTATATTAATATAATAATCAGGAATAAGAATATCATGTAAATTTAGTTTTCCTAATATTTTTGGAGATTTCATACTTCCATTAATTATAATATCAGAACTAAATTTTCCTTGTTTTATTAGTGGTTTCTTAAAAATAATATTAAACAATTTAGCATCAGAAGGCGTAAGGGTTTTTATTTTAAAGCCATCAAAGATAATATTATTATTTGAATTTTTTATTCCTCCGGTAATAGTTAAATCACGTGAAAGTCTGTCTCTATCAGAATTTATTTTAATTAATCTATCTTGAGAAAACGATTTTATAAAAAATAAGTTTTTATTTTTTATATCTGCATCCAAACTAATCAATATCGGATTATTATCGTTACCTATGGATGAACCCATATAATATATTTTAGAGTTTTCAGATAATTTTAATGTAGAGTTTAAATTAAAATTATCTAAAGAGCCTTTTATGAATGCTGTATTGGTGATATCACCTTTAATTTTAATAGGATATATACTTTTACGATTAAAAACATTATTTATAAAATTTTGATTAGGTCTTGATTTTATTTGTAAGCTAAATTCCGGCTTATCGTATATTCCGGTAGCTCTGCCCGAAATAAAGATAGGCATTTCATCAATTTTAATATTAGAACTATTAATATTCATAGTAGTATTTTTTACTATTAAATTAACATTGTTTAGTTCAATTTCAGAATTAAGAGGGTTATATAACAAATGATAATTGTAAAAATCAGCTATTCCTTCAACTTTTAATTTAGAATAGTCAATTTTATCTAAATCTCCATTATAATTTGCATTAAAGACAATTAGACTTTTACGGCCATGAGCATTTTTATGTATAGGAGTTATCTTAGATTTGAATATATATTTGAAGATGTCGTCAGCAGATAAATTATTTGAATTAATGTTTAAATTGGCTTTATTATCAGTAATGTCTCCTTTAATTTTAATTTTAGACTTATTAATAGCAGATTCTAAGATAAGCTTCAAATTCATATTATCAAAATTTATTATGCCGTTAATATTAGATATTGGCATCTTTAAGTCAGAAAATAGTGCAGTAACATTAGTTAACGATATATTCCCTTTAGCAAACACATTTTTACCAATTATAAAATCATCCAAACTTTTCACTTTCCCATTCAATTTAAAATCAATATCTGCAAATCCTGAGTCAGCAGAAACATTTGTTAAATTTTTGGAAATATCAGAAAGCATAGGCGAGGTTTTTAGAATAGTGAGAAGTTCTTTTACTTGCTGATGTTTAGTTTTTACATCAAAATCAAGCACACCAAATAAACTGCAAGTACCGTTAACAGTTATTGGCTCACCGTTTAATGTAGCAAAATGAGTTATAAAAGTCGTATTTCTATCATTAAAACCTAAACTTCCAGTAGCATTTTTAATAACCATATTATGTACATCATTAAAAGAAACTGTTCCTTTATTAAAATTAAATTGACCAAAGGCATGAGGATCAAATTTATTTCCTTTTACTGTTAAATCTATATTGCCTAACCCTTTTATATCCATTATAGGAACAGGACCGAGTTCAAAATTTAATACTTTGTGAACTGGCATTAAGACATATTGTGCGATAGCTAAATCAACATTTTTTGTACTTTTTACGATTATATCAATATCTTTTTTCCCATACATTTCTACAAAACCACCGACAGTAACATATTGATTAATAGCAGCAGGTACAATCACATCAAGGAATATTTTATCATTTTTAAATTTTAAATTAATATCTGCTTTTTTAGCACCATTTTGTATTGGAGTTTCTGTTACATACGCATTTGTTATGTTCAAATCTCCATTAATGTCGGGGGTAATAGTATTACCTGTAATAGCTAAATTCATATTTACATCTGCAAAAAACTTAGATTTTACAAGGGTTTCAATATCAAATTCTAATTCTTCATAAAATTTGTTATTTGCAGGGAGAAGTTCTACTAATTTTTCAGCACGAGATTTTTTTGCAGAAAGATTTAAATCTAAAGTAGGATTTGAGGAAGCAATTTTTTTTATAATACCTTTAAGCTCAACATTAAAATTATCCGTACTGGCAATCAATTTATTAATTATTAAATCTTTTTTCGCCGCTGTAAATTTTGATAAAATATCAAATCTTCCGTTATAGTAGTACGGTAATGCAAAATCTTTCCCGTTTAAACCGAATTTTTCCAACACAATATTGACACTATAGTCAGTAGATTTTTGTGAAAATTTTTGTGAGTGAGCTTCAAAATTTAATATTCCTTTTAACCCGTAATATTCACTATGCGTAAGATAGGATAAGTACTTTGATAAACATTCTAAATTAAAGTTAGTAACAGTTGCACTAAAATAGGTATCTTTGTTAGAAAGATTTTTTTGAAGCGGCATTTTTAAATTTAAATCAAAGTTGATTGATGAAACATTGTTTCCAACAATAAGTTCTGCGGCAGAAGATATTTTAAAATGCTTATTGTAAATTAATTTGTCTATAACAAGATAATCACCGTTAAGCAAATGTTTTTGATTTAATGTCTTATCCAAAATATTAATTTTGTATTCTTGAATATTTAATTTTATATTATTAATATCAATTATATTGGAATTATCAGGTAGTATAAGGTAATCACCAAGATAAATATTATTATCTTTCATAAAAATAAGATTTGATACCACATAATCAGAATAAAAATAATTAATATTACATTTTCCTTGAAGAAATCTAAAAATAGAAATTTTTATTTTAGGATTTTTGAGTTCAAGAGCTGAAGACCCATCTTTATTAAATAAACTGAACTGATCAGCCTTAAACCAAATTGAGGGAAATAAACCCATTTTTAACTCAGGATTTATAACATTAATTCTATAACCCAACTTATCTAAAATTAGACTTTCATATATGTTAATATTTTTTTTGACATTGAAAGCAAACGGTATACCCCAAAAATACACCGCATACAACAATATTATGGATAATATATATATTAAAATTTTTTGCCTAGAACTCATAATTTTGACATGACAATTATAAAATTAACACTAGAATAATTCAAGAATATACTTAGCTAACCCCTCGCCCATAGATAGACAAGATGGAATAATGCGTATAGCAGCTTGTGCATAAAAATCTGCAGAAACGCATCTACCTGCTACAAATAAATTTTGGTAATCAACTGATATCATTGATTCAATAGGCATTTGGTATTCTTGATTTACTTTTTCTAAAACTGATTGATTATTTTTAACAGAGTGAATATCAACAGGGTAATTCGAAATAAGAACCGGATTTGCAAAAGTTTTTCCGGACTTTATGTCATCAATAGTAAAGATATATTTTCCTTGTAATCTACGAGAAACCCTTATTCCAAGCATATCAGCAATTGATGATATATATGAATGTTCGAAACCTTCCAAATATTTGGTACAAAATTCAGATATACGCAATATTGACTCTCTACCAGTCATTATCGCATTTGAATAATCATGAACATTAATAGGGTCAATAACATTTTGAGTATATATTCTAGGACAATTAAATGCAATAGAACCGGGCATATTGGGAATAGTAAATACCTGAAAATAGTTACCATCCTCTTTTTTCAATACTCCATCCTCTATAGCTTTCTTAAATATTGGTTCTAATGCCCATTCTTTATCTGTATCCCAAGTGTATGCGGTTGATAGGTGAGTTTCTCCATTTACATGACAGACTGTTGTTACGTTTCGGTCTTTATCAAGTTTTAAAAGCCAATCCGCAAATTTATCAATATTAATATTTGACATTATAAATCGTAAATTTACTGATTGATATTCATTTTCTTTATTTAAAAATTTGCAGTTAATTAATTTTGCAAAATCACAATTTCCTGTTGCATCAATATAATATCTCGATTTGATATGTTCCGATAACATTTTTGAACAAATATCTATATCACTTATACAACCATTATCAACTTTTGCAGACATGACAGTAGTATCATACAGTACTTTGACGTTTGCATCATTCATAAGCTTATCTAAAACTATTTTTGCAATTTCAGGATTAAACCAACCATCGTTTCCATCTTGATATGTAATGACAGCATTATATTTTTTCATTTCTGATTTAAAAATTTTGTTAAAGTTTGTATTAATTTGGTTATCTGCTGACTTCATAAATGGTGTAACAAGACCACCGGTCATAAGTCCGCCAAGATAATTATTTTTTTCAATCAGTAATACTTTTTTCCCGGTTATACCTATATTATATGCAGCAGAACAGCCTGCAGCACCACCACCAACTATTACTACATCATATATCATTTATACTCCTTTTTAAATTGCGAGGTTGAAATTAATGTTGAATTATTAATCTCATTTTCTCTATTATTTTTAATTACACTGTTATCAAGTGTAAGATTTATATTATCGTGGTAACATATAGCTGACTTTGTATTAAGTAAACCAAGTTCAAAATCAGTTAAAGGATATTTTATTAGTGATTTATCTTTTGTTGCCACTGTACCAGTAAATCGTTTTTCATACTCATTATAAATTTTACCAACATAAAAATTATTTTTAACAAATGCATTACGTATTGCTGATGAATTAGAATAAGTCAATATCATTCCATCATTGGATAAATGACAGTACAATTCTTTAAAAAATTCTACTGTCCATAGATTAGGTGCTTTATTCGGAGAAAAAGCATCTAAAAATATATAATTATATTTGATATTTGCATCTTTGATAAATAATCTTGCATCTTGATTAAATAGCTTAATATTAAAATCATTATTTTTTAGTATTTTTATGGCATTTTTATAACTATTTGATATATACTTATAATATATATTATGTAACAAGGCTTGAAAACGTTCAAGCAGGGATAAATTATACCTGCAATATGAATTCATTTTAGATAAAATAACCATATTTTGATTAAAAAATTTTTTATAAGCCTTATCGAACAAAATCTGACACGTTTCATTATTAAAAAAATCATGCTTATATTTTTCTATTAAATTTAAAAATAAAATTATATTTACAATATCATTTATATAAAATTTTTTATAATCTTTTCTGTTCAGACATGAAAATAAATTATTTTTCTTTATTTTTTTTGATTTGATTTTAGATTGTTTTATAAAAGGTGATAACTTAATTAATTTGTCATCAATTTCTACTGCGTGAAGTGTAAGTTTTGGTATTTTTTTTTGAAATATATTATCGGTATCTATCGAATTGATATATAAATTATTTTTAGCATTTTTCTTTTTTATTTTTAAATTTTTATTAAAGAATTTATAAAAATAATAATTTAAAAAAGATTTAGAATTATATCCAATACCATAGCAAATATCTAAAATTTTGATTTCAGTATGATTATCAAAAAAATTATTAAAATCTGCGGGTAAAATAAATTTTTCATAGGCTTCCGATAAAGCACCAAAACAAGAATGATAAATATCATCATATTCATCAGAAAAAAGCCCTACTGAACCATCGTCCGTAAATCTTGCATTAAAAATTCCCATGTAATAATTATACAGTATAAAATATAAAGGTAAAAATGAATTAAGATAATTTACATATGGCGTATAGAGGGATTAATCAGGATTTGAGATAGTTTATCAGCACCTTGAAAATCACGTAAGGCAAGAGTTTTTGATGCTTCAATATTATCATATTCGACAAATCTATGTTCAACACCAAATCCTATGTCATCAAAATTAACAATAGCATAACAAGCATTAGGTTTTTCAGTAAACGGACGACCAACACTACCAACATTTACGACAGTTTTACCACTATTTGTTTGATATCCGCATGGAAGATGAGTATGCCCACATAAAATCAGCCTTGCATCAGTATTTGCAGTCATTTCTTCAACTTGTTCTATAGGCAAATCAGGTAAGATATCCTCATTATTTTTTCTTGGCGAACCATGCACTAATAATATTGGTGTATTATTTATATTAATTTCTATATTTTCGGGTAAATTACGGAGGAACTCCTTGTTTTCACTGCTTATCACTTGAACATCATTTTTAAGTGCATTTGCCATAATTGGTATAACCGGCTTTAAAGATTCGTACATGTCTTCATTGTATTCCGCAATCATTTTATCAGTATTACCCTGAATTATATCCCAATGCATTTGTTTAACTAATTCTATTGTTTTGTTTGGTTCAGGACCTGCCATAGCTAAATCGCCAAGACAAAAAATATTATCGCATTTTTCATGCTCAATATCTTCCAAAACTTTTTCAAGTGCAAATAAATTCCCATGTATATCAGATATAACTGCTATTTTCATATAATTACCTCAAATCTTATTTAAGTGCTAAAATTATTTTATGATAAAAAGAAGAAAAACAAAAGAATTATTAATTGGAAATGTTAAAATTGGAGGAAACTCTCCAATATCAGTTCAATCAATGTGCAATACAGATACAAGAGATACTTCTTCAACATTAGCACAAATTACTGCACTTGCTGAAGCCGGATGTGAAATTATAAGACTTGCTGTTTTAAATTCAGATGCTGCTGATGCACTTAAAATTATTGTTTCAAAATCACCAATCCCTGTTGTTGCTGATATTCATTTCGATTACAGATTAGCAATTCAATCAATAAATAATGGGGTTTCAGCTCTTAGACTTAATCCTGGAAACATTGGTAAACGAGAAAATGTTGAAAAAGTTGTGAAATTAGCTAAACAACAAAATATACCGATTAGAATTGGTATTAATGCTGGTTCTCTAGAAAAATCGCTGCAAGATTCAAATATTTCACTTGCGGAAAAGCTCGTTAAAAGTGCAGAAGGTCATATCCATATATTAGAAGATTTAGACTTTGACAAAATTAAAGTTTCTTTAAAATCTTCTGATGTACCGACAACAATAAAAGCATACGAACTTTTTTCCGAAAAATATGATTATCCTCTTCATTTAGGTATAACTGAGTCAGGGACTTTAAAAGGTGGGCTTATTAAATCATCTGTAGGAATAGGAGCACTACTTGCACAAGGTATTGGCGATACTATAAGAGTTTCCCTAACTGAAGACCCGATTGAAGAAGTTTATGCAGGATACGCTATTTTAAAATCCTTAAATTTGAGAAAAAAAGGAGTAAATTTTATATCATGCCCAACTTGTGGTAGAACTCAAATTGATTTAATTAGATTAGCTAAACAAGTAGAAGATAGATTTAAAAATATTGATAAACCTATTACAATAGCTACTATGGGCTGTCCTGTTAATGGCCCTGGCGAAGCTAAGCATGCAGATTTTGGGATAGCAGGAGCAATTGGTGAAGGTTATATTTTCCATAAAGGGGAAATAATTGCGAGAGTTCCAGAATCCGAGTTACTAAACAAATTTGAAGAGATTATTAATAATTATCTTGAACAATAATACAAAATAAGTTATTATGTTGTAAAGGAGTATGATGAAGAACTTAATATATTTATTATTAATATTCATTGGGATTTCTGTACAATCAGTTTATGCATACACAACTCAAGACGAAGTGTACTCTGAAGAAGCTATGATTAACTATGGGTATTCACCTGATTTTGTAGAAATGTATAATAAAATACAAGCAAGATCGAATGGTGAACCATATGATTATCGTGCGGCAGAAGATCCTATATACAAGTATCCTCCTTTTAAATACCTTAAGCCTATAATTTATTATTTTGATCCGTCATCAGATACCAGCCAATTTTTAAGACACGAAATAAGACCTTATCCGGGATTTCATGATTACTAGATATTGTATGCAATTATCTTGCATATTTCGATAATTTTATCTGGAATAAGACCTAATGTAACTGTGGCAGCTGCACAGATATATAAAATAATACTTGATGATTCAGTTCTGCAAACAATGTATTTTTCGTTGTTTTTTTCGTCTTTAGCAAACATAAGTTTAGCAATACGAATATAGTAATACATAGAAACAACCATTACACAAATTAATAAAATTAGAAAAGGCAAAAATATAAGTCCTGATTTTGCGATTGCTGATAACAGGTAAATTTTTGCAATAAACCCAGAAGTTAAAGGCATACCTGCCAACCCTAAAACACATACCAAAAATGCAAAGCAAAATATTGGATTTGAATATGCAAAATTTTTAAACTCATATAATTTATTAGAAAATGCAGAATTTTCCAGTAAGATTACAGCAGAAAAAACTCCTAAATTCATGAAAATATATGTAATTAAATAAAATATAACTGTAGAAATATTGTAAACACTGACAAGACATGCCGCACAAATCATATAAGAAATATTTGCAGATGAACTTGCCGCTAACAGTCTTTTAATGTTTCTTTGGCGTATAGCAATTAAATTTGACCATATTGCAGTAATTGAAGCTAAAATTAGTAAAATTAACGGGAATTCAAAACTATAACTAAAATTAAACACCAACAGCCTACAGAGGACACCAAATATTGCAATTTTTGGAATAACTGATAAAAATGCTGCTACTGAAGTCGATGAACCTTCATACACATCTAAAATCCAATTTGCAAAAGGAAATATTCCAAGTTTAAACAAAACTCCGGAAGTAATAAATAAAACAGAAATAGTGTACATCCATTCAGCAGTATTTTGTAAATAGTAATCATTAATTTCAGTAAAATTTACTGAAGAAGTTATACCATATAAATAAGAAACTCCTAATAAAAATATCGACGAGGAAATAATATTAGTTAAAATATACTTAAATGATGCTTCTTTTGAAAGGTAGCCTTTATTGTATGAAATAAGAAAGTAACATGCAACACTTAAAAATTCCATAGCAATAAACATCGTTAAATAATCGTTAACTGAAACAAGAATCATTGATGCAAGAATTCCTGACATAAAAATAACATGAAATTTAAATGCCATATTGCGTCTTGAACTGACAGTCTTTTTAGTTAAAAGAATACAAATTAATGCAGAAATAAGAATAAGAGCCTGCATAAATATTGTATAGGTATTAGATATTATTGCATCTGAAAAAGCAAAATAAATCGGTTCAAATTGAACATCAAATAATGACATAAATGCCAAAATAATTCCAATAACAGATATCCATTTAGAAATTTTGTAAAATTTAATATTATTTTTTATCATCGCAAAAATTGCTTGTATAAAAATTACAATAAGCAAAATCAAACATGGTATAAAAATATTCCAAATATCACTTGTAGAATTCATTATATTCCTGCACTTTCAATTATAATGTCAACAACCGGTTTTATAGTCTCTATCAAACTCATGGGTTGAATACCAAAAAATATTATTACTGCTAACAGTGAAGATAATATGATAAATTCATGGGCTGAAATATCTTTCAAAATAGACCATGAGTTATTTATAGTTCCAAAAAATATTTTATGTATAAATTTAAACATATAAGAAGTACTCAAAATTAGAACAGACATAGCTAAAAAGATAATTATAGGTAAATATAAAAATGTATCATATTGAATATTAAAAGCACCCCAAAAGGTCAAAAATTCACTTACAAAGCTCATTAATAGAGGAACTCCAACGGCAGCAAAAGAAAACATAACTGACAAAATAGCTAAATTTGGCATAACAACAGCAAGCCCTGCTATAGCATTAATATCTCTGGTTTTTGTTCGAGAATAAATAATACCTACAATTGCAAATAAACCGGCACATATCAGCCCATGTGAAACCATATGAAAAATACCACCAATAGTTCCTTGTTCATTGATAGTGCATAAACCTAATAATACAATACCCATATTTGATATACTTGAATAAGCTACTATCTTTTTAATGTCATTTTGATTATAAGCACATAAACCGCCATGAACTACATTTATAACGGCTATAACAATTAAAGCCGGTGCAATTAATTTAAATGCATCAGGTAACAATATCATATTAAATTTAATAAATCCATAAGCACCCATTTTGAGTAGTAATCCGGCAAGAAGAATGCTGACAGGAGCAGGTGCATCGCAATGAGCATCAGGAAGCCAAGTATGCAGCGGAATCACAGGCATTTTTACAAAAAATCCAATCATTAACAAACTTGAAATCAAAATTTGGATATTAATAGGAAGCACATCTATGACATTTATATTTGAAAATAAAGATGTCATTTGTTGATTTAACGTATCACTATAATAATTTAATAATAATATTCCAACCAGCATAAAGAGACTACCCATAAAAGTGTAAAGTAAAAACTTCATAGCTGATTTTTGTGAATTACCACTACCCCACAAACTAATTAAAAAATACATAGGTATAAGTTCTAACTCCCAAAATAAAAAGAAGATATACATATCTGCAGCAGTAAAAACACCAATAACAGAGGTTTCAAGAGCTAATAATAATCCATAATAAAGTTTATGTCTTTTTCTTATAATAGTCTTACTTGCAATAGAAGATATAAAAAACAAAAATGAAGATAAGACAACCATTACCATAGATAGTCCATCCATGGAAAATGCAGACCGTATGCCCAACGATGGGATTCCACTTTGCCCAAATAAAAATAGTTCATCAAAATATGAAATCTCAGGATTGAAAAATATCCAAAAACAAATAGCGTATGCAAAATGTATGCCCATAAATGTTTTAGTAAATCGTCTTATTATTACTTCATTATCACGAAAAATGGGAATGAAAAAAAATAATGAAACTAAAATTGGTGAAAATATCAACAAGTTCAATGACAAATTTTCCATTTTACACCTCCGCAAAGTAAGCTACCAAAGAGTACACCAGACAAAAGCTAGTTAAGATAGCTGCAATAATAACAATAGAATAGCAAATATATGACTGAATTTGCCCCGATTGCATTTTTGAGAAAATCCATGAATTTAATTTATTTATAAATGCAATTAAAGATACAACGCCATCGAAAATAAAGTCATCGATTATATTTGCCAATTTGCATACACCCCCATAAATATTTTTAGATATATAATCATAAATATCATCAAAATAAAACCTGTTATAGGATAATTTATATAAAATCGGTAATTTTGGCATATTATCAATTTTTACATAACATATATAGGCAAAAATAATTGCAGCAATTTCAACAGAAACAGGTATAATCTCAAATTTAATTTCAGACATAGACGGCAAAAAGAAACCCAAGCCTAATACAACAACGCAAAGTAAACACACAGGAACAAGCATAATATAATTTATTTTAGAAGAAACAGACTTTTTACCATCATAATTTTTAACAAAAAGCAGAAAATACATTCTAAATATGTAATAAGCAGTCATGAATGAAATAGAAATTAATGCGATAATCACAAAATAGTTATGTGTTTCTAATAAATGGTGAAAAATTAAAGCTTTAGCAGAGAATCCAGAAAATAAAATACCGCTGAGAGATAAAGCACCTATTAGGAAAAGTCCTGCAAGAGCAGGGAAATTTTTTCGAATTTCTCCTACATCATCAAGAGAAGTTTTACCAAAATATAAAACCATTATTATACCAACAGATAAAAACAACATCGATTTAATAAATGCGTGAGAGGCTAAATAAACCATACCACCTGTTAATGCGCCTGTTCCAAGTGCAATAAACATAATTCCAAGCTGAGATGATGTAGAAAATGCAAGTATTCTTTTTATGTCTCTGCAAGTAATAGCAAAAAACGAAGCTAATACAGCTGTAATTAAACCAATAACCAATATAAAATTCATAACAAAGGCTGACTGATAATATACAGGATATAATCTTGAAATTAAAAAAACTCCGGCCGCAACCATTGTTGCAGAATGTATCAACGCACTAACAGGAGTAGGACCTTCCATAGCATCTGCAAGCCAAGTATGTAAAGGAAATTGTGCTGATTTAGCTATTGAACCAAAAATTAATAAAACACATATGATAGCAAATAAAGGTTCTGAAGTATAAGTAAACAAATAAGAAGAAATATCATCAATAGAAGTAAATGGAATATCAGCTAAATCAGGCATTCCTGAAAAATTGTATAATATTACAGATGTAATTATAATTCCTGCAAGTAAGCAAAAATCTCCAATTCTATTCATTATAAAAGCTTTTTTCCCAGCATTTGAAGCAGAAATTTTGTTATACCAAAAAGATATCAATAAATAACTAACGGCACCAACAAGTTCCCAAAATATATAAGTTTGAAATAAATTAGGAGAAAGAACAAGTCCACTCATAGAAAATGTAAAAAAATTCATTAATGCAAAAAACTTAGCAAAACCTGTGTCATCTCTCATATATGAATATGAATAAATTTGAACAGGCAGAGTAACCGCATACACAACTAAAAGCATAAATACAGATGTCAAATCAATTAAATATCCACATTCTACTCTAAAGTCATTTACTGCAAAAAAATTAAATGTATTTTCTGCCACATAGCCAGGCGTAGAAGTTACAATTCCAAATAAAGATAAAGAAAAAATAAGCCCAAAAATTGTTGAAATTAATGTCAAGAAAAGAATATTTTTTTTAGACTTTAATACACCGGTAAATTTACCAATAAATATTAAAAGTGCTGTCCATAAAGGAAACAGAATAACTAATGATACATTTTGAACAAAAAATTCCATTATCCTTTTAACTCCTTATATTCATTTATATCCACACTTTTTTTATTTTTATATAATAAATAAAATATTACAATTGCTATTGCCAGTTCAAAAGCTCCTATGGCAATTGTAAAAATTGAAAATACAAATCCTGTAAGTCTTGTACTATCAGCAAAAAAAGCAAAAGCTACAAAGTTAATATTCACAGATGATATTAAAAATTCAGCTGAAATAAGCATTTTAATCATATTCTTTGATAAAATTACCCCTAGAAGCCCAATTGCAAAAAGAAATAAGGCCAAAATTAAATAATGATACAATGTAATATTAAATATCAAATTAGCCATTTTTTTTCTCCTTAAATAAATTCATAGACGATAAGCCCACGACAATGGTGAATAGTAATAATATCAACAATTCAAATGAAAAGCAAAAATTGATATATAAACCCTTTGAAATTGCATTAAACATCTCATATCTGTTTATAGTTAATGCAGATTGCGGAGTAAATAACCATTCAATAACAGAAGATGATATTAAAAGTATATTAAAAATAGTCAAAACAAATAATATTACAGAAATGACTGCAGCCACAAAACGAGAACCAAAAATTAAATAATGATTTTTTTCTGACTTATAAGAAGTAAACATAATTGCTAAAACAAGTAAAATAGGAACACCAATACCGTAAACAGCAAATTGAATTATAGCATTATACTCTGCATTCAATAAGAAAAATAAAATTCCAACCGTAAAAAATACTACTATAGAAAATAATAAAGAGTGTACTATTCTTTTTGAAATTATAGTAAATAAAGCCCCTGAAATAATCAAACATGCCGATAAATAAAAAATAATACTAATTAAAATTTCATTACTATTCATCGTTTTCCTCCGATTTAATAAAAGTTCTTTTAAGAGATTGTTTATTTACAGATGCCAGTTCAAATTCAGTACTCATAGTTATAGCCTTAAACCCGCAATAGTAGCAACAGTTACCGCAAAAAATACACTTGTTATAATCAATACTATACATTTCTATAGCATTGCCTTTTTTAGTTAAAGTAATAGCATTTGCCGGACAAACTTTTTGACAAATACCACATGCTTTACATTTATGTACATCAAAGACATGTTTTCCTCTAAATTTTTCATTTAAAAATGGCATTACTTCAGGATATTCAAGAGTAACACGCTTTTTAAAAGCATGTTTAAAGACAGTCAAATGCCCTATAATTAAGGCTAAAATTGATTCACAAAAATTTTTTAGCATTATTTTAGCCCTCCTGAGATTATAATGTACTTATAAACGCACACAAAAATAAAGTTAATTACAGAAATCGGGAATAAAAATCTCCAGCTAAATATTAATAAATCTGATGATTTAAGACGTGGTAACACGGCCCTAATCCAAATAATAATAAAAATAATTACAAATGTTTTTATAAAAAACCAAAAAGCTTGTTCAAAATAGACAAAAATTTGAGATAATATAGTATTACTAAAAATTTTTTCGGAGATATAAAAACCCAGTGGTGATAAAAAACCACCTAAAAACAAAGCCGTAATAAAGGCTGATGAAGCAAATAACATAGCGTATTCACCAAGGAAGAATAATGCAAATCTCATTCCTGAATACTCTGTATTATAGCCGGCAACAAGTTCACTTTCTGCTTCAGGCAAATCAAACGGGCATCGATTTAATTCTGCAAGAGATGCAATAAATAAAATAATAAAACCTAAAAAACAAGGAAAAATATACCAACCTAAAAACAGATGCATTGATATTTGAGATAAAATAATATCTTTCAAATTTAGAGATGAAGCCAAAACACTAACTGATAATATAACAAACATTATAGGCAGTTCATACGATAATATCTGAGAAACAGAACGCATAGCACCAATTAATGAATATTTATTATTACTTGAATACCCGGCAAGTAAGATACCAATAACAGGAATAACGGCTATTACAGCAAATAATAAGGTCGAAACAGAAACAGAAATGAAATCAAATTCACTACTAAAAGGTAATATACCCCAGCAAATCATGACTGGTACAAAGGCTACTATTGGTGCAACAGTAAACAAAATTCTATCGGTAACGTTAGGTTCAATATTTTCCTTGCATAGTAATTTAATTGCATCGGCAACAGTTTGCAAAATACCAAATAACCCAACTCTATTTGGACCTTTTCTTTGAGTAAACAATGCTAAAATTTTTCTTTCTGCTAAAACTAAAATCAACACAACTAATATGAGTGAAAAAGCAACTACACAAAAAGGTATTATAGGAAATATAACAAAAGCAATTTCTTTTGGCAAATTAAATTTTGCTAAAAAATCAATAAAAATACTAAGTAAGTAATTCATTATTTATCGACCTCCGGCAAAATAACATCTAAAGAGCCAAATATTGGCATTAAATCAGGAAGTTCCGCATTAGATAACAATACAGGTAAAACTTGAACAGAATAATAAGAACCTGTACGCCATTTAACACGATATGGTTTTTCCCCTCCGGCTTTAACTGTACATGAAGTTAACCCTCTTGGAGCTTCAACAGATGATGTATATTCACTATTAGTAATATGAAGCATTATAGGTTTGAAAGATTTATTTAAAACATCACCAGACGAATTTTTAATATATTCAACACATTGTTCAACAATTTTAAGTGATGAGTACAATTCAAAAATTCTAACCATATATCTTGAATACGCATCACCTGATGTTTCGAATGCTGTCTCAAAATTTAATTTATCATATATTAAATAAGGATTAGTCTTTCTAAAATCAATATTAACACCGGAAGCACGGAGATTTGGACCTGTTATAGCAAATTGTAAAGCATTTTTCTTTGTCAAAATACCTTTATTTTTACATCTTGAAATAAAAATAGGATTATCTGTAATTATATTTTTATAATCTTGAATACAAGAAGGCATGTCTTTAACAAATTTCAAAATACTGTCAAGAATACAATCAGGTATATCAAATCTTACTCCACCAAAAGTAAAATAATTATACATCATTCTTTGTCCGGTTAATTCTTCAAAAATATGTAAAATTCTTTCTCTATCTCTAAAACAGTAAAATAAAGGAGAGGAAGCTCCTAAATCAAGCATAAAAGTACCAAGCCATAACAAATGTGAAGCTATGCGATTAAGTTCCATGCACATAACTCTAATATACTTAGCCTTCTCAGGAACATCAATACTTGCTAGATTTTCTATACAATCGCAATAAGCATAAGAGTTAAAAAAGCCACCTAAATAATCAATTCTGTCAACTACAGGTAAATACTGCAAATAGGAACGAGTTTCAGCCATTTTTTCTATTCCTCTGTGCAGATACCCGATATCAGGTCTACATGATTTTATCATTTCACCATCTAATTCCAGAATTAGCCTTAAAACACCATGTGTAGATGGATGTTGAGGTCCAATATTTATTTCCATACTGTCAAAAAGATTAGTCATTATTCCATACCAACCTTTCATCACTTAATGTATATGATTTTAAAAGAGGATGACCAATCCAACTTGAAGGCATATATAGTCTTGTTAAATCACTATTTCCAATAAACTTTACACCAAACATGTCATATATCTCACATTCATCAAAATGTGCACTTTTATATAAACAAACCAAACTTACAGCTTCAGACCGAACATTGGTAACAACATTAAGAAATTCACTGTTTGTAGTTGAATATAAACGATAAGTTAACTGTATAAATTCAGAATAATCTGTTGCAATAATTTGTGATAAAACATCAAAATCAACATAATTTTTAGTTTTAAAAAAAGAAATTACATCAAAAACATTATGCTCAACAAAAATATAGTCATTATTTACAACTATATCAGGGAAGTATTCTTTTAGTAAATCCGTGTTAATCAATCTCAACCCCCCAAGTCATAATATTCAAACCCGAATCAGGGACTAAAATATCATTTTCTTCTTTTAAATATGAACAATGTTTTGAAACAAATTGTTGTCTATCAATAATAGACTCTTTTTTTATATTTTTTTGCAATTTAATGATTGCATCTAAAAGAGCCTCAGGTTTTGGCGGACACATAGGTAAATACACATCAACAGGAATAATTTTATCTACTCCATTCACAACAGAATACGAGTCATGAAACATTCCTCCTCCGCATGTACATGCACCCATTGCAATAACATATTTTGGTTCAGGTATTTGTTGATATAATTTCAACAGAGCGGGAGCCATCTTATGAGTAATTGTACCGGCACAAATTAACAAATCAGCTTGTCTTGGAGAACCTCTAAAAACTTCCGAACCAAATCTTGCAATATCATAATTTGACGCAGAAGTCTGCATCATTTCAATTCCACAGCACGAAGTTGCAAATGTCAATGGCCATAATGAATTTGCTCTACCCCAATTTAAAAAATAATCTATACAGGAAACAATTACATTCATTTTTTATCTCCTAATATATTATTTTTTAATATAAAAATCAGTGTAAACAATAAAATTAAAGTAAATATTATTATTTCAAAAATTAAAAATAAGGGTAGCTTATTAAATGTAACAGCAAAAGGGAATAAAAAAAATGTAACTACATCAAATAATAAAAAAATTACAGCATAATTAATGTACATATAATCAAATTGAATTTTTGCATCAGAAAATAACTTCATTCCACATTCATAAATTTGAGATTTTTCATTTGACTCATTCTTATAACCAAAAATGAAACCGGCAATAACAGAAGCAACAGCAAATAAGAATGATAACAAAGTGAAAATTAACAAATAAACTGTTTCTGCCAAAATCTGCCCCCGTTTTTATTCATGATACAAAAAAACTTCATGTTATAATAGTTATTGTTGTGAATTATTAAGCAAATTATATGAGAAAACTAAAACTATTTATATTCCTCACTTATCTGTTAATTATAACGATACCTGCATACTCAATAGAAGCAGGGATTGAATATGATGGGGTATATATTGATTACAGTAGTCTAAACTACAATGAATGGAATACTAAAGCAAAAAATTATCTTGAACTTGCACGCAATACAAAAAGTGAAAATAAAAAAATGGACTACTACTCTAAGGCTGCAGGTGCGTACAGTACATTAATTAAAATTTATCCTGCAAATGCTGAAGTAATGGCAACTCTTGGTCATATATACGGTAAGATGAACAAACCTATACATGCAAAAGCATTTTTAGATAGAGGATTAAATCTTGCATTGAAAAATCCCCTTGTAAACTACTATTATGGCGTATTTAGTGAAGATGAAAAAGATTTTCGAAAAGCTCTTAAATACTACAATTTTGCTTACATTTACGGCATGGAAAATAATGCTGATTTAAACATGCATTTGGCAGTTGTTAATGCAAAACTTGGGGAATTGGATAAAGCAACATTTCACTACGCAAAAGCATGTGAACTACTAAACAATAAAAAAATAAAAGATAAAATCCGCCAATTAGATGACTTAAAAAAATAATTATATTTTATTATATAATAGTAAATAAATTGGGGAGATGTGGATTTAATGATTAAAAAGAAATATTTTTTGTTATTATTTGTATTTTTATTTAATCTGTTTTTGCCTGTACAAGCTAAAACCGAAGACCTATGCAGTACAAATCCTTGGCAGCCTTATAACTGTAAAAGACACGAAGTTATTTTTTCACAGGAAATGTTTAAAATTAATTCAATAGATCCCTCAAGTGTATCTAACCCAACAGGAAGTTATTACCCTGGTTTAAGAGGAGCAAATCAGCTTATTGTGTATACTCCTAAGTTTGGAGTTACCACAGGCACAAATGAGTACGGAGGTGAAGCTATTGTTGTTGGCAATACTGTAGTCAGCCTTAGCGGTGCTGATTCTTTAATACCTGAAAATGGGCTTGTTATAAGCGGTCATGGGAAAGCAAAAAAATGGATGAATGAAAATTTAATGGTTGGTACAAAAATCTATATTGACAAATACAATAAAAACATTTATGCCTATATTACATCTGAAAGCTTTATCTATGATGCACAAGAAAAGATAAATGAAGCAAACTCTATGATAAAGTATTATCAAAGTAACCTTCTTAATTATGATTCTACACTGCCAAGAGCTTATATTTCACGTGCAAATTATTACTTAAGAAGAGCAAAGCATAGTCCAATTAATGTGCAAAAATACTCAACATTGTCAATAGAACATGCAAACGGAGCTATTGCAAGTGCGGTTCCATACAAAGAAAATGAATTAAAAGGTGTGTGGATAAGACCAACAGCCACATCTAAAACAGCTATTATAAATACACTAAATGATTTACAAAAAAATGGCATAAACAATGTTTTTCTTGAAACCTTCTTTCATGGAAAAACTATTTATCCGAGCAATGTAATGAGAAGCTACGGTTTTACACCTCAAAATGAAATTTTTGTCGGCATTGACCCTCTTAGAATATGGATACAAGAGGCACATAAACGTAATATTAAAATAAATATATGGTTTGAAACATTTTATGTAGGAAATAAAGTTCCATCTCAATATCCTGATTCTATTTTAGCAAAACATCCAGAGTGGGCGAATGTTAATCGTATCAACGCAAATAAAGAGGGACTTCATCCATCTTTATCTGAGCACAACGGATATTTTCTTGATCCGGCGAATCCTGAAGTACAAGATTTTGCTTTAAATCTACTTAAAGAAATTGTTATTAATTACAAGCCAGATGGCATAAATATAGATTATATCAGATATCCTCAGTCAATTGCTGGAAATTATTCCGGATACATTGATTCTAATTGGGGTTACACAAAATTTGCCAGAGATGAATTTAAAGGCATGTATAGTGTTGATCCATACGATATCACAACAAAAGATTATCGCTGGGATTTATGGAACAAATATCGACAAAATAAAATTGAACAAATGGTTCAAAAAGTAAGTTGCTTATGCAGAGCTAACAAAGTTTTATTTACTGCAGTAGTGTTTCCTAATCTAAACCAAGCAATAGATGTTAAACAGCAAAATTGGTATAAATGGGCACAAGCAGGTTTGGTTGACGGTTTTACACCGTTGTTTTTAACTTGCGACCCTAAAACTATGAAACAAATGGTGTATGACTTTACAAAGTACTTATGTAACACAAATACTAAGCTATATGCAGGATTATTTGTAACATTTATGGGCGGTGCAGAAGAAGATTTAATAAGACAAGTGCATGAAACTCGAAAATGCAATCTAGGTGGAGTAATTATTTTTGACTATGCTCATTTTTCAGAAAAATATAAAAGAATACTATCATGTAGTGCATTTGATTCATCTCAATGTAAAGTTTCAGTGCCAAAAAAAATAAGTGATTATAAAACAATAAAAAAATAAGGTAAATATATGTTTGACATGTATGATGACGATGAATACAATTCAAAAGAAGAAGAAGAACAACAACAACAAAGGGAAAAAAGACCTTTTTTAGGTATAACTTTCGAGTGTTGTAATGTATACGCTCGTATATACAAAAATAAAGAAGGTACTGCATATGTTGGAAGATGTCCAAAATGCATGCGTTCGATTAAAGTACCAATAGGAAAAGGCGGAACCGGTCAAAGATTTTTTAGAGGGAGATAAAAATGGAAAAAACAATTGACAATTTAAGAAATGAACATGAACTAATAGATATTTTTTACAATTTAACAAGTATACCGTCGCCATCTTTACACGAAGAAAAAGTAATTGAGTGGGTAAAATCATTTTGTCAAAAAGAAAATTTAAATTTTAGTACTGATAATTACAATAATGTAATAATAAAACTGCCTGCAAATGATGTATCAAAACCAATTATGGCTTTGTCTGCACATATGGATGTTGTAGGTGATGATACACCTGTTTATCCAACGTTAGATGGAGACTTTATTCACGCACAAGGTAGAACTCTTGGAGGCGATGATAAATTTGGTATGTCAGCTTCCTTGAAACTTTTAAAAGATATTAAAAATTCAGATTTAAAACATGGAGGACTTGAAGTTGTATTTACCAGAGATGAAGAAAATGGCATGAGTGGTATTAAACATTTCGATTTTAATAACTTAAATTCAAAATATGTTATTGTATGTGATGCTGATGAATTTGGAGTTTTACAGATTTCAGGTGCAAGCTATTGTAACGGACATATTGAAATAAACTGCAAAGGAGGTCATTCAGGAATAGAAATTGCAGATAAGACTAAACCAAATGCAGCAAAATTAATTGCTGAATTGTGTAATAACATTCCTCAAGGAGTTTACTACGAAGATGAAACAGGCGTTGTAACTTCAATAAATTTAGGAGGAATAAAAGCGGGAGATGTTAAAGTTACAAATGTATTAAATCCATATGCAGAAGCAACATACTCTATTAGAAGTGCAGATTTATCTAAAGAAAACGAATTAATTGATAACGTAATGAAAATTGTTGATGAATTTAATGAAAAATACAAAGGAATTGCTAAGGCTGATGCTATATTTAAACAAAAAATGCCTGCTTTTGAAAAGTCAAATGATACATATATTCCTGAAATTTTTGAAAAAACAGCAAAAAAACTTGGTATCAAATATGAAATCAATTCATTCCACGCCGGAGCTGAAACCCATATTTATTGTCAACACAAAAATGCTAACGGGGAAACATTTATACCTTATTTGATGGGCTTGGCAAATCTTTATAATATGCACTCGGCTGATGAAAAAATAGATTATAAAAGTTTTCTAAAAGGATATGAATTACTTAAAGAATTCTTCTTCGAGTTTAATAAATAATTCAACAACTTTTTTATGAATATTTTCAATCGAATCAACAGAGTTAATAATTTTAACTCTGTTTGGTTCTTTTTTGGCAATTTCCAAATAACCGTTTCTAACCCTGTTAAAAAACTCTTTGCCAGCAGATTCAATACGATCTTTTTTACTTCCTACACGAGCCATAGATGTGTCAACATCAATATCAAATACAAATGTTAAATCAGGCTTCAAACCGCTGGTTGCAATATTATTTAACATATCTATTCTATCGACATTCAATTGTCTGCCATAACCTTGATAAGCAAGCGAAGAATCTGTATGTCTGTCTGAAATTACAATTTTACCCTCAGAAATATTCTTTTTAACAATTATATCAACATTTTGAGCTCTGTCAGCCAAAAATAAAAATGATTCACATACAGAAGAAACTTCTCCATCATAATCCAATAAAAGGTTTCGTATTTTTTCTCCCAAACCTTTGCACCCAGGTTCTCTTGTAAGAACAACCTCATATCCTCTGCTTTTTAAATAATCTGCCAAAAGATTAATTTGTGTAGTTTTTCCGCAGCCATCCTGACCTTCAAAGGTAAGAAATAAACCTCTTTTAGACATATTAACTCCAATAATAGAATAATAATACTACATAAAACAAAAAGGCGGGAACAATATTGTTCCCGCCAAAAGTTGTAAAATATTAACCAACAACATCTCTGACTTCAGTAGCCAAATTTTTAGCATCTAACTTGATACCTGGTCCCATAGTTGTTGTTAAATAAACAGACTTAACATAAGTACCTTTTGCAGAAGCAGGTTTAGCTCTTAAAATTGCATCTGCAAGAGTTGCAAAGTTTTTAACTAAATCTTCCTCAGAAAATTCAACTTTACCAATAGGGCAGTGAATCATACCTTGTTTATCTGCTCTAAATTCAACTTTACCTGCTTTAGCATCCTTAACAGCATTTGCAACATCTAAAGTTACAGTCCCTGTTTTAGGGTTTGGCATTAAACCTTTAGGTCCCAAAACACGACCTAATTTACCAAGCATACCCATACAATCAGGAGTCGCTATTAAAGTATCGAAATCAAACCAACCGCCTTCGATTTTTTCAATGATTTCTTCTGCACCTGCTGCATCAGCACCTGCATTAAGAGCTTCAGTTGCTTTTGCACCTTTTGCAATTACACAAACTCTTACTGTTTTACCTAAACCTGCAGGTAATACTGTTGTTGAACGCACTTGTTGATCAGCATGTTTTACTTCAATACCCAATCTCATATGACACTCAACAGTTTCATTAAAGTGAGAAACTTCTTTAGAAATTTCTTTCAATTTTTTAATAGCATCAACTGCTGAGGCAGGTTGTTCAAAACCTTCAAGCATTTCAGATATTTTCTTTTGTTTTTTTGTTAATTTTGACATTTTAAATTTCCTTTCGTGGTATTAACGGACTATTCAGTCCTTCCAGTCTAATGTAACTAGTCTTCTTTAACAGTTACACCCATAGCTCTGCATGAACCTTTAATCATTTCAACAGCTGCATCCATTGTTGTAGCATTTAAATCGTTCATTTTTATTTTAGCAATTTCTTCCAATTGAGCTCTGGTAATTTCACCTACTTTATCTTTATTAGGAGCTGCAGAACCTTTAGGAATATTTAATGCTTTTTTAATTAAAACAGGAGCAGGGGGTGATTTTGTGATAAAAGTAAAACTTCTATCTTCATAAACATCAATAACAACAGGAATGATATAACCTGCTTGAGATTCTGTTCTAGCATTAAATTGCTTACAAAAATCCATAATATTAACACCATGTTGACCTAAAGCAGGTCCAACAGGAGGCGATGGATTTGCCTTTCCGGCTTGAATTTGAAGCTTAATTTTGCCTACTACTTTTTTTGCCATTTTATTTATCCTTTCTGTGGTCAAGCGGGGCACTCACCCCTTCCACTTATTACAATTTTTGAATTTGCTTATATTCTAACTCTACAGGAGTTTCACGTCCAAATATTGAAACATTTGCTCTTAATTTAGCTTTATCAGGATATACTTCGATTATATCTCCATCAAAATCAGCAAACGGACCTGAAATAATACGAACTTTATCCCCAACTTTAACATCCAACTCAATTTTTTGAACTTGAGTATCAGTTCTGTGAATAATTCTTTTTATTTCACTTTCTTTAGCCGGGATAGGTTTTTTAGCAGAACCAACGAATTTTGTAACACCGGAAGTATGTCTTACAACATACCAACTATCTTCGTCCATTATCATTTCTACTAAAACATATCCTGGGAATATCTTTTCATCTTTTTCTTGTTTTTTCCCGCCTTTAACTTGTGTAACAGTCTTTTGCGGAACTTCAATTCTAAAAATTTTATCTGCCATATTCATATATTCAATACGTTTTTCAAGATTAACTTTAACCTTATTTTCGTAACCTGAATAAGTATGGACTATATACCAACGTTTTTGATCTTTCTTTACAGGTTTATCAGTTTTTATATCAGCATGTACCTGCTCAGAATTATTTTTAATCTCTGAAGATTCCTCAGATACATCACTAACAGCAGAATCTTCAATCATTTCTTCTTCTAATTTTTTTTCTGTCATAAATCCACCTATTTTATTTCATAGGAATAAAACCTAAAAGTCCTTTAAAAACTAAGTCAATAAGATAAACACTAATTGTAAATATTGTAACAATAGCAATAACAAAAACAGTTTCGGCAATAATTTGATTTTTTTCAGGCCAATTAATTTTGCTCCACTCTGCTTTTACACCTTTGAAGTAAGTAACTATTGAATTTACAGTATTATTCATCTTAAAAACCCTATAAACTAAAAACAACTCGCGCCCTGAAGGACTCGAACCCTCGACATCCGGTTTTGGAGACCGACGTTCTACCAACTGAACTAAGGACGCTTGCCGTCCTTTAAACTATTTTGTTTCTTTGTGCACAGTATGTTTTTGACAACGTGAACAATATTTTTTTAATTCTAATCTTTCTTTAATATTTTTTTTGTTTTTAACAGTTGTGTAGTTTCTTTCTTTGCATGTTTCACAAGCTAGAACCACCATTTTGTCTACTCTGCCTTTAATGCCCATAATTAATTTCCTTATTTTTTCATATTAAAATACACCGCACAAGCGGTCATACTACTATAATAAAATAAAAAATTTAAAATGCAAATATTATGTAAAATTTATTTACAGGAAACATCCCAATGAAACTTTATTAAATTTTTGAAAGTACACCAAAAATTTAAACACAAAAATGTTACTTGAAAAATTCATCAAGTTTTTCTTTTTTATCTTTTACGAACTCTTCTCGCTGAGTTTGAGAATTTTTTTGTTTTTTCAAATTTTCATTACTCCATATCTGCAAAAGCTCAGTATAAATAGAACCTCGTTTGAGCCATTTTTTTACATATTTTGGATCCTGACCAAGAGAACCATAAACAAGCATACCTGATTCAAGTGCAAAGACACCTTCAGATATTCCAATTCTTATACAAATATGAGGCATAGGAAACCTTTCTAAATCCATAGAAATTTTCAAATTGTTATATCTGTGAGTGTCAGTATGAGTCCCGGATGGACCTGATAACTCATCAATAATGTAATCTCTAAGCATATTAGAATATCTGTATAAATTTTCTGTCATAAAAACTCCTGAAGTTAAATTTAATTATTTAAACTGTGAATAGGTGCAGGTATTCTGCCGCCACGATTAACAAAAGTTTTCGCTGAAAGACTATTTACAGGCATAATAGGTGCTTCGCCAAGAAGTCCGCCCCATCTAACAATATCACCAACTTTTTTATCAGGTACAGGTATAATTCTAACGGCAGTGGTCTTTTTATTAATCATTCCTATAGCCATTTCATCAGCAATTATAGCAGAAAGAACATCATCTGAAGTATCACCTGGAATTGCAATCATATCCAAGCCAACAGAACAAACAGATGTCATCGCTTCCAATTTGTCAAATGTAAGATGATCACATTTTACAGCATCAATCATACCCGCATCTTCGGAAACAGGAATAAAAGCTCCAGAAAGGCCGCCAACATGCGAACTTGCCATAATACCACCTTTTTTAACAGCATCATTAAGCATGGCCAAAGCAGCAACAGTACCGTTAGCACCAACATCTTCTAAACCCATTGCTTTAAAAATCTCAGCAATAGAATCACCTATTGCAGGAGTTGGAGCAAGCGATAAATCTACAACACCAAAAGGTATATTAAGACGTTTAGCCATATCTCTACCTACAAGTTCACCTGTAGTAGTTATTTTATATGCAATTTTCTTAATTGTGTTAGCAAGTTCACTCATATCAGCATTCTTATCAAGTCTATCAATTGCCGCTCTAACAACACCAGGACCAGACACACCAACATTTAATGATGCTTCTTGTTCTCCGTAACCACAAAAAGCACCTGCCATAAATGGGTTATCTCCTGGAACATTGCAAAAGCTCACAAGTTTTGCTGCACCTATTCCATCCTTATCTTTTGTTAAAAGAGCAGATTTTTTGATAATTCCTGACATTTTTAATACGGCATCCATGTTTATTCCAGCCTTAGAACTTGCAAGATTAACCGATGAACAAACCTTATCCGTACAAGCAAGAGCCTCGGGAATTGCCTCAATTAACGCTTCATCACCACGAGTACATCCCTTTTCAACAAGTGCCGAAAAGCCTCCTATAAAATCAACATTTACCTCTTTTGCTGCAGCATCAAGTGCCTTTGCAATTTTTACATAGTCATAGTCTTTACATGACTCTCCTATTAAAGAAATTGGCGTAACAGAAATTCGTTTGTTACAAATAGGAATAGAATACTCATTTTCAAAATCATTAGCAAAAGATACCAAATTTTTTGCATATTTTACAATTTTATTATGAATGTTTTCACAAACTTTATCGACATTATCCGCAATACAATCACGCAAACTCAAGGCAAGCGTAACAGTTCTAATATCAAGATTATATAGCCTAATCATATCAATCGTTTCAAGAACAAAAGACTCATTAATTACATTCATAAATATGCCCCCAAGATTATAATATGTTTAAATTATATCACAAACTTTGCCAATATAAAAAAATTTGGTATAATGAATAAAATTTATAATAAGGAGTAAAAACATGAAGGTACTATTTGCGGCAGCAGAAGTTGCACCATTTTCAAAAGTAGGCGGGCTTGCAGACGTTATGGGAAGTCTTCCTAAATATTTAGAAAAGAAAGTTGAAATGGCCATATTTACGCCATTACATGGACTAATTGACAAAGAAAAATTCGGAATAAAAGAAATTGAAAATTCAGAAATGTGGATTGATTTTCAATGCCACCCACAAAAATTCAAACTACATAAATGCAAAATGCCAAATACAAACATAGATGTATTCTTCGTTGAAAATGAATGGTATTTTAGCTGTTTTAATGAAGTTTATCCAAAATATTTAGACCCACGATACGAACATGAAAGATACATTGCATTTTCTCTGGCAGTTATGGAATATGCTAAAAAATTAAACTTTAAGCCTGATGTAATACATACAAATGATTGGCATACAGCAATGATACCGGTATATGTTCACAGTAATTACAGATACGACGATTTTTATAAAGATGCAAAAACAGTATTCCAAATACATAACTTAGCATATCAAGGTATATGGTTTGATGATGTACTTGATTTTGCAAATATGAGAAAGGACATAGTCTATAATGAATTTGGTTTAGAACATTTTGGCAGAGTCAACTGGGTAAAAGGGGCAATAAATTATGCTGACAAAATTTTAGTTGTATCACCAAAGTATGCGGAAGAAATTTTAACTCCTGAATTTGGAGAAGGAATGGACTACACTCTAAGATGGCAATCACACAAAATTGTAGGAATTTTGAACGGAATTGACTACACTGTCTTTGACCCTAAAAAAGACAAAAACATCGCTAAAAATTATGATGTTAAAAGCCTAACAAAAGGAAAAGAAGAAAACAAAAAGAAAATAATGGAACACTTTTCTCTTGAATATAAAGAAGACAGACCGCTTATTGCTATGGTTTCAAGACTTGTTGATCAAAAAGGTTTAGATTTAATAAGAGCAGCAGAAGATGAATTAAAAATGGTGCCAGCGGACTTTATCTTCTTAGGAACAGGAGATGGTAATTTTGAAAACCTTTTAATCTGGTTATCAAACAATACTTCAAATATCAGAGCACATATAGGATATAACGCTTCTCTTGCAAATTTAATGTACGCAGGCTCAGATATGTTCTTAATGCCGTCAAAATTTGAACCATGCGGACTTAGTCAACTTATTGCAATGAGATATGGCTCATTACCTATTGTAAGAGCTACAGGTGGACTCGATAATACAGTTGTTGGCACACCTCAAGAAAACGCAACAGGATTTAAATTCTGGAGATATAATCCTTGGGATATGAAAGAAGCCATCTACTACGCTATTAGTGTTTATCACAACAAAAAAGTATTTAAACAAATGCAAAAGAATGCAATGCGAACTGACTTTAGTTGGAAAGTAAGTGCCGAAAAATACATGAATATGTATAAAGAAATTACGGGTTTATCTGCTTAATTGTGAAATAAACACTATTAAACTTTGTAACAAGATAAAAAAATTGCCTGAATTTAGGCAATTTTTTTTGCAAAAAAAACTTATAACAGTATAAGTGTGTGTAGGTAAAGGATAAATATATGAAAATTTCTGCAATTCAACCGATGAATTTTACAGCATCTGCTCAAAAAATGCATACAAATACTGTAACATCTCCAATTCAAAAAAACGAAACTAAAACAGATATTATGAGTTATATGGATAATATCGGACGTCAATCAATGATAAAACCAAATATGCAAAAATCAATGGCGATATCATTTACTGGTTGGTCGCCTGAAGCTCATAATAAAGAAACCATTAATAAAATGGTAAAAATAATGAAAGACCCTAAAGTTCAAAAAATTGCTATATCAGGTCATACATCACCTGATGGAGACAGTTTTGGGACAACATTTGCTATGGCAAATTTAATAAATCAAGCCACAGGTAAAAAAGTTGATGTATTTGTTTTCGGCGATAAGTTCCCATCACACTACGATTACCTAAATACAAATCCTGATGTAAATGTAATCGTTCATAAACCTGGAAAACCTGACCAGGCTGACGCTGTCGCAGAAAAATATGGAAAATATGATTTAGCAATTTCATGCGACTGCTCAGAAACAAAATTGATGGCGGGGGATTACAGAAAAGGGGTTATGAATAGAGCAACATACAGCTTAAAAATTGATCACCACCCATATAAAGAAGAATTTAATAAAAAATTCGGCAGAATGATGAATAATAAATTTGCTAAAACAGAAAATTTAATTGATAGCTCACTACCGGCTGCAGCAGAAATTGCAATGCAATTTGTTGAACCTTTGGGTTTAAAACCTGAAGAATTAAGAAAAGAAGCAAAAGGTGCAATGTTTACAGGTATGTTGACAGATACAGGATGTTTTAAATATGCTAATACTCCGATGACATTTGAAGATGCTGCACTGCTTATGAAAGCCGGAGTTAATAATAGAGAAGTAAATCTAAATGCAATGGGTAATACACCACAAGTTGTTCTTGATGCTGAAAAGGTTGCGTTAGATAAAATTCAATACTCACCAAAAGGTAAAATTGCGTACTTTATTGAAGATCAAGATATTAAAAATGCAAAACAAGCATGTAAAAATGCAGGTTATGCTCAAGAAGGTAAAGATGCTGTTAAAGATGTTTGCGGTAGACTTCCTGAATTAGAAGGAGTAGAAGTTGGATTTAAAGTTGCAGAATTCGGCAAATCTGCGGCAATATCTATCAGAAGCAGAAGTTTTGATGTTTCTGAAATTGCAAGACAATACGGTGGTGGCGGACATAAAAATGCTGCGGCCTTCCAAATCCCTAATGATGGGAAATCAACGGCGGAAACTGTTGCAGAATTCGTCAAAAATTTAGAAGAAAAATTAATTGCTGAAGGCAAATAATAATACTAATTATTTTATTAAGAGAAAGTTGTGCAATTTATTTATTACACAACTTTCTTTTTGTATTAAAAAATGATTACTTTTACTTGAAATATTTTTATGTTTGTTTTTTAATCGGTATACAGTGAAGCAAAGCTTTGCGAGTCTATAAGAAAGCAGGACAATTTTAATTGTCAAATAAAGAAATCAAATTAGCTAAATATGCAGGTTTTTGCTACGGTGTTAAAAGAGCGGTAGAAACTGCAAAAAAGATAAAAATTGAAAATCCTGATAAGAATGTATATGTTTTTGGGGAATTAATTCATAATACGGATGTTATACATGAATTAGAGGAACTTGGAATAAAAACTCTTTATGAAATACCTGACCGCGTCCAAAATTCTATTTGTATTGTAAGAAGTCATGGGGCAAGTCCTGATGTAATATCAAAACTTAAACTTGCCGGATTTGAAATCCATGATTTAACTTGTCTAGATGTGAAAAAAGTTCAGCAAAAAGCAATGGAACTTGTAAAAGACGGTTATTACCTCGTTATTGTAGGAAAAGCTGAACACCCTGAAGTGATTGCTATTAAAGCACACGCAGAACAATTCGGAGAAAAGATACTTGTATCAAATGATACAAGTGAGTTAAAGAAATACGAAGAAGAATTAAAACAAAATAAAAAAATTGGAATTGTCGTACAAACCACGCAAAGATTAGAAACATTAAATAAAGTTATTGAATATCTAACGTCAATATCCAAAGAATTGAAGATTTATAATACAATATGTCTAAGTACTACATATCGCCAAAATGAAGCAAAAGAACTGGCAAAAGAAAATGACTTAGTACTGGTTGTAGGTTCTAAAAAAAGTGCAAATACAACCCATTTAGCAGAAATTTTATGTAAAATATCAAAAACAATCCATATAGAAAATGCAGATGAATTATCTAATTATAAAGAGATTATAGATACTGCCGAAAAAATTGCTGTTACAGCAGGTGCATCCACACCTGATAACATAATAGATGACGTAATTAATTATATAAAAGGAGGACAATAATATGACAGAAAAAACTATGGACGAATTTGAACAACTTTTAGAAGAAACATTTTCTAAAAGCTATTCAGTAGCCGACATTGTTGAAGGCACAGTGATTAGAAAAGAATCAGACGGATACTTAATCAGTGTAAAAGGGATAAAAACAGAAGCATATTTACCTGAAAAAGAAGTTTCAGGATCAGATGAAGAACCTGAAAAATTAGAAATTGGCGATATCAGAGAATTTTACGTATTAAAAGAAGAAAATGATGATGAAGCAATGCAATTATCACTAAAAAGAATTGCATTTGCACAAAGCTGGGCTCAACTTAATGATGCAAAAGTTATGGGAGACACAATCCTTGCGAAAGTTGTTTCAATCGTTAAAGGCGGAGTTTTAGTTGACGTTGCAGGATTAAAAGGCTTTATTCCATCAAGCCAACTTAGAACAGGTACTCCATTTGATGGTTTAATAGACCAAAAAATTGAAGTAAAAGTTCTTGAAGCTGACCCTAAGAAAAATAAACTTATTCTTTCTCAAAGAATGGCTGTTGCTGAACAACGTAATCAAGTTGTTGATAATGTAATTTCATCTTTAGAAGAAGAAATGGTTGTAAAAGGTAATGTTGTCAGAATCACAGACTTTGGTGCTTTTGTTGATATCAACGGAATTGATGGATTATTACCAATTTCTGAAATTTCTTGGCAAAGAATCAAACATCCTTCAGATGTATTAACTCTTGGTGATACTATAGAAGTTAAAATTATCAAAATTGATAATGAATTAAAAAGAATTTCACTAAGTTTAAAAAGAATGACTGAAAACCCATGGTTACAAATAGAAGGACAATTTGAAGAAGGACAAATTATAAAAGGTACAGTGAATAAAGTTGTAAGCTTCGGTGCATTTATAAATATATTCCCTGGAGTTGAAGCACTACTACCTGTAGCAGAAATATCAGATGAAAACGTAAGTCCTTTTAATATGTTTAAAGTTGGTGATGAAATTGAAGTTTTAATTAAAAAATTCACACCACAAGAACATAGAATTGCATTAAGTATAAAAGATATAAAAAAATAAAATATTTATATTTAACACAAATTATATAATGTAATAAAGCGGAATTGTTAATATAATTTAACAATTCCGCTTTATTTTTGCTATAAAACATCAAAAATGTGGAATATTACAAATGTAATAGAATATAAATCAAAAGGATTTATGACACAGGTACTACTACTAAACAAAGATAGTAAACCAATCCAATACACAAGTTGGAGGAGGGCAGTAGTATTACTTATAAAAGGTAAAGCTGAAGAAATACAAGAGAATATAGAACAACTTGAAAGCTACATAAAGCTAGGGGAATATTATATACCTAAATGTATAAAGTTAAAAGAACAAATGGCAATTCCAAATAAGGAATTGCCATTTTCACGACATAATATATTCAAAAGAGATAATTATACCTGCCAATACTGTGGGAAGCACTTAGAAGATGGAGAATTAACGTTAGACCATGTTTATCCAAAATCACGATTAGGCCCTGATATCTGGGAAAATTTGGTTACTTGCTGTAAAGAATGTAATCAAAAGAAAGCAGATAAAACTCCAAAAGAGGCACATATGAAATTATTAAAACGACCAATAAGACCAACATTTGAAAACGACATGGGGTTAACAGCATAAAATAATTTATTTATAAATAAAAAAAATCTGCGATTTCTCGCAGATACAAACCTAAATTTTTAATAAAGAGAGAGCGAAATTTTTTAAAGTCCTCGCTCTGACCGGACTTGTTAAAAATGTTAGTTAGCAAAGACAACTTATTAGCCGCCTCCACCAACGCACCAAAGTGCACAGTCTTGCTGAATATTATTTTCAACCAATTTACCGGTAGAATCAAGCTGACTATTAACAATCTTTAATTGAGAATCAAGTGCATCAATCTCTAACTCAAGACGATCACTTTCACTTTTAAATTTAACATAAGTTGAATCTGTACCTTTATCAATTTTAGCAAAATTATCATTAGAACTTAAACCATTATTAACATCAGTTGCACCATTTTTATAAGCATCACACATAACTTTATAATCAGTAGTTTGCTTAAATTTTGCTATATAATCAGTATATTGATCCCCCTTTTGTGCACTTCTATTCTTCTGATTAGTTTTAGCAGTATTAGCATTCGAAATAGCTGAATCTACACGTGATAAATAAGATTCTCTATCACCTGCACGTTCAGTCCAATAATCTTGTGTATTTTGCTTACACATTTGTTGAAACTCTAAATTTTGCTTTTGCAGCAATAAAGAACGTTTTTGAATACTAGCTCCGATAAATGACATTTCACTAATCCTTTTTTCACTATCACTTACACATATATAAAGTTAAAAAAAAAACTTTGATTTCAATATTAAAAAAAATTGTTACATTTTGTAATATTATGATTCATAGTTTTCAATCAACTTACAAATATCATCTTGCCAGCAATCAGCTTTTTCAAGGTAGAAATCAGAACCTTTTTGAGAGCAAGCAAGCTTATACTCCTTTTTATTACTGGCAGACATAACTCCAATTACAGTTTTATAAGGTTTATCCACAGATATCTTACGAAGTTCATCAAGGAGAATAAATCCTTCACGCTGTGTAGGTATAAACAAATCCATTAAAACAAAATCATAATGATTTTTTTTAAACAAATCAATAGCACCAACAATATCATTTGAAGTAACACATTCAAAACCGATTCGTCTAAGCATAGTACTCAACTGATAAGTAATTACTCCAAGATCATCAATAATAAGAACACGACCTTTTACACTATCATCTTCAGAGACAGCACGTTTTTTTGCCTCAATTAATTCTTTAGCTCTATTAGCTTTTGCTAATGTTTTTTTCGAATCCATTTGTAATGTATCTTTTAAATTACGCATTTCCTCTTCGATACTTAAAACCTGACGTTTAAGAACCGGCAATGTAATCTCAGAAATATTCGGAAGAAGCTGATCGGTCAAACCGAAAAACTTTTTTAAAAAACTTTCATCAAGTTCAATAGTTACTTTATCTGCCATAAATGTCTCCTGATATAAAAAATATAACATTATTTTTATAAAATGTAAACTTTTTTAAATATTTAGTCAATTTTTAGAGGAAAAAATACTTTATAAAAATGTGTTAAGTTAGGTAGGAAATGGTCTTATGTTTAGTGAAGAATTTATGCGTTATTTAATTAATTACCAAAAAGCAGAACCCAAAAAAGTTGAAAATAATTCTGCAATAACAGTACCTTTTAAAACAAATAAAGATAATAAGAAGCTGGCAACAATATTGCTTGCTGTAAGAAAATAGATTATATAAAAAGTATTAAGTAATATGCAAAACAAAAAATGTATCAATCAAGGTATTGATACATTTTTTGTGCTAAAATAAAAAAAAAGGACAAAATAATGCAAACGTTATCGGTATACTTAGTAGAAAAAGATTCAACAACACTGCAAGTTTTAAAAATGTATTTAAAAGAACTTGATTATATAAATATTTCAGGAGAATCAGATACATTAGAAAATATAACAGATATAATAAAACTCGCACCAGAAATAATAATAACTGATGTAGGTAATAATTTTGACAAAAATTATGAACAAATTGAAAATATTATAAAAAAACTTCCGAGTGTAAAAATAATTGCAACAGCAAATGATTACTCTACAGATACAATAATAAAAGCTATGAGAGCAGGAATAAGGGAATTCCTTCCAAAGCCAATAATAAAAGATAATTTATTAAAATCAATTGATAAATTTAAAAATCAAATTTCAGGAGAAGATGAGGGAGAAAATAACAGCAAAGTTCTGACTATATTTTCAAACAAAGGCGGAGTAGGAAAAACTTCTATAGCTGTAAATTTAGCACTGGAACTTGCTAATATTACAAAAGAAAAAGTAGCTCTGGTTGACTTAAATATGCACCTTGGAGATGTAACTACGTTCTTAGATATTAATCCATCATTTGATATTTCATACCTAATAAAAAAAATTGACAATGCGGATAAAGAATTCTTATTATCTACTCTTGAACAATACAATGATACAGGAATGTATGTTCTTGCAGACCCGCCTTATATGGAAGAAGCAAAAAAAATACAACCAAATGAAATTCAAAAAGCAATCAGCAAATTAAGAACAACTTTTCCCTATGTAATAATAGATACAAATTCAACATTTGATGCAATTACAGTTACAGCTCTTGATAACTCGGATTTAATATTATTGGTAAGTGCTATTAATGTACCTGCAATCAGAAACTGCCAAAGATGTTTAGATGCATTTGACAGACTCGGTTACGAAGAAGAAAAAACCAAAATTATTGTAAACAGATATATGGAAAATGATGATATAAAAATTGAAGATGTAGAAAAAGCACTTGATAAACCTGTATATTGGAGAATTCCTAATAACTACTATACAATTACATCTGCAATTTGCAAAGGTAAACCGGTAAGTGTTATAAACAATGATTCTAATATCGCAAAGAGTTATAGAGAACTTGCCACAAATATAAGTGATAACATTTACAGACAAAGTTTTATAAAAAAAATTAACAGAAACCCGCTTGCAGTATTGGAAAATTTGATATAAAAAAAAACGGAACTTACGTCCCGTTGAGTATAACCAAAAAACTTTACCTATTTCCCAATCCGTGCTTATTTTATTAAGCTAAACTTTTTTATGGATTATGCAATGAAGTTTGCTCCTAAGTAGCTTGCTCCGTGAAAAAATGATTCTTGCATTATTCCTTTTAATGATTTTCTTCTGATATCTTTTTTTACTGTTCTGTTTAGAGATTCTGATGAAG
>Ga0256405_10002188_pt1 | contig 46840 bp, 26 predicted proteins | sample RumenRJG_02DNA_FD_189096 | JGI IMG/M metagenome (GOLD analysis project Ga0256405, IMG submission 189096) | Bovine rumen microbial communities from Lethbridge, Alberta, Canada - RJG_02 | ecosystem: Host-associated > Mammals > Digestive system > Stomach > Rumen | place: Canada: Alberta... | reverse complement strand
CCGCGTACCAGACTCTCTGCAAAACTCTGAACCCGCCGTTAATGTGACTATCGCAGGCAGAAAACTACCCCAAAGGCGGACACGGGTGCAGCGTCACGCTGCCGCACCCGGCAGGCGAGACCCGGGGAACATCGGTGATTGGTTATAGCTTTTATGAAGAATAACAACAATGCCGAAACCGTTTACAGCGGTTCTGATCATTTCAGGCGGAATGTCAGCTTTACGGGATTGTGGTCGCTGTAGGCAAACTGCGTGTCGATCACATCCATATAGGTCACTTCGATATTGTCCGAAATGATAAAGCCGTCAACGGTGAGTACAAAGCAATCCTCATTATAGGGCTTATCGCTGTTGCGGCAGGAGGGGACGGTAATCCCGCTTTTATAATCGGTCAGCTTGAGAAAATGCTCCGGTATCAGCTCGTCAGGAAAAGCTGCCGCCCAGGTATATTGCTCAGGCACCTCGCTGTTGAAAAGCTCTTTTGAATTGCCGACAAAATCATGATTGAAATCGCCGCCGCAGATTACATAATTGCCCTTTTCATATTCTTTCTTCATGTCATCAAACAGCTTTGTCAGCTGCTGCTTCTGCAAATCTCCGTCTGTTCCGTAGGCAGAGGTATGCACATTAAATATTATAAGCTCCCTTCCGTTTTCAGCAGGCAGACGGTTCACAGAATAACAGCGGTCAAGGTCTATGAATCTGGAAAGGGATTCGGATATAGGCAGGCTGCGTCTTACGGCTGAGGTCATCTGTGTATTGCTGAGTGTAAGCAGTCCGGCATTGGAAGCGCCGTGGGGCTGATAAAGGGGATAGAAAAGAAAGGCTGAATGATAGTTCACTGCAAAGGAAGAAGAGGTATTCTCAAATGCCGAACGTATCTGCGCCAATTCATCTACATGATAGCTTCTGGTGGAGTTGAAGTCGACCTCCTGCATCAGCACGAGATCCGCATTTTGTTCCTTCAGCAATTCAATATCCTTGTCTATGCAGTTGATAACACTTTCTCTGGAGTTTGCCCAGGACTGCGTGCCGCCATCCATAAAAAACGTGAAATCAGGTGTATAAGCGCCAAAGCCGATATTATAGGTGACAGCGGTATAGTCTGTTCCCAAGCGGAGCTTATCCCCTTTAGCAGTTCCTTCTATAGTGAGCTGCTGGTTATCCTCGATACGCTGATAGCTCAGCACCACATAGGCAACATATATGAGTATGACAGCCAGAAGGGATGCCAGGATAATAAGCGGTATCTTAAGCCATAGTTTTCTTTTTTTTGTTTCCATAATAATGCTTCCTTTCCTGATGGGATCCTGCGACCGGAAATGAACTGATGGATTCAGGATATACTCAGCTCTTTCGGCTCGTGAGTCATAGGTACAGTTCATTTCTGCTTTGCCCGGTAACAGAATACTTTACAGTTATTCTCCCTGCATTGCAGTATAGAGAATTATACCATATTGAGTTATACCATATTGAGCAGGAATTGTCATTATTTTACTTATGAAACATTTAGAAATATAACCAATCACCGATGTTAAGCGAGCTTACATCGGGCTTTGCTCCGAGTTAAAAAAACGATAAATTTTTTTGTTACATTTTCCGCAGGGACTTGTCATTCACAGGAAACGGCGGTTTCGTGAAAAATCCCAAAGAGGGAATCCGGCAGGATCGGGCGCAATCGGGCATTGCAAGCGGATCTGCGGGGAAGAATGATAAAAAAACGATAAATTTTTTTGTTAAATTTTCCGCAAGGGCTTGTAATTCACAGGAAAATGTTGTACAATATGGGTATAAAATATTAGGAGGTAATACCAATGTCCGTAAAAGTTGCTATTAATGGTTTCGGTCGTATCGGCCGTCTTGCATTCAGACAGATGTTTGATGCAGAAGGTTATGAAGTAGTTGCTATCAATGACCTGACAAAGCCCTCAATGCTGGCTAATCTTCTGAAGTATGACACCGCACAGGGCGGTTACTGCGGCAAAATCGGCGAAGGCAAGCACACTGTCAGCGCTGACGACGAAGCAGGCACCATCACTGTTGACGGAAAGACTCTCACAATTTATGCTAAGGCTAACGCTGCCGAGCTGCCCTGGGGCGAGCTGGGTGTAGACGTTGTTCTGGAGTGCACAGGCTTCTACTGCTCTAAAGAGAAGTCTATGGCTCACATCAATGCCGGCGCCAAGAAGGTTGTCATTTCCGCTCCTGCAGGCAATGACCTGAAGACAATCGTATTCAGCGTTAACGAGAACACTTTGACTGCTGACGATCAGATCATTTCCGCTGCATCCTGCACAACCAACTGCCTGGCTCCTATGGCAAAGGCTCTGAATGATTATGCTCCGATCCAGAGCGGTATCATGTCAACCATTCACGCTTACACAGGCGATCAGATGATTCTGGACGGTCCTCACAGAAAGGGCGACTTCAGAAGAGCAAGAGCAGGCGCTGCCAACATCGTTCCGAACTCCACAGGCGCTGCCAAGGCTATCGGTCTGGTAATTCCCGAGCTGAACGGCAAGCTGATCGGTTCCGCACAGCGTGTACCGGTTCCCACAGGCTCCACCACCATTCTGACAGCAGTTGTCAAGGGCGCAGACGTTACCAAAGAGGGCATCAACGCTGCTATGAAGGCTGCTGCTTCCGAGTCTTACGGCTACAACGAAGATCCTATCGTTTCTTCCGACGTTATCGGCATGAAGTACGGTTCTCTGTTTGACGCTACACAGACCATGGTCAGCAAGATTGCTGATGATCTGTACGAGGTACAGGTTGTTTCATGGTACGACAACGAGAACAGCTACACCAGCCAGATGGTAAGAACCATTAAGTATTTTGCAGAGCTGGGCTGATTCACTCCCGCTCTCTGACAGATGACACGGTGTAATTGAACAATCAACAAACAAAACCTCCGGCAGGCATTTGCTTGCCGGAGGTTGTTTTATTACGTTTTTTAGAATATAAACTGCGGTGAAGTTTTTGATGTGTTAATCATATACAAACTACTGTTGTGCAAATTGGTAAAAATGATTGTGAATACATAATAAATTGTATACAATAACAACTATATATGAAATGGTTATGAACAAACATTGTATAAAACATAGAAGTTCATAAATTATTCATAAAGCCATTGAATTTTGTTAATAACTGTGTTATAGTAAATATAACAAAAAAATAATAACCGGAGGGAAAAACAATGGTCAAGAGTAAAAAATTTCTGAGAGTAGTCAGTGCCCTGTGTACGGCAAGCGTTGCTGCCACACTTCTGTGTGCAGCTCCTGTTTCGGCGGCAACCCGTTTGAAGGGCGATGTTAACAACGATGGCAGGGTTAACATCAGTGATGTAACGGAAATACAGCGTTATCTTGTAGGATTCAAAACGCTGGATAGTGCTTCACTAACGGCAGCGGATGTCAACTTTGACGGAACCGTCAATATAGCGGATGCTACAGAGATTCAGCGATATCTTGTAGACTATATTACAGGTTTCAATGGTCTGAAAGATACAAAGTGGACATCGCTCAGCACCACTTCGACAAAAACGATTCGTTTCCAGACAGCATCACCCCAAGCAAATGTTAAGGTAACGGTTCCTGCTGCTGCAAAAAGATGGCTGACAGCAACACCTGTTGTTTCAAACGGCAAGGTTAAGGAAATAAAGCTGACAACCAAAACCTACACCTCAACATCAAAAGCGAGATCAACAACGATCAAAATTAACCTGGAAGGTAACACCTACAATTATACAGTAAAACAGCTTCCAAAGGGTACCGGTGAGTATAAGGATGCTTGTTATGCGTATGCAATGCAGTGGGAAGTTGATCCCAGATCAAATACAAGAGTTTTGTTAGATACCGCTACGAATCATGTAGACCCCGGTGAGTTGACCGGAATAGCAGAGTACAGCAGATATGATGGGGATAGTATAACATATCTTAAGAGTAACAGTTATCTGAGTGATTTTACAAGCTATACTATCGACAGAGTAAAGGCAGACCTGGCAACAATGGGCTGGGGAATCAAGAAAAAGACTTCGGCTAAAGCAAAAGTCAAAGAGGGCGACTGGCTGGTTTGCCTGGTGTTCAATCCGGCAGAATGCATTCGTGATGAAGAAGAATCCGTAAACCTTTTCCTCGGCACTGGCGGTCCGGTAGTATCAGCTGATTATCATTGGTACAGAAGAGAAGATAACAGCGACGGCAGCTTTACATGGTCCCATAAGCCGGGAACTACCAAAAAGAAAACCCTGGCAAAGAACAAAACTCCCCAAGACTATGATGCCAGCACAAACCCCTATATCCTGTTGACTAACCCCATTGACTATAACAGAGCTATGGCAAACTATGTTACTGCATACCGGAATGCAAAGCATCAGTATGATATTGGCAATTATTATATTGATCCTGAAGAGTTTGATAGTGATAAGTTCTATTTCAACTATAGTCCCAAAGACAAGAATGAGATCGATATGTTGGATTTCTTCTATCAGATGTATTTCTTCATCGGCTACTATGAAGTAGGTCCCAACGCATTCTGATAATAATTTCGAAAATACAGCCGTATCAATCCATCAAAAAACTCACACTCCATTATCATACACTCACACCATACAATTTTGCCTTGAACAACACAAAACGGAGACACAAAGCGTGTCTCCGTTTTGTTGTGCATAAAAGAGTTGTTAATAAAAGAAAGGACAGGTCGGTGTTTGGGGTTATTTACCTTTTTTTGCTTGTATTGTCAGCCTCGTCAAAACCGTCGCCGTAATCCATCATATCGATCTCTTCCACGTCGTGGTCGGCAAAATGGACGGTTTCGGCAGAAGCAGTCTTCGCAGCTTTGGCGTCGGACCGACTGTGTTTAACGGCTTTTTTCACAGATGACGGCGTAACGCCTTCCTTCTGCATCGTGTCAACGGCAGTGTTGACGGCTTTCGACAGCACCATAGTGGAGATAAGGTCCCATAAGCCGCTGATAATGAACGAAACACCCGTCAGAACGGTCATAATGTTCAGCAGGACGTCCTCGTTGTCAACAAAGCCGGGACGGATCATGGCGATGATGCCGAACACAAGGAGAATCAAAGCGGCGATAAGGTGCAGCCACCATTTTTTAATGCCGAGCTTTAAGTAATTGATGGCATTTTGCAGCTTTAAGACGGCGGTAATCATCACGAAGAGGGTCAGGGCGGTGTTCAGTAACGAAGAAAATCTGTCGGGCTGTGTCAGGAAGAAAATGCCGAAGCCCAGCATAGCGGCGCCCTGCACAAGAGAATAGTTGCCGAACACCTCATCTTTTTTCAGGCGGAAGAAGGTAATGCAGCGCAGCACACCCCAGACGCACAGCACACACCCCAGAATCTGACCGATAAAATCATTGAATTGCTTCGGGATAGCGACCATCACGATGCCCAGCAGGATAATGGCGAAATTCAGAATAAGCAGTTCGCCTTTCAGCTCCTTAACCCGAGCCTTCATGCGTTCAAATTCCATTGATTCCTTGTTGTCATACACGGTTACGGTATCTTTTTTCTTAGTCATAAAAAAACCTCCTTGATCGTTTGTGTATTGTGTATAGCTTATTATATCACAGACGGCGTCTTTTGTACAGTGACAGTGCGGCAAAAGCCCTGCGTCAGAAACCCTGTGTCAGAACCCCTGCGGCAGAAACACGATTGACTTTTCGGGCTGTTATCCTGACGCTGTCTGCCGGCATGATTGTTCTGAATCTTCTGAATTTCTCTGAATCTTTTGAAATCTTTTTGAAGCGCTTGAATCTATCGGAATCTTACGGAATCTTTCGGAAAAACGAACCAATATGTTGACGACTGTCCGCTTGTAAATTGATTTTCGTGCGTCAGAAAGGACAAAACGAGAATGAAAACAATCAATAACACCGCAAAACGGCGGGAAACAGAGAAATGTCGGAAATCAACAGATCAATTCGTCATAATTCTCTCTTGCTTTTAGTCTGCCAATGCTATTATAATGGTAAGCAAAAGGGAAAGGAGCGCCTATGAAACAGGATCAGAACGATTTGCGGCAGTCCATGCCGGAATATACAGAGCAACTGACAGACCCGACCGCAGCGGCTTTTGAGCAGGGCGAGCCGATCACAGCGGCAGAACAGATAAATCCGGCGAATCCGGCGAACCGGACAGCCTCGTCAAAGCGACCTGTGCAAACACAGCAGACAACACAAACACAGCAGAGCAGACAGGCGCCGAAGGCGGAAGACGAAAAGCGCAGAAGTATTGTTGTCAGAATAGCGGCGCATTACAAACAGGCGCTGACGGTAGATTTTGACAAGCCCCTGTCCTTTCGTGACCAGATGGTGATTATGGCGGTGGTATTGTTTTTTACAACGGCATTGTTTTCGTTGATCTACATAGTGTCGTTAGGGCTTCGTCCTGCCACAACAGAGCAGCCCACGGCAGCGGAAGTATCGGAAGTATCGGAAGGCGCTGTACGGAGCGGTGAAGCGAGCCGCACGGACGACAGCCGCAGCGAAGAAAAAGACGGCAAGCCGGAACAGACGGAGAGTACGGACCAAACGGAACAGCAGAGGGAATCGGAACAGCGGGAGAGAGCAGAGCTGTCAGACAGAAAGACGGCAGAACCGTATTTTTCGTCTGTCACAACCATAACGGCAGGAGAAGAGCAGCTTCATCGGGGATATCTGATCCTGATCAACAAGGACTGTGACTGCCGGTATGACGGAGAGAATCTGGCGACGCTGTTAGACAGTCCGACCAGAAGCTATGCGGTAACAGATGCTCGGGTATCGCTGCAGGAAGACATTGTGCCGGCGTTTGACAGCATGATGCAGGATTTTTACGATATGTACGGCAGCACGGATATTATGGCGGCGTGCGGATACCGCAGCTTGTCCACACAGGCGCAGCTATATCAGAAGGAGATCGAAGAGCAGGGAGAAGAAGAAGCGGAAAAATGGGTAGCGCCGCCGGGCTTCAGCGAGCATCAGAGCGGACTGGCGGTAGACCTGAATCTGGCGGTAACGGGCAGCGGACAGATCCAGTACGAAAGTGTAGAGCCGTATTCATGGATCAACGAGAACTGCCATCATTACGGATTTATCGTCCGATATCCCAAAGGCAGGGAATCGGTTACAGGCTACAGCTACGAGTCGTGGCATTTCCGGTATGTAGGCTATCCGGCAGCACAGTATATTGCGGGGAACGATATGACGCTGGAGGAATATCTGGATATTGTGCATACAAAAACCATAGACAATCCGCTTCTGACAGAAACACCGCATGGAATGTACGCTGTCTATTATATTCCTGCTGAGGAAGACGGTGAAACAGAGTTGACGGTGCCGTCCGACAGAGCATACACCGTATCCGGCGACAATTACAGCGGCTATATCATCACGGTGTCGGAGCAGCCGCCGCAGGAAGGAAATGAAGCAGAGGAGTGATTCTCCGAGGGAGTGATTCTCCGAGCGGCATTTTCCCGAGGCACAGCACAGCCGGTCTGCAAAAGCCTGCACAGCATATAACAACGATCAGCAGCATATCGCACCCCACGGCAAAGCATGGGCGCCTGCGGCAGTGCATAACGGTGATCAGCAGCATATAACAGAGGATTCCGAATCAGGAGGACTTTGTTGTATGCTGTTTTTTCTCATTCTGGCAGAAAAAACTTTGACAGTTCGTTCTCGTGCGGTGTCAGCAGTGCTTTTTGTGTCGGCAGGAAGAATGGCTGACGGTTCGTTTTCGTTGCGGTGTCAGCAGTGTTTTTCGTGCGTACAGGAAGAATGGCTGACAGTTTGTTCTTGTTGCGGTATCAGCAGTGCTTTTCGTGCGGACAGGAAGAATGGCTGACGGTTTGTTCTCGTTGCGGTGGCAGCAGTGTTTTTCGTGCGGACAGGAAGAATGGCTGACGGTTCGTTTTCGTTGCGGTGCCAGCAGTGTTTTTCGTGCGGACAGGAAGAATGGCTGACAGTTTGTTCTCGTTGCGGTGTCAGCAGTGCTTTTCGTGCGGACAGGAAGAATGGCTGACGGTTCGTTTTCGTTGCGGTGCCAGCAGTGCTTTTTGTGTTGGCAGGAAGAATGGCTGACGGTTCGTTTTCCTTGCGGTGTCAGCAGTGTTTTTCGTGCGGACAGGAAGAATGGCTGACGGTTTGTTCTCGTTGCGGTGTCAGCAGTGCTTTTCGTGCGGACAGGAAGAATGGCTGACGGTTCGTTCTCGTTGCGGTGTCAGCAGTGCTTTTCGTGCGGACAGGAAGAATGGCTGACGGTTCGTTTTCGTTGCGGTGTCAGCAGTGCTTTTCGTGCGGACAGGAAGAATGGCTGACGGTTTGTTCTCGTTGCGGTGGCAGCAGTGTTTTTCGTGCGGACAGGAAGAATGGCTGACAGTTCGTTCTCGTGCGGTGTCAGCAGTGCTTTTTGTGTCGGCAGGAAGAATGGCTGACGGTTCGTTTTCGTTGCGGTGTCAGCAGTGTTTTTTGTGCGGACAAGCAAGATAAGGACATGACCCTTTATCCGATAAAATAGGGTTTACCCTGCGTGGCTGTCGGGCAAAAATGAGTTCACTGCGAGAGGTTTTATGTGGCTGTCGGTGCAAAGATATTTTTGACATACCATTTTCACTGCCTGATTGTTCTGTGCGGCTGTCGGCGCAAAAGGAATACGGCAACAAAAGTCACAGTGCCAAGGGTTTATCCTGCGTGTCTGTTCGTGGAAAAGAAGGATTTCGTGGAAAGAAAGCGAAAACGGTTGAAAAAAGCAACACGCTGTTGTATAATTACCATAGGTTGATATACGGTTTTTCGGAACAGGAGTGTGTGACGGCTGAGAAACGGAAAACAGGCTGTCAGAAAACTGTTCCGCCATACGCCCATGGAGGTGATGTGATTGACGAATACGGTCAGTAAGAGTACAGTCAGTAAGAGTACAGTCAGTAAGAGTACAGTCAGTAAGAATACGGTCAGTAAGAATGCATGGTGGCAGAAGCTGCTGCACTTTTTAGGAGATGCGGCAAATTTTCGGCTGGTATTGTTTGTCATACTGTTCTGTGATATCCGTTATCTGGTTTATCCGCTGTATATAACAATCATGGCGGTGATGAGCTTCTGGTCGCTGGGGCTGATGATACGGGAAATGTATGTCAAGCGGCGGATCATGCGTGTCAAATTCCGCAGGATCATTTTTGTGTTCATGGCATTTGCGGCGTTTTCGGTGCTGCTTCACAGTGAAATCAATTTTCTGCCGAATCTGATGACGCTGCACTGGATTGCGGTCTGTTTTTTCATGCTGTACGGCATTCACGCAGAAAAGAGCAGCAACCGTGTCCGCAAAGAGATGAAACGCCTGTTTGACGTTCTGATCGTGATGACGAATGTCGTCATGATACTGGGGCTTTTGCTGTTCATGATCTTTCCGAAGGGCTTCAGCCTGATGGGGTATGAATTCTGCATAATAGAAGGACGGTTTGTCGGCATCATTCCCAATGCCAACGTCACGGCGTTCTATGCGGTCATTGCCATCATTCTGTCGGTGCTGATGCTGCGGATCCGCAGGGCAGACGGCACGGCAGGCAAAAAACGCAGAATCTGGTATATTGCCGGGATTGCGGCAAACGGTCTGGTGCTGATGCTCACAGACTCCAACGCATCGGTAGTGTTTATCATTGTTTTTCTGTCGTTTCTGTTTTTTTACGAAATGTTCAAGGAATTCAACCGCAAAAAGATCTATACGTTTATTTTCCGCTTAGCGGCAACGGCGCTGTCGGCGGTGATCGTTGTCACGTCGGTGCTGTTCGTGCGGGTCAACGTACAAAACGGCATTGCTGCGCTGCTGGCGCCGAGCAAGTCGGATATCGTGATTTCAACGAATCTTGACGCCAACAACGACAACATCAAGCTGGACAAAACAGAGCTTTCGAGCAAGCCGGACAATGCCAAAAAGGTACTGGGGCATCAGAACACCAATATCGACAGCGGCAGGTTTGTCCTGTGGCGTCAGGCACTGGGACTGATCGAGCTGTATCCGCTGTTCGGCATCGGCAAGGACAATATCCCCGCCTACGGGGTGGACTATCTCGGCGGAATCCGCTATACGAATCTGGGCGGCTACAAATACGTCGATTTTCACAACGGACTGCTGACGATCACCGTCAGCTTCGGCATCGTCGGCTTATGTCTGTTTCTGGTGTTTGCGCTGACGGTGGCAAAGTCGATTCTGCGCTGCATCTTCCGACACAAGATCCGCAGCCGCCGTGACGGAAACGTACTGGTCGTGCTGGCGGCATTCTGCACGGGGTATTGTGTCTATTCCATGTTTGAAGCGGCGCTGTTTGCAGATTATACCTATCGTGTCTGTATCTTCTGGCTGTTAGCGGGCTTTGCCATGAGCTACGTCATGAAGTACCACTGGCAGGGCTTGCATTCAAAAATGGATCCGCCGCCATTGTATGACGACACCTCGGAATGGGCATATCTTCGCAGCAAGCTGAAAAGCCTGAAAAAGAAGCTCCCTGTCCGTCAGTAACGGAGCGTCCGTGCGGCGATTATGTGTCGCCGTGTGCCAAAAAGCGTGCCGGCAGCAGCATATAAAGCTGTAAGTCGGCAAGACGGCTGTCGGCAAGATTGCAAAGCGGCAAGTCAGCAAGACGGCAATCGTCGAGTTGGCTGTCGGCAAGATTGCAAAGCGGCAAGACGGCAAGACGGCAAGTCGGCAAGTCGGCAATCGTCGAGTTGGCTGTCGGCAAGATTGCAAAGCGGCAAGTCGGCAAGACAGTAAGTCGGCAAGTCGGCAAGTCAGTAAGTCGGCGAGGCGGCAAGTCAGCAAGACGGTAAGACAGCAAGGCGGCAATCGTCGAGTTGGCTGTCTACAAGATTGCAAAGCGGCAAGTCAGTAAGACGGCTGTCGGCAAGACAGCGAGTCAGCAAGACGGCAAGTCAGCAATCGTCGAGTTGGCTGTCGGCAAGATTGCAAAGCGGCAAGTCGGCAAGTCAGTATGTCGGCGAGGCAGCAAGACAGCAAGTCGGCAAGATTGCAAAGCGGCAAGACGGCAAGACGGCAAGTCAGTAAGTCGGCGAGGCGGCGTAACAGGTACGATATGCTGCAAGAGAGGGATTTCGTCAGGAAGAGAAAACGATGTTACAGCTTTTGTCAGTGTATAGGAAGGTAAGAGCCGACTGTCAAGCTACCCGTACCGCCCGATAAACTTCCTTCAATGTGCATGAAAGTAAGAGTAAGATCGTCAGGAAGAGAAAATCATGAGAGAACGATGAGAAAACGACGAGAAAACGATGTTACAGCTTTTGTCAGTGTATAGGAAGGTAAGAGCCGACTGTCAAGCTACCCGTACCGCCCGATAAACTTCCTTCAATGTGCATGAAAGTAAGAGTAAGATCGTCAGGAAGAGAAAATCATGAGAAAACGATGAGAAAACGATGAGAAAACGATGTTACAGCTTTTGTCAGCGTGCATGAAAGTAAGTGTCGTAATCCTCCTGAAAAAATTCACGCATCAGTGCGTCGTTGTCGATGACGCTGTGCGATTCATAATTTTGTATATTCTTTTCGAACATAGCTGTCGTTTCGGTTTCGGGCGGCAGCTTTTTTTCGTCCTCTGACAGCCACAACCGGATATATTGTTCCGTAGCGGTAGAGAGCCGCTGCTTTTGCGGGTGAGATTCCAGATATTGACGAATCTTCCGCAGCTTTTGCAGTATCTCCAACCGTGGATAGGATTGCTCCAGATCCCGGAACAGACCTTCGGTGATGATAAATCTGCCGTTTTTGGCAGGTATCGTAAAAACAGGCGTCAACAGATTCACGCTGTTGTGTTGGTTGTCCGCTGTTTGTTGACAGCGTTGATAGCCGGGTTTATCATCATGAAGATGACCGGTACGGTTCGTGTCGGTTCGGCGGTTGCCGACGATTGTTTTGTTAATTGCTTCATCAAATGCTTTGATGTTGGTGTAGTATAATGGTTGGTTGTCAGACGTACATTGCCCCATCACCCGAACCGACCCTGCTGAGCCCTGTATTAAACCGTCTTTTTCTGCACTGTCCTGCACTGCACCTGAACACTGCACTGAACTGTCTTTTTCTGCACTGTCCTTCACTGAACCTGAACACTGCACTGAACTGTCTTTTCCTGCACTTTTCTGTCCGGAACCGTAATATGGCGCCGGGCGGTTTTGTTCCGAAAAATACGAGAATTCATCATCGTTTGTGTTTGTTGCTGTTTTCGTCGTGCATTGATAACCATTCTGTTCGGCGTAGTTTGTGTTGGTGGTTTGTTTATGCAGGCTGTTATTTGTCGCATCGTTAAAGATATCTATGCCGTCATCGTGTTTTGACAGTTTACCTGCGGTGAGCTTATCGGTCACCTGCACCGAACTGTCTTTTTCTGCACTTTCTTTCACTGAACCTGAACACTGTACTGAACTGTCTTTTTCTGCACTTTCCTGCACTGAACCTGAACACTGCACTGAACTGTCCTTGCCTGCACTGTCCTTCACTGAACCTGAACACTGCACTGAACTGTTCTTTTCTGAACTGCTCTGAACTGAACTTACCTTACCTATACTATACTGCGTCGACGTAGAGAGAGCAGAAGAAATTGTCTGTCCGTGCAGGTCTGCTGCCTGCCTGTGAGGTGTAACGCCCTGCTCGTGCAGGTTTGCTGTCGGCTTGCGAGGTGTAACGCCCTGCTCGTGCAGGTTTGCTGTCGGTTTGTGAGGTGTAACGTCCTGCTCGTGCAGGTCTGCTGTCGGCTTGCGAGGTGTAACGTCCTGCTCGTGCAGAGAGGCAGCGTCGCCATTGTCGGGTGTATCGCCGGGGTGTTCGCTGATTTTTTCATACAGCTTGTGCTTTGAAAGGAACACCTGCTGCTTTTCGTCCGTATATTTTGTTTCGACGTAGATATCCTTGCGGATATAGTTATGTACCTTCCAGTGGCGGATCAGCACAATGCCGCTGTCAAAGGACAAGAGCAGTCCTTCTTTTATCAAAAGCTGAAGATCCTCTTTTTTGGCTCCGATCAGCCGCATAACGGACCGTGGATTGCCCACAAAGCCGTCATCGTCCGCCTGTGTCAGCAGGTGAAAGTATAAAAGCTGTGATGTCTGCGGCAGGTCAAGATACCGGTCGCTGGTAACAAGAGTTTTGCTGATCATTCTGCGTTCTGCCATGTAAACGTCTCCTTTGCTTGTAAATGATTCCGGAATAAAAAAAGTATCCTTTCACTTTACCCTCTCAAATGACAGAAATTCGACCCTGAAAGGTCGAATTGCGGGAAACTTTCACAAATATTTTTGCGGTGCCAAGCTTTACCGTCACGCTGTGTTCCGATACAGATCATTCAACACAAGACTATCCGCTGTGCAGGAAAAAACGGCGCAGTCAGGGCGGTTAAGGCAGTGAAGTCACGGAGCAATCTGTCTGAAAGGCGGAGCGACACCATTACGCTGTGTGCCGATGCCTATCATAAACAAAACATCTCTGATCTTCATGAGCAAAAAACATCTCTGCCCGTCAGCGCAAAAAGCACCTTTTCATCATGAACAAAACATCTCTGTCCGTCAGTGCAAAAAGCACCTTTTCATCATGAACAAAACATCTCTGCCCGTCAGTGCAAAAAGCACCTTTCCGTCAAGAGCAAAACACATCTGTCCGTGAGTGCAAAAAATATGTGTTCGTCATGCGATGACGGTTGACATATCAGGGGAAAAAAGTTAAAATAAAGAGTGAGTATTTATAATAATACGGCTGGCGTAACGCTCCCTTCGGTCTGTGTGCAGAATGACTGCCGACAGCAAACAGTGTACTTCATGAAAGCGGTTCGGTATCGGAAACCGGCAGGAGAAGGAAGAAACGGCAGCAGGGAATGAAGAAATGAGGAATCAGGAATGTCAATTGATATGATTACCATGGAGGAAAGGCTGGGTGCCCTGTGTGATGAATACCGCAGACACAACGGCTTTGACGCACAGGATTATCTGACATACGGCGTAAAAAGAGGACTGAGGAATCCTGACGGCACGGGTGTCATGGCAGGGCTTACCAATATCTGTAACGTACACGGCTTTATGATGGCTGACGGCGTACGGGTGCCTGATGAGGGAAAGCTGACTTATCGGGGGATTGACGTACGGGATATCGTCAGCGCCTGCGTGGAAGAAAACCGCTTTGGCTATGAAGAAGTAGCGTGGCTGCTGCTTTTCGGCTCGCTGCCCACACAGGAACAACTGGCTACCTTTAAGGATACGCTGGGCAGTATGAGAGATCTGCCGGAGGGCTTTGTGGAGGACATGATCATGAAGTCCCCTTCCAAGGATATTATGAATAAAATGGGGAGGTCGGTGCTGGCGCTGTATTCCTTTGACGATAACCCCGACGAAACCTCGCTGGAAAACGTCATGCGCCAGTCGGTGCAGCTCATCGCCTCGCTGCCGACGATCATGACGTCGGCTTATCAGGTCAAGCGAAGAGCTTTTGACAAAGAAAGTATGTTTTTCCACCCCAGCGACCGCAGCCTGTCTACTGCAGAATCTATCCTGCGTGCGCTGCGCCCCGACAGAAGCTTTACCGACACCGAAGCAAAGCTGCTGGATCTGTGCATGATTCTTCATGCCGAACACGGCGGCGGCAATAACTCTACCTTTGCGGCAAGGGTGCTGTCTTCTTCCGGTACGGATACATACGCTACCCTGTCGGCTGCCATCGGCTCGCTGAAAGGTCCCCGTCACGGCGGCGCTAATCTGCGTGTACGCAAGATGATGGAGGAGCTGAAGCAGGAGGTGGAGGACTGGAGCGATGAGGACGAAATCTACCGCTATCTTGCCGGCGTGGTCAGAAAAGAAAAGAACGACCGTTCCGGTCTGATCTACGGCTTTGGCCATGCGGTCTATACCCTCTCTGACCCCAGAGCCGCCATTCTTCGTCAGACAGCCGGTCAGCTTGCCACTGAAAAGAATATGACGAAGGAATATATGCTCTACAAAACCGTGGAAAAGCTGACCCCCATTGTGCTGGCGGAGGTAAAGGGCAGCAGCAAGGTCATCTGCGCCAACGTGGACTTTTATTCCGGCTTTGTGTACGATATGCTGGGTATTCCCGGCGATCTGTTTACGCCGATGTTTGCCGTTTCCAGAATCGCCGGCTGGTGCGCTCACCGGATTGAAGAAATTACCTACGGCGGCAGAATTATCCGTCCTGCCTACCGTGCCATGGTCCACTCAAAGCGTTATACACCGATCGGTCAGCGGTCGTAAGATATCCGACATCAACCATAGAAAAGGAGTTTTGCCAAATGAAACTGAAAAAACTGCTGATTCCTGCTGTGCTGCTGTTTCTCGTCGGCGGTGCGGCGAAAATCTGCGATACTGTGTTCAATACCCTGGGAGAAGGCTTCTTCCTCAGCTCGCAGGCGTGCAATCTGACCCTTGCGGCGGCTTTTCTGGTGCTGTATGTGCTGGCATTTGCCCTCAGCATTGCCGACAGAAAAAAATCCTTTAAGACTGTGCCTACCAAAAGCATGATCTGCGGCGTCTTCGGGTTTATCGCTTCGGTTGCCCTCATCGGCGGCAGCGTCGTCAGAATCCTTTCCGGCGGCACCGACAATCTGGTTGAAAGCATCACCGGCATTATTGCAGGCTTTTTGCTGCTGTATGAATCCTGCATTTCATTCACCGGCATGAACGGTATGCGTAAAATGCCCGTGGCGGCGCTGATTCTGCCTGTCTGGGGCTGCATCCGCTTTATCATGCTTTTCATCGACTATACCCAGAAGTCGCTGAAGGCCACCGAGCTGTTTGACATTGTCGCCATCGGCTTTATGGTCATGTTCCTGTTCTATCAGTCGATGTTCTTCGCCGGCATCAATAACCGTCTTGCCGTGCGGAAGGCTGTTGTTTACGGCAGCGTGTTCATCATGCTGGGACTGATTGTTTCCGTTGATCTGATCATCAAAATGGCGTCCGGCAAAGCGCCCTTGCCCAATATCGACACACAGATTGTCGAGCCGACCATTCTCAATATCATTACCATCGTCGGTGATCTGGCAATGTGCTGCTATGCCTTCTTCCTGCTCCGTTCCATGCTGAAGAACGCTGAAGAGAACCTTACCCTGCCTGACGATAATCTGAATGATGATATTATTCTCACAGAGGATTATGACAAGCCTGTGCCGGATACGCCCAAGGCAGTTGCTCCGTCAGACGCTCCGGCTGACGTTCCGGCTGACGTTCCGGCAGTCGCTCCGGCAGACGCTCCGGCAGACGCTCCGGCAGTTGCTCCGGCAGTTGCTCCGGCAGTTGCTCCGGCAGACGCTCCGGCAGTTGCTCCGGCAGACGTTCCGGCAGTTGCTCCGGCAGACGCTCCGGCAGTTGCTCCGGCAGTTGCTCCGGCAGTTGCTCCGGCAGTCGCTCCGGCAGTCGCTCCGGCAGTCGCTCCGGCAGTTGCTCCGGCAGTTGCTCCGGCAGACGTTCCGGCAGTCGCTCCGGCAGATATTCCGGCTGTACCCGAAGTGCCTGTGAATGGAAAGAGTGCTGATACCAAAGTGACGGCGGCAGTGTATGAGGAAGAAAACAAGACGGCGCCCACGCAGGCGAACAAAGCAGTGAAGCCTGTGCAGCCTGTCAAATCGGCAGAAGCCGTTTTGCCGAAGGTTGAAGAACCTGCCCGCTCAGGTGTGAGTGATGACAGCGGCGCTTATGACGAGCTGTTCAAAATGCTGGACGAGATCAAATAATCTGCGGCAGGATAAAGGCACCGTGAGGAAGCCGCTTTGCCGCTTATCGGTTGCTGCTTTGCCGCTTTGCCGTTTTGCCGAAGGTTGAAGAACCTGCCCGCTCCGGTGTGGGTGATGACAGCGGCGCTTATGACGAGCTGTTCAAAATGCTGGACGAGATCAAATAATCTGCGGCAGGATAAAGGCGCCGTGAGGAAGCCGCTTTGCCGCTTATCGGTTGCTGCTTTACCGCTTTGCCGCTTTGCCGAAGGTTGAAGAACCTGCCCGCTCCGGTGTGGGTGATGACAGCGGCGCTTATGACGAGCTGTTCAAAATGCCGGACGAGATCAAATCATCTGCGGCAGGATAAAGGCACCGTGAGGAAGCCGCTTTGCCGTTTTGCCGAAGGTTGAAGAACCTGCCCGCTCCGGTGTGGGTGATGACAGCGGCGCTTATGACGAGCTGTTCAAAATGCCGGACGAGATCAAATAATCTGCGGCAGGATAAAGGCACCGTGGGGAAGCCGCTTTGCCGTTTATCGGTTGCTGCTTTACCGCTTTGCCGTTTTGCCGAAGGTTGAAGAACCTGCCCGCTCCGGTGTGGGTGATGACAGCGGCGCTTATGACGAGCTGTTCAAAATGCCGGACGAGATCAAATCATCTGCGGCAGGATAAAGGCACCGTAAGGAAGCCGCTGTGCCGTTTATCGGTTGCTGCTTTACCGCTTTGCCGAAGGTTGAAGAACCTGCCCGCTCCGGCGTGGGTGATGACAGCGGCGCTTATGACGAGCTTTTCAAAATGCCGGACGAGATCAAATCATCTGCGGCAGGGTAAAGGCGCCGTGAGGAAGCCGCTTTGCCGAAGGTTGAAGAACCTTTATCCACAGAATAACAAGGACAGAGAGTGTGTCTGTTTGACACGTTCTCTGTCCTTTTCTTTTACGCTTTACAGGCGACAGCGTCTTGCGCTATACAATCGACAGCTTTCTTGCGATTGCCTGTTCCGGTCTTCCGTTCTGCTTTATCCGGCTTTACCCCGAGTAGGGACAGTGAGGTTTCTTTTGTGGCAAGCGCTCTGCGCCGTTCCTTTTTCGGGCAGATGGTTTCTGCAACAATCAGCGCGCATTTTTGTGCTGCTCTGATACGGACGGAGCCGAACAGCGGATACAAAGATGATCGGTATGAAAGTCGGAAAAGCCAGATGAACCGATGGGGTAAAGTAGATAAAAATATATTGAGAGGTGGCACAAATTGTGGTATAATCAGGAAAAATGTGCATGATTGTGTCAGCTTGTCAACGGCTTTTCCCACACGGCGGAGCCTTTCCGGCAGAGAGGGAAAACTGCCTGCGCCGGATAAAAAGCCGCTTTTGTATCATAGCTGCCGCAGGAATTGTGTCAGCGCCGCTGTCATCGTCAGAAAGCGCTTTGTATTATCACTGCCGCAGGAATTGTGTCAGTTCCGCTGTCATCGGCGGAAAGCGCTTTGTATTATCACTGCCGCAGGAATCATGTCAGCGCCGCTGTCATCGGCAGAAAGCGCTTTGTTTCATCACTGCCGCAGGAATTGTGTCAGCGCCGCTGTCATCGGCGGAAAGCGCTTTGTATTATCACTGCCGCAGGAATCATGTCAGCGCCGCTGTCATCGGCGGAAAGCCGCTTTTGTATCATAGCTGCCGTAAGAGTTGTGTCAGTTCCGCTGTCATCGGCGGAAAGCGCTTTGTATTATCACTGCCGCAGGAATCATGTCAGCGCCGCTGTCATCGGCGGAACGCGCTTTGTATTATCACTGCCGCAGGAATTGTGTCAGCGCCGCTGTCATCGGCGGAAAGGCTTTAACGGCATGATCGTGACGGTTATGCCGCTCGCATTTTGCGGAGCAGGCATGAAATACAGCAAACCCAAAACAAACATCTGTCAATTCAATCAAGGAGGAGATTCCATGCAAAACAGACGAAAACAGAAGATTGCGGCTGTCACTGCGGCGGTAACGCTGCTGTCCGCCATGGTGCTGCCCGGCGGCATGACAGCGCTGGCAGCAGAAAATCCCCTGCCCTCAAGCGCCTGTGGACAGCAGGCGGCAGCAGCGCCGTCAGCGAACACGCCGTCAGCAGGCGTTCTGTCGGCAAACACATCATCGGCAGGTACACTGTCAGCAAACACACCGTCAGCGAACACGCCGTCAGCAGGTACACTGTCAGCAGGTACACTGTCAACAAACACACCGTCAGCGGACGTCCCGGCTGCCGCAGAAATAGAAAATACGTCCTTTTTGTCGGCGAACACATCATCGGCAGGTACACTGTCAACAAACACACCGTCGGCAGACGTTCCGGCTGCCGCAGAAATGGAAAATACGTCCTTTTTGTCGGCGGACACCATCAGCCGTGGACAGAGCGTAAAAGTGTGGCTTTTCAGCGAAAAAGGAATCGGCACGGTGCGCTACAGCGTGTACTACAAAAAAGCCGCTTCCGCCAAGTGGTCGAAGATGGCGGAGAATACCTCTGCCGCCTTTGTGAAGCTGAAGCCGTCGGTGGCGACGGATTACGTTGTAAAGGTAGAGGCAAAGGACAGCAGCGGCAATACGGCTGCCGCCGAGCTGCCCTTGAAGGTGACGGAGCCGCTGAGCAACACGTCGTTTCTGTCGTCCGAAAGTATTTCCTACGGCGGCAGCCTGAAAGCGTACTGCCGCAGCGAGGGCGGCGTGGGCGAGACTAACTATGCCGTCTATTACAAGCGCAGCGCACAGACGAAATGGATCAGAAGCAAGGACTACTCCACTTCATGCGTGGCGCTGATCCGCCCGAAGGTGGCGGCGGCTTATGACGTGAAGATCAAGGCAAGGGACGAAAGCGGCGTCATCAGCGTAAAGACGATGACGGTGTGGGTGAAGTCGGCTTCCGACCTGCAGAACTGCACAGAGCTTTCAGCCGGCGAGGTGGCTGCAGGAAAGACCGTCCGGATCGGCAATATGGCGTCAGGCGGCAAGGGAGAAGTGCAGTTTGCGGCATATTACAGAGCGGAAAAGGAAGAAAAATGGACGAGGATCAGCGCTTATACCACAGCGGAGTATCTGAGTTTTACGCCGCAGAAGGAGGGCGCTTATCTGATCAGAACCAAGGTCAGAGACGGCAGCGGCAGAATCATCAACAAGGATATGCCGCTGACGGTGACGGAAAAAGAGCCGGAGCCTGTTTTTGCACCCGGCGAGATTGACGACACCATCGACAGCAGAATGATCAAAACGGCAGAGGAATATGCTGCCATGCAGCAGGAGGCGGACCCGTCCTACACCTTGCCGGCAGAGCTGCCCGACAGAGTGGACAACAGCACGAATGAGTATTTCCCCGCTATCGTGAATCAGGTGGGCAGCTCCTGTGCAAGCTACAGTACCACCTACAATCAGTATACCTACGAGTATAACCGGCTTCATCAGATTCCGACCGATGAGAACCATACGTTTTCGCCTGCCTATGCCTATAATATGGCAAACGATAAAAAATCATGGGGCATGGAGTTGGATCATGCCTATCATTATCTGAAACAGGGCGGCGCTGTCACGCCGGCTATGATGCCCTTCGGATCAGACGTCAGCGACAGTTACCAGACAGGTCCGTTTCCGGGTGCCGGCAACAACACAAGCTATTATACTTATGACCTGCCGCTGGACGAGGAAACCTATCGCTATGCGTCAGACCACCGTATCCGGTATTCCTATGAGCTGCCGCAGCTCGGTCATTACGATTACAAAAAGAAAATTGACACGATTATCAGTTCACCCGACGATGAGGATCTGATTCCCATGAAAACCGCCTTGGCAGACGGTCATGTTCTGACGATTTACTGCTACGACACATGGCGGATGAAGCAGCTGAAAGCAGCACCGGATCCTGCCGTAAACAAGGGCGTTTTTGGTCAGAACAGTATTTATTACAGCTTTTCGCAAAACGGCGCTCATTTTGTCACCGTGGTAGGCTATGACGACCATATCTGGACAGATATCAACGAAAACGGAGAGATTGATGACGGAGAGATGGGCGCTTTGAAAATAGCCAATACATGGGGCGAAAACTGGAAGAATTCGGGCTTTATCTGGATGGCGTATGATGCGCTGAATCACCGCTCTTGTGTGGAGGGCTTTGCGTATGAACCTGCCGACCAGAAAGCGCTTGACGAAAACGACAAGCTGGAAAAGCCCAACAATGGTATTCAGAGATGGCACGGCGCCTTTTATATGAGCGGTATTCAGTTGATGCCGGAAAACTATCATGCCTCTGTTTTTATGCATTATATTGCCAATACCAATGACCGTGCCAACAGCTTTGCGTGGCTGACGGGTGAGTATAACGGAAAGACGCTGACAGAGTGTATGGATCCTTTTCATCACCCCTTCGAAACCAAAGATGAAACAGAATTCGTACCTATTGCCTATAACCTGAGCTATCCCGATGAGTATGCCCATTTTGTCTATGATATCAGCACGATGGTGCGTAAGCTGGGGGCTGCGGATTACACCGACGTCAGGTGGACGGTTAAGCTGGAGTGTAAGGGCAGCAGCAGCGCCTTTATGAAGGTTTCCGATCTTTATCTGTGCGACGAAAAGAACTATCGGTTATATCGCACAGAAGGCAGCTTTCCGACGGTAATCAGCGGCAGCAGCAGTGTGAGTCTTCCTCTGTCTGAAACATACTCACAATATGCAAAGATCAACTATCGTGGCTTCAGCGACAGGGTGGATATGTACTATTATAACGACGACACGTTCAACACCTCAGACTTTGTGACCATGAGCCGTGAATCCTGCAAGGAAGGCTATACCCATTATGCTTTGCTGGATCTGGGACAACACGACTATAACAGAGTATCTTTTTACAGTGAAAGCGGACGGATTGATGATAACGAAATGCAGGATTATATGGTATTTCCCGGGGAAAATGATTTTGAAACGTTAGAATCTGTCAAGCCGTTGAAAATAAACCTGATTAACGAAAGTGGAACACAATGTGCAAAAGACAGTCAGTTGATGCTGCTGGCGTCAACTGAGGGCGGCGTCGGTTCTTACCGGTATCGTTATACTGTTCGTGATCTGAGTACAGGAAAGACGGTGGTCGACAGTGATTATCATGAAGAGAGTGAATATGACGGATATGCCGACAATGAGCCGGTTTTTGTGACAAGCTTCATTGATGCCAAACATAAAAATTCCTTCTTCTTTTCCAAAACAGGTAAGTATCAGGTGACAGTCTATGTCAGTGACGCAACGGGCAATACGGTTCATACCGGTTATGTTGCCACGGTAAAGGATTTTGAATTCGGCAGTTTTGGGACAGCCGATGGCAGAACGCTGTTTGACGCCGGTGAGGAATTTACCCTCTGCTTTGACACGGAAAATGATGATTTCGGCATGAATTATACAATAGCGGTCTATCGGGATAATACGCAGCAGCTTTTCCGGGAGATCTGGCCTTTTGAAGATGAACTCAGCGAGGACATTGTCGAAACAGACGAGGAACATCATACCGCTTCTGTCCGTACCAAGCTGACCCTCACGGAATGCGGCGAATATCGTATTATTGTCAGGCGGGGCTACTGGGAAAACAGTGTTACTGCCGAAATGATCGTTAATATTGTTTAGGTCTGAGATTTTTTGACGATTTGATTGAATCTGACAGGTCAGCTTCCAACCGTCTGAAAGAACATGAGGGCTTTTATCGCATCAGCTTTTCTGTTCATTTGCCTCATATGAACAGCGTTATATTTTCACTATAGTATACTAAAAAACGAAGGAGAATTACAATGCAAAACAGACGAAAACAGAAGATTGCGGCTGTCACTGCGGCGGTAACGCTGCTGTCTGCCATGGCACTGCCCTGCGGCATGACGGCACTGGCAGCAGAAAATGACCTGCCCCAAAGCACTTATGTGCAGCAGGCGTCAGCCGCTGCAACCGAAATGGAAAATACGTCCTTTCTGTCGGCGGACACCATCAGCCGTGGACAGAGCGTAAAAGTGTGGCTTTTCAGCGAAAAGGGAACCGGCACGGTGCGCTACAGCGTGTATTACAAAAAAGCCGCTTCCGCCAAGTGGTCGAAGATGGCGGAGAATATCTCCGCCGCCTTTGTGAAGCTGAAGCCGTCGGTGGCGACGGATTATATTGTCAAGGTAGAGGCAAAGGACAGCAGCGGCAATACGGCTGCCGCCGAGCTGCCCTTGAAGGTGACGGAGCCGCTGAGCAACACGTCGTTTCTGTCGTCCGAAAGTATTTCCTACGGCGGCAGCCTGAAAGCGTATTGCCGCAGCGAGGGCGGCGTGGGCGAGATTGACTATGCCGTCTATTACAAGCGCAGCTCACAGACGAAATGGATCAGAAGCAAGGATTACTCCACTTCATGCGTGGCGCTGATCCGCCCGAAGGTGGCGGCGGCTTATGACGTGAAGGTCAAGGCAAGGGACGAAAGCGGCGTCATCAGCGTAAAGACGATGACGGTGTGGGTGAAGTCGGCTTCCGACCTGCAGAACCGCACAGCGCTTTCTGTGCAGAAGGCGGAACCGGGTCAGGATATCTGGGTGAACAACGCTTCCACAGGCGGTACGGGAGAGGTGCGGTTTGCGGCATATTACAGACCGACGGACAGCGAAAGCTGGAGCAAGATCAGTACGTACACTGCCGATGAGTGCGTGAGGTTCACGCCTGCCGAAACGGGGGACTATATTGTCAGAACCAAGGTCAAAGACAGCAGCGGCAGAATCATCAACAAGGATATACCGCTGACGGTGACGGAAAAGGCGCCGGAACCGCCTGCTTTTGAATTTGGTGAGATTGACGATACCCTTGACGGCAGAAGAATCAGATCGGCAGAGGACTATGCCGCCATGCAGCAGGAGGCGGACCCGTCCTACACCCTGCCGGCGGAGCTGCCCGACAGAGTGGACAACAGCGACAATGCGTATTTTCCCGCCATCGTGAATCAGGTGGGCAGAACCTGCGGCATTTATGCGATTGCTTATTATCAGTATACCTACGAGTATAACCGGCTTCATCAGATAAAGACCGACGACACAAACGCTTTTTCTCCGGCGTACCTCTATAATATTGCGGTGGACAAGAATGCCGGCGGATTGCTGCAGAACCATATTTACAAGTATCTGAAGCAGGGCGGCGCCGTTGCCAGCGGGCTGGTGCCTTTCGGAACAAAGCAGTATGATGCCAATCCGGAGCATTATTACTTTGATCTGCCGCTGGACGAGGAAACCTATCGTCAGGCAGCCGGTCACCGTATCCGCAGCTATTACGAATACTCGCTGATCGGTGATTGGAACACGACCGTCACCTCAACGGACGACACGGATATTCTGCCTGTTAAAACGGCTTTGGCAGAAGGTCATGCCCTGACAGTCCACGTTTATGACCGCTGGCGCTACAAAAAGCTGACAAAAACAGACGATCCTGCCGTCAACAGCGGCGTGGCGGGGCAGAACTGCATTTATTACAGCTTTGGTGAAACAGGCGACCATATTGTGACAATAGTGGGATATGATGATCATATCTGGACGGATATCAACGGCAACAACGCAATAGACCCGGGCGAAATGGGCGCCTTCAAAATCGCCAATTCATGGGGCGAATACTGGCAGGAGGGAAATCAGGGCTATATCTGGATGGCGTATGATGCGCTGAACTGCCGCTCCTGTGTAGAAGGCTTTCAGTATGAAGCCGCCGATCAGAAGGCGCTGGACGAAAACGCCGAGTCGGAAAATCCCGACGTCGGCGTCCGCAGAATGCTCGGTATGTATCATATCAGCGGAATCCAACTGATGCCGGCGGCGTATGAGCCCACGGTCTTCATGCACTATATTGCCAATACCAATGACCGTGCCAACAGTTACGTTAAACTGACGGGCGAATATAACGGCAGTACCGTGACGGAATGCATGGACCCCTTTAATCATACGGAAGGCGAATTTGTCCCTGTTGCCTATAACCTGAGCAAGCCGGACGAAGCTGCTCACTTTGTCTATGACGTCAGCCCGATTGTGCGTAAGCTGGGGGCTGCGGCTTACACCGACGTCAGGTGGACGGTTACGCTGGAATGCAAGGGCACAGCTAATGCTTTTATGAAGGTGTCGGACGTTTATCTGTGCGACGAAAAGAATTATCGTCTGTACCGCACCGACGGCAGCTTTCCGCTGCGGCTGGGCGGCAACAGCCGTCAGAGTCTTGCGCTGTCCGATACATATACCCGCTATGCGAAGGTGAATTACCGTGGGTATGACGGTCAGGTAGAGATGAAGTATTATCCTCAGGGTGACGACGACTATCAGGAGCTGCGGGAAAAGCTGATGACGCCGGTGAAGATGCCGGAGGGCTATACGCACACAGCCATTGTTGATCTGGGTGATTGTGAGTATTACAACGTATTTTTCGATGATCTGAAGAATCAGTATGATGATAACGGCGAGCAGGACTACAAGATTCGTGCCGGAGAGAATAATTTTGAAACGACAGAAGCCCTTCAGCCGCTGAAAATCACGCTGCCGGAGGATATCTGCACAGAGTACTGGCTTGATGAGGAGCTGTATTTCAGCGTATCAGCCGAAGGCGGAAAGGGGCCCTATCGTTTCCGCTATACGGTTCGTGACGCAGGCACGGGAAGGCTTTTGTTTGACGGTGATGAGAGTAACCAAGCGGAAAAAACCGTCCGTGTGCCATACATCCGCTATCCCGGCAGGAATCATGTGTTTGTGTTTGACAAAACCGGAAATTATCAGGTGACGGTTTACGCAAGCGACGTGACAGGGAATACGGTTCATGTCAGCTTTACGGTGAACGTGATTGTCGGCGAGATGGGGTGACGGCAGAGCGGCAGAACCTCAGAATCACAGAAACGCAGAGCGGCAGAACCGCCGTATGACAAAAACCACTGTAGGGGAGAAACGCTGTGCGGCTGTAGATAGATTTCAATGCGCATACCTTTTTTACGGTCAAAGAATGTACCGATGGGCGGCGGCAGGGCATATACCGTTGCCAAGCGGCATAAAACAGCATAAACCAAAAACAGCATAGAGCCTGATACAAAAGACAAGGACAGAGAGATCGTCAGAAAACAATCTCCCTGTCCTTTTTGTTTGAAAAAATGAATAAAATGCCGCAGGCAGAAGCACCGGCGGAGTGCCTCCGCTGTCGATTTCGTTTTTGAAGCATATTAAGCGACTATGTAAAGATCGTTACCGGAACATATTCGTCCGGGTGCGGTCACGCACATAGCAGGCACGGTGAAGTGGTTGCGTAAACTGAATCTGCGATTTCAAAGGAAACAGCCACAAGCAAGCCGTCAGGCTTGTGACGGCGGAATGCGAAAAAGGCTTCGACGGTGTAGCACCTGATTGCAGCGGAATAGAAGTTGCAAATCCGCATTAAGTAACAGCGGAATTGTCCTGTGCGGTCACGCACCCGGACTGCCGCCGGAAAAGCTTTGCTCCAAGGCCGACCCCGAGCGGCTGACCCGGCAAAATTGATTTCCCTGTTTTACGGAAAAAGCACTTGTAGAAAAGGGCGGATTGTGGTAGAATAGCATTTGTTATATGAATGATGAGATCAAAGGAGCCTGAAATAACATGAAATTAGGAATTGTAGGTTTGCCGAACGTAGGCAAAAGCACACTGTTCAATGCCATTACCAATGCGGGCGCACAGAGTGCCAACTATCCCTTTTGTACGATAGAACCGAACGTCGGCGTTGTTGCGGTGCCGGACAAGCGGCTGGATAAGCTGGCTGAGATGTACCAGCCGGAGAAGTTTACGCCTGCCACCATTGAATTTGTGGACATCGCAGGACTGGTCAAGGGCGCCTCGAAGGGCGAGGGTCTGGGCAACAAGTTTTTGTCCAATATCCGTGAGGTAGACGCCATCGTTCACGTTGTGCGTTGCTTTGAAAACGACGATATTGTTCATGTAGAGGGCAGCATCGACCCGAAGCGTGACATTGAAACCATTAACTATGAGCTGATTTTATCGGATATTGAGATTCTGGACAGAAGAATTGACAAAACGACAAAGCTTTTGAAGGGCGACAAAAAGTATCAGGCAGAGCTGGATTTCTTCAACCGTGTGAAAGAGGCGCTCAACGAAGGCAAGGCGGCACGCTCGGTGGACTGTACCCCCGAAGAGGCGGAGCTGTTGTCTACGGTATCGCTTCTGACGAACAAGCCCATCATCTATGCGGCGAATCTGAGCGACACGGATTTTCAGGACGGCAGTGCGGAAGGCAATCCATACTTTGCGGCGGTGAAAGAGATTGCACAAGAGGAGCACGCCGGTGTGTTGCCGATCAGCGCAGAGATAGAAGCAGAGATGGCAGGCATGGAGCCGGAGGAAAAGGAACTGTTCTTATCCGAGATGGGTCTTTCACAGTCCGGTCTGGACAGGCTGATCACCGCCTGTTATGATCTGTTAGGACTGATTTCATACCTGACGGCAGGCAAGCCGGAGGTTCGTGCATGGACGATCAAGAAGGGTACAAAGGCGCCGCAGGCGGCAGGAAAAATCCACACGGATTTTGAAAGAGGCTTTATTCGTGCCGAAGTGGTTTCGTTTGATGATCTGATGAGCTGCGGCTCGATGGCTGTTGCCAAGGAGAAGGGTTTGGTACGGTCCGAGGGCAAGGACTACGTCATGAAAGACGGCGACATCGTTCTGTTCCGCTTTAATGTCTGATGTGTCCCGGCGGAGTGCCTCCGCTCTCTTGTCCGCTGACGTTCGCTGACGCTCACTCACTTCATACAAATCTGCTACTTTAGTTCCGCAGGCATCCGGCACGGGCAGCGACGATCAGTCGCTGCCTTTTTCGCATTCCGCCGTCGGTGCGTGACCGCACTGGACTATTCCGCTGACGTTCGCTGACGCTCACTCACTTATTGGTAATTTGTTTCTTCTATTCCGCAGGCGTCCGGCACGGGCAGCGACGAACAGTCGCTGCCTTTTTCGCATTCCGCCGTCGCAGCCCCTAAAGGGCTGCTTGTGGCTGTTTCCTCTGAAATCGCATATTCAATTCACGCACCCACTTTACCGTGCCTACAATATGCATTGAGCATTAATGCCGCAAAGATTCTTCAAACAACGTTTTCGGGGGTGTCGGGGGGGCTTTTACGCAAAAGCCCCACTGACTCGCTGCCCGCAGGCAGCGAAACACTCTAACGACAGGCGCACGGCAAGGGGTGAATCAAAAAACAGTCCGGTGGACTGTTTTTTGAGAGGGGACGCCCTGCAAGAGAGGGCGTCCCCTTGGCGGGGTGCCTCCGCTGTCAATTCCGCCCTCGTTCGCTGACGCTCACTCACTTATTGGTAATTTGTTTCTTCTATTCCGCAGGCGTCCGGCACGGGCAGCGACGATCAGTCGCTGCCTTTTTCGCACACCGCCGTCGGTGCGTGACCGCACAGGACAATTCCGCTGACGTTCGCTGACGCTCACTCACTTCATACAAATCTGCTACTTCAGTTCCGCAGGCGTCCGGCACGGGCAGCGGCAATCCGCCGCTGCCTTTTTCGCATTCCGCCGTCACAAGCCTGACGGCTTGCTTTAGGCTGCTTTCTCTGAAATTGAAGATTCATTTCACGCATCGATTTTGCCGTGCCTACTTTGTGTTCGGGGGGCTTTTACGCAAAAGCCCCCCTGACTTGCTGCCCCTGATTTTTTATGTTTTATTCCTCTCTCGTCAGAGAATAAAAAGCATAAGGTGCAAGTCTGTATGTAGTAAGTGAGCGACAGTGAATGACAGTGAATGACAGCGAAGGCACTTCGCCGCATTTTTTTATTAAATTCGACATGGGTGTTGTGCTACAATAGGCAGGCTGCCGACAGAGTATATTTAACAGGAAACAATGCGCTTTGAAAGCGGTTTTTGTGAGAAATGACAGAGAAGGCAAAACAGGGCGCTGAATGGCTTGAAAGCTCGTCTATGACCGAGTTTGAAGGGATTTTCCGATGATTGGAAGGAGTAATTGAAATATTTTTGCATTTTTAATAAAAAGTAGCATAAAAAGACTTGAAATTTATCCAAAATTAAGCTATGATATAAGTATCTAAATAGAAGTCTTGTAAAAAGGAGTGTTATATATGCAGATAGGTCCGGAAAACACCGGTCGCTCAGAGCTTGACTTGTTCCATAGCGGTGAAAACTATCACGCGTACCGCTTTATGGGCGCACACAAGATGAATATTCTCGGCAAGGACGGCCTGATGTTCAGAACATGGGCGCCAAACGCCAGATCGGTTTCCGTTGTGGGCGATTTCAACGGCTGGGACCGTACCAGAAACTGGATGCACCGTATCTCAGACGGCGGTGTGTGGGAATGCTTTGTCGCTGATGTGACAGAGTCATACACCATCTATAAGTACAGTATCGAAACGTATGACGGTTCCTGTGTGCTGAAATCCGACCCCTATGCTCACCATTTTGAAACCCGACCCAACACGGCGTCGGAATATGTGGATATTGACGGTTATGAATGGCACGATGCGGATTGGCAGCAGTATAAAAAAGAGCATGAGTCATACAGCAGCCCGATGAATATCTATGAGATTCATGCAGGCTCCTGGAGAAAATACAAGGACGGCAATTACTTCTCTTACAACAAGCTGGCAGATGAGCTGATCCCCTACGTCAAGGACATGGGCTATACCCATATTGAGCTGATGCCTTTGACAGAATATCCCTTCGACGCTTCGTGGGGCTATCAGGTAACGGGCTATTATGCGGTAACCTCCCGCTACGGAAGTCCGTTTGACTTCATGAACTTTGTGGACAGATGCCATCAGGCAGGTATCTCCGTCATTATGGATTGGGTGCCGGCGCATTTCCCGAGAGATGCCCACGGTCTTGCACGCTATGACGGAACACCGTGCTATGAATATGCCGACCCCCGCAAGGGCGAGCATAAGGACTGGGGTACGCTGGTGTTCGATTACGGCAGAAACGAGGTTGTCAGCTTCCTGATTTCCAGCGCTATGTTCTGGCTGGACTATTTCCATATCGACGGTATCCGTGTAGATGCGGTGGCGTCGATGCTGTATCTCGATTACAGCCGCCGTGACGGCGAATGGGTACCCAACAAGTTCGGCGGCAAGGACAATCTTGAAGCGGTTGCTTTCCTGCAGAGGCTGAACGAGGCAACCTTCCGCTACTTCCCCGAGGTGCTGATGATTGCCGAGGAATCAACGTCATGGTCAATGGTTTCCCGTCCTACCTATATGGGCGGTCTGGGCTTCAACTATAAATGGAACATGGGCTGGATGAACGATATGCTGCATTACTGCTCGCTGGATCCGCTCTATCGTCCCTTTAACCACGATAATCTTACCTTCTCGTTCTTCTACGCCTTCTCCGAAAACTTTATCCTGCCCATCTCCCACGATGAGGTGGTTTACGGCAAAGCGTCCCTCATCAACAAGATGCCCGGCAACTATGAGATGAAGTTCGCAGGAGAAAGAACCTTCCTGGCATATATGATGGCGCACCCCGGCAAAAAGCTCACCTTCATGGGTACCGAGTTCGGACAGTTCAAAGAGTGGGATTATTCCTGCGAGCTGGACTGGATGCTGCTGGAATATCCTGCCCACGATGCGATGAAGAACTTTGTGCGTACGCTGAACCACTTCTACATAGACAACAGCCCCATGTGGGAGGTTGACTTTACATGGGAAGGCTTTAACTGGATCTCTAACGACGACTATACGCAGAGCTGTATCAGCTTCCGCAGAATCGACAAGAAGGGCAACGAGATCATTGTTGTATGTAACTTCCAGCCTGTTCTGCGTGAGAATTACCGCATCGGTGTGCCGATTGACGGTACTTACAGCGAAGTGTTCAATACAGAGTGGTCTGAATTCGGCGGCTGCGGCATTTCCAACGGTACGGCTATCGTTTCCGAAGATGTGCCGATGCACGGTCTGGCACAGTCAATTTCGCTGACGCTGCCGCCGCTGTCGGTCATGTACTTCAAGTGCGTCCGCAAAAAGCCGAAAAGAAAGCCCCGCAAAAAAGCCGAGGCTGCCGCAGACGGTACGGAGGCACCAAAGAAGACGACCCGTAAGAGAACGACCAAAAAGGCAGACGCAGCCGAAGGCGAGGCTGCCGAAGTGAAGCCCAGGAGAACCCGCAAAACCAAAAAAGCGGCTGAAGCGGCAGAGGCTGGGAAAGCTGCCGATCAAAAGGAAGAATAAGCAGAAGCCGGCTTTGGCAATCAAAACGAAGCCGGCAGCGCTTAGCGTATAACCAATCACCGATGTCCCCCGGGTCTCGCCTGCCGGCTCGGTCGGTGCTTCTGCTTCGCAGAGGTGTCCACTGGACACCCGCACCCTCTTAGGCGGCGGGTGCCATTCGGACTTTCAGTGGGGGTTATAATCCCCCACTGAAACCCCGAGGAGCTAAAGCTCCTGCGGTGAGGTTGCCTCGTCGCAGCCGATGTTAAGCGAGCTTACATCGGGCTTTGCTCCGAGTTAAAAAATAAAAATAAAAGATGTTCCGTGATAAAAAGGAGGAGAATTTGTTATGTATCCGAAGCAAGAAGTAGTGGCAATGCTGCTTGCAGGTGGACAGGGAAGCCGTCTGGGTGTGCTTACTCAGAAGCTGGCAAAGCCTGCCGTGCCTTTTGGCGGCAAATACCGAATCATCGACTTTCCGCTTTCCAACTGCGTCAATTCCGGTATTGAAGCGGTTGGCGTTCTGACGCAGTATCAGCCCCTGGTACTGAACGAGTATATCGGCAGCGGTCAGCCGTGGGATCTGGACAGCATGAACAGCGGTGTTCGTGTACTGTCGCCGTATCAGCAGATTAAGGGTACGGACTGGTACAAGGGTACGGCCAATGCGATTTATCAGAATATCAACTATATCGACAGATATAATCCTGATTTTGTTGTGATTCTTTCCGGTGACCATATCTATAAGATGGATTACTCCAAGATGATTGCGTTCCATAAGGAAAACAATGCCGACTGTACCATCGCTGTCATCGACGTGCCGCTGGCGGAGGCGTCACGCTTTGGTATTATGAATACCAATCCCGACGGCTCGATCTATGAGTTTGAAGAAAAACCCGAACACCCCAAAAGCACTAACGCTTCTATGGGTATTTATGTGTTCAGTTGGGATAAGCTGAGAAAGTATCTGATCGAAGACGAGAATACCGAAGGCTCTGAGCATGACTTTGGCAAGGACGTCCTGCCCAAGATGCTGAAGGACGGCTGCAGAATGTTTGCTTATCAGTTCCAGGGCTACTGGAAAGACGTCGGTACCATCGACAGTCTGTGGGAGTCCAATATGGACCTGCTGGATCCCAACGTTCCTCTTGACCTGAGCGACGAAAGCTGGAAAATCTATTCCAGAAATCCCGTTGTACCGCCGCAGTATATTGCGGACGGCGCACAGGTTCAGAATTCCATGATCGCAGACGGCTGCGACATCAGCGGCTCCATCGACTTTTCGGTGCTGTTCTCCAACGTCGTTGTCAAGCCCGGCGCAGTGGTTCAGGATTCTATCATTATGCCCGGCAGCGTTATTGAAGAGGGCGCAGTGGTACAGTATGCGATCGTATCCGAAAACACGGTCATCGGCAAAAACGCTCATGTCGGCGCCCGTCCGGAGGATATTGAAGACAAGGATCAGTGGGGCATTGCCGTCATCGGCGATAACCTGAAAATCGGTGCAGGCGCTAAGATTGCGCCGAAGGAAATGATTGCGAAAGATGTAGAGGGGGTTGAATGATCATGCGTGGCAATAATGTAATGGGAATTATCTTCTCTAATCTTCATGAGAATCTTATCAGTCAGCTTACAGAACTGAGAACCATGGGTGCCGTTCCCTTTGGCGGAAGATATCGTCTGATCGACTTTCCGCTGTCCAATATGGTCAATTCCGGTATCAATAAAGTCGGCGTCATCACAAAGACCAACTACCAGTCCCTGATCGACCATCTCGGCGCCGGCAAGGCGTGGGACCTCTCCAGACAGAGAAACGGTCTGTTTATTCTGCCGCCCTTTATGGATCCTAACGATTACGCTAACCGTGTCAAGACGTTTAATGCGATTATGCCCTTCCTGAAAAATTCCAGCGAAGAGTATGTGGTCATCTCCGACTGCGACGTCATCTGCAATATCGACTTCCAGAAGGTGTATGAAAAGCACTTGGCAGACGGCGCCGACATCACCCTGATCTATAAGCGTGACGTGCTGCCCCCGAAGCTCCAGAATCCGATGGTGCTTTCCTTTGACGCCAAGGGCAGAGTCAACGACGTTTTAGTAGACCCGTCTATCAGCGGAAGCTGCAGCTATTATATGAATATTATGCTCATCAAGAGAGAGCTGCTGATGAAGCTGGTAACCCAGTGTATCAGCAAGAATACCATGAGCTTCAAGCGTGATATCATTCAGGCGGAATACAAGAATCTTGCCGTTTACGGCTATGAGTTTAAGGGCTTTGCGCCGATGATTACCTCTATGAGCGATTATTTCAGCGCCAATATGTCTTTGAAGAAGAAGGAAGTCAGAGACGACCTGTTCAACGGCAGCCGCCCGATCTATACAAAGGTTCGTGACGATATGCCTACCAAGTACGGTCTGGGGTCCAAGGTTTCCAACTCGATGATCGGCAACGGCTGTCTGATCGAGGGCGAGGTGGACAACTGCGTACTGTTCAAGGGCGTACATATCGGCAAGGGAACAAAGGTGTCCAACTGCGTGATCATGCAGGATACCCGAATCGGCGACAACTGCAGCCTGAGTTATGTGGTTGTGGATAAGGACGTTATGATCCGTGACGGCAAAACCCTTGCAGGACAGCCGTCTTATCCGGTATATATCGGCAAGCTCAGCGTAGTCTGATAAAAAAAGAGAAACAATCTCGTATCTTACTGTGAGGAACGGCGCAGCGCTGTTCCTCTGCGGAGTGCTTTTCGTAATATGGAAAGATATCACGGTCAGCGAAGGATACAAAGTATAGCGGCGAATGCCGTGTTTTGGAGGTGTTGTAATGAAGTGTCTGTTTGTAACAAGTGAAGCCCAGCCGTTTGCTGCGTCGGGCGGACTGGCAGATGTTTCAGGGGCGTTGCCCCATGCCCTGCGCCAGCGTCTGATTGGGTGTCGGATTGTCATGCCGTATTATGACGAGATACCGCAGATATTAAAGGATAACCTGCGTTTTGTCACCAGCTTTTCTGTTCCTGTTTCATGGAGAAGGCAGTATTGCGGTGTGTTCGAAACGAGATATAACGGTGTAGTATACTATTTTCTGGATAATCAGTATTACTTCAAGCGTCAGGGAATGTACGGTCATTATGACGATGCGGAGCGGTTTGCGTTTTTCAGCCGTGCCGTATTGGAAATGCTGCCGTATGTAGATTTTAAGCCCGACATCATTCACTGCAACGACTGGCAGACGGCTCTGGTGCCGACCTATTACACTCTGTTTTATGCGCAGAATGAATGGTTCAAGGGGATTAAAACAATTTTTACGATCCATAATATTCAGTATCAGGGTAAATACGGCTCTGATCTGTACGAAGAAGTTGTCGGCATTCCGCCGCAGGGACGTTCTCTGCTGGACTGGGACGGCTGTATCAATTATATGAAGGGTGCAATTGAAACAGCCAACCGTGTAACAACGGTCAGCCCCAGTTATTCATGGGAGATTCGTGACCCGTGGTTTTCGCACGGACTGGACGCTATTCTGAACGCCCGTGCGTGGAAGATCCGTGGTATATTAAACGGTATTGACACTACTTCATACGATCCGGAAACGGATATTCAGCTCTTTGAGCATTATACCGCCGAAAATCTGGCAGGTAAGGCTGTGAACAAGCAGAAGCTGCAGGAACGACTGGGTCTGGAGCAGAATGCAGAGGTTCCGCTGATCGCCATGGTCACAAGGCTGGTTACTCACAAAGGACTTGATCTGGTCAAAAGTGCATTGGATCAGTTAATGAAAGAGGAATATGTTCAGTTTGTCATTCTCGGTTCCGGCGACTGGGAATACGAGAGCTTTTTCCGTTCCATGCAGGACAGGTATCCGGGCAGGCTGTGTGCTTGTCATGGCTTTATACCGGAGCTTTCACGCAAGATCTATGCAGGAGCAGATATGTTCCTGATGCCGTCCAAATCCGAGCCGTGCGGACTTTCGCAGATGATTGCGCTGCGTTACGGCACCATTCCGGTGGTGCGTGAGGTAGGCGGTCTGCGGGATTCCATTACAGACTGCGGCAGCGGCGACGGCAACGGTTATACGTTCCGCAACTATGATGCAATGGATATGTTAGCCTGCATTCGCCGTGCGATAGCGGGTTACTGGCAGAAGGACGGCTGGGAAGCGTTGATCAGGCGTGCCATGAGCTGCGACAACAGTTGGACTCGCTCGGCTACTGAATATGTCAATATGTATCGTGAAGTAATTGCAGAGGGCTGACCATAAGTATGGTTCCGAAGCGTAGCCTTCATCGGTACTGACAAGGATAAAAAGCAGGGACTCATCTTTTTAAGGTGAGTCCCTGTTTTTGTGCGTGACCGCACAGGACTATTCCGCTGACGTTCGCTGACGCTCACTCACTTTATACAAATCTGTTCATTCTATTCCGCAGGCGTCCGGCACGGGCAGCGGCAATCCGCCGCTGCTATTTTCGCACACCGCCGTCACAAGCCTGACGGCTTGCTTGTGGCTGTTTCCTCAGAAAGCGCAGATTCATTTCACGCACTTACTTCACCGTGCCTACTATGTATATTGAGTGTTGATGTTATAAAGAATCTTCAAACAACGTTTTCGGGGGTGTCGGGGGGCTTTTACGCAAAAGCCCCACTGACTCGCTGCCCGCAGGCAGCGAAACGCTCCAACGACAGGCGCACGGCAAGGGGTGAATCAAAAAACAGTCCGGTGGACTGTTTTTTGAGAGGGGACGCCCTGCAAGAGAGGGCGTCCCCTTGGCGGAGTTCGTGACCGGCGGAGTGCCTCCGCTCTCTAATCCGCTGTTACTTAATTCAAATTTGCAACTTCAGTTCCGCAGGCATTCGGCACGGGCAGCGACGATTAGTCGCTGCCAATCACGCACACCGCCGTCGGTGCGTGACCGCACAGGACTATTCCGCTGACGTTCGCTGACGCTCACTCACTTAAAACAAATTTGTCACCTCAGTTCCGCAGCCAACCGGCACGGGCAGCGGCAATCCGCCGCTGCTATTTTCGCATTCCGCCGTCACAAGCCTGACGGCTTGCTTGTGGCTGTTTTCTCAGAAAGCGCATATTCAATTTACGCACCCACTTCACCGTGCCTACTATGTATATTGAGTGTTGATGTTATAAAGAATCTTCAAACAACGTTTTCGGGGATGTCGGGGGGTTTTACGCAAAAGCCCAAAAAAAGATGAAAGAAAAGAAAGTGATGTCGGCAAACAGAATGTGAGATTAACACTGAATGCGTCAACAACGTTTTCGGGGGTGTCGGGGGGGCTTTTACGCAAAAGCTCAAAAAAAGATGAAAGAAAAGAAAGTGATGTCGGCAAACAGAAGGTTTGTATCCTACTGAATGCGTCAACAACGTTTTCGGGGGTGTCTGGGAGCTTTTACGCAAAAGCTCAAAAAAGATGAAAGAAAAGAAAGTATTGAATGCAAACAGAAGGTGAGATTAACACGGAATGCGTCAACAACGTTTTCGGGGGTGTCGGGGGGGGCTTTTTCGCAAAAGCCCCCCTGACCCCCTGACGAGTCAGTTTTCTAATCGTTGATAAAGGGTATCGTTACCGTTGGAATCGACAATATTAAGGATATTGTCGGTGATGGTGTAATCAAGACACAGCGGCTCGGAACCGTCAAATTCACCGCCCTTGAACTGAATGGTGATCTTTCCGGCGTTTGTGCTGTATTCCAGCAGGATATCATTTCCCATGACCATATAATCTCCGCTGCCGTCGGCTTCAAAGTTGTACACGGTATCTTTGACCTTTTGTGATTCCCATTTTCCGACAATGCGGCTGTCATCGCCGACTGCCGGTGACACACCGGCGGTTGAGGAGTCGCTTGCTGTGCCGGAATTTTCACTCGCAGTGTCGGAGGTTTCGCTTGTTGTGCCGGCGTTTTTACCTGTATTGTCAGATGCTTCGTTTTCGCTTTGTCCGGCGCAGCCTGACATCAGCACGGCAGACAGCGTCAGAATGCTCAGTGCGACTATCATCGTTCGATGCTGTATTTTCATTTTGATAACCTCATTTCTTAACAGAATAATAGCAACTGAATCGGTCAGAATACTTTCATACTCACATTATAGCATAATAACGACTGTTTTGCTATGCTAACATCAACCGAAAAGTACAAAGCGTTTTCATGTTTGTATTAATGCAAAAAATGGCTTGCTGTTTTGCGTAGTGTACCACACGGAATAAGCATTTCTATGCTTAAATCACGATATAATAATGACCTGTTGCTTAGCATAGTGCAGCATACGGAATGAACGGAGTGTTTCTGTGCTTAAATCAAGATATAATAATGACTTGTTGCTTAGCATAGTGCAGCATACGGATTGAACGAAGCATTATCGTGCTTGTGTTAAGATATAATAATGACCTTATGCCTTACATAGTGTACCACACGGAATGAAGAAAGCGTTTCTGTGCTTAAAGCAAGATACAATAATGACCTGTTGCTTAGCATAGTGCAGCACACGGAATGAACGGAATGCTTTAATACTCTGTAACAGCACAAATTAAAGCATAAATGATTGCACAAAAAAGCCGGAATGAAAGAAAAAAATAAGAGGCTTTGCATATTGGCGCCGCTGAATAGACAGTGTGCAGAAAGGCGGAGAAAAAACCGTTAAATATTTGAAAAAAATAGCATAAGGTACTTGACAAGTGCCAAGGATAATGGTAAATTATATGTAGATTAGCACTCAACACAGCAGAGTGCTAACAGAGAGGTGGCTGATATGGAACCGACGGAAAGAAAGATGAAGATTCTTGAAGCGGTCGTTGAGGCATATATAAAAACAGGCGATCCTATCGGCTCAAAAGCGATTTGCGACGTGCTGGATTTCAGCGTTTCTTCGGCAACCGTCAGAAATGACATGGCGGAGCTGTCCGGGCTGGGACTGCTGGAACAGCCGCACACGTCTTCGGGCCGTGTTCCTACGGAGTTGGGGTACCGTGTCTATATTGACGATCTGATGAAGCCTGTTCCGCTGAACAAGCGTGAAAAAACGGCGATCAAAGATACGCTTGATGCCAAAGCCGATACGCCGGAGGAACTGCTGGAAACAGCGGCGGATATTCTTTCGAGGATTACAGGCTGTGCAGCCATAGCGTTCTCTCCGCCCGGAGAAAATGCGCTGATCCGTCACGTCAAATTCGTCCAGACCGGCAGTTATACCGCCATGGCGGTGCTGATTACCTCGTTAGGCTCTGTCAAGCCGAGGCTGTTTAGGTGCGATTATATGATAACGCCCTCGCTGCTGGATATGTTTGACAAAGCGATTAACGAACGCCTTGCCGGAATGCCTGTAACGGCTGTGACCCCTGCGTTTATACAGACGGCGGCGCTGTCTTTCGGAGAGATGTCGATGATCATGCCCAACGTGCTGTTAGCTGTCAGCGAAGCGGCAAAGGAAGCGTCGGCAGACGGTACGGCGATTAAAGGACAGTCAAATCTGTTTATGATGCCCGAGCTGAATTCGGAATGCGGCAAAAGAGTGATGGAACTGCTGGGTAAAAGCAGAGAGCTTTCAAAGCTGATTGCCGGGGCAGAGGAAAGAGCCGGTATACTCATCGGCAGCGAACTGAAAAATCCTGCTTTAAGTAATCTGAGCGTTGTTGCCGCACACTATGCGGCGGCGCCAAACTGCAGCGGAATGCTGGCGATCATCGGACCGCTGCGAATGAACTATTCAAAGATGATCTCTACGATCGGGTGCGTGGCCGACCTTGTCGGTGAATCGCTCTCGGAATTGCTGGAAATATAACCAATCACCGATGTCCCCCGCCGCTTAGGCGGCGGGTGCCATTCGGACTTTCAGTGGGGGTTATAATCCCCCACTGAAACCCCGAGGAGCTAAAGCTCCTGCGGTGAGGTTGCCTCATCGCAGCCGATGTTAAGCGAGCTTACATCGGGCTTTGCTCCGAGTTAAAAAAAGTGAAACGGAAAGGAGAGATTACGATGGCTAAGAAGAAGAAAAGCCCTCAGGCAAGCCCTGAAGCGGCTGCTGATACAACAGCAAAAGAAGTGAAGCAGAACGAAGCGGAGTCTGCACAGGCTCAGCCGGCAGCCCCTGCAGAAGCAGAAGCCGGAGCCGCAGCAGGCAATCAGGAAACAGAAGCCCTGAAAGCAGAGCTTGCTGCCCAGAAGGATCAGTTTCTGCGTATGGCTGCCGAATATGATAACTATCGTAAACGAACAGAAAAAGAAAAGCTGCAGACGTATGACAATGCGATTGCAGCCGCAGTAGAGGCGTTCTTGCCCGTGGTGGACAATTTCGGGCTGGCACTGGACGCAGGACAGAATATGCCGGAGGAATTCCGCAAGGGACTTGAAATGATCGCCAAGAAGTTTGACGCAGCGTTTGAAAAGCTTCACGTCAAAGCCTTTGCCGAAAGAGGCGAGGCTTTCGATCCGGAGTTTCACAATGCGATTTCAAGAGTAGACGATCCCGAAATAGAAGAAGACCACATCGCTTCTGTTTATCAGAAAGGCTACCGGATCGGCGACAAGATCATTCGCCATGCGATGGTACAGATTTCTAACGGATAATCAACCGACAGTGGTCATCAGACCTTTATCAGATGATTTGAAATCATAACGAAACAAGATAGAATAAATATTATTTGGAGGTAATTTATTATGGCAAAGACAATTGGTATTGACCTTGGTACAACAAACTCATGCGTAGCAGTTATCGAAGGCGGCGAGCCGGTAGTAATCGCCAATGCGGAAGGCTCCAGAACAACACCTTCTGTTGTTGCATTTGCAAAAAACGGTGAAAGACTGGTTGGTCAGGTTGCGAAAAGACAGGCTGTTTCCAACCCGGATCATACCATCGCTTCCATTAAAAGACAGATGGGTACCTCTTATAAGGTAAAGATCAACTCAAAGGAATATACTCCTCAGGAGATTTCCGCAATGATCCTGACCAAGCTGAAAAAGGACGCAGAGGCTTATCTGGGTGAAACGGTTACGCAGGCGGTTATCACCGTTCCTGCATATTTCACAGACGCTCAGCGTCAGGCTACCAAGGACGCAGGCCGCATTGCCGGTCTGGACGTCAAGAGAATTATCAACGAGCCGACCGCTGCTGCCCTGTCTTACGGCGTAGACAAGGAAAACGATCAGAAGGTTATGGTATATGACCTCGGCGGCGGTACCTTCGACGTTTCCATCATCGAGATGGGCGACGGCGTTCAGGAGGTTCTGGCAACTGCCGGTAACAACCGTCTGGGCGGCGATGACTTTGACCAGAAGATCATCGACTGGCTGGTTCAGAGCTTCAAGAGCGACACAGGCATTGACCTTTCCGGCGACAAGACCGCTATGCAAAGACTGAAGGACGAAGCCGAAAAAGCAAAGATTGAGCTGTCCGGCATCACCACCGCTCAGATCAACATTCCCTTCATCACAGCCGACGCTACCGGCCCCAAGCATCTGGATTATACACTGACCAGAGCGAAGTTCAACGAGCTGACCTCTGATCTGGTCGAAAAGACAATGGGTCCCGTTCGTCAGGCACTGTCTGACTCCGGTCTGAAAATCAGCGAGATCGACAAGGTGCTGATGGTCGGCGGTTCTTCCAGAATCCCTGCTGTTCAGGAGGCTGTCAAGAGTCTGATCGGCAAGGACCCCTTCAAGGGCATCAATCCTGACGAGTGTGTTGCAATCGGCGCCGCTATTCAGGCAGGCGTTCTCGGCGGCGACGTACAGGGTCTGCTGCTGCTTGACGTTACGCCGCTGTCTTTGGGTGTTGAAACACAGGGCGGTGTCATGACAAAGATTATCGAAAGAAATACCACCATTCCTACCAAGAAGAGCCAGATCTTCTCTACGGCAGCCGACAACCAGACACAGGTTGAGGTCAATGTCCTGCAGGGTGAGCGTGAGTTTGCAAGAGACAACAAGCAGCTCGGTCTGTTCAAGCTGGACGGCATCGCTCCTGCTATGAGAGGCGTTCCGCAGATCGAGGTTACCTTTGATATCGACGCTAACGGTATTGTTAATGTATCTGCTAAAGACCTTGGTACAGGCCGTGAGCAGCACATCACCATTACTTCCAACACCAACATGAGCAAGGAAGACATTGACAAGGCTGTGAAAGACGCTGAGGCTTATGCTGCCGAAGACAAGAAGCGCAGAGAAGAGGTTGACAAGAAGAACGAAGCCGAAAACCTTGTATATGCTGTTGAAAAGCTGATCAACGAGAACGGCGAGCATATTTCCGACGCCGACAAGGACAACCTGAACAACAAGGTGGCTGCTGTTAAATCTGCTCTGGCTAAGAACAATATGGATGATATTCAGATTGCCAAGGACGAGCTTCAGAAGGATATGTACGCTGTTTCCGAAAAGCTGTATCAGGACGCTGCTGCACAGGGTGCTGCACAGAGTCAGGCTCCGGAAGGCGACAACGGTGTATATAATGCCGACTATACCGACGTGGAAGACAACTGATTATTGCAGACGATCATAAAACAGAACACTCGCAAGGCAATGTCCCTCGGCGCCTTGCGGGGTGTTTTGATGAAAAAAAGCGGCAAAGAACTCGGAAAATGAACAATTCTCCGGGCTTTTTTGCTTATCATTTGTTTTGCACAAGAAAGTGCTTGCAAAACTTCGGCGCTTGTATTATCATGATAGAAGCAGTCTGACTAATAGTATATGACTCGTATATGACAAGATTTTTTTGACACAGTTCTTACAGAACACGATGGAGTGATGACACTTGGCAGAGAACAAGAGAGATTACTATGAGGTTATCGGTGTAGAAAAGGGAGCCTCAGAAGATGAGATTAAAAAAGCATACAGAAAGCAGGCAAAGAAGTATCACCCTGACCTGAACCCCGGCAACAAGGAAGCGGAAGCAAAGTTCAAAGAGGTCAACGAAGCCTACGAGGTTTTGTCCGACAAGGATAAGCGTGCCAGATATGATCGGTTTGGCTTTGCCGGTGTTGACCCGAACTTTAACCCCGGCTATGGCGGCGGCAGTCCCTTTGGGCAGGATATTGACATCGGCGATATTTTCAACAGCTTCTTCGGCGGCTTTGGCGGCGGCAGAGGCGGCAGAAATCAGAATGCGCCCAGAAGGGGCTCTGACGTAGAGGCTTCTGTGACGATATCCTTTGAAGAAGCGGCCAAGGGCTGCAAGAAGGAAGTTACTTATCAGAACGTTGACACCTGCAAGGACTGCAGCGGCACAGGCGCCGCACAAGGAACACAGCTCAAGTCATGCCCCAACTGTAACGGCACAGGTCAGGTAACGGTGCAGAAGCGCACGCCCTTTGGTATTGTACATACCTCGCAGACCTGCGACAAATGTCGTGGAAAGGGAAAGATTATTGAAAAGCCGTGTCCCAAATGCTCCGGAGCAGGGCGTATACGCTCGTCCAAGAAAATTTCCGTCAACATTCCCGCCGGTATCAATCAGGATCAGGTCATCAATATCAGCGGCCATGGTCACAGCGGCTACAACGGCGGACCTGCCGGTGATCTGAATATTTACGTCAATGTTAAAAAGCACGATATTTTCGAACGCAAGGGCGACGACGTATGGTGCGAGATTCCGATCACCTTTGCACAGGCTGCATTAGGTCACGAAATTATTGTACCGACTTTGGACGGCAAAGTCAGCTACAAGGTTCACCCCGGCACCCAGCCCGGCGACATTTTCAAATTAGCCGGCAAAGGTGTTCAGCATCTGAACATGAAGGGACGTGGTGATCAGTACGTTCGCATTACCATTGAAGTACCGAGGAATCTTAGCTCAAAGCAGAAAGATATTCTCAAACAATTCGATGAAGTCAGCGGTTCTGCAAACTATCAGAAGCGGGCAAGCTTTTTCGACAAAATCAAAAAGCGTGAGAAAAACTCATAGGCGGAGTGCCTCCGCTGTCAAGTCCGCTGTTACTTAATGCGAATTTGCAACTTCTATTCCGCAGGCGTCCGGCACGGGCAGCGACATTCCGTCGCTGCCTTTTTCGCATTCCGCCGTCGGTGCGTGACCGCACAGGACGAGTCCGCTGACGTTCGCTAACGCTCACTTACTTATTGGTAATTCGTTCATATAGTTCCGCAGGCGTCCGGCACGGGCAGCGACGAATAGTCGCTGCCTTTTTCGCATTCCGCCGTCACAAGCCTGACGGCTTGCTTGTGGCTGCTTCCTCTGAAATCGCATATTCAGTTTACGCAATCACTTCACCGTGCCTACTTTGTGCGTTGAGTACTAACGTCACAAAGATTCTTTAATCAACGTTTTCGGGGGTGTCGGGGGAGTTTCGCAAAAGCCCTTGTAAAGAAGATGAAAAAAAAGAACGTGTTGACAGCAAACAGAATTTGAGATTAACACTGAATGCGTCAACAACGTTTTCGGGGGGTCGGGGGGCTTTTTTGCAAAAGCCCAAAAAAATGGAAGAAAAGAAAGCGTTGACAGCAAACAGAAGTTTTGCATTACACTGAATGCGTTAACAACGTTTTCGGGGGTGTCGGGGGGCTTTACGCAAAATCCCAAAAAAATGGAAGAAAAGAAAGTGACGTCGGCAAACAGAATTGTTACATCAAACTGAATGCGTCAACAACGTTTTCGGGGGTGTCGGGGGGGCTTTTTCGCAAAAGCCCCCCCGACTCGCACTCCGCAGAGTGCGAAACACTTCAACGACAGGCGCACGGCAAGGACAGCGACGATCAGTCGATCGGTACGTTCGGGTCTGTGTCAGCCTCGTAATCAACGGAAGATACGCCAAAACCAAACAAACGGTAGAAATCAGCAAAATAGCCGTCAATGTCAGCGTGAGTGTCCAGATTCTCGGTGCAGATTTCTTCCCACAACTGTTTCACTTCAGACTGGATTTCCGGCTGCATTTCCAGATCGTCCAGACGGATACGGTTTTCTTCGTCTGTTACCGGCTCACCATTGTACAGCTTCTCGTTGAGCAGACGATACATCTGCTCTATGCAGCCCTCGTGAACATTCTTTGCTTTCATAACCTTATACAGAATGGAAATATACAGCGGCACAATCGGAATGGCAGCACTGGACTGCGTTACCAGCGCTTTGTTGACGGATATATAAGCCTTGGTACCCTCTGCCGTCAGTTGTTTGGAAACAGCAAACAGATCGTCCTTTGCTTTGCCGATGGAGCCGTCCGCATACATCGGGTGAGTAATGTCGGGACCGATGTAGGAATAGGCAACCGTTACGGCATTGTCGGACAACGCATCAGCCGCTTTCAGCGCATTGATCCAATCCTTCCAGTCTTCACCGCCCATTACCTTGACGGTTGCTTCAATTTCTTCGTCTGTGGCAGGGTTTACCGTAATGTCACTGACCACACGGTTTTTCAGATCAATCGTTTTGTTGGTATAAGGTTCGCCGACTGTTTTCAATACAGAGGAATAAGTCGTGCCGTCAGCCATTGTACGTCTTGGCGCAGCAAGGCTGTAAATCACCAGATCCACTTTGCCGAGGTCGTTCTTGATCAGCGAAATCGTCTTCTCCTTGATCTCTGCGGAATAGGCGTCTCCGTTGATTGTTTTGGCGTATAATCCGTCCTGATGAGCGAACTGTTCAAAAGCGGCGGTATTATACCAGCCGGAAGAAGCGGTTCTTGCGCCGGAAGCAGGCTTGTCGAAAATAACGCCCACGGTAGCAGCGCCAAAGGAATAGGCGGCGGTAATTCTGGAAGCAAGCCCATAACCCATCGAGGCGCCGATCACCAGAACTTTCTTGGGGCCGTCCGCATGAGGCATGGATCGGATATAGTCGATCTGTTCCCGGACAATTGCCTTACAGCCCTCAGGATGAGCAGTAGTGCAGATAAATCCTCTTACTTTTGGTTTGATAATCATGTCAGCAACTCCTTTTGATTTGATTGTTTTTGAATGAAGTTTTTTTCAAGTGTCTTGTTTTTTTGAAACAATGCGTTTCCGAACAGCTCGTTTCCGAACGGTTCGTTTCCGAACAGTTCGTTTCCGAATGGTTCGTTTCCGAACGGTTCGTTTCCGAAAGGCTCGTTTCCGAACGGTTCTTTTCTGAAAGGTTCGTTTCCGAACGGCTCGTTTCCGAACGGTTCATTTCCGAACGGCTCATTTCATGAAAGGTTCGTTTCCGAACAGTTCGTTTCCGAATGGTTCGTTTCCGAACGGTTCATTTCCGAACGGCTCGTTTCCGAACGGTTCATTTCCGAACGGTTCATTTCCGAACGGCTCATTTCATGAAAGGTTCGTTTCCGAAAGGTTCATTTCCGAACGGTTCGTTTCTCAAATAAAACGATTTTCGGACAGGTCAATGCCCTGTCTTATTTCAGTTCACGATATTCGTCCGGTGCGCCTTCTTCCGTTACCAATATTGTATTGCTGCCGTCAGCGGTAACAAAATAGGACTTCACCAGTGTGATGTGATCCGTGTATTCCAGCTTCGGCGTAATGCAATAGCACAGCGCACTGCCGGCTTCCTTCAAGCTTTCGTCCAGCTCAAAAACATAGTCGGAAATATCTTTTTCCAGAGAAAGCACCTTGCTCTTTTTCACCAGAACAGCCAGCGCTTCATTGGGTGATATTTTGGCGTCCGGATACTGCTTTTGATAGCTTTCGTCCATGCCTTCCGTCTTTTTTTCGGCAGGATCATATCCGCCCATCCAGTTCTGAGCCAGAACAGCCTTGCCGTTGCAGGATACCAGACAATTAGTCCCCACCAACACTCTCTTGCCGTCAATGAGCAGATACGGATAGAACGAATAATAGGCGGCTCCACGGTAATCGACGGTTCCGAAATAATACTTCTGATAGGTACTCATGGGCTCGGTCAGATAAAAACTGCCCATCGTATACCCATCAAGCATTTTTTCGGCTTCTTCAAGACGGATGCTGCCTTCCGGTGCGGACGGCTCTACGCTCTCCGGTCTGGAAATCAGCTTATCTCCCATGGAAACGTCACTCGATTCAGGAACGATGATATCCACACTGCTGTCTGAGTTACCGGAATTTTCCGGCTTTGACTGATCCTGTTTTGCACAGCCGCACAAGGCAAGTGACAGCAAAAGCGACATCATTACCAGTTTTTTTTTCATGTTTTTCCCTCATTTCTTCGTTAGTACACGGATAAAATAATTGACCGTCAGACGCAGCGCTTCTGTCTGCATCAAACGTTCACGGCGTTCTTCTTTGATTCGCCAGAAATGCGGCGTCATCAGCAGCAGATCCTGAAGCTGCTGACGGTTCAGCGTAATCTGATACCGCTGTTCCTGACACATGACTTCTTCAAACAAGGGTCCGCAAGGGGAAGGGTGCTTGTGCTGCTCAAAAACACTTTCGTAAATAATTTCCTTCAGCTCACTCAAATGATCGCTGCCAACGGTAACTTCTGCCACACAACCGCCTTTTTTCAGCACACGGGCATATTCCTGCGGCAGAAACAGCGAAAACATGGCGCTGAGTCCGTCCAGTGAAGCGTCCGCAAGGGGCAGACGGGAAGCTGTCGCTACCAGCCACAGAATTGCTTTATCTCTGGAACAAGCCATTCTTACGCCTTCTTTGGCGATATCTACGCCGATGCAGTCTGCTCCGCAGATTTCTTTGATCAGCGCCGTATAGTACCCCTCGCCGCACCCGATATCGGCGATCAGCGGGCAGGGTTCTGTCAGATAGGTCTGAAAAGCCTCTGTTACACTGCGGCACACCGGCTCATACAGTCCGCTGTCTAAAAACCGCCTTCTTGCCAGCAGCATTTCTTTGGTATCCCCCGGGTGAAGCGAATGCTTGCTCTGCACCGGCAGCAGATTGACATATCCTTGTCTTGCCCTGTCAAAGCGGTGGCGCTGCGAACATACATAGCTTTTGTCTTCGCTCAAAAGAGGGCTGCCGCAGACAGGACAGATCAGACGGATTCGTTCATTCATTATATCGGCTCCTT
>Ga0256405_10002186_pt1 | contig 46849 bp, 55 predicted proteins | sample RumenRJG_02DNA_FD_189096 | JGI IMG/M metagenome (GOLD analysis project Ga0256405, IMG submission 189096) | Bovine rumen microbial communities from Lethbridge, Alberta, Canada - RJG_02 | ecosystem: Host-associated > Mammals > Digestive system > Stomach > Rumen | place: Canada: Alberta... | reverse complement strand
GCGCAGATTCTGAACAATATGGCGCTGTATAATAGACAGAATGCTCTTCGTGTTGCGATGCTTAACAATCAGGCGGAACAGGATAAGTACAATGCCTTTGGGCAGAATCTTGGCAATGCACTTCAGGCACTTTCCGGAATCGGTCAGGAGAACTTTGCAATGAACCAATTGAACACGAATACGGCTCTTGGTTGGTATGTTGGACCAGATGGTCGTGCATATTATCGTGGCCCGAACTGGAGTAATTGTGGCGGACTTTTGAAGAAAATTAAGAAGTAAATATGGCAAGATACATTGTAACCGACAGTTCGTATTACCAACCTTTTTCGTATGACGAGTTGGTAAAGCCGATCCAGCAGATGACAGATGCTCATAATGCTACTGCGGATGCGTACGATCAACTTTCCCTTGAGACGGAGGCGTTGAGGAATTACATCTCCGAGAACGAAGATGATAAGCAAGCGAAGGCGATGTATGATAATTACATCAATAAGCTTCATGCGCTTCAGGACAATCTCTGGAATCGCGGATACAATACCGGTACACGTAGAGATCTGTCTGCGGCAAGAGCTGCTTATGCCAGTGATATTACACGACTAAAAACAGCCGTTCAAACGCGTCAGGAACGCAGCAAAGAGTATTGGGACGCACGTCATAAGAATCCGGATCTTGTCACCGGATTTGATCCTGGTACGGGTGGGCTTGACAATTATCTTGCGGATCCGGAGTATGGACGCAATTGGTATTCGTACTCTGGGAACCAGTTTGCGAGTGAAGTTGCCGCCGAAGCAAAGGCTCGTGGCGCTGAATTGGTGTCAACTTATGCTACGCAGAATCCTGCTCTTGCCGGCTATCTTGAATATCACGTTAAGAATGGATTTACCAACGCACAGGTAAATGGCGCTACGCTTCTTGCGCAACAGGCATTAGCTGGCAATGTTGACTTAACCAATCCGAACATTGATCCTGTTGAAGCGCTTCTTGCAAGTACGCTTATATCTAGGCTTCAGTCCACCGGTGCGAAGCCGGGGCAGAATCTCTCTCCGGAAGAGTTCGGAAGACTTTTCAATTATGGTGTTCTTGGTCTTTCTCAGGGGGTCGGTTCGGAAGATGTAAAGCCTATCAGCGACAAGCAGTGGGACTTCAATATGGACATCGCGAAGATGAATCATCAGGCTGCTTTGAGTGAAGCTGCTGCCGTTGCTAAATACAATCGGGAGCATGCCGCACCAGAGACGGGTTCTCAGCAGAGAGGTTATTCTTTGGATGGTCTTTCAATCTATACTTCCGCCCCTGATGCTGCCGAAAAGAATGATTATTACAACAAGTCTATTCATAACTATGAAGCAGATGGGCCAGTGCTTGTTACGATGAATGGGCGACAGACCGCAATCAATAATACTCAACAGGCCGAAAGACTATTCGATGCTATTGGAAAGTCTGACATTGAACGCGATTTCGGTGTTGATCCGGAACTTCAGATTCGAGGACGTCGAGCGTCGAAAGACAAGCGTATTGAGGTTACACGAACGCTCGCAGATGGTCGTCAGGTTTTGTTCCGTTATGTTCCAATGACGAACGATCAACGTAAAGGTTTTGTAAATGACGGATTCCTTGATGAAAGCGATGGATACAAATATAGTCCTGTGGCGGTTGAGCAGCGAGTCGATGGTAAATGGGTTCTTAACGAAGCGATTACCAGAAGATTTAACGTGAGAAATCGTGCTTACCAAAAACAGCGCGACAATATTTCCGTGGTTGATAAGAACGGAAAGAAGATTGATTTAGATAAGATCGCAATGGTTGGTGAGACGAAACAGGGTATTTACAAGAAGGGCGATATTAATCAGGCCGTTCCGGTTGAATATGCGCAGGCGGTTTATGATACAAAGAACGAACAAGGGATTGTAACGGATGCGACCATTGCTGATTCCGCAATGCCTGACGCTCTTGATTACTACACTGGGAAATTCATGGAGAAGTATGCGGCGGAAAGCAGCGGAAAGGGCATTGATAAATCTTCTCGATATGCTTTTTATCCATTGAATGACAGTCGTAATGGGTATACCGATAAGGCTGAGACTTCTGCAAATAGTATGTTTAATTCCAATGGTTCTGGCGATAATAAGACTGTTGATTATGGTCTTGTTTCTGTAAAACTTGCACCGGAGGATGTTTATAAGACGAGCAACCCGAAGGTTAGGGTTACTACTAATAAGGGTGTGATTCGTGGGGTTGATCCAGAATATCTTGGCAATTATATGTCAGAGACGGTAAAAGCAATGAGATCTGATCAAGGTTCCGGAGATCCAAAGGGAATTATTCATTATCTGATGTTGCCTATTTCAGAACCGGAATACGTTGCGACTATGAACCAGGCAGAACAGGAGCGTTGGTCAAAATTCGCAGCAGCTTATCTTGGTGAATATATTGATATTCGCGTTAAAGATGCTGTCGGCAATACCATCGGATATATTGGGCCAAAGCAGATTTTGCTTCAAAAAAGCAATCGCGATATGCTAAGGAATGCCGTTATCAATTATATGAATGACGAACTTTCTCTTGCACGAGATTATGCTGTTCAGAACCCGATGCAGGCGCCTGATCATTCTTCCACGAAAGCAAGTCCTTATGTTATTTCAAACAGATAAGATATGGCAGAATTATACGATAATACTTCCGTTCACGATCAGCTTGTTGGATATCAGACAAATCAGTTTCAGGACGAACCGCAAACGCCAATAAAGATTCAGGGAAGTCCAGTTGGTAATACGATTGAACAGGAGCCGGAGTTTGTAAGAAGGCCGTTGTTTAATCATACGATGTCTGTCGTAAATGAATCCGTTGCAGAAGAAGCACGGGAAGCAGGATGGGGCTCTTCACGATACGATCGTGGAGAGTTCAATCCCGGTGAAAACCTGGAAGACAGGCGCGCTCGTTCACAGAGTGATTTCTGGAAGGTTGCCAACGGCGCAATCAAGGGTGCAATTACTGCTGGAACAACTGCTGTAAACACTGTTGCAGGACTTATTGATGGTGTACTTGAAGGTACTTATGAAATCGGTCGCGAGATAGTTACTGGCGAGCAACTTAAACCGATGAGTGTTATTGATGCTGGTGTCAATAACTTCGTTGCCAACAAGATGCTTGACATCCAGAACCTGAGTGAGCAATGGTTTCCGAATTACCGGACAGAGCAGGAGCAGTCGGACAAGTATCAGGATGAATGGTATAAGCATATCTTTACATCTAACTTCATTGGTGATTCATTCTTAAAGAACTTCGGATTCACCATAGGCGCGATGGGCGGAGGTGCCGTATGGACAAAAGCACTGAGTGTCAAGATGATTAAGAAACTGCCGAATGACTTGATGAAAGGTGTAGTGGCTTCTGCTGAAGGAGATTCAGAAGCGGCAGCAAAACTGATGGATACGCTGAATGCGATTAATCGTAATGCAGCGAGTACCATTGATGCTGATGTCCTGGCTCGGAATATTACCGAAGCGGCAAAAGCCATCAATAAGATGCAGGCAAAACTTCAGCTTGAAGGCTCTGTTATTGCTGCAATGGGAGAAGGTCTTGTCGAAGGTAATACGGCGCGTAATGAATTCATGGATGGATTCAATGCAAGCAATACTCAGCGTTTTATTGATCTGAACAATAATCTTGAGCAGGAGGTTCTTGAGGAGAGCGACAGATATCGCCGCGCCTTCATGGGAGACGATGGCGAAATTCATTATGAGTTGAACGATGCCGGGCTTCGTAGGCTTCAGGAGCGACAGGGCGAACTGGCTGCGGAATACGATGACATCAATGCTTTTGCCAAGGAACAGGCGGATAGGCTTGCATCTACTACGTTCATGTTGAATCTGCCTATCCTTACGCTTTCCAATACCATTCAGTTCGGACGAATGTTTGCCGGCGGATGGAAGACATCCAGAAACGCTGTCGGACGTGTTGGCGGAAAGATTAGATTTGCAGAGAACGGTGCTCCCGTTGCTGCTTTCCGTGGTCGCGGTAATGCTGTACTTGGCGGCGTTACGAATTCTTTGAAGGTTGCCGGTTCTGAAGCGGCGGAAGAAATGCTTCAAGGTTATGCTTCCAGTGGCGCGAAATACGTGGCCGACGCTCGTATCTCTTCTTATACGGATGATGGATATGATCGTGGCATCATGCGTTCTTTCGGTGATTGGCTTCATGGTATTGATGAAGGCGGTTGGGAGTACTTGTCTGATACAAAGAATTGGCAGGAAGGTTTTATGGGCGCCATTACCGGCCTTATGGGAATCCCTGGTCGTCATTGGAGCGGTGGCGTTCCAGAAGCAATACGATCCGCCAGAGAAAAGGTCAACGCATCAAGGCAGAGTGCCGAAGAGCTGAACAATCGAATTAATTCTCCAGAGTTTCGTAACATGTGGTTGGGTTATACCCGTCACCAGAAATATGATCGTGAACTTCTTGATGCTGCCGCGAAGGACGATGAGTACGCATGGCATGGGGCGGACGACAAGATGCTCATTAACGATGTCATCATGTTCGCGGATGCGGGTCGTCTCAATGACTTGTATGAAATAGCCGATCGTTTCAGTAATATGTCTCAGCAGGAAGCCGATGCACTTGGCGTTACCGATATGCTGAAGACTGAAGAAAACGAAAACGAGATTGCCAATGACCCGCAGGCGCAGACACAGAAGGTGATTGAGAAAGCATCTGACATCAAGGAGGTTATTCAGCAATATAAAGACCATTATGATTCTCTTCGCGCGATTATGCCCGTAGGTACGTCCGAAGACCATATCAAGGAAATGTTGTTTACTTCCATGCAGATCAAGCGATTCGAGCGTCGCTATCTGGAGATGGTGAACGATGTCTTAAAAGGACTTGAGCCCGTTTTCGTTCGTCAGGATGAGATGGACAAGATGAACGATGCGAAACAGGAGTTGATGTCGCTTCGCGAAAGCATGACGCGAATCCTTACCGGCGATGTGTTTACCAATCTAGCATCCATTGTTCTGCGCGATCCGTCTAAGAAACTTCTGGATGATTTGCAAGACACTATCAGCGAAGACTCCGAACTGCACCAAAAGCTTGTCGATATGCGCAAGCTCATGGAAGACCGTCGTGCGTTCTATGATAAGATCGTTGCGCTGAAGAACATGTCTTCCGAACAGTTCGAGCGGAAAGCCAAGAACGATACAAAAGTCAAGAATGAAGTCGACCGCGAGGAGATGGCTGCCGAAGTCGAAGGCTTTAATACGATCAATGACGTAAAGAATGCCGTTTTCTCTCAGGAGTACGGCGAAAGAAGAGATAAGTATCTTGCAGGATTGAATCGTGTGCGTGGCGAGAAGCCGGTTGTCGATGAGTTCCTGAAGCTTTATTCTACTTCGCTTGACTTTGCTGATTTCTTCATGCATCAGAATACCAACTTCACTACTTCCCTTGGCGGAGAAGCATTGAACTATATTCTGAATGACAGACTGACGAAGTTGAACGGTCTCAATTCCGAACAGGACTTCCTGGATCTTTCTGATGATGTCCTGCCTTCATTGGATGAATGGATTAAGAATCGCGAAGATTCCGGACGTGCTACACAGCAGGCGGTTCCTCGTGAACAGCTGGAGTCTTCGTACAATGAAGCCGTAAACATGTTGCGGGCAATGCTGAACGACTATGTTCAGCTTCGGGATAAGCATCGCGCGTCCCAAGCGGCACGTCCCGTCAAACATGCCCCCGAAGAGAATCCGCAGATTACGCGACTACAACAGAAGTTTGCGGCAGCACATCCGGAAATTCAGGTTGCCATGCAGGCAAAAACGCCGGATGCCGCGAATCCGGGAACGCAAGTTCCGCCTCCTGGCGAAGACAAACAGAAATCCAAAATCGCACAGGATGGGAAATCTGCTGTTGACGCAATAGGCAGGACGTGGGATATTGGTGAGACGGTGTATGCGTATCAGGCAGATGACGATGGATATTCTGATAAGCAGGAAGAATTGACAATCGAAGGTTTTGAACAGAAAGAAGGTGATGTCGTTCTTGTTGCACGCGATGAGTCTGGAAAGATTCGTAAACCAAGTCTTGAAGGGCAGACTTCTTATCTGCATAAGGATCCGGCAAAACCTCGCCCTGCGATTGAAGAAGTGGCGGATAAACCGATTGCCGCATCTCCTTCTGATTTGCAAAAAGAAGCGGTTCTTGATGGATTGGCAAAGGATCCAATTCCGGAGGAGAATTCGACGGAAGAGGGAGGATTTATTCGTTCCGGTGTTCCAGAGATTGATTCATTTCAAGCGAAAGACGCTCGCGAAGCTATTCGCAAGAAAGACATTGCTGCATTTGCCAAAGCTGATTTGCGTGACATTAAAGAACGTAACGCGGCGTTTGCGGAATCTTGGAATGCTGTTAACGAACGAGATGGTTTTAGAAATACCGTTACTAAAGTCAAAACTGGCGATAAGTTAAAGTTCGTGATTGACTCCGAATTCCCAAAGTATGAAGATAAGATTCAAATCCTGGTTTATACTGAGCGTGGCGACTTCCTGAACACTCTTCCGTTTAAGGGCACCGAGAAGCTTCGTGAAGCGATTCTTGCCGAATATGAAGCGCAGGGACAGCCTGACAATTTCACGTTCTCGAAGATGTCTACGGTCTGGTATCGACCGAAAGGATTGATTCGTTATGACTATTCGGAGAATTTCGCAGGAGAACGCTCGTTGCCCGATGCTGGATATGATGCGGAACGTGACAAGGGGAATCCAATTATTTACTTCGACAAGGATGGTAAAGCATATGATGCAAGGACCAAGCGTCGTCGGGCATTGGATGACGATCCGTCTCTTGCCGGAAGGATTTATTATATCGTGCGCGGTGGAGATGGAGAGCAGTATCGCATTCGTCTTGGAATCGAACATCTTCGTGAAGACAATAAGTCAAGTGATAACCCGCGCATTCAGGCCATTCGCGAAGCAGCAAATAAGATTGAAAAGTCCTTCAGGGAACTTCTTGAATCAGGTGCCGCTGGTCCTGCGATCAACGCTTGGCTAAAGAGCACAAGCCGAGAGATGCATGAACAACTTGCAGAAATTAAAGACAAGTTGAACATTGTTGATCTGGGTTTCGAAATTGGTCATGATGACAATGGTTATTATCTTAACGTGAATCGCACTGATTCAGAAGGTAAGACTATTGAATCCATCTCGATGAATCTTCAGGATGTTGCTGCGCAGGATTCTTTCTATGATTTTCTCGCGGAAACGAACAGTTCTTTGAATGTCTCTTTCGCAACAATTAATTCGGATCTGGATGACTTGATTTCTTCTGGAACGCTTACCGTGAACGCAGACAGTCTTATGCCAAAAGGAGCAGACTATTGGATGGCGGATTGGGATGGCAATGACTTCAAGCTTACGGATAAGCAGCGGGAGATCATGGAAAAGAAGACCGGCAAACAGACTCCGGCTGAAGAGGTAAAGGAGACCGGGAAAGTTGAACAGCCTGCTCAAGCTCCGCAGCCGGCAGTAAAGCCTATTCGTCCGAAAGTGATTGCGGTTAAGACGAGCGAGACTCCGCAAGTTGCACAACCGAAAGATAACGCTACGCTGGAATCTGTTGTAAGGCCAAAGACTGCGAAGTTTGCTAAGGACATGGGATTGTCTATATCTGCCGCACGTGCGGCTTTGACTATTGCTGCACAGGGCCCTTCTGTCGTTGGTAAGGTTCTGCAAGTAGCTTCTGTCGACACGGACGATGCTTCGTTCATGGAGGGCTGCAATATTCTATATAGATTATTTAATAGCGTTTTCAGTGACAGCGAGAAAGAAAGAGTCGAGAAAGCGTTTGTTAAAGCATTCGGAGTTCCTGTGACTGGATACAATCTTGCTATGGCTATCGATGCGTATTCCGGAGTAGATTATCCACAGTTCAAGACGAAGAATGAATTGCTTACTTCTGCTTTTAATCGGATGCGGTTTATGACGGAAGTAAACAAATTACCGCTTGATACGTTGTCTGATGTTCTGCGAAGAGCTTCTGATGAACTTGGCATCTATGACAGTAAGCTTGCGACGAAAGACATCGGCTCTAATTCCCTTAACTTTGATACGCTCCATCCGGACATCCAGAAAGACATCCTGTCCAATCCCGCTATCAAAACCAAGGAAGCTTATGATGCTCTTGACGACGACCAGAAGGCTGATGTGATCTTAAAATGTCTTGGCGTATAAAAAGTTTTGAACATAACATCTTGATTTCTTGCATATGAAACAAAAGTGTTATATCTTTGCTCTTGTCATTAGCGGATGACAGTTTGAGTGAAATAGATCGCCAAGAAATTGGCACTATGATAATCCCCGAGAGTAGCCGCTAATGCTCTCGGGGATATTTTTTATGGCGCAGCTCGTCGGACAGATAGGTCTAGCCACTCGAAGCGCCATTATCAACCCGGTAGAGGGCCCTTCGGTGGGCTGCGCGGAACCGGGAACCCTGGGGGACGCGACGTTTGTCGTTCTGGTGAGGGGCGCGCGGGCGAAACAAGATTCGCTAATCACCGGAAGTCTGCATTCTTGTTGTGGCAGATATGCGACGGCGAAGGCCAGCGAAGCATACGGATCCCGCCTACCCTCACGATTCGCTCTGGGGGTAGGGGGAAATTAATGCTCAAGCTTCAGGACCATCAAAGCATCCGGGGTTGAGGATAAGAATCCAGCAAGAAGACAAGAAAGAGAACAGAGAAAGAAAGTGAGGGAGAAATGGGATGCTATGTCATATCCCAACCAGAGCCCTTCGTCTTGGGCAACTGCTTTATTTACATCCACGAATCGGGTTTGAACGTTCTGTATATTTGCTTCATTAAGAAGTATAATATATGGCTTGTCTAAATCTTAATCAAACGATTAAAGACCCGCGCTTCCAAGTCTTGCGCGAATGGTATCCAGACCATAATGACGAATACATTGCTACTACGCTTGCGCAGTATTGGGACGCTCATCCCGGCAATGATGATTGGTTTCCGACATCAACAAATGACCGGCGGAAATTCACATACTTCATGAATCATGGGAAGCAAAAGCATCTTGCACAGAAAACCGAATCTACTGTTTCTGCGGAGGATGTCAGCTCTGCATATGAAACACTCGCATGGGCTTATTCACCGTCTATGCTTCAGGATCGTCTCGATCTTCTCGCAACATACTTTCATCAGTATGTGGACTCGTTGGTCCAGCAAGAAAAAGAAGAAAGCGGAAAGTCTATTTCCCGTTCTGCTGCTATCAGGAAAGCCGGAGGGTATTCTGGTGTCATGTCAAGGATATTCGATTCTTTTGATTCGTTTACAATAGAGGACATGATGGAAGACTCCCCTATCCTTGAATCTGATTCGGAAGCGGAGAAGGCGCAAAAGCGTTCTGCCGCAGAGTATCGTCTTCGTGAATATAAGAAGATGGTCGGCATGAAGAACCTTCTTGCGGCTCAGGCTGCACCTGTTATTGGTGCAAAGGAGAATCTTGCCGTAGCGTATTCCGGAATGGAGATTGACTTAAAATCCGTCGATGAGTATGAGCAGACAATTAACCACGAGGAAAATATGGACAGGGAGTCCGAAAACTCTGATGAGGAGACGGTAAATCCGGATGCGGACGAAGAGTCTGAAGGTCGTGATGTTGAGGCGACCAAAGGTGATCGTTATGTTGATTACCGGACGTTGCGTCTGCATGAAACACTTTCAACTAAAGCCAAAGAGATGCTTTCGCAAATCCCGATGCTTGATTCAAAGGGTAACGTCGTTACCGATGACATGGGATATGCTAAATTCCTGGATGGAAGACAAGTTTCTTATGCTTTGATTTATTCCTTGCAGAATTCTACGCAGGAATCAATGCTTGAAGACTTGAAGGCTGCGGTTGACAGGTATCCATTCTTGTCTGGTGTTGTAGACTTCATTGAACAAAATCCGGATTATGCTACTACTCTTTGGTGTAATTTCCATAGAGTAGGTTATACCTATTCTTATATTAAGTCGCAAGGTAATTCTTATAAGGTCAGCACGTCGAACACGAAAGCGCAAGGTTATTCATTAATGCGCTCCGCTGGCAATTATATGCGTTCTGGATTTGTGCTCAACCAGGAAATGAGCCTGTATGATGACAATGGGCGCGTGCTTGATGTCGGTAGGTGGGCTCAGGTTCCGAATCCGGATATTCCCGGACGAACAATGGGCGCTTTTGTTGGCAAGATTGGCGAAATTATGAATTCTCTTGCGCCAATAGCAAACGAGCTTCTATATGTAAATACGGTTGAGGGTGGAAAGACCTTCAAGAATGTAAAGTTGCCCGAAGAAGTAAAGAACAGATATAATGAAGCCGGAAACATAAACGGCATGCAGCTCTTTGTCGATGAGAATCCGTTCGTGATTTCTACGCTGGCAAAGGCTCTTCGGGGTATCGGATTTGATGTTACCGAACATCAGGTTGCCGATGCCGCTGTCAAGCCTCTTCATGAACGCGGACTTCGTTATCTTGGCGTAAACGATACTCGTTATACCGAAAAGAATCGTCTTTCGTTACTGTACAAATCTCTTGCTTCTTTATATAAACGCGTCGGAGATCTTGTCGGTCAGCCAGCAACCAAGATTTACGATACTGCGAGCGCAGAGTTGAGGCAGATCAATAGCATCTTAGGACTTTCGTTATTTGACGAGCTGGAGCCAAGAACGCTGGAGAATAAGAAAGAACTGAATACATATAATCACGCAAGCCTTCTTCGTGAAGTATTCGCATCTTTGCGCAATGTCCGCAATCTTTCAGATGATGAATATCGCAGCTTCATACAGAATGAATATCTGCGTTTTGAAGGATATGGTGTAGAGGGGGCTTCCGCTTTTGGTGACGGAGTGAGGTTCGTTACAGGATGGTTACGTGAGGTCCTTGATGGAAACCGCTCCGGTTTTAATGTGCTTACCCAAACGCACTTTAACGGCGTGGAATATGCTAAGATGAGCAGGCACCAGAAGGCGCTGGCTATCTTCTTGAACTGGTTGAAGCCTCAACCCGGATCTGGCGGCTATCGTGCATATGAATTCCCTATTGAATCGGATTATGAAAGCGCATGGGACTATATTCAGGCTCCGACTTACCGCACGGGGGATCGTTCTATTGACTTGGCATCCGATACTGAACGTCTTGATTTTGAGCGGCAATTCGGTTCCGGCGTAAAGCCCTTAAAACTTGGCGATGCATATAATGTTGGTGAAGATAATGAACTGTTGACGCTTGTTGCCAATGAAGTCCTTATTGAATACCAGCGCATTCTTGCTATCCAGGAACGTAATAAGATAGATCCGAAAGGCAAGAATCGTAGTGTGCTTTCCGTCTATGAGGAACGTGGTATGCAGTTCCAGATTTTCCCGGAGATGAATACCAATGGTTTCTTGCAGAGATATGCCGAGGCCAAGACGACTTCGGAGAAAGACAATGTTCTTCGTCTCGAAGTTGCTCAGCAGTTACAGAAGATTCTGGAGCAGGATTACAAGAATATAGAAAGCACCGGGATGCTTAAGAACAAGCTTCTCGGCAAGATTTATACTGGAGAAAACAAGACTGCCTATAACTTCTATTCCGAATCCGGAGAAATCAAAGATCTTGGAGCTACGGAAAAAGGACTTCTTCAGGATTTCTGCCTTAATACTTTCTACGCAAGGTTGCAGGCTGTGAAGATGGTCTATGGCGATTTGTCTCATTTCTCTGGTATTCTTGACTTCGAGAAACGAAACATGATGGCCCATGCTCCCGGTTCACCGATTTACACAGGGGCGACATATCAAGGCAAGCCTCTTGGTATGAAAGAGAATGAGAATGTCATGTATATGGGCGACGAATCTTCGGCGTCATACTTCTATGACAATATTGCGAAGGCTATTGATAAGAGTACATTCCTGACAAGCGCCCAAAAAGCGAAAGCAAAAAGAGCTTATTCCGATATCAAATCTACGGATGGTCAGGGTTTCCGGACACTCGATTCCGCCCGGGAACTATTGGTCGCTTCCGATGGTGCTACTGGGACCATTTGGACTGAAGAACATGAAAGAGCCTATCAGCGAATCAAGAAAGGAAAGTTCTTGAAAAGAGACGCTGATTTATTCCTGAATCTTAGCGTCAATTTCCAAAACATCAAACCCGTTCTTACCGGATATCAGATTCTCGATGCCGCAGAGGGTGACGTTTACGAAGAGACAACCGACGAGAATGGCAATGTGCAGAGGAATATCGTTGTCTCGCAGAAGCCAGTGAAGACTCCGGTCCTTCATAAGTATTCCGAAGTCATCCTGTTACCTCATGAATTGCTTGGTATCAGTCCGCAGATGGAATCCGCGATGTATGGAGGTCTTTCTATGGCTGCTGATAAGCTTGGTCGTAAAGTTGACCTTTACCTCTTCCATTCCGGGGTCAAGGTCGGTTATCATGATGGAATTGATCCGTTTGGGTTCGTAAAGCAGAAAGATGCTGATGGGAATGAGACCAAGAAAAATCTGCTTGACGAGAATGGAAATCCGATAAGGCGGAACCATACGGCACAGGAAGTCAGTGATTATATCGTGAATTCAGCGAAACAGCCGAGAACAATCCAAAGTATTCCGTTCAAGTATCTTCGCATTGCATCTTCGACCGGAGCGCACACGAAAGACACGGAGATTTCCTGGTCTTCACAGGCGCAGAAGAATATCTGGTCGAACTATGATGATAATGAAGAAGTCTCTGTGCGCGGTCGAAAAATGACTCTTGCGGAAGCGCATAAGACAAACACGGCGGTCCAGGTTGCAACCATTAAAAACGCTTATGATTCCCTGTTGAAAGAGATTGGCGATCTTGACAAGCTTGAAGACTTGCTTCAGACGGAACTCGCATTGAAGCCTTATAACTCCAGGCAGATGCGATGGGCCCTTACGAGATTGAAAAATGGTGATTTCGTGTCTCCGCTTGGTAATCCTTCTATCATGAGCGGTATCGAACAGCTTCTTCTTGGCCTTATGAAGAAGAGAATTACACGTCACACCGCCAAGGGTGCCAATATCATTCAAATCACTTCGCTCGGTCTCGATCATGATCCGTTCAATCCGAACGAAGCAATGAACCCCAATCATAAGCTTGGTATTGAATTTGACGACAAAGGCAATCTTGTCGCGATTGATTGTTATATCTCTATACACGATACGCGTCTTGAACAGTTTGCGGATGCTTCCGGTGCGATTACTCCCGAACGGTTGAAACAACTGATAAAAGACGGGGTTATTGATGAGAACATCTTGAAATTTATTGCATATCGTACTCCTTCCGACGATTTGCATTCAATTTTACCTCTTCGAATCAAGGGATTCGTTTCCGGCGTTGGCGGTGCAAATATCATTGTTCCGAAAGAAGTGATGAAAATGACCGGTCACGACTTCGATGGTGATAAGTTGCGTTGTCATTTTATTGAGTTCGATGAGGTTTGGGATGAGGGGCTGATTGCGGATGATTATGAAGAGCTGACAAAGTTCAATCCAGTCAGGGCATCCGAGGTTCTCGCAATCGACCCGAGAGCGCTTGGTTCTCTGGAAGCTTATACGCGTTTCGCTAAGAGTCATCGGAATCCTTGGCGTAACGAATATGTCAAGATTTCTTCTGTCAAGTATGATTACGACAAGAGCGCGTTTGAGAACAGCCAGACAGCTCGTGACAATGCGCAGGTGGAACTAGCATATGCGCGATTCACTTCCGATAGTGGCTCGTCGCTTGTCTTTGTTCCCGGCGGAGCAGACGACACGAGCCAGTATGCAAAGGCGATTCATCTGACAAAAGAAGCAGCACGCAATGAAAGGTTGCAAAAGTTCTTACATTCTCAAGGCATCAATACCGGCAACAAAGTTACGCTTTATAATGCGCTGATTAACAAGAGCATAGACGAGCTTGACTATCTGATGGAGATTGCTAATGGTTCTTCTACGCCGCTATCTTTCTCGCACGCGCTTGACGCTTATGATTATATCATTGGCGGCGCGAGGATGATTGATGTAAACGCTATGTATTCTTCGGCCTTCAAGCTCTTCCAGAAGATGAACTTGAGGTATCATGAGAAAGTCTATACCGACGAAAACGGCAAACAGCATCGCTATGAAGTTCGGCTTTTCAAACATGCTAATCCTGTACATCATCTCTTTGACATCAAGAACTCTGACGGTCTTTCTTCGATGACGTATGCCCGTTGGGTTAACGCCGCGGTTGATAACGGCAAGGACCCGATTCTTGGTTTGCTTAACCAGGTTCCCGAGCTTGCAGAGGTATCGTTCTTCTTGGCAGCTACGAACAATAGCGAGGAAGAAATCCATCTCTTCCTTAATCAGCCGATTATAATTGAAGCCGTGAAACGGATGAGGGAATCCAAGAAAAGCTTGGTCGCAACACTCGAAGAGATGCTTCCTGAACTGGTTGGTGATGGTGCAGAAAAATCTATCCAGAAATACATTAATGCTGGTGATCCGGAAAAGGGAATTCCCGGTGGCAACATTAATGTATCTAAGAGCTTAAAGCATATTGCTGAACAGGGTCGGGATGACTACATTCGCGGAATGGTCGTGGATTATAATGATTTGAACAAGGCCACTAATCTCGATACGCTTGAACTACAACTTTCTATGATTGGATTCTTGGTTCATACTGCGCCGGCGACGAACGCTCTTGCCAATCTCGTCAAGTTGACTCGCCCGGAATCGTCCTCTTCCGGGATTGATTCTACGATCGCTGGAACCATTGTGAAGTGGAATCGTTATTATGAATACTGTAAAGCCGTACAAGAGGCTGGAGATGAATTCCCGATTGAAGGCGCGGAAATTGTTCTTCCGCTTGCTATTGGCGAATGGAGTAAGGACGAGGAGATTGAAGGAATGACTGATGCGCATATGGGATATGTTCAGGTCTTGAATTCGCTTCTCGTGGATGGTTCTTTCGACGTTATGTCTTGGTTCTTCCCGCAGGCGAGGACATCCTGGAGGGATTTTGCGATAGAAATCTCTAAGATGTATCGCTATCGGAATCTCCAGAAGGGCGTTGTCAAGAAGGTCCTTCAAGATATGTTCTTGTTCAAACTGATGGGCAATAAGGGTTTTCTGCGGGATATAGAGAATCGTCGAAAGGAAGTCCTTGTGAATATGCCATATGATTTGAAGACATTACAGATTCGTATCAGAAGGGCTAAAGAAGCTATCGAACGCGGTGAAGAAGTGATTGACAAGGCGGTCATTCCTTTGATTGGAAACAAATTTTTGTCAAAGATTGAGATTTATGATCCCGAAACAAAGGAAGAGCTGCCGAGATTGAAGTTCAATGCCGGCGGACCTACGATTGATACCATGTCTGACGAGATTTCTATGGCGTGGTCGGAACTTCAGCGCAGCAGCGATAAGGATATTCGTCAAATTGGACAGAACCTGTTCCTATATAATATCTTCACTGCGGGTCTTGGATACGGAATGTATGAATTCATGCACTTCGCGCCAATGAATGTCATGATGGCTGTCCCTGGATTCATGAAAGCAATGAATTCAATCGTGCGTTCCAACTTCCGTATCGATTCCGTTGAAGGGCAGAGGTTCAGAAATCAATATCAGCTCAATCACTGGGGAGACAAGAGATTCTTACACTTCATAGACGTCAAGGATATTCCTACGAAGGGAGAAAAAGCCAATCCTGCTGTTGTTGAGAAGATTCTTGGCAGTGATTACATTGTACGAATGGCCAGCGATTCTAACGGTAACAAGTTCTATGACGTCATGAGAGTTGTCAAGGACGATACAAAACCGTTTGGATTCGAATTAGAACTTGCACCAAAGCTTGGCATTCGCGGATATTATGGTCAGATGACCCTTCATTATAATCCGGAAGTAGATACACCTACGCCGATACAGACTGGAGATGATTCGAACTGGCATTTTGATGAGAATTCTCCTTATGCGGAAGCTGACATCTCCGATGAGGAAACCGCCAATGAGCGAGCGTCTGTAAACGATCAGGCGAATACTCCGGAGAATATCCGTAAGCGTTTCTTGGCTCGCAGGAACCCTCGTGCAAGAGAAGTCAATGAACGTGCATCCCGCGCCGTTGCGGGGAACCAGCGTGTCATTGAGGAGTCTGAGGAGCTTACCGAAAAACCGCTTATCGCAGAGAACGGGATGCACATGTATCGCGGTATGATTAAGCCGGAGCCTGGGACTATCTTTGTCTTCGGATCAAATCCGGAAGGGCGTCATGGTGCCGGCGCGGCTCGTGTCGCCTTGCAGCAGTTCTATGCGAAGTACGGGAAGGGCGAAGGCATTCAGGGTAATGCATATGCTATCCCGACAAAGGATTTGCGCGTTAAGGAGAATAATTCTCTTCGCAGTATTGCACCGGATAAGATTATCGAAAGTATCCGTGCGATGTATGCATATGCGGAACGTAATATTGACAAGACTTTCAAGGTTGCGTACACCAATAGCGAAGACGAAACGACTTTGAATGGATATACCGGACGCGAGATGTTTAATATGTTTGTCGAAGCCGGTCCGATTCCAAGTAATGTTCAGTTCTCCGAAAATTGGCTGAACATGGCCAATGGCGTTGATCCCGCTGCAATGCAAAACGCCGCACAAGAAGAAACTCCGGCTCCGACGCAGGATGATTATCGGGAGCCTGAGCAGACATCATCTTATGAAGAAGATGCTATTGCTCGTCTGCAAGCCCGTTTTGCCGGAATCAGGAATTCGATGAAGCAGCTGAATATTGTTCAGCGTGTCATTGACAAGGACGGCAATGAAGTCGTGAAGACTGTTGGTGTCCCTGTTTCTCCTTACGGCATCAACGAAGCGCGTCGTCAGGCGGCTTACGTTGAACTTAATAGACGACTGACAGAACTTCTCCGCCAGAAAGGAATTGCTGTTGGCGTTCTTTCTGATGCGGAAGAGCTGTTGAACATGAACGGTATTACGGATTTTGATACGCCGAAGGTTCTTGCAAATGGTCTTATCGAGATGGTTCGCTTGACCAGCGGTGTCAATTCGCAGTACGCTCTTCCGGAGGAGTTTGCTCATATCGCTATCGAGATGGTTGGACATGACCAACCGCTTGTACGTCGTTTGATTAATGCCTTGAAGAATAATGATGCTGCCCTTGCAAATGCATTTGATGGAGGTCTTGATGCCTATATCGCCGACATGGGAGAAGACGCGGATCGCGAGGCTCTTGCAGTTGAAGCTGCCGGCAAGCTTGTAGCGAAACGACTCTTCCAGCAGCAGGCATTAAAGGGACATCCATTCCTGCGTCTTATCAATCGTGTTGTTGATTTTATCAAGAGCGTGATTCGCAGATTCAGTACGCGCGAGCTGCATGATGCAATCTACGAGTCCGAACGCAATGCTTCCAGAATAGCGCGTAATCTTATCGACGGTCGTCTTCTTGACGGTCTGAATGTGGAAAGCATTCATGCTTCCGGGCAGATGAAGCAGCTTAAAGTAGATATTACGAATCGCACTGGCGCTTTGAATCGCATTCTTAAGAATGAACTCAAGAAACTGAACATCTTGCAAAGTCGTAAGAGCGCGACCCAGCGAGATGAAAAAACGTCGTATGAAGTTGCGACTCTTTCACAGATTAAGAAACTTGAAGACGCAATTCGTAATGATAAGTCAGAAAAGGCGATTCTTGATTATTTCTCCGAGACGTTGAATTATTTGACCGATGTCGAGAAGGACCTCGATGAGATCGTAACAAATCCGAATGCCAATCGCAGTGCCGGTTTTGTTTGTCGTAAGCTCGCAGACGTTCGTGATACAATTGATTGCTATGCGGCAATCGTGACTGATATGCAGCTTGCGATTCGAGATAAGGAGCTTGCTCCTACCAAAGAACTGCTGGATGCTATCGGTAATATGGAGCGCGTTGTTAGCCAGTTCTATCAGAAATGCAACCGGATTGGTCTTGAGTACGCCGAGAAAGCAATGGAAGGCGTTTATGGCAAAGATGGTCGCACTATCCAGCTTGGTCCTGAGCGCGGTAAGAAGATTTCCATTCATGATATGCTTACCAACGCTCGTCGAGATGTCAGCTTGGCTACTCGTTGGGTACATTCATTGGCTGATAGTGGCGATGAAGTCTTGATGGCCATTGACAGTATCACGAAGGAGGCGAAAGAAAAGGCCCGCGCCACGATGAGGACTGTTACTCCGCGAATCAACAAAGCGTTCGCTGATTATGTCCGCGAAACGGGAACACGTGACCAGAGTTTTATGTTCGAACGCGACGAGCATGGAAAACGTACTGGACGTTATATTTCCGAAGAGCAAGTCAAAGCTCGTTTCGGGGCGAATTCCGCGCAGATGCGATTCTATAACGAGATGATGGCTATCAAGCATGAAGTGGATAAGCTTCTTCCGCCCACTTATGTTGCGCCGGATAAGATTGTCATGCTTCGCAAGCATGGTCTTTCTCGTATCGGCGAAGCCATCATGGAAGGTGGTAACATTAAACACGAAGCATGGGAGTTTATTCGTAATGGCGTCATGGATACTTCTGATGACGTGGATTTCGACAACAAGGAAGTGACTGTCGATTTCTTGAACAATAGGGTTGACAGGCTGATTCCGATGTTCTGCAATAAGGGCAAGAATGAAACGTTTGACGACATGACCGATGATGTTGCGACCTCAATTCTTGCTTACGCTGGAATGGGCTATGAGTACAGTGAAATGAATGGTGTTGTCTTCGTGCTTGAGAATTTGAAGTACATGGCTGCGATGCGTGACGTGCAAAAGACTTCTGGAAGCAAGTTGATGCGTGAGACGATTGGCGATCCTGATCCGCAGCACGATACCGATACGAATTATTTCTATCATCGGCCTTATACGGTCAAGCAGGCAAGAACCAATCTCCAGAAGATGGTTGACGATTACTTCTACATGCACGTCTATGGACATAGATATGCTGCGGAAGGAAATGTTGCGGTGTTTGGACATGATACCGGCGTAAGCAAACAGAAACTCGCCAATACCGCAAATGCGCTTGCCACTTACTCGCAGATGGCATTGAATCTTCAGCAGCGTATCAGTAATGTTGCTACTGGAGCGACGAATATCATTATCGAATCTGTTGGCGGGGGCGTCTATAATGCCAAGGATGTTGCTTGGGCGACCAAGGAATACGTCAAACAGACTGGAGATCGTCTAAAAGATACTGGCAGGATCGAGACCGACAATTATCTTTCCCTGTTCGCAGAATATTTCGATGTTCATCAGGACAATGGACGAAAGAATCCGAACTACAAGAAGGGGCGCGCATCGAAAGTGTTTAACGGAAGCCTTTTGTTTGCAGGACTTCAGATAGGTGAAGACTATCTCGCCATTACGACGGCTCTTGCAGCAGCAAGGAATTATAAGGTCAAGGACGCGCAAGGTCATGAACATAATCTCTACGAAGCATACGAAGTCAAGTATCTTGACACGAAGAACAAGACCGGCGCTTTCTTGAAGTTGAAAGAAGGTTGGACTAAGGCGGACGGTTCCGAGATTACGGCGAAAGACGAACGCGATTTCTCGAATCTTGTTGCCGGTTTGAACTTCCAGCTCCAAGGAATCTATAATCTTGATGATAAGAGCGCGATGCAGCAGTATGCGTTAGGCTCTTTGCTGATTATGTATCGTAAGTGGATTGCTCCTGCGCTCAAGCGTAGATATTCCAAGCCGAAGTATAATATTCTGACGCAGCAGGAAGAAGAAGGATATTACAGAACGCTTGGGCAGCACATCTATGATAGCATGTTTGGTGTCGACGGAATGATCAATGCTTCTCAGGGTTTGATTGAATCGTTCAAACTGAATTATTCAAAGTTGACTGATTATGAGAAATCCAATATCCGTCGCGCTCTAACGGAAGCCGGAACATTACTTGCGACCATTGCTGCGATCTTCCTGCTTGAACAGCTTCCTCCGGATAAGGATGACGAAGATGCGAATAAGTTCTTGAGTTGGGCGCATAGCCAGATGCTTTTGAGCTTGCTTCGTGAACGAAACGAAATTGGATCCATTGCTCCGACTCCGCTCTTCTTCAAGGAAGTGATGAATACGCTTGGTAGTCCGTTCGCTGCATGGCGTCCTCTTCAGAGAGTCCTGCAAGGATTCTTGCTTCTGTGGCCGCCAAGCTATTGGACTCCGGTCAAATCCGGAGTGGATGCCGGACACACGAAGGCGTATAAATACCTCTGGAATCTTCCGGTCTTGTCAATGTATAAGCAGATTCAGAAGGTTATAGATCCAACGCCAGTAATTAACTACTACAAAAATAATATCATGGGATAAAATCAAGGGAGGTATTGTATTTTACCTCCCTTTTTGTTTATCTTTGTGACATGTGGTTGATACAAGCAATTATTGGATTAGTAAAAGGTGCGTTTTATGTTTTAGTAACGCTTTTAATGGGCTGCGTATTTGGCATTCCAGTAATGGGAATTTTGGGCCTTATATGTTTAGCTTGCGGATGGATTGATCAGCCTTGGTGTATTCCGGTTTGCGTAATAATCGGTGAAATTTGCGGAATCATCGGATGGATGAGCAATTCTTAATCTAAATACATACTCGCTCTTGCCGTTTCCATCTCGGCTTGTTTGAATGCTTTCTCGTCTTCTTCTGATTTGAAGACCAGTTTCTCCGTATCATCAAGTGTAGCTTCCGGAAGATAATAACCATTGTCTTCTGCCCAATGCCTGAAGTTGTTGATGGCTCTTGACATCTCCTCGATACTCAGTTCAGAAGTGCTACGGAAAGAAATGACTTTATTCCCCGTTACGGGATCGTTATTCTCGACCAGGAACAGATCGGGATTAGCGAGCTGCTTGAAGTAAACCGTCTTCGCATAGGATTCCTTGACGCCGGTATTCAGTGCCATGAGTCGAATGAGAACATGAAGATAGGCATTTTGATTGTATGTCCGTTTGGATTCATCAATCAAGACAGCGTTTGTGCAATGACGTTTTAACATTAAATTTGCACGCCGGGCGAATTGCTTCCGGTGAAGCGGATTGGTAAGGTCGTAGATCATATTTTTGCAGAATAGTTTGCAGAATCGTTATATAAAGATAGTAAATATTTGATAATAAGGCAAATAAAAGAATACAGCACTTGCCTTACAAGCAAGGGATCGGCAGTTCGAACCTGCCATCTCCCACAGAATTAATTTGTTCTCTTTCAGTTATTTAGAGTGCGAGTGGACAAATTTTTTCAGTGTGCTCCGCCCCTTCGTCGCTGATCTGATATTTAGGAAGTCCAGATATTGTTTTCCATTCCATAAATTATTTTTTTTATTATTACTGTCAACAAAACGGTGCTTAATTTCTTCTTTGATACGGGCGGCACGGAATAACACCGCCCTGCGTCAAAGAATGGAAAAAATGTCACTCATCATGTACAAAAGAAACAAATCTATCTATCTGAATATTCCGTTGCGATACTTCACAGCATCATAGTGCCTCGCGGCATGTGGTGCGGGAGGGCAGACTCGAACTGCCCCTTCCTTCTCCAGCGCCAATCACATAAGGTCGAGCACGCGCATTGTTTCACCTTCGTGATTAACGGGTAATGCTCACCGTGAGCTATCCCGCAATTGAGAGAGGGGGATTCGAACCATGTCTCCGAAGAGACTCCTATCCTTGGCGTCGATTAACTCAGTTTCACCATATTTAGTTTCTTCGACGTTATGCTCAACCAAAATTAAGCTTCTCTCTCTGATTTGTACTTCATGAATTTATCCCACAGTTCTCTTTCGGAGTCAAATCCTGGATACGTGAAAAAGTCCAATACTTTATTTATATAGTAGCGAATCGTGGAGTGCTCCTTGTCCATCACATAAGCAATGTGCAGCAGCGGATAGTGTTCCGATGCAAGCCTGTAAGCTATCATCGCTCGCATGGTTACATATATCCTGATGCGAGTTTTTTTCTCCGGGTCTTCCCCGGTGATTTCTTGCATGAAGGAACAGTAATCTTTGTACTTCTGTTGTAAGCCTTCAGAGATCAGTATCGGTATCGTCGGTTTCATCTGACTCTTCCTCCTCGTCTTTTTGATAAATCAACGTTAATGGATAGCCAAGGACACGTACGTAAATAAACACAAATGATAGAAGCGCAATGGCGAATAATCCAAGCACGGTCACAAGGATCCCCGCGGCGATAAAAAACTCTTTCATATCTTCTTGCTCCTTAATTTCTTTTCTGTCTCGTCATCAAAATCACCACATACCATCACAATAAAACTTCCTGTTGTTCGACAATAATCAGTCGCATAAGTAACTCCCGGGATTTTTTTGGCTTTCTGTACAAATGTTTTGGCTTCACCGGAAGTATGAAAATTAATCGTTATCTTTCTTTCGCTCATACCTGTCAATAAAATTGTGTAGAATCTTCGCTTCTTCTAATTCGTAGTAATCTGTCCCGTCAACGTCCGTCTGCTCCAGTTGGCGAAGGAGGGCCTTGGCGGAATATAAAATCTGTTCAATAGTTGGTCTAATCATCTTCTTCTTGAAAATATGCTTTTTGCATGGCTTCGCAGAGGAAAGAGGAGAATGTGCAGACAAACTTTTCATCATCATTTAACTCGCTCCCCATTGTTTTGAGGATTGAGTGTGTCAGTTCATGATAAAAGGTATTATTCTTGCTCCCCTCTGACTGTTTATCGTTTTTGTTGACAATATCAGCAATCTCAATCCATCCAGCGCTGACGTGGCACTGGCCAAGGCAGTTATCATCGCACCTCTCCACGCGGCGGACTTCCATTCCTTGTCCGCCGACATGAAATTCTTTTGGAATCTTAACGTACTTCATTTCTTGATATTAAAACTTAGTAATGTTCGAAAATTTGCTTCTGCCGCATTTTGCATGTAGCTGTCGGGAAGAAGGATTAACTCTCCTGCCCTGTTTTGTAAATAATGTGCTTGAGCATAACTGTCTCCGATTGCAACGCCAATCTTGACATCATCGGGAATATGAGCAAGATATTCTTTCAACATTCCAACCGTCAGTTGTGGTCCTTTGTCGTAGTGCATTTCTTTTTGGTGATTGTTTTCAGTTCATACTCAAAGTTCTCTGCTCTTTCTATCGGGGAGAGAGACCATTCTTCGTAGATTCCATCTGGGCCTGTTCCCGGACATCCCGGAATGATGGAGAGGTAGATTTTCTTCGGTGCGCTCATTAGTAGTATTTCGCTAAAAGTTTATGTTTATCTATTGCAACGGCGGCGGCTTCAAACCCAGAGGCTTCGTCAATGGGTTGATTCGTTTTTTCATCTATAAGAAGAAAATTAATTCGACGACCATCTTTCCACACTTCCAACACCGTTACATTAATTGGAGGTAAGGAGGTTATGGCAGATTGCACAATCTCCTTATGCGCATAATCAGTCAATGATTTGTTAATACCGAATTGAAATCCTTGCTCATTCGGTTTGCTTAACTTCGGTGCGCTCATTTCTCCCTGCCCTCTAAAAGAATGAGTCCAACCAGCAGCCCGATGAGGGCCAGCAGAACAGTGATTACGATTGTAGCTATCATTTTAATCTTGGTATAATAAATTCGTAGTAATCTTTTGCTAATTTTTCCATCCGATCTACGTCAAGATGGACTTTTGTTGAGCACGATGAGATTTCGAGATCAGCCCTTCCATCGAAGCATGGCATAAACACCAGTCAACAGACGCTTCATTCTCATCAGTCATCTCGGGGCGTCCGTATTTGGTCCAGTCCCAGAATCGAAAGATGATTTGGTATAGATGTTCTCCGTCATCATCTTTGATTAAACGTGACACATCATAGTCCTCTTGCCCATGTAGGCAACGAGTCCATTTCTTGTATCCTCGATCGAGAAGCATCTTCTCGAATTCTTGCATGGCTTTCTTCGTCATTTTTTCTTTCTTTTAGGTACAAACGAACACGGACTTAAATCTTCAAGCGGACAGTAACCTCCGCGATACCGAACGCAGGAGGGGCACAAAAACCAAAGGAGATAGTAGTGTTTTAATCGTGCAAGTATTTTTCGCATTTCTCGTCTTTATATTGAGGTTCAACATGACAATGGAGTTCTCCATCGGGATTGTTCAGCAGGCGCTTGTAAAGCTGATTCCGTAGGCATTTGTCCTTGATGGGGCAGTTGTCCCCGGTGCAGAGGTCGGTGTCATTCATTAGTCGAGGTGATTATAGATGTCACAAACAAGAGCAATAAAAGCGGCTACGATAATCAATGCCCAGAACGCCCAAGGATAAGTTCGAGCATAAACAATTACGAATATAAAACCTATTAATAGGCCGGAACATAGAAGCGCTATTCCGATGGCCTTCAAAAGTTTTTTCCAATCATTCATAGCACAATTTCTTTTTCCGTGTCGGCATCCCAAACCTTTCCGTCTTTGGTATGGTAATGGTCTTCGCCATCAAGCTCATAGCAATCCGGGCAATAGTGTTTTCCCCCTAAATACATCCAATCTGAACTTAACGCCTCTTGCTCTATCCCGCTTCCATCAGTATCTCCAAGATAGCACACCATCCCATTGCCATCTTCATAATGTTTTCCGCAGGAGTCACAGACAATGATCATTGATTTTACTTCTTGTTTCATCTTTCTATCAGTTTTTTAAGTGTTTCCTTCTTCATCATTAACTCGCTCCGCAAACACTCTTGGCGCATGTATCTCTCCACGGCATCTACGAGGTCGGAAGCGGCTTTGTAGAGTTCGGCTACATCTACCCCTTCCGGCACGATAATAGTGTATCCACGCTGGGCGAGATAGGCAATTGCTTCCATGTCGTCCGATATAAGATCGGCATCAATGACATGTAGCCCAGAGTCGGGAGCGGTGAAAATCATATCGTTGCTCATTTCTTTGCCTCCTTGATCTGTTTGATAAGTTCGTCAGCCCAGACTACCGCAGTTTTAACGAGGTCTTTGACCGTTTTATCTTCAAGAATGTCATCATCCCTCATTACTGATCCGGCGAATCCAGCGAGTATGTCTTTCGCCGTCTCCCTGCGGAAAGCGTCCCAGTCAACAATACCCTTGATCTCCGCCTCGTCGATTCTAACATCACGGTTCTCCCAGTAATCGGAATAATAAACATAACCTGATAATTTGTCCCTGATTTTCATTTCTCTTTGATTTTATTGATTAGTTCTCTTAACTCTGCCCTCAACACCGGAGCTGGCTGGGCATCACCCAGGATTTCTCCGATGCGGGATTCGATGAGGGAGATGATGCCCTTTTCTCTCTGCTCATAACCTTTGATGAACGCGGCACGAGCTTCCTTGTTTGTCTCAAAGGGATAGGACTTCCAGTAATTTGGATACGCCTTCCTCGCGGCTTCTTCTGCTCTACTCATGGCTCTCGTCCTCCTTATAAGGTTTTCCGCAAAATGGACAATATTTGATTTTATCGTTCAGTGAAAGGTATCTGGCGTGTTTCGCCCAATCGCCCTTCTTGGTTCTTGTTTTATACCAAGCAGAAAGAGTAATCTTGTCCCCACCGAATGTAAACTCCACTTCACCCATTCCATATTTAGCGCGGAGTTCTTCATTAATTTTTTTAACACAATCGCACATAGCTACTCGTCTTTCGGAAGTTTGGTATAAGCATCATCAATCGAAAGCGCATAACCGTGGTTGATAAGATTTACACCATTGTATCCACAGTTGCTTGGAGAATCAAACGGCTTCTCACATTTCCTCCACCTCGGCAAGTCCTTCAAGGCATCTTCCTTCCCCCTCTTATATCCTTTTCTATACTGTACCTCATCGGAATTCTTGTAGGCTTTCTCCAGCTCCTCTTCATGTGCTTTGTTCAAGGTTTCCATCAACTTCTCGTGATGCTCTTGTGTCATAAGTTCGCCGGACTGGAGAAGCTGCTGCTTGGCAATGTCGAGAAGTTCAGAGGAATACTGATGAGCCTTTTCTTCGGCGGAAGAATTTGTCGTGGCGTATTCAAAGAGCACTTCTTGCAGTCTTTTCTCAAACTCGCTCATCTCCGGCTCCGGAGTGACGAGGAAAAGTCGATCATCCTCACCAGAAACCTTATGCTCACCATTTTCGTCAAAAGCATAAATTCTATCTTTACCATTACGTCGAATACAACCAATGATACACCCGGCATCTGAATTACTATCCCATTTTAGAATTTCAACAGGACATTGCTCCGATGAGGAATTTTCTACATAAACCACCTTATACTCGCCCGATTCAATCTGCGGTCTTTTGGAAATGTCGAATTGTATTCTCATGTTCTTTCTATCTTTATAAGTTTTACATCTGAATATCCTTGGAAATTTGTTTCTTTGAGGTCGGTAAAGACCATCTCGTCGGAACAATCCTTATAGTCTTCCCAAGTTTCATCAAGGGTGAATTCTACTATTACTTTCATGGCTATTCATTCGGTATCTCCGGGCATGGCATCCAATACTTGACTCCGGGGCAGTTCCAGCCGTTGTAGTCTATGCAATGCTCTACATCTACGATATGCCCGAATGCAATCTTGTAGATAGGAGCAGTGCCCAATTCGTCGGAGAGGACAATCACTTCTTCATCCACCTCCGGCAGTCTCTCGTCAACGCTGAACCAGCGAGGAGCGGCGTATTGGGCTCCGGCTTTGAAGTCTTCGGCTATTTCTTCGTTCTCGAAAACCTTTTCAGGTTCTACTATTCCATATTTCTTTTTAACATACGCCCAAGCTGCCTCGTCAAGATCGGAGGGAAGGGAAGGCTGGGATTTTCGCACCAGTTCAATAAGATGCTGAACCCGTTTCCCAACCATGTGGTCGAAGTCTTCCGTTCCTTCGTATTCGTCCCATATCGTTCCGACACAGCATGCTGCTTTTGCAATTTCTAATTCTTCTTGTGTCATACTACATTGAATTGAGTTTGTCGATCATCTGTCGAAATGCGTTTCGTTGACCCCAATAAGCGCCGTCATCGGGAAACCCAGCGATTCGTCTATCATATTCTTCATACTTTTCTTTCGCCCACTCCATCAATTTCTCCCGCAATTTTTCTTGTCCTGCAAAATATGCATGATCTTCAGCAGTCTTGATCGTTTCATCAACTACATCCTTGCGGATGTATTCGGTATTTTCAAAATCCCTAAATGGTATAGTAGTCCATTTTGACGAAAATGTTTCACCAGCATTGGTTTGAATATAAATTTTATCTGGCGCTTTCATTTACTTGTCCTCCTTTTCGACTCTTGGTATGTTTTCTAGCATCTTCCAGAAATCATCCCAGAGCATCCAATAACTAACAATGTGGGTTATTTTATCGCCCCAATCATCCTGCCCAACAAAGTCCTCTCCGTCCCACCAGTACGGCCCATTTCCAAAGTTGTCATACTTAATACTCCCATCAGTTCGTGTAATTATGCAAGCAAGTTCTCTCCCTTTTTCTGGCAGAATATCGGCGCTTATCCATTTCAATTCTTCCATTTACTTATCCTCCTTTCTTGCGTTAAAGTCTGGTAACTCTTTCGTGTCCACACTTTGTACATCTCATAAGACGCATTGGAATACCGGCAGGGAATGATACAGTACGCACAATTTCAACAAACTGATAATCATGAACACAGTGCTCTTGGTCTACAAGATATATTTTTGGTGTAGCACCATTCATTTCAATTTGCCACTTATTCCACCAATGTTTCTTGTACTTTCTTATAAGATGAGCAGAATCTCCATGACCAATTAATTCGTATTTTTCTTTCATTTACTTGTCCTCCTTTCTTGCGTTCTTGCCCAGTTCGTAGAAGTGACGGGCGAAATCTTTGTAGTCCGCCAAATCAATCGGGAAGGTATAATCTAAAGCGTCAGGGTCGTTTGAAAACTTTGCATATTCGGTTTCAAAGTCCATCTCCGGCTGCTCCTGTTGGAGAGAGTCGAGGAACTGCTCAAGATGTTCCAACTCCTTAAACGCTCCAAGTTCACATAATTCGTTATGTGTCCAATCATCTTCCGGGGAATCTGCATTGGGTAGCAGGTCCCAATGTTTATCCATTCGCCGCCCAATTTCGACGCGGATTTGTTCTTTAATGTTCATTGTTTCTCCTCCTTGTCGTAAAAGTGTAAGAATATGGCGCAAAACGCCGCCATTAGTGAATAACTAATCATCAGCTTCTCTCCGTTCAATGCTTTTGTCAGCGAATTGAATCCAAAGAAAACGCCACTGATAATGATGATATAAATAATCGTCTTAAACAAAGCGGTTAGTGTGTGGTTTGGTATAAATTTGAATTTCATCCTACAAGTTTTTAATCATCCCACATATCAGCAAGCATTCTTAACGCCTCTGCTACCGCGTGGTTCCCGCAATAATACCCGTGGTCAACTAACCAGTTGCGAAGTGTTCTGAAATCGTCTTCTGTCATAAGCAGTACATTTTAAGGTGTTCATACAATTCCGCAAGGACACGATGGTCTGCACCACCAAGATGAGCGGTACACCAGAGTAATGCTTCCATCTGCTCCTCGCTGGGCTTCCAATGGTCTTCTTCTGTTTCAAGAACAACACCTTTCACTACTTCGCCGTGTGCCTCAAATTCGCAACCAAGCATAAATGCTGCCCTTGCAATATGAGCCTCGTTTTCATTGGTGTACTTCGATGCACATTTATCTGCTGCCTTCAAGCGCTCATTTCTTTCCATCGTTTTGCTCTCCTATAATTCTTCCGTCAATAAGTCCAACATTTGAGTATCTATCTTCCATCTCGTCCAGTAATTCACATACTTGTGCAAAGTCAGTCATACTCTCGTCTATCTTGTAGTTAGAAGGTACTTCAATTGTTAATTCAACTTTAATAGTTCTCATATCTATTTACTGTTTTTACATTCTTCATCCTTGCTGGGTTTCCAATGAGGTTGTAAGGATTCTTTACTAACTGGACGGAGGGATTTGAGCCAATCTTTCAATTTGTACTTCATTACCGGGTCTGGATAGAAGTTGTAAATGCAATCAATTACAAGTTCCATATTTTCCTCATCCTCCTTGTTCCACTCTGCTTTTGGCTGTGGACGGAGGGATTTGAGCCAATTTAATGCTTGTTCTTTTGTTGTGGCGCAACCAGGAGCAATGCTACTTCCATCCTGCAATGCAAACATAATAAGACATTCTATGCCATGTCTTATTGTTTCATCCTCTTCGCTCCACTCTTGCTTTGGCTGAGGATTGAATCTTTCTGGTAATGTTTTGAGCCAATCTTTTTCTTTATCCTTTGCTTCTTTGAATGTTTGTACTTCAGCAAAATTCTTAGATGATTCAACGGATTTAATGCAGCGACTAAGCATTCTTTTATCCTCCTCACTCCACTCTTGTTTTGGTTGAGGACGCAGAATCTTCAACTTATCAATAAAGTTGCGGTAATCTTGAATAGTTGCATCGCTTGCTCCTGATAGTACGCTATTCAAAAGGTTAGGATTGTTAGAAGCATATTCAAATCCGCTCTTGAGATAATCATATACTTTTTCATCTTTTTCATCCCACTCTGCGGGCTTCTGTGGCATCTTGCCAGCGATTACTTGCTGCGTACCTAATGTATCTACACGATATGTTTCCCCGTGAGTAACTACAGGCTTCTGCTCTTTCTGCTTTTCACCGGAATAAACATCTTGTAATATTCCAGCCGTTTTACCAAGAGCATCATCCCATCCACGATAATACTTTTTATCTGGATTAGAATCCTTCATATCGTGTGCATTGGCAAGATGTTCATCAATATACTTATCAATCCTATCTACCGCTTCTATTGCCTTGCTTGCTTCTTTCTGCTTTTCGAGGTAGGCAATGCATTCTTCTCTTGTTGGTTGTGGAATAGTAAACTTCAGTTCTCCAATTGACTTTGCCGCTTTTAACTCTTCAATAAGATATTTCCTTATCCTCTCGTCCTCGCTCTCCTTGAGTTCGGGGATGAGGGTTTCAAGGGCTTCTTTGTCTTCACGAAAGAGCATATGTGCATACATATCTTTTACGTGCGCTATTGCTTTTGCTTTTTCCATTCTTTGTATCGTTTTAAGATTTCTTGGTAATACTCTTCTCTTCCGGGCCAATCTCCTTCGCCGATGACGATTTCGTTGGTATAATCATCAGCGATGTTGACGATAGCTTCAATGTCTTGCCAGGTCATAAATTATCTTGAATTAAGAGATAACCGTTCTTTAAGTCCAGTTTGCATTGATAGCGCATTAGATCTTTAATGCCGATAAGCATATCAACCTTGATCTTATCTTTGAGCGAATCCTTGACGGCATCAGTCATATTAAGAAGCTCCATTTCAAAACCATTGATTTGACACTGGATTTCATTACCGTCTATATCATTGAACAAGATATTCTTTGAAGCTCCATAGACCTCTTGGCCTTCTTCGGAAGAAATCGTAACCATATTACATTTGATCCTGTCATTTCTATCACTCTTCAAAGATTCATCCAGAATTGAGAACTGCGCTCCTGTATCGACAATCGCCCAATGTACGCTCCCATCATCAAGCACATACCTGATGATGGGAACATTGGTGTTTTCAAGTTCAAGCTTCACTTTCCGATACATGTGGACGAATTTTTACAAGGTTATCATATAGCATATAGAAGAAACTCATATTGATGCCGTTGTCATGAAATTTTGATGCAAGATGCTGAATTGTATAGCATTTCTTTGTATCGAACTCGCATGCCCTTTCGATGAAAGAACGAGCCAGTTCACGGTCCTTATCCGTAGTGAAATCGAGTTGTGACCTCATCGTCTCATAGAGCGCTTTGATTGCTTTCGGGAAAGCACTCGGGCGTTTGAATCCTTCGTTGGCACAGGTTCGCTTCTTTGCATAATACAAAGTGTTGAACAGCATTCCAAGCGTTCCGGGATAATCCCGCCAGTTGGTTTGGTTGAGAGCCTGAAGCTGGAGTTTGAAATTCTCTTCACCATTCGCGTCATAAGGCTTCTGACCAACTTTAATAAGCATCTCCAGAACTTCAGCATCAAGCTGGTTCTTCATCTCGATGGGAAGATCCTTATAGTATACCAGCGGCTTGGCGTTCAGTCCCTCAAAACGATCAACGAACGGGCCAATGACATCATTATCGAAATGTTTGAACTCGAAGCTGCCGGTCATATTGAAAACATGGTTCAAATCCATGTCATTGAAATCCGGAAAGACCTCAAGGACATGCTTGGCCAGATTGCCGTCGTTCTGATATTTGTACGTTGCAAAGACCGCTTTCTTCTCCGGAATGATGATCAGATGATCGTAACAGTTCCAGCTGCGCCAATCCCCGTCTTCGGTATGATGCAGGATGAAATCGGCATCTTCCGGCTTGCGCTTGATGACATAGTTTTTCCTGATGTCAGCAATCGCAAGCGGACATTTGGGCTGGACATAAACGCTCATCCCTTTCTGCGGGACGAATGTGCTTTTGTCGTAGCTGAAAATTTCCTTGCGATAGTCATCTGACACGAAGACCAAACCTTCATACGCCCTATGAGGATTCTCGTACCACTTGCAGTAGAAATCATATCCTCGGCAATCGACTTCGACCCCGAACTTACTTTTTACTCTGATGTACGCTTTCATTTGTTCAGAAGTTTAAGTAGATCGGTAGGACCATTGGCATTGATGTAGGACGGAAGCTTTGCATTGTTTGCCTCGTAAGACAGAATCTCTGCAAGTAATTGACGGTAGTGCTTGAACTTCACGGTCCGTCCATTGGATTCAAACGACAGTCCGTTCTGCTGGGATTCGGAACGCGGATTATATTCAAGCGTTACCGGTTCCTTATCCGTGCGGCTAATGTCCATGAAGTAATACGGCAGAATCATATAGTTTGAATACTCTGGGATGCCATTGATAACTGCTTGAAGGACATCTACATAGATCTGCGATTGGATGTCATATCTCATCTTGACGAAATGGTCTGCGAATTCAAATCCGGGCATGCCACTGGTCTTTACATCCCAGGGACGGATGGTCTTGTCATTATGGTTGACCTCCAGCATGTCAAACATGCATTTTAATTCAACGGGTTCTAATCCAGTGTTGAATGTTGCTTTGAACTGCGGCTGATAGATGTACTCGATTCCATTTTCATCATGTGCCTTGAAATGTTCTTTCAGAAACGGATGATTCTTGATGGCCCAGTACATCTCAACGGCATCGGACCATTCCTGTTCGCTGACAATAGGCTTTCCGGATTTGAGCTTGTTGTAGTAATCCGCGTACGGAGCCAGATGGGAGAGCTGCGTCTCGAATTTCCATCGGGGCTGATATGCCGTTACGGAGATCGCTTTCTGGAAATCCTCATAAGAAACACGTTCATAGGATTCCGTCGTGATCGTTGCCAAAGTATCCAATACCTTCTTCTCGGCTTCCGGTACGGATACGTTCATGACTTCAAATTCAGTGATGGCGTTCCCTCCGTGTGTTAAGACGGCATCGAATAGAGTTCCGAACCGCATGGCGTCGTTGGGCTTTACCGGCTCATGCAGTGTACTGATAGCAGAGAATCCCTCTCGGGCATAACGTGCAATGAGGGAATAGGACCATGCTGGATAAGCATGATATTCTTTTTCAGTGAGATTAAGAGAATAGTCTTTAAGTGATTTCATGATTTTGTGGGTTTAATAATAAAAGGGAGGGTTCGCTCAGGTAAGATGAAATATAGCACATCGCGCAGAGAGCGCACAACCAATAACCAAGAATATATCCGAAGGGCAAAATGTAGAATAACGAACCATGCTTCCCAGCATGTTTATCCTCCCTTTTATTACATTGACAAGTAACATAACTATCTGTCCCTCAACAAAAGTAACAAAAATGTTTTATTTGTGCAAGGGACCGATAGATTATTTCAGGAGATCCATAAGATTTTTTGCCGGAGCACTCTCCTCAATGAAGACCGGCTTGACCGCGACAATATGTTTCAGTGCTTTCTTGTCAGAAGAAGGAATGCTTCTGAACTTTTCCGCATTTATAAAGCCGCCTTTCTGTTCGTCAAGCCCATAATGATACATGAGCCAGCGTTGACACATATTCCAATCTTCTGGAGAAATGTCGCGATTGGACTCATATCCCGAATGACAGTTAAAATCATCCCAGAAGATTCCATCCTTTACGATTTGCAAAGCATTGCGAGAAGCGTAATCATTTTTTAGAAACATAAGATTACAAGTCGTAAACGGATATTTCTGCCATTCGGAACCGATAAGCGCTTTCTCGAAGATCACCGGGTCTTTACATCGAAAGAGGAATTCAAGATTCTCTGGAGTCGTCTCCGTAGTTGGTGTGAACTGCACATTTATATCATACATGAATGTTCTGGTCCAGTTGTCCGGATCCATTGCCATTTGGTATTCGTCACACTTTCGTACAAAATATACGGTATGGTCTTCCAGTTCCGGTTTGTACCAGATCTGTCCGGGACCTCCAGCAAAGTCAATAACAGATTCTTTGACGCGCTCAATGATCGTGTCGGTGATTGGAGGACAGCCCCATTGCTTCTGAACCGTAACGGCATAAAGTCCGTTTTGGTTCTTTATCAGCATATTGAACGTGCGCTTGATAATTTCCCGGGGATACGGCAAGACGATGATGTCCGCATTGTCCTTGTTTAAGACGATCTTGTAGTCTGAACCGCGAAGTAACGCACGAGGCATCTTGCTGTCACCGGAGACAAAGAGCTTCTGTCCGTTTGGCTTGACTTGTTTGCTTATGTACTTGTTGAGGTATTCCATAAATTCGTAATTCCCCAAGTCTACATAAGCATCCTTACCTCTGTACAGACCCATTGCATATCCATAAGAATGTTTGGTATTCACATCGCCACGGTAATCAATTATACACCTGGCAAATCTAATATCAGAATATTGAATTCTATCCATTACTGAATGATTTTTGCAATTCTCGCATCGAACAGAAGTTGATTGGTCTGATTCTTATGCGAAGAAGTGATGGTCTTGATCATATGATAGAACAAGTCCTTGTTGAAGAGCATCTTGCCGCCCTTGTTCTGGTTCTCCAGGAAGTCAACGATCCTGTCCTTGACCTTTGAAATCGGCGTCTTGTCCTTGGAGTCCAGCCACGCATCCACGTAGTTGGCGAAACGACGTTCCAATAGGGATGCGATGTCGGGACGATACTGTCCGTTGGAGTCATAGAGCGTAGCTTCCAGCTTGTCCTTGATCGTATCCCATCCGCCAAGAAGCATCTCCTTCGGCTGGATGAGCATATGCATCTTGTTCCGCAGGAACATCGTGAACATCTTGGAGAAACGTCCATTGTCCTTGAAACAACCACGAGCGATGGTGTTGATGAATGACAGGCTGTCTGCATTGTCCCAATCCTTCACGCCAGAAATCATGTTGGCGAACATGACGAAAGAACGCGGATTACAGATGCGATTGCCTTCATCATCGGCTTCGAAGAGCTCATTGTAATACGAAGCTACGAAATTGATACAACGTCCGTCGATATTCGCTTTCTCGGCCCACGACATCCAGGACGAAATATCAAATTCGATTGCAAAATTTAGAAAACGAGTCCTCTGCGCCTCGTCAAGACTGTTCACATTTGAACTGCCATCGTCGGGATTATTCGTCAGACAGATAGTCGTTTTCTTTGGAAGAGACCAAGACACATATTTCTGTGTCAGGATAAGTTCCATACACGCCTGTAGCAACTGCGGATTGGCGCGGACATAATCATCAAGACAAACGAGATTTCCGTTTTCGTTGTATTCGGGGACCCATGCCGGTTTGGCATAGGACATACGGGTCTTTCCAGTCTGCTTGTATTTCATATTCGCACCAAGTCCTTCTTCGAGCTGCTTGTTATTTACCCAAACAGTTTTAGGAAGAACAACAACTTTATATTCGCCGTTCTCCTGCTTTGTCCGCTGAAGCACCTGGCACTCATATTCCGTCAGTGGATAGCCAACCAAATCGCCTGTCTCCTCCAGCTCATGAAGTGATAATTTGGTAAATCCCATTCCGCGCTCTTCGGCGATCTGCTCTATGATAGAAGTCTTTCCGATGCCAGCCGTGGCTTCAATGCCAATGGCGATAGGAGCTTTGCCTTCTTCGGAAAGCTTGAGATTATTGTCAATAGTATAGTTAATCAGGTTCTTGACCTGATTCATGGAAATAGTGTTTGCTGCCATATTTATTCGCTGATAGATGTTACGTAATCCTGATAGTTAATAGCGTTGTACCAATTGAGGTCGATGAAGTAATAGTTGATGGAGCGGTCGTCTTCAAGACAAGGGAATGAGTTTGTCCAGAAGCCTTCCTTCTCCATGAGTTCAGTGGCTTCCAATGTCGGCACCATCACGAACAGGCGTCGTTCAGTGTTGATATTCTCCATATTTTTCCATTGTTTTAGAATAATTTTCTTCCGCTTTCGCTTTCTTGACAGAAGCCGCCCAAAGAGCGTTGAGGCGGAGTTTGTGTTGACGCTTGCACGCTTCCTCGTAGGAGAAGAAGTACAGACTAAAGATTGTCTTTGCATTCAGTGGAACGATGTATCTGTTCTTGTCGTTCTTGAAGCAAACCATCGCTTTGTCTGGTTTCGTGTCTGTCCGGATGATGCCTTCCACTTCGGCCTCATCAATAGAATCTACGGTCACATGATAGCATTTATGACCGAGAGAGAGTTCGCTGACTTTCATTAAACGGTTTTTGGAGGGATGATAACGACGGATGCGCCGTTGACTTTGTATCTCTTTCTGTCATGATCTCCACGGGAAGAGATGACCCATAGAGTGTCTTTTGGTGTGTTATCGGGAATATATGCTCCGCCATCGGTGAAATAGACCAGAGCATCGTATTTCTTACGGTTTTTGATAAACAAATCAATAGGAGGTTCAAAGCTTGTTCCTCCGCCGCCATGCAGAACTTCATTGGGCTTACCTTTGAAGTCATACTCATGCACGATTCTGGTGTCACACTCGACGACATGGAAGGTCGCCTTGTCCTGAAGCGTTTTGATTTGCCCGAAGAACTCCATATACTCCGGCATGGATACAGAACCGGACGTATCAATAGCCACGAGAATATGGCTCTTGCGCTGATGACGGTTGCCTGCTGCATCCGGGAAGCGACGGGACTCGCGCTTACGAGATTTCTTGATGAGCTCGCTGAACTCATTGCCAAGATAACGACGGAAATAGCGCCGCCAATCCGCCACGGGTTTGGGTTTCTTGCGAAGCTTCTCGATACGTCCTGCGATCTCCCCGGGAATCTGACCGCAACTCTTCTCAACTTCGTCGGCGGCGAAGAGCATAAGCGATTCTACGGCATCCTGCAATGCGGCCATCTCGGACTCATCCATTGAGTCGGGCCATTCCTCATGGCTGTCAAAGGACTTCTGAGACAATTCCTCAATCCCCTTCTCCATCTGTGGCTTGGGTCTCGGCATTGATCCATCAAACTGCATATCTTCCTGCTCGTTGCTCTGCTGAGGATCGCCAGAACCGGAAGAAGAACCAGGCTGTTGCTGGTCCTGCGAATTATTCTGCTGCTGTTGCTGTTGATCGCTTTGTCCACCCTGTCCACCGTTGCATGGCATGGAAGGCTGCTGTGCCTGCTGCTGTTGTGGCTTATTCAGAAGATCATAGAACAGTTTGTAATACTCCCGTGCTCCCAGGTTCTTTTCAAATCCGAAGTCCTCACACCAGATACCACCAGCCTCTTTCTGCATCTTACTTCTGTCGATGTAACAGTTCGCTTCCGCATCAACGGCGATATTCTCCAACATACGCATCGAAGGATCGTGTCCTTTGTCATCAAATATCGTTAAGTGATTGAGACACAAATGTATGATTTCGTGCTTCTGCAACTCAAGGACAGTATCAACATTAAACCGATCAACGAAATCACGATTGTAGAAAAGCTTGAAAACATTCCCGGTTCGACCTACGCACAATGTGTCCGTTACGGTCTTATCGGGAATGCGTTCCATTGATGACAACAAGATACCATAGAATGGTTCCTGCATCGTAAACATAGTACAGATTCGTTCAAAATCCATCAGATATCAATTTTAAGTTTGAACTTATTGGGCTCTGAAAACATATAATAGCAGTCTTCCAAGTGATGACCACGCTCTTCGATACAGCCCTGAATCTGCTCGTCATCATCAGCTTCACAATTAGCGTCAATGAACACTTGAAAGACATCTACTTCGCTGGAAAAATAATCCAGCACAGTTACAATTCTTGAATCATTCATAATCTAATTCTTCACTAAATAACCATTCTGGGTCTACGAAAGTAACCGGTTTACCATCTATCCAGGTGGAAATGGTTCCTTCATCTGCGCCTTCCATTTCATCAAAAATTTGACAATCAGGCCAAGGAACCATATACCAGCTTGAATAATGCATGTCCATATATTGTGGATCCATTATCATTTTTTCTTGTTTCTCTGTCATAGCTTATGGTATTTGTGCTTCATAATCAAAATCACTGAAAACAATTTTCCCTTCAGAAAATTCTCTCTTGAAAACCTAATAAGCCATATCCTCGGCTATATCCATAGCCTCATATTTATCATTGGCTTTGACAGTAACATTAATTGGGACCGAAAAAACGATCTCAACATCATATTCTGATTTTCTCATTTTACTTATATTGGTTTATTGCTTCAAGAATGCTCTGAATAGTAGGAAGGACATAGACATCATCATAAATAGAAATCCATTCATTCTCTGCACGATCAAGACGTATTTCAAGCTCACCTTTTGGTTCAAATGCATTGATGTCTAGTCGAAGACCAGTTATCTCGATTTCGATGTTACAGTTTACATCATAATCGAAAACAATAGCCCACATCTTATCACGGTAATTGCCATTGTCTTCAATTAAGATTATACCACCGTGCTCTCTGAGATATTCTTCCACGTATTTAATTCCTCGAGTTGTGGCATTATCCATCTGCTTGAGGATTTCTAATCTTATATCTTCCATTTTATTTTTGATTTTGCCAGACATCCTGGAGAGCAATAAAGCCCCAAGCTTTAAATAAATCGCTTGGATCTTTTGCCTTGTAATAGTCTGGAATGTAAATGTTGTGCAGTTGAGGATAAAGTTCTATGAGTTTCTTGGCATTATCTTGACCTGGGTTGCCTTCTGTATGTGTAAAGTCGTTATCATACCAGATATAAACCGTGTCAAAACGGTCAAACACCTGCTTTATGACTTGCGGCTTGGGTAAATAGCCTTCACCCTGCAATGCCATTGCCGGCACTTTCAGATTCTCCCAGATACACATCGCATCTTTTCGTGAAGAAGTAATCACGCACTTGGAATGTTCAACTTTCTCGGCATACAGGAACGTCTGTTTCCATAAGTCCCAGACGGACGAATCATGTTTGGAAAGCCATTTCATCTTGTCAGAGAACGGCTGATAGAGCTTGACGCTTTCCTTTCCGTCTTTCCATTCGAAATAGGCATATCCATACTTGTCCATCGGAACACAGACAGTCTCCTGCTTGCCAGTCTTTTCATCCGTGTGCGTGAAGAAAGCATGAGAAATGGGATACACGTTACACCATTTGCAGAAATTCTCGGAGATCCCGTAACTGCCCCAGTATTGTGTATCCCATTCTTTCCATTGACGGATTTTTACCTTGATGGTAGAGTTCTTGGTAACATGAACCTTCCCGCGATAACGCCTGACGAGAGAACACCGGGGAATTTTCTCCCCGATGTCCAGCTTCATCTTCATCAGCGCGTCCTTATACTCACAGTCCCATAATCTCATCATCAGGTCAATCACGGAACCATATTCTCCAGTTCCGAAATCCTTCCAATAGATTCTACCATTTTTCTCCGTAAAGGAGAATGACGGATTATGGTCATCCTCCCTGAGCGGAGACGAGATGGTGCATGGGATTTTACTGATGTCCAGATACCTCGTAAGGATATCCCGGTCAGACAACGAGATGTCCTCACGAAATATCGGGACAGCAGTAGAATTAATGTGAGTAATCATTAAAGAGGGAGGTCGCTATCATCATCAATGAAATTACCATCATTGTCGAACATAGACCCCGTGGAGTTATCCTTGACTTCCGTTGTTGCAGAGACAGTCCACAGTCTTACGGGTTCAGCGCTGAACGTCTCGTTCCGGCTGGTGCGTTCCATATACTTGTCAATAGCCTTGCGTGCTGCCATATATTCATGCGTGATTCTGTCGGGCTGGGAACCATTGCCGAGATAGATGCTGCTGAGGAACGTCTGATAGGTCTTGTTGTCATCAGTATTCGTAACGCCGAAGATCACCTTCACGCAATTGCTCGGCTTGAGCGAGAAGATGTACTTAAGCTCAGAGACGTCTCCCATACAGAGCTTCTTCCAAGAATCGAAGGCAAACTTACCCGGGTTCTTGGTGTCAACATAGCTGTTGGAAGCGCGATTGAACTGTTGGAGAGGCGTGATGTTCATGTACTTGAACACGAAACGCACAAGCTCCTCCTCTCCACGGTGACAATAACGGTAATTGCTGGAGATGCTGGCAGAGCCGTTGCTGTACTCTGGAACACGTTTGGCTTTGATGTCTTCCGCTGTAGCCCATGCGGTACGACCGAAATCATCAATGATCTTGGCCTTGTTGCCGACGGCATTCTGCGAGACTTCCTGACCGATCCAGAAATCAATCGGGATGACCGGCTTGTCTTCCAGATCCTGGATCTGAACCATCAGGCGGATCTTCGTAGAGGTCGTAGGCTTACCGTCTTTCAGCTTTTCGTAAATATACTTGGGCTCCTCGGCATTCTCCGGCACATTCCAGCCAAGACTGCGCAGCTTATCATTACTGGGGTTCACGGCTACGACATTGATGCTGCCGACACCGATATACTTCTTGAATTCAGACACTTCACCCTCAACGGGCATCTTTGTTTCGTTGTAATTCTCAATCATGATTTATTATTCGTTAGATAAAACAAGATTCTTATTTGTGAACGGGGGAATAATGAATTTCTGGAATTCGTTTTCTGCCCCTTGACTACCACTCTTTGTTGAAGTTGGCCCACTCGTCGTCGCCATCTTCCACGGGAGCATCGGACTTCTCATCGCCCCAGCCTTCACCGGATTCAGCTCCTTCTGTCTCCTGCGGGGCTTCCGCGATTTCTGCGGGCATGTCCTCCGGCACAGTTTCCGTAGCTTCCGTGGCTTCGGGATTCTCAGGATCATCAAACGGAAGAACATCGTTCACCGGCTCTTCAGTAACAGCCTCTTCATCCACGACCTTTTCGTCTTCGGGCTGCTCATCGACGACAGGCTGTTCCGTGGCCACCGTAGTCTCTTCGAGAACACGGGTACGACGCTTGCGCTTCTTGATGACACCATCATTGTCACGGACAACTTTCCAGTAGGTGAGCTGAGTCTCCATCTCCTCCTTCTGGGCATCCAAAGAGGACTTGGCTTCCTCCAGCATCTTGCGATACGTCTCTTCCAAGTTCTCGATTTCGGTCTGTACGGATTCAAGAGCTTCTTCAAGAGAATTGATGAGATTGTTGACAGTTTTAGAATTGATTGTTGTCATATAAATTGGTAGTAATAATTAAAGAAACGAATTAGAATTTGTAATGTTTGATGTATTCCTGTGGTATATTATTAGTTACAGTATAAAGGAATCCCTCGTCTTTGGTGTTGTCAAAGATGGGCACGAAAACAATCGGATTTTCGCTCCTCATGATTCGTCCACACTGCTGCACCGTGATTCGGTTGGAATTTCCCAACTGTCCTAATACACCACAATGAATGTTCTTGATGTTCTGTCCTTCGATGAGTTTGGACACCACAAAGAGACTGTTCAGTTCGCCACTATTGAGACGTTCCAAGAGCTTCATGGATGTCGGAGTCTGCGATGTAAATGCACGCTCACCACCAAGAGCTTTAGCCTGGGCGATAGAAGAACAGAAACAGAGATAGCGATACTTCTTCTTGTCAAGCGTGTCGCATATCAGTTTGATGGCTTCGTCTTTTCTCGCTCCAAGAAAACGTTTGCGTTCAGAACCGATCTTATTCATCTTGATTCGATTCCACTCCGTCGGCTTGAGATCGAACTCTGCTTTGGCGTTATTCAGCTTTCTTTGAATGGCATTATACACACCCTGATCAGTCAGCAGACATCCGTCGTACCACAGATGATGATTCTTGTCGTCCAATTTCATGTGGACTACATTCACCGTCGGAGGTGGAAGAATGCCATATCTGATCGCTTCCTGCAATCCCATCCGGGACTTGGCGAAAAGACCGAAGAGATGGGTCAGACGTGCCTGTTCATCTTCAGAGATGACAGCACCAAGAGCAAGAACATAACGAGCTTTGATGGTCTCCAGGTAGCTGGAGCGCAGTTCGGTGTCAACATGGGGCGCTTCATCAATGACGAGCAGATCCCATTTCGTGTCAGCGAATTTATGCAGAGATGCATAGCAGGCGATGCTGGTATTGCTGATGTCGACATCAAACTTGCGGAACTCATCTTCCCAATTGGAGATATTTACTGTTTCTGGAACAAGGATAAGCGCTTTATAGCCAGAGTACTTTTTGAGAAACTTCAAAGCTACATTGGATTTTCCACACCCCGTGGCCCAAAGACACATCAAACGTCCGCTTCGTTCCAGCAAGCTTACAGCATTTGCCTGCAATGTATCCTTATCCATACATGAAAATTTTAGACAAATTCATTTTCAGGTTGTTATTTTCATCAGATTCGCCAATAACAAACTTTTTACCGCGAAGATGTAAAGGGCGAGCCTCTCGAATGGTTCCGTCTCCACCAGTGAAAGAACAGATGGTCTTATTTCCTTCTCGATAAATATATCCGACAGCATCTGCTTCGCCACAAATAATATCACCGAGTTTTCCAGCAAGATCAACAGCGAGTTCATTAGATTCTGTGCTATTCTCTCGAATTTGTTTATCCTTAACATGACAAACTAGAATTAATGTCTCGCACAGAGGTTGAAACATCTTGATAAGTCCTTTAACGGCCTCTCGAAGATACAAATAGCCCGCTCCATTTGGAAGTGTACGAACATCCGCTTTGGGGTCGGCTATGCTTTTGCCATCTTTTTTTACGAGCTTGTTGTCTTTATCACGAAGCATTCCCCAACCATTACCCATTGTTGTATTACGATACAAATCGGCTGCTCTGCTTAATGCCATTTCTTCGAGTCGGGTTGCATTATCAATTGTTATAAACCGATAAGGATATTTCCCGATTTCTTTATATTTCTTGACAAGGGCAATACGGATTGCATCCATATCAAAAACGTTTCTGGCATTAAGCACCATTACGTCAAGAGCACGATAACCATCTTCAAGATCAATAATAAGATTATCATCAAGAGAGGCGACAGCGCTTGATTTCCCGCTTTTGGGTTTTCCAAAAAGAACTAAAAGACGTGGATTATAATTCTGTGCTTTTCTTCTTTCCGTTGGTAAAATTATTTCTTTCATCATATTTACTTTTAAGTTTTGGAGTTGTGATTATCCTTTCTAAAGACCACCCTTTGTGCCATCTATCATAAAACAATTTCTTGGGGATCCCAAAAGTTTCGCATAATTCTGTGCGAGTATATTGTTTCCCCTTATATTCTAATCTTTCATTTCTTTCACAACAATATTTTACGATTTCGTCAAATGGCATATTCGGATGTCTTTTTGTTCTCATTTGTAGTGTTATATACTTAATGCCGAGCTTTGTTGCCCAATCTTTTAGACACATTGTTTCGCCATTATATGTATAAACCTTATTAAATGATCCGCGATTTCTACATTGTACCATTTGTGTCGCCCACCTACAATTCTCTGGACTATAATCGCCATTATTGTCTATTCTGTCAAGAGAGTGTTTTGGCGGTCGAGGCCCCATGTCGTTGTAGAAATTCAGAAAAGAATTCCATCTTTCACAAACTTTAATGCCCTTATGTTGATAACTATTTTTTGAATAACTGGGAGCACGACACCTGGCGCGCATAGCTTTCCATGCTCTATATTCAATAGGATACAGATCTTTTAGGCTCGCCATTTTTGATAATATCTTGAAGTTTAACTTCTTGTTTTACATAACAGTAGAGTTTGCCATCCTCAATGAAATAACCTCTTTTGCCGAAAAGCTCATAAAGCATTTCGCGAGATGCAAAATCGGCGATCGTCTTCTGCTTGACAGGCTCGACAGGCTTCTCAACAGTGACGGCGGGAGTCGCACTGGTCGTATTGACGGGCTCTTTATCCTCTTCTTGAATAAATCCTGGGGGATTGTCGGGGAACTGGGCAAGCACCTCTTCGAGATCCGGAAGATTCTCTGGAACAGGCTTGTCTTTCTTTGCTTTTTTGAGAGCGTTCTCAAGCCCGATAGGTCTGTAGACCTGGCAGAACATTGCGATCGCCTTGGTAGTACGATGCACTTTCTCAGCTATTTCCTTGTAGGAATAGCCCTTCTCTTTCATCGCGAAGATAGTTTTCACCTCTTCGCCCGTGTAGGTGAGTTTCTTAGGCATGTTTGAAAATAAATAGAGTTAAAAGTTGTAATGCGGTGGTAATTAGAGATTTCCTCTGTTGTTTCTGAATTCGTAATTGCTTGGTTTTCTCGTAGAATTTTTCAATTTCTGCATCACCAGAACGTGGTAGTTCTTCGAAATTGCATACAGCGCCGTCAAAGAAGAGAGGACAGATGCCGCCCATTTCTCCATTACGATTAGCAATGACATTCAAGAATCTGGCATTGGTTCTCAATCCATAACCTTGTTCGTCTTGGATGATATAACCCATATAATCTTTCAGACCGAACTTGGAAGGATCAAAGAGTCCAAGAACCAAGTCGGCATCACGAGCGGTATATTTGGAATCACCCAGAGTAGCTGCCGTCGGAACCATCCGTTTTGCTTTCACCGCCTCAAGCCCTTCGCTTTCTGATGCCTGCTGCTGAATAGCAACACAAGTATATTTGTATCTGTTTCGAAGATACTTGACGAAATATTCAGACATCTTGTCTACCGCGTCTTTGGTCCGAAATCCCTGCTCTTTATCTACGAGTCCGATATGATCTATGATAACAACCTTATAATGGTTCGGATCATTCTGTTCATAAGAATCAAAGACATCTACTGTCTTGCCGGTAATCAGATTCGTGTGCTTATGAGACTTATACGCTCCAACATTTTTGGCATATGCTTCACAGACACGAAGAATACCAGTAGGATTGGTATCCTCCGTATTGAACTCTATGCACTTCTCGAAGAACTCAAGCCGGTCCTTGTATTTCTTAGTATTGAATAATGCAAGAACCTTCTTATCAACCGGGTTTTCCGTTGAGGTGGAACGTAGATCGGCGGGAGCGATACGAATACCATCCAGCCTGTATAATAGATGAGACATATATCTCTCTATAATACGCTGGATAGACTCTTCAAGAGCAAAATAGATGATATGGCATGAACATTTTTCCTTATACTGGAAGCAATAATCCAATACATTGAAAACATATAAGAAATCAGTTATCTGTGTCTTCCCAGTTTTTTGATTTGCGGTAACAACAATATATTGCCCCTGTTCAACACCCGGAACCTCGCTCTTGAATCGCTGAAACGGGAACGGAATACAATTTACCCCTCCTTTCATCACGTTCTCTCTGCGTGTTTCCAGGTTATTGAGCACATCATCTATCTTGGACAGCCCCTCCAAGTATGAACCGGCGAGTTCATAATCTTCTATGGACTGATACTCAATCTCAGTTGAATTAAAACCCTCAATCATATAATCTCTCCTTCTAACAGCGTTTCTGCAAATTCATCTTTCTTCTTATCCCTGAGCATATTGAGCAGCGTGGATTCATAAGTCTTTTTAATGATTCCATTCTTGTTTACGCCGGTATCCTTCTGCTTGAAGATGAAGTATTTCAGAAGCTGCATGTACTTGGTGGATTCATGTTCAAACCGTGAGAGATACTGACGTCCTGCTTGTAAACAATCTTCCACGGTATAATCTTCGTCCACTTCCTGTTCCGTCCAGATAAACTTAAGCCTGTCCGTAAGAACAGACACAGATTCTCGCCAATCAAACTTTCCGTCTTTCTTCCCAGCTGGCCACAAGTTTCTCAAACCCGCAGCCACCTGGGTGAAAAACGTATGATCTTGACGAATCATCGCATACTCTACTATCGGTTTTTGTTTAACCGAGTTTAATAGAGTATCAAAACGTCCGGCATCAATCCCATTACTGGAAAGATACCGGACGCAGAAGGCTATTTTGTCTTCATTAACCGTCATATTCTTCCATTATGTTTGATTCAAAGATAGTGATTATCAATGAAAGAAACAAAAATGTTTTGCTTAAAAGTTATTCACTTCGAAACCGAAGTCAGACAGTTCCGAAGATGGGATTTCAATGGAGGTCACATCCTCATATTTCAGTTCAAAAGGATATTCTTCTGTCTGACGATATGAAGAATCCATCTTGTAGCGTGATCCTACTTCTGTCAGCGCATAGGCATTGGCATCATCAACATTGCGGAACCAGCGGGAGGTACGAATCTTGACTTTGATGATGCTCTTGATGGGATTGACATCCACCGATTCGACGGAGATAATGTCCATGTACATGAACTTTGCACGGAGCTTGCTAACGATATCGTCGGCATAGCTGTCCCATTCTTCTACAGAGGCAGGAACGCCATCTGCAAGCTCGTAGAGAATTTCTTCCTGCTGAGTGTCGTTGTCCATTGTTGCGAGGATTATACCCAAACGATCAATAACGAGGTCCTTATCCAATCCTTTGAGGACCGGAGCAATCAAGCACTTTTTCATAATGATATAATTAAGGGATTATTGGTTCAGAAGATTGAATTTGTATGTTCTCTGCATGGAGAATATCCCATGCGTCAAAGAAGAACTTCATAGACGCGACAAGATTGTATTCTCCGTCCTTGAGAATATCCAGCGTACAGAGAAAATGATTGCCATCCGGAAGAATTCCTTTCTTTCGGAGTTCTTCTTCAGCTTTCTTGCCTTTACGCTGGATTTCCAGGTAACGTGCGAAAGCTTGCTTACCGTTCTCGTAGGTCTCTTTCTTGTGTGCTCCGTCCAACCATTTGCGGTCCTTGACGAAGCCATAGTCGAAACAGTATGTCATTTCTTTTCTTCGATTTGTAAAGAAATCAGGTGATTGATATCGAAATAAATTGCCGTGTCCTTACCAGTTTTCAACCTGTAGAAGTTCTGAGGCAAAACAGGTTCTTCAACTTTATCCATCTCGCCGACGAAACTACTTCCGTCAGTAAAATGAAGTGTAACTTTATATGCCATGATTTGCAAATTTAGAATCGGCGATAATCTCTTTAATGAACTTAACCAGCGTCTTTACGCCCGCGACGAGGAAAGCAAGCAGCACTCCATACATGAGCGCATATACAGCGAGTTCCCAGAACGAGAACTGCTCGAAAAGTAAGAAAATCCTATTCATATATTTTGTTTTTAATTGTTATCTTTGAAGAAACCAAGCGGTATCTCGCGACAACGCATTGGTTATTAGTTGTGACTTCAAGACTCACCTATCTTGCACCTCATAGATTTATGCAGAGCGCATAATCGTGCCATTCCATATTCCAAAGATATTGAAAAACAGCGGATAAAACAAAAGTGTTTTATTTATTTTTGCACATTTGTCCTATCCGCTGCCTGTTGTTAGAAATCCTGCGCTTCCAGGAGCGCATCAGAATCCCCAAGGTCTTCATCGGCGACCTTGATGCCACTGCTGAGAGTCGTAAAGACGACGATGTTACGTCCGTTCTTGTCCTGGAC
>Ga0256405_10002185_pt1 | contig 46879 bp, 38 predicted proteins | sample RumenRJG_02DNA_FD_189096 | JGI IMG/M metagenome (GOLD analysis project Ga0256405, IMG submission 189096) | Bovine rumen microbial communities from Lethbridge, Alberta, Canada - RJG_02 | ecosystem: Host-associated > Mammals > Digestive system > Stomach > Rumen | place: Canada: Alberta... | reverse complement strand
AGAGAGACTTCAGGTGGTTATTGCGGCGGGGTCCCACCTCTTCCCATTCCGAACAGAGAAGTTAAGCCCGCCTGCGCCGATGGTACTGCAATGCAATGCGGGAGAGTAGGAGGCCGCCATCTTTACCAGGAGCTTCGTTTCATGAGTGAGACGGAGCTCCATTTTCTTGTGTGTGTATGTCTGTCTTATTCTCCTTTGATGCTGCTGCCGTCGTGATGCTGATGCCAGTTTAATGTAGGAAAAAAGAAGCATCGGAATTGCTTGCAGCTCCGAATGGAGTTGGTATCGTGAGAGGAGAGTTTGAGGAGTGCTTAAAACTCTGTGAATGAGAGAGGCATTAAGTTTTTGATGCCATCCATAACGTAAATGCACCGTTTCCCGTAAAGAAGGATGCGGATGGGCTGACTGAAACGAGTCTCGGTCTCGATGATGACTTGCCGACAAGTGCCGCAGGGGGATACGGGCTCTTCTGTCAGTTGGCCGTTAGTGTCGCGGGCAGCGATGGCTATGGCCTTCAGCGCAACATCGGGATATTGGGCGCCGGCGGCAAAGATGGCTGAGCGCTCAGCGCATAGCCCGGCAGGGAAGGCCGCGTTTTCTTGATTGCATCCAGGCAATACGACGCCATTTTCCAACAAGATAGCTGCTCCCACGTTGAAGTGAGAGTAGGGGGCATAACTGTTGTTGGTTGACTCGATGGCTTTCGTAAGCAGATACTGTTCTTCTTCGCTCAGTTCTTCCATCTGACACTCGTTGATGTTCAGTTTCAGGTTGATATCTTTCATCTTGTTAGTTGGGGGTGTTTGAATCTTATGGACAGATGTGACTTTTTTTTATTGTGAGAGTTTGGCAGCCAGATATTGGCCTGTGATGCTTTGCGGGCATGCGGCAATCTGTTCGGGAGTGCCGACGGCTACGAGGTTTCCGCCGCGGTCACCGCCTTCAGGGCCGAGGTCGATGACGTGGTCGGCCTGCCGGATGACATCCATGTTGTGCTCAATTACTAATATGGTGTGACCCCGCTCAATGAGCGCATTCATGGAATACATCAGACGTGCTATGTCGTGGAAGTGAAGACCTGTGGTAGGCTCGTCGAAGATGAATAGAGTGGGCTCTTGGCGCTCCTGGCCGATGAAATAGGCCAACTTGACGCGCTGGTTCTCACCGCCGGAGAGAGTCGACGAACTCTGGCCGAGTTTAATATAGCCGAGTCCGACGTCCTGTAGCGGGCGTAGCCGGTTGACAATGGTCTTTTCCTCGGCAAAGAACTCCATAGCTTCGTCTATAGACATGTTGAGTACGTCGTTGATATTCTTGTCTTTGTAGCGCACGTCGAGAATGTCATGCTTGAAGCGCTTGCCATGACATGCTTCGCACTCAAGTACGAGATCGGCCATGAACTGCATTTCGACGGTGATGGTGCCAGCTCCCTTGCACTCATCGCAACGGCCACCGTCGGCATTGAAAGAGAAGTACTGACTGGTGAAGCCCATCTGCTGGGCAAGGGGCTGCTGGGCAAACAGGTCGCGGATGGCATCGTAGGCTTTGACGTAGGTGGCGGGGTTCGACCTTGTGCTTTTGCCAATGGGGTTTTGGTCGACAAACTCCACGTGTTTGATGGCATCAATGTCGCCTCCCAGTCCGCTGTATTCGCCTGGTGCATCGAAGACCTCTCCCATGTGGCGTTTTAGTGCAGGGAACAGAATACCTTTGATAAGGCTTGACTTTCCTGAACCGGAGACACCTGTGACGACGGTCATCACGTTGAGTGGAATCTTTACGTCGATTCCTCGCAGATTGTTCATACGAGCCCCTTTGATGAGTATGTACTGGTTCCAGGGGCGGCGTGAAGCCGGGGTAGGAATGGTCAGTTCGCCGTTGAGGTATTGCAGGGTGTAGGAATTTCCTTCCATCCTCTTTGATGGAGAGGAGGGCTTTGCGGAGTCCGTATGCGCCAGTTCTTCCTTTTTTGTGGACCCGGTGGGGGGACCTGCATAGACTATCTCGCCGCCATGGCGTCCGGCATCGGGGCCAACATCGATGAGGTAGTCGGCGGCACGTATGATTTCTTCGTCATGTTCCACCACCACCACGGTGTTTCCCAGAGCTTGCAGTTCGCGGAGCACATGAATGAGACGGTCGGTGTCACGCGAGTGGAGACCTATGCTTGGCTCATCGAGGATATAGAGTGACCCTACAAGGCTGCTGCCCAGAGATGTGCAGAGGTTGATGCGCTGGCTCTCGCCGCCGCTTAGCGTGTTGCTTAGGCGGTTGAGCGTCAGATAGCCCAGTCCTACGTCGAGCATGAACTGCAAGCGTGAGGTGATTTCGGTGAGCAGGCGGCGAGCCACCTCGGCGTCGTGGTCGGACAGCTCCAGGCGGTCGAACCACTCTTTCAGTCTGACAACAGGCATCTGCACCAAGTCGGTGATGCTGCGTCCGTTGATTTTCACGTAGCCAGCCTCAGGTTTCAGCCTGGTGCCATGACAGCTGGGGCAGATGGTCTTGCCGCGGTAGCGGCTCATCATGACGCGGTATTGAATCTTGTATTGGTTTTCCTTCACCATTTGGAAGAAGGCGTCGATGCAGGGTCGTTCATGCAAATCCTTGTGGCGGTCGCTTGGCAGTCCGTGCCACAGTTGATCACGCTGCTGCTGTGTGAGGTTATAGTATGGCTCGAAAATGGGGAAGTCGTCTTTGGCTGCATGCTGAATGAACCAGTTCTTCCACTCTCCCATCTTCTCTCCATGCCAACAGACCACGCAGCCGTCATAGACCGACAGCGAGGTGTTGGGAATGACCAAATGCTCGTCGATGCCGATAATTCGGCCGAAGCCTTGGCACTCGGGGCAGGCTCCTGCAGGCGAGTTGAACGAGAACATCTGGTCGGACGGCTCTTCGAAGGTGATGCCGTCGGCCTCGAAGCGAGTAGAGAAATCGTAGCACAGCCCCGACGGCAGTACCACCAGGCGTAACTCGCCCTGACCTTCGTAGAAGGCTGTCTCGGCAGAGTCGACGAGGCGTGCGATGGTATCCTTCGAGTCGTCGGCCGACAGGCGGTCGATGACGAGGTAGATTGGGGAGTCTCCGCCTGCGGTCTCCGTAGGTGCCTTGACGGTATTGCTGGTAGAGAGGGAGTCGAGGTAGTCGTCAATACGTACTATTGCATTCCCTTCAGCGGATGGTGCTTGTAGAGATTTGGCAGCCACTATTCTGCTGTATCCCTGCAAGAGACAGGCTTTCAGCTGTTGCTCCAGGGTGCGTCCTTCGGGCACGATGAGCGGTGCCATGACTACAAACTTAGTGCCTCGCGAGAACTCGAGCATCTTACGTACGACGTCCTCGGTGGAGTGCTTCTTCACTTCCTCTCCGCTCTTAGGTGAGAAGGTGCGACCGATGCGCGCAAAGAGCAGGCGCAGATACTCATAGACTTCTGTCGATGTGCCCACTGTGCTGCGCGGGTTGCGTGCAATGACTTTCTGCTCGATGGCGATGGCAGGCGGAATGCCGCGAATAAAGTCGCACTCAGGCTTGTGCATGCGTCCAAGGAACTGGCGTGCATAGCTTGACAGGCTCTCTACATAGCGTCGCTGGCCTTCGGCGTAAAGCGTGTCGAAGGCCAACGATGATTTTCCACTACCGCTGACGCCGGCAATGACGATGAATTTGCCGAGGGGCAAGCGCACGTCAACATTCTTCAGATTGTTGACGCGCGCTCCTTTGATTTCAATATACTCGTTCAATAGCTGTTATTTATATAAGATAGGTGCGTTAGATTCTCTTCAAGACGAGCAGCAGGTGATCCCAAACCATCTGCACGGTGGGGATGAGCAGACGCTCGTCGGGGGTGTGGACATCGCGCAGAGTGGGTCCGAACGACACCATGTCGAGGTTGGGATAGCGCTCGGAGAACAGGCCGCACTCCAGGCCGGCGTGAATTCCGCGCACGATGGGCTCTTTGCCGAAGAGCTCCTTATAGGTGTCTACGACGGTGTCGCGCAGATGGCTCTCAGCTCTCATCTTCCATGCGGGATAGCCGTCGCTTGAGTAGGCCTCAGCCCCTGCAAGCTCAAACAGCGAGACGATGGTGGCGCACATATTGTCGAGGTTCGACATCACGTTCGAGCGCTGCGACGAGAGTATGTTAATCTCAGTCTCTTCAGTGTGTATGGCAGCAATGTTTGAGGACGTCTCCACCATGCCGTTCAGCTCTGGGTCCTGACAGATGGCGTAGATGCCGTTGTCTACGGCCTGAATGGCGCGGATGAAGTTTTCGGCCACACTCTGCTCGATGACCGTTTCGGCCTCGGCACTTTCCATCGCCCACACCATCTGCTTGTCAGTGACGTGGAACTCGTCTTCCACTTGCTTGGCGAAGACGTTCCAGTCGGCTTTCACGTTCTCCTTCACGTCGTTGGGCACGGCAATGACAAACATGCCGTCGCGCGGAATGGCGTTGTGCAGTTTTCCGGAGTGGAACTGAGCCAGACGCATGCCCTGGTAGCGCTTCATGGTCTGATAGAGGAAACGTGCCAGGATCTTGATGGCGTTGGCGCGCTTCTTGTTGATGTCGTCGCCCGAGTGGCCGCCAGTGAGCCCTTTCAGTTGGCCGCGCAGGAAGAACAGTCCGTTGGCGGGCTGCTCGCGCTTGAATGTGAACTTGGCCGTGGTGTTTCGGCCGCCAGCGCAGCTCACGAATATTTCACCCTCGTCTTCAGAGTCGAGGTTGATGAGGTAATCGCCCGTCATGAAGCCGGCCTTCATGCCCTCAGCTCCCGTCAGTCCTGTCTCCTCGTCGCGCGTGAACACGCACTCCAGCGGGCCGTGCTCCACGTCGTTGGCGTCGAGAATGGCCAGCTCGATGGCGCATCCAATGCCGTCGTCGGCTCCCAGTGTGGTGCCTTTAGCCTTGAGCCACTCGCCGTCGACATAAGTCTGGATGGGGTCCTTGTCGAAGTCGAAGTCGATATCCACCAGCTTGTCACACACCATATCCATGTGGCTCTGCAGGATGACCGTCTTTCTGTCTTCATAGCCGGGGGTGGCCGGCTTGCGGATAATCACGTTGCCGGTTTCGTCAACCTGAGTGTCTAGACCGCGGCTCTTGCCCCAATTTTTCAGATACTCAATCATCTTCTCCTCGCGCTTTGAGGGGCGGGGAATTTCGTTAATCTTTGCAAACTGCTCGAACACCGAAGCAGGTTTTAACTCTGTTTTATTCATTTTTAATGTTTAATATTAAGTGTTTCAACAATATTTGATTAACTTTGCACCCGCAAAAGTAATAAAAATGGTTGAGAAAATCGTCATTGTCACGTTAATAATTGCTATCGGAGTGACATTTTTATGCGTGAAAGTCATTTTTCGCAAGAATGGAAGCTTCACTTCGCAGCATATACACGACTCAGAAGCCATGCGAGAGCGTGGCATACATTGCGTCGTCGACCAGGACCGGGAGATGAGGCAGCGCAGTCGGCTGGCGGTGAAAGAAAGAGAAAAGAGATAAAAAAACAGAAAAATTAAAAAAATAAAAGAGCTAAAGATGAAAAAGAACTTTACCCATGTGTTAGCAGCCGTAGCAGTGGCTGCGCTGATGTCGTCGTGCAACAACCAGGCTCCCAAGATGGATGCTCCCGTGGAGAGCGGAGAAGCACCTGCCGGCTTGCGTATAGCCTACATTGAGCTTGATACGCTCACGGCACAGTATGAGTATGCCAAGCAGACCAGCCAGGAGTTGGAGAAGAAGGGCAACAATGCCCGTACTACGATTGCCTCGAAGAGCAAGCAGCTTGAAAGCAATGTGAACAACTTCCAGAGCAAGCTGCAGAACAACGGCTTTGCCAGCCGTGAGCAGGCCGAGAATGCGCAGGCAGCCCTGCAGCGCGAGCAGAACAATCTGGTGGCTCTTCAGCAGCGTCTGGAGAATGAGCTTGCCAACGAGCAGGCCAAGTTCCTGCAGGCCTTCCAAGACAGTCTGGACAGCTTTCTGAGCGATTACAACAAGGACAAGAAGTACGACCTTATTCTCAACAAGGCAGCCATTCTCCATGCTGACACGAAATACGACATTACCTCGGACGTGGTCAATGGCATGAACAAGCGCTACAAGAAGTCGCCGGCTGCCAAGAAGAATGAGAAGAAGGCCGTAGAGGCCAAGGAGGAAACCAAGAAATAATCTCTGCTACCCTTATGACGCTGATTATAGTCCTGATGCTCCTCTTCAGCTACCTGCTCATTGCGACAGGACATCTGACGGGGGTGAACAAGTCGGCCATCGCCATGTTCCTCGGAACGATAGGCTGGGTGGTCTATGTGTGCTGGGGCGCCGACTTCGTGATGCGCCAGCATCCGGCTGACTATGCCGAATTTCTGGCAGGTGCACCTGCCACCAGCCAGACGGTGAAGTACTTCATCTATGACAGCGTCTTCCTGAAATATGTGGGGCGTGCCGCTTCCATTGTGATGTTTCTGCTGGCCACCATGTCGATTATTGAGATACTCAATAACAATGGTTGCTTCGACTTCATCGCAGAGTGGATACGCACGCGCAATCCCAAGCGCCTGTTGTGGACGATTACCTTTGCCACCTTTATCCTTTCGGCCAACCTCGACAACCTGACCACCACGATGCTGATGCTCATCATGATGCACCAGATCGTGAGAAGCCGCAGGCAGCGCATGCTCATAGGCTCTGCCATCGTGCTGGCTGCCACGTGCGGGGGCTGCTTCACCGTCATCGGTGACCCCACGGGACTTATCCTCTGGGGCAACGAGGCAGTCACGGCCACCAACCTGTCGGCCTATCTGGCCTTGCCGGCCGTGGTGGCATGGGTAGTGCCCACCATATTAATAAATAGAGAGCTGCCCAGCAGGCTCGACATAGAGTGGGGCGTGGCCCCTTATCGCGGCGATGACACGCGCCTGAACCGCTGGCAGCGACTGCTGATGCTGCTGGTGGGCATCGGGGGGCTGTGGTTCATTCCCACCTTCCGGGGCATCACCAAGCTGTCGCCCTTCCTGGGGGCTCTGTGTGTGCTCTCGGTGCTATGGGTGGTCAACGAGGCATTCAATCGCAAGCTGATGAATGCCGACCAGATGTCGCAGCGCCGCGTGCCCCGTGTGCTTCAGTATGGAGCTATCCAGCAGATGCTCTTCGTGATGGGCATCATGCTTGGCATGGGCGTGGTGACGGAGACCGGCGTCTTGGCTGATGTGGCCCACTGGATTGACACCCGCATAGGCAGTATCTGGATTGTGGGCATCGTGGCAGGCCTGCTCAGCAGCCTGGTCGACTCGTTCACCATCGCCATCTCGGGCATATCGCTCTACGAGGTAGCTCCCTCGGGCGATTTTGCCCTTAACGGCACCTACTGGAAAGTGCTTACCTACTGCACGGCCGTAGGCGGATGCCTGCTGTCGGTGGGCAGTGCCAGTGGCATGGCGCTGATGCAGATGGAGCATATCCATCTGGGTTGGTATCTGAAGACGGTGGCTCCGAAGGTGCTGTCAGGATGGCTGCTGGGCCTTGGCGTGCTCTATGCAGAGACACTTTTGTTTTGAATCATTTTTTCAGACCCATCATTTTCAACATGACAAAAATAAAGACTATAGGCGTGCTCACCTCCGGTGGCGATGCTCCTGGCATGAACGCGGCCATACGTGCCGTGACGAGGGCTGGCATTTACAACGGTTTCGACATCAAGGGTATATACCGTGGCTACGACGGACTCATCAAGGGCGAGGTGAAGCCTTTCACCACCGAAGACGTATCGGGCATCATCACCCGCGGCGGCACTATACTGAAGACGGCTCGCTCGAAGGAGTTTATGACTATGGAAGGCATGAAGCGTGCCTATGATACTTGCAAGCGTGAGGCTATCGACGCGCTCGTCGTCATCGGCGGCAACGGCTCGCTCACCGGCGCCCGCAACTTTGGCATGGAGTTCGACTTTCCGGTCATCGGCCTGCCCGGCACCATCGACAACGATCTCTACGGCACTGACTCTACCATCGGCTACGACACGACGATGAACACCATCATGGAGTGTGTCGACCGCATACGCGACACGGCCAATTCGCATGAGCGTATCTTCCTTGTTGAGGTGATGGGGCGCGACGCCGGCTTCCTGGCTCAGAATTCGGCCATTGCCAGCGGCGCCGAGGCCGCCATCATCCCTGAGGACATGACCGACGTAGACCAGCTGGCACAGTTTATGGGCCGCGGCATACGCAAGTCGAAGAAGTCATGCATCGTCATCGTCTCAGAGAGTCCCAAGTGTGGTGCTCTCTACTATGCCGAGCGCGTACGCAAGGAGTTCCCCGACTACGACGTGCGCGTCTCCATACTGGGCCACCTGCAGCGTGGCGGCTCGCCTTCGGCCCACGACCGTATTCTGGCTTCGCGCACTGGTGTCGGGGCCATCGAGGCCATCCGCCAGGGTCAGCGCAACGTCATGGTAGGTGTGCGCAACAACGAGATAGTCTACGTGCCCTTCTCCGAGTGCATCCGCACCGACAAACCCTTCGACAAGAAGCTCATCAAGGTGCTCGACGAGCTCAGCATCTGAGCGTGTGGCAGGCAGAGGTGGCGCTTCAGCCTCTTTGCGCAAGGCTCCCCATCTTTTGCGCAAGGCTCCCCATTGGTTGAAGGAGCATCCCCATTTTTAAGTATATGCATTTAAAAAACGAGGTTGTTTAGGCGCAGTCTCGTTTTTTTTATATACCTTTGCGGTTCGAAAAGAAAAAAATCGGCTATGAAACTATCTGAATTGAAGACTGGCGACAAGGGCATCATCGTGAAAGTGCTGGGGCACGGCGGCTTTCGCAAGCGTATCGTCGAGATGGGATTCGTGCGTGGCAAGACCATCGAGGTGCTGCTCAACGCGCCGCTGCAGGACCCCGTGAAATACCGGCTGATGGGCTATGAGGTGAGTCTGCGTCGGCAGGAGGCAGAAATGATAGAGGTGGTGTCGACCGATACCCCCATCACGTCGACCGTCTTCAATACCCCGACAGTAGACCATCGTGGCGACTACCTGTCTCACGAGGCGCTGCGCGAGCGCCGTACCATCAATGTGGCGCTGGTGGGCAACCCCAACTGCGGCAAGACGTCGCTTTTCAACTTCGCCAGCGGAGCTCACGCCCATGTGGGCAACTACTCGGGTGTCACGGTGGATGCCACTGAGGCCCATGCCTCGATGTTCGGCTATGAGTTTCGGCTCGTCGACCTGCCAGGCACTTACTCGCTGTCGTGCTATTCGCCCGAAGAGCTCTACGTGCGCCGACATCTGACGGATCAGATGCCCGACGTGGTGATCAACGTCATCGACGCCTCTAACCTGGAGCGCAACCTGTATCTCACAACGCAGCTCGTCGACATGGACCTGCGGCTTGTCGGGGCCTTGAATATGTACGATGAGTTTGAGCGGCGCGGCGACCGCTTAGACATCGGCACCCTCTCCACGCTCTTCGGCATGCCTATGGTGCCCACGTCGTTCAAGAGCGGCATGGGCGTGAAAGAGCTGTTCAGGGCCGTCATTCAGGTCTACGAGGGTACAAGCCGCCAGGCCCGCCACCTGCATATCAACTACGGGCATGAGATAGAAGACGGCATCACCCATATCCAGCGCTATCTGAAGCCCGACGAGCATATCACGCAGCGCTATTCCACACGCTATCTGGCCATCAAGCTGCTTGAGAGCGACAAGAACATTGAACAGTATGTCAGCCGCCACCTGGAAGCTGACGGGCGCCCGGAGGAGGTGGGCAGCCTGATGGCGGCTCGCGACCGTGCTGCCGCCCGCGTGCTGGAAGAGACGTCTACCGACGCCGAGACGGCCATTATGGACGCCAAGTACGGCTTCATCAACGGTGCACTGACGGAAGCCCGGTTTCTGACGGGCTCCAAGGAAGACACCTACCGCACCACACACATCATCGACAGCGTGTTGTCGAGCAAATATTTTGGGTTCCCCATCTTTTTCCTCATGCTGTTTGTGATGTTTCAGGTCACCTTTTCGCTCGGCCAGTACCCCATGGACTGGATAGAGGCGGCCGTGGGATGGCTTGGCGGCAAGGTGACGGAGTTGTTGCCCGACGGGCCTCTGTGCTCGCTCATTGTCGACGGAGCCATAGCCGGCGTGGGGTCTGTCATCGTGTTTCTGCCGCAGATTCTCATTCTCTATTTCTTCATCTCGCTCATGGAAGACTCGGGCTATATGGCTCGTGCCGCCTTCATCATGGACAAGCTGATGCACAAGATGGGGCTTCACGGCAAGTCGTTCATACCGCTCATCATGGGCTTCGGATGCAATGTGCCTGCCATCATGGCCACCCGCACCATCGAGAGCCGGCGGTCGCGGCTTGTCACCATGCTCATACTGCCTTTCATGTCGTGTTCGGCCCGCCTGCCGGTCTACATCATGATTACCGGCACGTTCTTCGCGGCCCGCTACCGGTCGCTTGTCATGATTTCGCTCTATGCCATCGGCATATTGATGGCGGTGGTGATGAGCAAGCTGTTCACGCGCTTCGTGGTCAGGGGCGACGACACCCCCTTCGTGATGGAGCTGCCGCCCTACCGGTGGCCCACGGTCAAGGCCATGGGGCGCCACACGTGGGAGAAGTGTAAGGAGTATCTGAAGAAGATGGGCGGCATCATCCTGGTGGCATCAGTCATCGTGTGGGCTTTGGAGTATTTCCCCCACCACGACGAGCTGACGCTGCAGGAGCAGCAGGAGCAGTCGTACATAGGGCGGCTGGGCAAGGCTGTAGAGCCTGTGTTCCGTCCGCAGGGCTTCAACTGGAAGCTCGACGTCAGTCTCATAGCGGGCGTGGGTGCCAAGGAGATAGTGGCCTCTACCATCGGCGTGCTTTATGCTGACGACGACTCATTTGGCGACGCCGACTCGTTTGGCGACGCCGACAGCGAGAAATACACCCGCTTGCGCCAGCAGATGCTTGCCGACGGCATCACGCCCGTGGCGGGCTATGCCTATCTGCTCTTCATCCTGCTCTATTTTCCGTGTATCGCCACCATTGCTGCCATCAAAAACGAGACGGGCTCTTGGCGGTGGGCTCTCTTTGCCGCCGCCTATACCACGGCCGTGGCCTGGATAGTGTCTGCCGCCGTCAATCAGATATTTGGCTGACGGCAGGTAGCGCATGTTTGCATTAGTGAATGGCCCTGCCTGCGCAAGCGTTTCTGCAGTTCGGCAGATGCTAAACTATTCGTTTGCGTGCGGAAGGGACGGTAGGGCTTTATAGGCGACAGGCTTTGGCCCCCCGTATTCTCTGCAGCTTCCGCAGTAAACACTGGAGAAAGCGAATATTTGCCGTGGTTGGTGTAGGCTGCGTAACGAAGCGTGCGCAGCGCGCAGACGAGGAGGGCAGCCCGCCGCCACATGCTGCAGTCATCCCCCTCCGTGGGGCAAACAGCTGCGTTTTTCTGCCTGAAGCTTATGGCCTGTCTTTCATTCTGACCTGCATTGCAGGCCAGTGCATCATATGGCAGCAGAGTTCATGTTGGCCCGTGCCTCCATGCGGTCTTCGCTCTCTTTGGTCAGCGTGCCGTAGACGTAGTATAGCGGGAACAGCGTCGACAGCTGTATGTAGCCCTGTATAAAGGCCGCCAAGGCAAACACCACGAAGCTGAGCAGACCCATCGACTGCGGCATGCCGGGCTCGTCGCCATGCATCACGCCCAGCTGCGACTGTATGTTGGCCGCATAGAGTATAATGGCCGGCAGCTGGCAGATGACGGTGAGCAGCAGTGTGAAAAGCCCTGTGACGAGCACCACGACGAACAGCATGCCCAGATGGCTCAGCCCTTGCAGATAGCCGCCCACTGGTGGCAGGAGGCTGAAGTGCTTGGCCAGCACCGACCTGTAGGCGGTGAAAGCCAGAGGCAGCATCAGGAAGAAGAGCGCCGCGCCCACCACGGCAGCCCCGGCGTAGAGGGTGGTCAGCTGCATCTTTCCGGCCAGCAGAAGCACCGCGCCCACCACGCCGACAGCCAGCGCACCGAAGAGTAGCAGCCACAGGGCTGTCAGGGCCAGGCGCCCCAGGGTGTGCTTGTCTGCCTGGCCGTACCAATGCGCCGGCCGGCCCACCTCACCTGTCAGCAGGTGCTGGCGCATGGCGCTGAAGCCATAGGAGGCCAGCACGACAGAGGCCGCCCAGAAGAGCACCACCAGCGCCGCCCACGCAGCGATGGTCTTGCGCCACAGCGCATACATCGTCTCAGGGTCTACGATGGTGCCCATCTCGGCCAGTGGCATGACGTGGGCAATGAAGTAGCTTGACGTGAGGGCAGTGGCCAGCGAGTAGACCAGGGCCACCGGCCACGATGCGCGGAAGATGCTGCGAAAGGCCGATGTGTAGAGCCTGTAGCCGCAGCTGATGGCACCGCCGCTGGAGCGCGGGCGGAAGAGGGCAAGGTCAGTGTTTGAATTCATAAAACTTCTTATTTTGTCTAATATTTAGTGCAAAGGTAGAAAATAATTATGAATTATGAATTACGAATTATGAAATTTTTGTACCTTTGCATCGATAAATCGGAAAAATTAAGCTATTTATGAAGATTCTCAAGTGGGGATTCATCGGTTGCGGCGATGTGGTGGAGCGTAAGAGCGGGCCGGCCTTCGGCATGGTCGAAGGCTCGTGCGTAGTGGCGGTGATGAGCCGTTCGGCCGAGAAGGCCCGCAGCTATGCCGAACGCCACGGCATAGCCCGCTGGTATGCCGACGCCCAGCAGCTCATTGACGACGCGGAGGTAAACGCCGTCTACGTGGCCACGCCGCCGTCGAGCCATGCCACCTTTGCCATCATGGCCATGAAGGCGGGCAAGCCCGTCTATGTGGAGAAACCGCTTGCCGCCAGCTACGACGACTGCGCCCGTGTGAACTATGTGAGCGAGCAGACGGGTGTGCCTTGCTTCGTGGCCTACTACCGCCGCTATCTGCCCTACTTCCTGCGTGTGAAAGACCTCATCGACAATAAGGTCATAGGCAATGCGGTCAACGTGCAAGTGCGCTTTGCCATGCCTCCCCGCGAGCTCGACTATGCTCACCCCGAGCGTCTGCCTTGGCGCCTGCAGGCCGACATTGCCGGCGGGGGCTATTTCTACGACCTTGCTCCTCATCAGATAGACTTGCTGCAGCACTACTTCGGCATCATCACCGAGGCTCACGGCATCTGTGCCAACCGCGCCCATCTCTATTCTGCTGAAGACTCCGTCAGCGCCATCTTCCGCTTCGAGTCAGGCTTGCCAGGCAGCGGCTCATGGTGCTTCGTGGGTCACGAGTCGGCACAGGCCGACCGCATCCTTGTCATCGGCGAGCGCGGGTCGCTGAGCTTCTCAGTGTTCAACTATTCGCCCATCGTTGTGCACACCAGCGAGGGCATCCAGCGCATCGAGGTCGACACACCTGCCGTCGTGCAGCTGCCGCTCATACGGCGTGTATGCGAGCACCTGCAGGGCATCTCGGTATGCAACTGCCTGAGCGTGACGGCCACGCCCACCAACTGGGTGCTCGACCGCGTGCTGGGCAAGTATTAAATTCCTACAGTAGCATGTGGAAGCGTAGCTTGTTGCTGATATTCATGATGGCGGGATTCGTGGCGCTGCGGGCCGAGGAGCCTGCCGACACGACGGTGGCCGCGGCGTGCAGCCAGCCTCGCAAGCTGAGCTTGCTGCGCCGCATTATCAGAGGTTTCGACCGCCTTGACCAGCGTTACATTGAGCCGCAGCACTATCTGTATACCGTCATGCTGCAGGCCACCCACACCTACGATATCTACACGCTGAGCGGCGTGGGTCGCAATCCGCAGGCCATCACGTTTGCCCCCGACATGAAGTTCAAGCTGGGGCCCTATGTGGGCTGGAAGTGGTTCTTTGCCGGCTACACCTTCCAGCTGGGCAACGTCAACCTGAGCAGCATCCGGCAGGAGCTCGACCTCAGCATCTACAGTTCGCAGATAGGCATCGACCTGTTCTATCGGCGCACAGGCGACGACTATAAGCTGCGCAACGCACGGCTGAAGTCGGGCGACAGAGCGGTGGAGCTCGACGGGGTGCCGTTTGACGGGCTGAAGGCAGGCATCACCGGCTTCAACGTCTATTATATCTTCAACCACGGGCGCTTCTCTTATCCGGCCGCCTTCTCGCAGAGTACCATTCAGAAGGTGAGCTGCGGTTCGCCCATGGCAGGCATAGGCTACACCCGCAACTCGCTGTCGCTCGACCATGCGCGGCTGCAGTCGCTCATCGACGACCGCCTGGGCGAGCAGACACTGCCGCTCGACAGCGCTCTGATGTTTCGCAGCGTGGCGTATAGCGATGTGAGCCTGTCAGGTGGGTATGCCTACAACTGGGTGTTCCGCAAGAACTGGCTTTTCGCAGTCAGCGGCCAGGCGGCCGTGGGCTATAAGAAGTCGAAGGGCGACGTGGATGCCGAGCGTCACCAGGGCTTCAGCTTCGAGAATGTGAATATTGACATGATAGGACGTTTCGGCCTGGTCTACAACTGCATGAGGTGGTATGCCGGTGCCAGCGTCATACTGCATTCATACAACTACCACAAACCGCGTTTTTCCACCAACAACACGTTTGGGTCGATGAACGTCTATGTGGGCTATAACTTCGGACTGAAAAAGAAATATCGCGAACGTCATGAAACGACTTATTAGCATTTGGCTGCTGCTCGCGGCCGTGGCTGCGGGCATGCAGGCACAAAAGACATTCTATACGCCGAAAGACAGTCTCTGCATCGTCAACATGCTGAGGCACGCCCCCAAAGGTGCCGGCACGCTCTACTTTGCCCGCCAGTTTCTCGGCAGGCCCTATGTGGCCCACACGCTGGAGCTGTTTGATGAAGAACGCCTCATTGTCAACACACGTCAGCTCGACTGCACCACCTTGGTAGAGAATGTGGCGGCACTCACGCTTTGCGCCAGGCGCGGCGCCACTTCGTTTGAGTCGTTTGTGCAGACGCTGCGCTCGCTGCGCTATAGGGCAGGGCGGCAGAATGGCTATACCAGCAGGCTGCATTATTTCTCTGACTGGATAGCTGACAACGCGAAGATGGGCTTCGTGAAAGAGGTGCAGATGCAGCAGGCGCCGTTCACGGCCGTCCAGACGCTCAGCATCAGCTATATGAGCAAGCATCCGCAGGCTTACAAAGCCCTGCGGGCTGACACCTCGCTGGTGAAGGTTATCAGGGCGCAGGAGAAAGAGCTGACGGGCATGAAGTTTCGCTATATCCCCAAGTCGCGGGTAAAGAACACACGTGCCCTGCGTGAAGCGGTACGTAGCGGCGACATCATTGCCATCACCTGCAATAAGCCCGGTCTTGACATTGCCCATCTGGGCTTTGCCGTATGGCGTAGAGACGGGCTCCACCTGCTCAATGCCTCGTCAATCCGCAAGAAGGTGGTCGACGAGCCCATGACGCTTGGCCGGTATCTGTCGGAACACCCGTCGTTTACGGGCATAAGGGTCGTGAGAATTGGAAAATGAAACATTTCTGAGGGGTTATAGTTGTACGCAGAGACGCAGAGTTTTTTCTTCCTATAACCCTCTGTGTCTCTGTGTCTTTGTGGTGAAAAGGGTACACAGAGACGCAGCGGCACAGAGTTTTTTCTTCCCATAACCCTCTGTGTCTCTGTGTCTCTGTGGTGAAAAGGGTACACAGAGACACAGCGGCACAGAGTTTTTTCTTCCCATAACCCTCTGTGTCTCTGTGTCTCTGTGGTGAAAAGGGTACACAGAGACGCAGCGGCACAGATTTTTTTTCTTCCTATAACCCTCTGTGCCTTTGTGGTGAAAAGGGTACACAGAGACGCAGAGGCACAGAGTTTTTTTCTTCCCATAGCCCTCTGTGCCTTTGTGGTGAAAAGGGTACACAGAGACACAGAGGCACAGAGCTTTTTTTCTTCCCATAGCCCTCTGTGTCTCTGCGTCTCTGTGTACTTTCTTTACCACAGCGGCACAGAGTTCTTTCTTCCTATAACCCTCTGTGTCTCTGTGCCTCTGTGGTGAAAAAATATTCCCTCCCCCGAATCGCCCTATGCGCAATTCGTAGTCCAGAATCATTCCTCATTTCTAAAGAAGTACTGTCCGCGGCGTCGAGTGATGCGACCGTAGTTGATGGCGTGCACGGGGCAGTGGTGGTAGCACGACAGACAGCAGGTGCACGAGCCGTCGTGGCGCCATTGCGGCAGTCGCAGGTCGTTCAGGCTGACGTCACCCGTGGGGCACGCCTGCTGGCAACGCCCGCAGTGTATGCACCTGTCGGCATCGACCGTGAATTTCCGGTCGGTAATCATCTGCTTGTTGAAGTAGGCCCCGATGACGTGCGACAAAAACCAGGGAGCGGCTCCTCGCTGGGTGTGCACCTCACCAGCCTTACGCTCAACAATGAGCCGGGCGTAGGCATCCAGGTCAACAGCTGCCTGGGCTATCTTCTCCCGCTCGCGCTCAGGTGTGTCGGTGTACATAAAAGGCAGACAGACGTAGCTCTCAGGCATGATTAGCGAGAAGACGCTGTCGAGCCGCAAGCCGCAAAGCCGCAGCTCCTTGCCGAGCAGCTCCATCGTCAGTCCGATGTTGTCGCCGCACGTCGCCACGGCATAGCAGTAGTGCCCCTCGGCATTCCTGATATCCATGCAGCGTATGAACTCCCGCACAATGTGAGGCGGCTGCCAGCCGTGCACGGGGAAGCAGAAGCCTATGCGCTCGCCGTCGGCCAGTTGGTAGACGTGTCTTTCCCGCAGTTCGCCGGGAATGCTGAGCAGCCTCTCGCCAGTCCGTTCAGCCAGTGTTCTGGCGGCCCAGCGTGTATTGCCTGTACCTGAGAAATAGAAAATCATGCTGCAAAGGTACGAAATAATTGGTAAATGATAATTGGAAATTGATAATTATTTTCTATCTTTGCATCCGATTATGAGATATTTTGTGACTTTAAGCTACGACGGCACGCGCTTTCATGGCTGGCAGGTGCAGCCAAACGGCATCTCGGTGCAAGGCGAGCTGCAGCGCGCCCTGTCGCTCATCCTGCGTGCCGACGTGCAGCTGACGGGGGCCGGCCGCACTGATGCCGGCGTGCATGCCTCGATGATGGTGGCTCACTTCGACTCCGGCCGCGACATCGACGGGCAGCAGCTGGCCTATAAGCTGAACAAGCTGCTGCCGCAGGACATTGCCGTGCAGAAGATAGAAAGAGTGCCCGACAATCTCCATGCCCGCTTCTCAGCCCTCTCGCGATCGTACCATTATTATATACACACACGCAAAAATCCGTTTCTGCGCCATTACTCTTGCGAGCTGCACTATCCGCTCGACTTCGACCGCATGAACGAGGCAGCCCGCATGCTGCTCGGCTACGACGACTTCGGTGCCTTCTGCAAGAGCCATGCCGACGTGAAAACAACGCTCTGCCATGTCACAAAGGCCGGGTGGACTGAGCTGCAGCCCGGTCAGTGGCGCTTCGAGATAACAGCCAACCGCTTTCTGCGCAACATGGTGCGCGCCGTGGTGGGCACGCTTATTGAGGTGGGCCGTGGGCGCATGACGCTGGATGATTTCCGTAAGGTGATTGAAGGCAGGCGCCGCACCGAGGCCGGCGAGTCGATGCCCGGCCATGCCCTGTTTCTGGTTGACGTAAGCTATGGAGCCGCGTCGTCGTCACCCGAGGGGAGCACGGCAGAGCGCGGTGCCGAAACAACAGAAGCCTCCTCCGAGGCCGTAGGGAGGGCCTCGTCTTGATGTGGCTGCTCTTTGCCTTCCTCTCGGCCGCCTTCCTTGGCGTCTATGATGCCTTGAAGAAAAAGGCGCTGAAGAACAATGCCGTCTTGCCCGTGCTGTTCCTCAACACGCTGTGCTCCTCATTGCTGTTCATGCCGCTCATCGTGCTCAGCGGAACCACCGATGCGCTCGACGGCTCCGTCTTCCACGTCGGCTCAGGCGGATGGCAGATGCACAAGTATATCTTGCTCAAGGCCCTGATAGTGCTGTCCAGCTGGGTGCTGGGCTATTACGGCATGAAGCATCTGCCGCTCACCATTGTGGGGCCCATCAATGCCACCCGTCCGGTGATGGTGCTTGTGGGGGCCCTGCTGCTCTTTGGCGAGCGCCTCAATGCGTGGCAGTGGGCGGGCGTGGCGCTTGCAGCGACCAGCTTCCTGCTGCTCAGCAGGAGCGGCAAGAAAGAAGGCATCGACTTCAGGCACGACCACTGGATCTACATGATCGTGGGAGCCGCCCTGCTGGGGGCGCTGAGCGGGCTCTACGACAAATACCTGATGGCGCCCGCCGCCGACGGGGGCCTCGGCCTCGACCGCATGATGGTGCAGGCGTGGTACACCCTCTACCAGTGTGTCATGATGCTGGCCATGCTCGGCTTGCTGTGGTGGCCGCACCGGCGCCACACCACCCCGTTTCGGTGGGACTGGGCCATCGTGGGCATCAGCGTCTTCCTCTCCACAGCCGACTTCCTCTATTTCTACGCCCTGTCGCTCCCCTCAGCCATGATTAGCATCGTCTCGATGGTGCGCCGGGGCTGCGTGGTGGTCAGCTTCGCCTGCGGGGCGCTGTTCTTCCACGAGAAGAACCTGCGCACAAAAGCCGTCGACCTGGCTCTGGTGCTGCTCGGCATGCTGTGTCTTTACCTGGGCAGCGCTTAGCCGACAGCGGAAAAAGTGTTTATGCAAACTTTTGCGAACTAATAGCATAAAAGCACACTATTGCGAACCGAAAATTTTGGATGATTCGTTTTTTTGCGCTATCTTTGCACCATGAATGTAATGATAGCCATACTCACACATCGCGAGCTGTTCCTGCTCCTCATAGGAACAGTCACCTATATCACACTGTTTGTGGTGACCGTGCAAAACAGTCGGCGCAAAGTGGTTCAGCTGCGGCAGCGACTCGACATGGTGCATGCCATGCAGGAAGAACAGCAGGCCAAAAGCCGGCAACGCATCGAGCTGAACCGGCAGAAAATAGCCGAACTGGAAAACCTGCTGCAGAAGATGGGCGACGAGAACTCGATGCTGAGGCTTGAGCTGGAAGAGAAAAAGGCGCGGCTGGACTATGACAACACCATGGCCATCATCGACAACGAGAAGCGCCAGCAGGCCGAGACGGCCATCTTCGGGTCTGACATCTATCTGAAGATAAAGAAGCTGATGAGCGAAGGGCGCAGCATGGGCGACGAAGACTGGCAGCAGCTCACTGCCATTGTCGACAGCGTCTACTCCGGCTTCACCGGCAAGCTGTATAACCTCTATAAGATGAGCGACAACGACTATCATGTGTGCTTATTGATAAAGGTTCGCGTGCAGCCGAAGGACATCGCCTCGCTCACCGCCCACTCGAAGGAGAGCGTGGCGTCGACCCGCAGCCGGCTCTATCAGAAAATCTTCGGCAAGAAAGGTTCTACACGCGACTGGGACGAATTTATATTATCACTCTAATAAAAAAAGATATAGCTATGATTGAATATTTAGCAGCTAACATGTGGCAAGTCTGGGCCGTAGTGGCCGTCTTAGGGCTCATACTCGAGCTCTCCTCGGGCGATTTCTTCATCATCTGTTTTGCCATTGGCGCGTGCGGGGCCGCCATCGTATCGCCCTTTGCCAATATCTACGTGCAGCTGGCCGTCTTCAGCATCGTCACGGCGCTGAGCATCTTCCTCGTCAGACCCTTTGCCCTGCGCTATCTGCATAAGGCCGATGAAGACCGCCTCAGCAATGCCGACGCACTGCTCGGCCAGACGGGCTTCGTCAGTGAGGCCATCAAGGCCGGCGGCTTCGGGCGCGTGGCCATCGGCGGCGACGACTGGAAGGCTGTCACCGTGGGCCACGAAGACATACCCGTAGGCACGGCCGTCAGGGTGGTGGGGCGTGAGAGCATCATCATCACCGTGGAGAGAATCTAAAAAAAACATCACATAGTAATAAACTCTAAAAAAATGTTAGTTATGGAACCTTTCATGTATTTCCTCTTAGCCGTCGTGCTGCTTGTTATCATCTTTGCCAAGATGGCACTGGTCATCATCCCCCAGTCAGAGACAAAGATCATTGAGCGTCTGGGACGCTATCATGCCACGCTGAAGCCCGGCATCAACATCATCATCCCCTTCATCGACAAGGCCAAGAACATTGTCGTGCTGAAGCATGGGCGCTACGTCTACTCAAACAATATCGACCTGCGTGAGCAAGTGTACGACTTCCCCAAGCAGAACGTGATTACGAAGGACAACGTGCAGACTGAGATCAACGCACTGCTCTACTTCCAGATTATGGACCCCTTCAAGGCCACCTACGAAATCAACAACCTGCCCAACGCCATCGAGAAGCTCACGCAAACCACCCTGCGTAACATCATCGGTGAGCTGGAGCTCGACGAGACGCTCACCTCACGCGACACCATCAACACCAAGCTGCGCGCCGTACTCGATGATGCCACCGACAAGTGGGGCGTGAAGGTAAACCGCGTGGAGCTGCAGGATATCACGCCGCCTGCCACTGTGCTTAATGCCATGGAGAAGCAGATGCAGGCCGAGCGTAACAAGCGTGCACAGATTCTGACCTCCGAGGGTGAGAAGGCTGCCGAGATTCTGGCTTCCGAGGGTGAGAAGACGGCACTCATCAACCGCGCCGAGGCCACCAAGCAGCAGGCCATCCTGCAGGCTGAGGGTGAAGCACAGGCACGCATACGCAAGGCTGAGGCCGAGGCCAAAGCCATCGAGCTCATCACCGAGGCCGTGGGCAAGTCGACCAATCCGGCCAACTATCTGCTCGCCCAGAAGTATATCCAGATGATGCAGGAACTGGCCCAGGGCGACAAGACGAAGACCGTCTACCTGCCTTACGAAGCCACCAACCTGCTTGGCTCCATCGGCGGCATCAAAGACCTCTTCAAGGCCGAATGAGCCCTCTGTGCTGAGCAGCACTTACCAGACAGCCTCGTTTGCACGCCGCAAACGGGCTGTCTTCTTTTTTTGCGTTATTTTTTTTCGTCATCCCTGCGGCTTTTTGAGTTCTTTTTTGTAATTTTGCATCGCAAACAGACAGACCTGCTTATGGTGTACAACATTTTCAACGGCCTGGGCATTGCCCTCGTCACTCCTTTCAAACAGAACGGCCAGGTAGATTACGACGCGCTGCTGAGGCTGGTGAACTACCAATTAGAGGGTGGGGCAGACTTCTTCTGCATCCTTGCCACTACGGGCGAAACCCCGACGCTGACCCCTGAGGAGCGACTCACAATCAAAAACCTTGTGGTAGACGAGGTGAAGGCCCGCGTGCCCATCCTCATGGGCTGCGGTGGCAACAACACGGCGGCCATCGTCAGCGAGCTGCGCGAGGGCGACCTGAAGGGCGTCGATGGCATACTGAGTGTGTGCCCTTACTATAATAAACCATCGCAAGAGGGTCTTTATCAGCATTTTAAGGCCATCGCTGCAGCCACCTCGCTGCCAGTGGTGCTCTATAATGTGCCGGGGCGCACGGGTGTCAACATGCAGGCTGCCACCACCGTCAGGCTGGCCACCGACTGTGCGAACATCGTGGCCATCAAGGAAGCCAGCGGCAACCTGGAGCAGGTAGACGAAATCATCAAGCACAAGCCCCAGACCTTCGACGTGCTCTCTGGCGACGACGCACTGACGTTCCCCATGATATCATGCGGAGCCGTGGGCGTCATATCGGTCATCGGCAATGCCCTGCCGCGCGAGTTCTCCAAGATGATACGCCTGCAGCTGCGGGGCGAGTATGACGCTGCCCGAAAGATACACCACAGCTTCACTGACCTCTTCTCGCTGCTCTTCGTCGACGGCAACCCTGCCGGCGTGAAGGCCATGCTCCACGAGATGGGGTTCATCGAGAACGTGCTCAGACTGCCGCTCGTTCCCACGCGCATCTCTACGCTTCAGCGCATGAGCGAGATTCTGAAACAGCTGAAGTTCGACTATCCTCATCTTGAAGCATAGGCTTGCCCATGGCGAGATGCGGCGTGCCTGCCGCCGTGGACAGGCACGAAGTGACTGCGATTTTGGCCGAAATTTAGTGAATTCCGGCCAAAATCGTCTTCATTTTGGCCGGAATAATTTGCAGAAGGAGCTACCTCGGCAGGGTGCTGCAGGGCTGTCAGTTGTGCACCTTCTGCTGATTGCGCTGCACAAAGTCCTTCCATCCGCGGTAGTGGGGGGCATCGCTTTCCGGACGTCCCATCTGAATGAAGTGACAATAGGCAGCCGCCAGTGCGTCGGTAGCATCCATAAACTTGCCCATCTCCGATGAGTCAATCTTCAGCAGGCGCTGCAGCATGCCGGCCACCTGCTCCTTCGAGGCCGAGCCGTTGCCCGTCAGAGCCATCTTAATCTTCATCGGGGCATACTCGTGGATAGGCACACCATGGTGAATGGCCGCGGCAATGGCTACGCCCTGCGCCCGTCCGAGCTTCAGCATCGACTGCACATTCTTGCCGAAGAAAGGTGCCTCAATGGCCAGTTCGTCAGGCAGGTAGGCGTCGATGATGCCCGTCACACGTTCGAAGATGTGGCCCAGCTTCAGATAGGCATCGCCGAACTTACGCAAGTCGATGATGCCCATGGTCACCATCTCAGCTTTTTTGTCTGCCACGCGGAGCACACCATAGCCCATAATGTTGGTGCCAGGATCAATGCCAAGTATTATTTTTTCCATATTCTGAGTGCAAAGGTAAGACTTTTTTCTTGAAAAATTTGCAGATACCAGAATTAAATTGTACCTTTGCACCCGATTTCTGAACTATGTTTCCTTCCTGGAAGCGTTTGTATTCTCAAATTTCAATTGAAACATATCAAAAAAACAATACACTTAGTATGTATACAAAAGAGCAACTTATGCAGATGGAGATACCCCAGCTGATGGCCATTGCCGAGGAACTTGGCGTGAAGGTATCTCAAAGCGATGAGCTGGATAATGTCATCTACGATATACTCGACAAGGCGGCAGAGAGCGCTGCCACAGAGACGGCCGCTCCGAAGCGCAAACGCACGCGAATCGCTAAGAAAGACACAGACAAGGTCTACACCGTGAACGGCAAGGAGGGCGAGAACTTCGACGTGAAGAACCAGAAGGTGAAGACGGCCGAGGCTCCTTCGCTCTTCAATGGTGCTGCCGCGCAGGCCGATGCTGCTGCCGAGCCCGCCGAGGGACAGCCCGCCGCTGCAACTGACGCGCAGCCCGACCCGCTGGCATCGTTTCCAAAGCACCGGGGGCGCAAGTCGAAGGCTGAACTTGCTGCCATTGCAGCTGCTGAGGCCATCAAAAAGCAGCAGAAGGCCGAGGAGCCTGCCGAGGAAAAAGAGGCACCCCTGCCTGATGATGCAGAGGAAATGGCGGCTGAGACAGTCGAAGAGGCAGAAGAACCGGCCATGGCCTCTGACGTCACGGTGCCCGAAGCCGACAATGCCTATGTGGCAGAGGAAGAGGCTCCCGACCCAGGCATGCTTGAGCAGCTGCAAGAGCGCATGGCTCAGCATAATCAGGAAGTGGCTGTCGCCGCCGATGGCGTCTGGGAAGGTGACCCTGGCGACGGTACCGACTTCATCACCGTGGTCGACCTGCCCATCGAAGACCAGGGCGCCATACCTACGCTCGACATGTTCGATCGCCCGGTGGTGCAGCCGGCAGAGCCTGTCTATCAGCCCTCGCCGATGATTGTGCCTCCTGCCAGGACCGCCGAGCGCTACGACTTCAACGACCTCATCACCGGCAATGGCGTGCTCGAGGTGCTGCAGGACGGCTACGGCTTCCTGCGCTCCAGCGACTACAACTATCTGTCGTCGCCCGACGATATCTACGTGTCGCCACAGCAAATCAAGAAATATGGCCTGAAGACGGGCGACGTGGTGGACTGCACGGTGCGGCCACCCCACGACAACGAGAAGTATTTCGCCCTCTCTACGGTCAGCATGATCAACGGGCGCGACCCCGCCGAGGTGCGCGACCGCGTGTCCTTTGAGCACCTGACGCCCCTCTTCCCCGAGGAGAAGTTCATGCTCTGCGGCGATCCCTCGACGACGAATCCCTCTACCCGCATCGTCGATCTCTTTGCACCTATCGGTAAGGGGCAGCGTGCCCTCATCGTGGCCCAGCCAAAGACCGGTAAGACCATCCTGATGAAGGATATTGCCAACGCCATTGCAGCCAACCACCCCGAGGCTTACATCATGATGCTGCTCATCGACGAGCGTCCTGAGGAAGTCACCGACATGAGTCGCACGGTCAATGCCGAGGTCATCGCCTCTACCTTCGATGAGCCTGCCGACCGCCACGTGAAGATTGCCGGCATCGTGCTCGAGAAGGCAAAGCGCATGGTGGAGTGCGGCCACGACGTGGTCATCTTCCTCGACTCTATCACCCGCCTGGCCCGTGCCTACAACACGGTGTCGCCCGCCTCGGGCAAGGTGCTCACCGGTGGTGTCGATGCCAATGCCCTGCAGAAGCCCAAGCGCTTCTTCGGCGCAGCCCGCAACATTGAGGGCGGAGGCTCGCTGACTATCATTGCCACTGCTCTGGTTGATACGGGTTCGAAGATGGACGAGGTCATCTTCGAAGAGTTCAAGGGCACGGGCAACTCGGAGATACAGCTTGACCGCATGCTCTCCAACAAGCGCATCTTCCCGTCGCTCAATCTGGTGCAGTCGAGCACGCGCCGCGACGACCTCCTCCAGGATCCGACGACGCTCAACCGCATGTGGATTGTGCGCAAGTTCATTGCTGAGATGAACCCCATCGAAGCCATGAACACCCTGCGCGACCGTCTGCTCGCAAGTCATAACAATGAGGAGTTCCTCATGTCGATGAACGGATAAGAACATACAGCCGATGCCGATTTGCTCCATGCAGGTCGGCATCTTTTTTTTGTCGCGAAATGATTTTTTGCCCTTTTTCTTTCGTTAATTCAGAAAATAGTGCTATTTTTGTAGCTGCAAACGAAAGAAACGCGACATCTATAAAACTAATTAATGTGATAAGGTAAATATGGCAAAGATTGTTACACTGGGCGAAATCATGCTTCGCCTGTCGCCGCAAGGCAACGACCGTTTTATTCAGAGTGAGTCATTCCGCATCATACCCGGCGGTGGCGAGGCTAACGTGGCAGTGAGCGTGGCTAATTATGGCCATGAGGCATACTTCGTTTCAAAGTTGCCCAAGCACGAGATAGGCCAGATTGCAGTGAATGCCTTGCGCCGCTATGGTGTCAACACGCAGTTCATCGCCCGTGGCGGCGATCGCGTGGGCCTCTACTATGCCGAGACGGGAGCCTCGATGCGCCCCTCGAAGGTCATCTACGACCGTGCCCACAGTGCCATTGCCGAGGCTTCGCCCAGCGACTTCGACTTCGACAAGATTATGGAGGGGGCCCAGTGGTTCCACTGGAGCGGCATCACGCCGGCCATCAGCGACAAGGCTGCCGAGCTGACCCGCCTGGCCTGCGAGGCCGCCAAGCGCCATGGCGTCACCATCTCTGTCGACCTGAATTTCCGCAAGAAGCTGTGGACGTCGGCGAAGGCCATCTCCGTCATGCGCCCGCTGATGAAGTATGTCGACGTATGCATCGGCAACGAGGAAGACGCAGAGCTCTGCCTGGGCTTCAAGCCCGATGCCGACGTGGAGAGTGGCCAGACCGATGCGGCCGGCTACGAGGGCATCTTCCGCCAGATGATGCAGGAGTTCGGCTTCAAGTATGTCGTCTCGACGCTCCGCGAGAGCTTCAGCGCCACGTTCAACGGCTGGAAGGCCCTCATCTACGACGGTAAGGAGTTCTACCAGTCGAAGCGCTATGAGGTTAATCCCATCATCGACCGCGTGGGCGGCGGCGACTCGTTCTCCGGCGGACTCATCCACGGCCTGCTCACCAAGCCGACGCAAGGCGAGGCCCTGGAGTTTGCCGTGGCTGCCTCGGCACTGAAGCATACCATTAACGGCGACTTCAACATGGTGAGCATCGAGGAGGTTGAGGCTCTGGCAGGTGGCAATGCCAGCGGCAGGGTGCAGCGCTAAAGAGTCTCCCCCCCCGCTCCTATCTTCAAGGGAAAGGAGCGGGCTAAACTTTTTGTAATGATAGGGACAAACACTATTCAATTATGAAGAAATACGAGTATAAAATCATTTCGCCACTGATCAATCGGGAAGATAAGCTCAACGACCTCGGTTACCTGGGATGGGAGCTGGTGGCCGTTTCTGATGTCAACATGTATCTGAAGCGAGAGATTAACGGATAATAATCATTTAGCTTGGGGATCCCCTGAATCTAACCAAGCGCCCCTCACTTGAAGTGAGGGGGTGGGGGCAGGTTTTTATGGCAAAATTCGACAAGCTGGCCGTCATGGCCAAAATCGGTGGCACGGGCATGGTGCCTGTGTTCTATCATAAGGATTTGGAAGTGTGCAAGAATGTGGTGCGCGCCTGCTATGAGGGCGGAGTGCGGGCATTCGAGTTTACTAACCGCGGCGACTTCGCCCAGGAGGTGTTTGGCGAGCTCGTGAAGTGGGCCGACAAGGAGTGCCCGGAGCTGGCTCTGGGCATAGGCTCTGTAGTCGATGCGCCCACGGCAGCGCTCTACATCCAGCTTGGAGCCTGTTTCGTGGTGGGACCGCTGTTCAATCCTGACATTGCGCCTGTGTGCAACCGCAGGCTGATACCTTATTGCCCCGGCTGCATGACCGTTTCTGAGATTGGTAAGGCTCAGGAGCTGGGCTGCGACCTGACCAAGGTGTTCCCCGGCGACGTTGTTGGCCCTGCCATGGTGAAAGGCCTGAAGGCCCCGATGCCGTGGTCGAAAATCATGGTGACGGGCGGCGTCTCGCCCGACGAGGAAAATCTCACCAAATGGTTCAAGGCCGGCGTCTATTGCGTCGGCATGGGCTCAAAGCTCTTCCCTGCCGACAAGGTGAAGGCCGGCGACTGGCAGTATGTAGCCGACAAGTGTAAGGAGGCGCTGGGCTATATTGCCAAGGCGCGTGCCTGAGCGGAACGCCTCTGTTTTTATAGTTTAACCATATCATGCAAAGATGCAAAGATACCTTGAACGTATGAGAAACTTCAGTGCGACAGTAGTTTTTGCATTTTTGCATTTTGGTGTTTTCCTTTTGCTCTCATGCTCGTATGGAAACCGGCAGGAGGTTGACCGGCTTAACGATTTGTCGTATGCCTATCACTACCGCAGCCTCGATTCCACACAGAGCTATGCCAACCAGGCGTTCAGCCTGGCTGACGGCTATGCCGACGGCAGAGCCGAGGCTCTCAACAACCTGGCCTTCGTCATGATTTCGCGTATGCAGTATGCCGATGCCAGGGACTTGCTGCTCAAGGCACAGGACTTGACCGACAATCAGATAGAACTGCTCGTCAGCGAGATACAGCTCATGCGTCTCTGCCAGCGAATGTCGAAAAACCGTGAGTTCTATGACCACCGTGAGCGGGCCCAGCGGGCTTTGCTCAGAATTGATGAGGAGCGTGCGTCGCTTGACGACAGGCAGCAGAGACGGCTCGACTATGCCCAAAGCGAGATGTCGATAGTCACCTCTACCTATTATTATTATGTAGGCCTCGAGCGGCAGTCGGCGGCAGCCTTGGAGTCGGCCTCCCACAACGAGCGCGACACGGCACAGTATCTTAACTACCTCTATAACGTAGGCTCTGGTGGCATCATCAGCCAGGGCACACAGGCGGAAATCAACCAGCAGGAGTTCGACTATCTGCTGCGTTGCTATCTGTTGGCCGAACAGTCGGGCTGCTACTATTTTGCCGCCAATTCGCTGGAGGCGCTGGCAGAGCATCTCATCGACACCCTCTCGGCCCGTCAGCTGATAGCCGATAATCTTCCGGCCATGAAGTATCTGAATCCCGCGCAGGTGTCTGATGAGCAGCTCTCTGTTGACATGGCCCAGCGCTCGCTCGACATATTCAGCGACTTTGGCGATGTCTATCAGATTGCCGGCGCAAACCGCACGCTGGCCTCCTGCTATCTCGCCCAGGGACATTATGAGTGGGCCTTGGAACACCTTCACCTGGCCTTGGCCGATACGGCCATCAATCAGGCGCCAGACCTGGTGGCAAGCATCAACGAACAGCTGAGTGTGGCCTATGCAGCAGTTGACGACAAGGCCAAGAGCGACTACCATCGGAATATATATCTTGACATGCAGGAGCAAACCCGCCAGGACCGTTGGCTTGAGGCACGTGCCGACCAGCTGAAGGAGACGGTGGCGCAGCTCAATCTGCTGCTTGCTGCTGTCGTCATGGCCATCGTCTTTCTGGTTGCGCTGCTCTGGTATTTCTATTGGCGGTGGAAGCATAAGCCCCAAAGCCAGGACAGCGAGCTTATGGAGCGTGAGGAAGACCTGCGCGAGCAGCTGCATATTGTGCGCCAGCACGTAGAGAGCAGCGAGCGTCGCAACTTGGAGCAGCGCGCCAAGGTGTCGCTCGTCAACAGCATCACGCCTTTCATCGACCGCATCATCCATGAGGCAAAGCGGTTAAGCTCCCCTGTGTCCGGCAATGCCTCCACCCCTGAGCGGCGGGAGCTCGACGAGCAGCGCATACAGTATATCCGTGAGCTGACCAGCAAAATCAATGAGCAAAATGACGTGCTGACCCACTGGATACAGTTGCGCCAGGGCGAGCTGAACCTACACATCGAGACATTCTCCCTGCAGCAGCTTTTCGACATTGTGGCGAAGAGCGAGCGCAGCTTCCGTCTGAAGCAGGTGACCCTGCGCATCGATCCTACCACTGCGCGGGTGAAGGCCGACCGGGTACTGACGCTCTTCATGCTCAACACGCTGGCCGACAATGCCCGTAAGTTCACGCCTGAGGGGGGGAGTGTGCATATCTATGCCGAGAATACAGAGCAATATGTCGAGATATCAGTAAGCGACAGCGGCATCGGCATGGATGAAGACCAGCTGGCACATGTGTTTGAACACCACATCTCAGGCGGACACGGCTTCGGACTGCTCAACTGTAAAGGCATCATCGAAAAATACCGCAAACTCAGCCGCATCTTCTCAGTCTGTCAGCTGTCGGCTGAGAGCCGGGTAGGGCAGGGGAGCCGCTTCTTTTTCCGCCTGCCCGTGGGTAAGACGGTGGTGGGCAGCTTTATGCTGGCACTGCTCATGGCTTTCTCTTGTCAGCCGCTTATGGCCCAACCGGCGTCATCGGCGCAGTTCATGCCTGTGGCAGGCTCGGCCCTCCCGCTTCTGGAGCGGGCATATATTTATGCCGACTCGGCCTATTTCTCGAATATCAACGGCACCTATGAGCGCACGCTGCTCTTTGCCGACTCCTGCCGCCATTGCCTGAACAGCTATTATCGCATGCAGCGCCCCGCGGGCACTGACACCCTGGTGGCACTGGGTGACCCATCGGCCACACTGCCCGAAATCATGTGGCTACATGACAGCGTCGACGTGAACTACAACGTGGTGCTCGACATACGCAACGAGAGCGCCGTGGCCTCGCTGGCCCTGCATCGCTGGCAGCTATATCACTACAACAACCGCATCTACACGCTGCTCATGAAAGAGCTGACGGCCGATGCCGGTCTTGACGGCTACTGCCGCATGATGCAGAAGTCGGAGGCCGACAAGCGCATTGCCATTTTCCTTTTCGTTATGTTCTTCCTGGCCATTCTGCTGGCCTTGACATGGCAGCTGCTGGCCTCGCTCACCAAGTCGGCCAGGCAGAAGCAGGACCATCTGGCACGTCTGGAGATGATGGAGGATGAGTTGCAGCGCATTACCTTGGAAGAGGATAATCTGCACGTCAGCAACTCGGTGCTCGACAACTGCCTGTCAACCCTGAAGCATGAAACCATGTATTACCCCGACCGCATACGCCAGCTTGCCGACTCGGCCGACACCGATGCGCTGACAGAGGTGGTGTCGTATTATCGCGAGCTCTACGGCATACTCAGTGAGCAGGCCATGCACCAGGTGGAGCGCAGCAAGCTCAAGTTGAAGCCGCTCGACCACGAAATACTGGGAGACAAGGTGCTCATCGACTTTCTGTTTGACATTCTTCAGAAGCAGGGACAACGGCAGGTCACGGTGGACTATGCACCCAGAGACGACAAATATGTGATGTGTACTGTCGCCATGCCTATGCTGAAACTTACGGAGCAGCAGGCAGCCAGTCTCTTCACACCTCAGATTGAAAACATACCCTATCTGCTCTGCCGCCAGATTGTGCGTGATCATGGCGAGGTGGCCAACCGCCGCGGTTGTGCCATCTGGGCCGAGTTGCGCGGCGGCGTCGCAACCATTATCATAACACTACCAAGAATATGGACAAATTCAAAGTTATCATCGTAGAAGACGTGCCTTTGGAGCTGAAAGGTACTCAGGGCATCATTCGCAACGACATTCCTGAAGCCGAGGTGATTGGCACGGCCGACTCGGAGCCAGCCTACTGGCGGCTCATCAAGCAGCAGCTGCCTGACCTGGTGCTGCTTGACTTGGGGCTGGGAGGCTCCACCACTGTCGGCGTGGAGATATGCCGCCAGACCAAGGAGATGCATCCTCAGGTGCGTGTGCTCATCTTTACAGGCGAAATACTGAACGAAAAGCTGTGGGTCGATGTGCTCGACGCCGGTGCCGACGGCATCATCTTGAAGACGGGCGAGCTGCTCACACGGAGCGATGTGCTGGCCGTGATGGGTGGCAAGCAGCTGGTGTTCAACGAGCCTATACTGAAGAAGATAGTAGACCGCTTTAAACATAGTGTCGGTGCTGAGTTGGCTAAGCAGGAGGCTCTGGTCAACTATGAAATCGATGAGTACGACGAGCGCTTCCTGCGCCATCTGGCTCTGGGCTATACGAAAGACCAGATTACGCAGTTGCGCGGCATGCCTTTTGGCGTAAAGAGTCTGGAGAAACGCCAGAACGAGCTGGTGCAGAAACTGTTTCCCGGCGGTCAGAGCGTCAACGCCACACGTCTGGTGGTGCGCGCCTTAGAGTTGCATATCCTCGACATTGACAACCTTGAACCGGATGATGAATAGATGGCTGGCACGTCTGATAGCCGCGATGCTCGTGCTGCTGTTGTTGATAGTGCTGGTGTCGTGGTTCCTGTCGGCAGCGACGGCAGGCGGGGTGCACTCGCTGCTGTCGGCCGAAGGCATCAGGTGGCTGTGCTCCCATATGGCTCAGATGTTGGGCGGCGCCCCGCTGGTATATCTCCTGACTGTCTCGATGGCGGCAGGCTGTCTGTGGCAGAGCGGACTGCTTCAGGCTCTTTTCCGGCCTGCAACCTATCGCCAGCGCATGGCGCTCAGGCTATCACTCGTGCCGGCATGCCTGGGGGTGGCTCTGCTGGTGTGGTTCTGTGCAGTGCCCCATGCCGTGCTGCTCAGTGCCACGGGCCATTTGTGGCCGTCGCCGTTCAGCAGGGCCCTGGTGCCCCTGCTGTCGGGTCTGCTGATGGTGGTGGCGAGCTGCTATGGCCTCGCATCACGCACGTTCAGCAGTTTCTCCGATGTGGTGCAGGCTGTATGTTGGGGGCTGTCAAAGGCCTCGCCGCTCATCGTGCTGTGCATGCTTGTCATACAAATCTATGAGTCTTTGTGCTACGTGTTTCAGTAAAAACCCTATTTTTAGGTATTGCACAATTCGTGAAAACCCACTATCTTTGCAGCAGTTAAACGATTTTCAGAGGTTTTACGTTTTCACCTTTTTAAGAAATGCCATTTGTAGTCAATAGATTTATAGAAGATTCATAAAGTATTTGTTTAGTTTAGGCCAAGGAGACTGACTGTGAAGTTGGGCTCCTTTTTTTTTCATTTCAGTGGCATTCGCTTGCTCCATCAGCCCGCTTATTTTTGGAAAAAGCAGCACGCCGTGCATTAAACTTTGCAAAACATGCGGCCATGTCGCTAATTCTTTGTAACTTTGCAAAGTTCTTTTCAATAGCAAGAAGACAGATATGGCGACAACCCGATTGAAAAACCGATATATCGAGTCATTAGGCTTGATTACCATAGTGCTGGCACTGGTGAGATGTGCTTTTCCCGGCGTGACAGGTACCCAGCGGCAGCCCGTCGTCTGCGAGGTCATCACAGGAGCCGATGCCACTCAGGTCATGAGGCATGTGGACGATGGCGAGGTGCGTCATCGCATCTACAGTGTGCCAAGCTACCGTGCCACCTTCCCCGACAGCAACAGCGTGCAGCTGGTGGCTGCTCAGCAGTGGGGAGTGCAGCCCGTCAGAGACCGCATAGATGCCGAGCGGCGCAAGTCGGAACTGGTCTATATAGGTAGTTCGCCCTACTACCATGTTGACCCGCTGACGGCCAGCATCCCATATCTGGTGCCGCGAGCTTCTATCTTGCTGCAAGACATCGGCCAGGCCTTCTTCGACAGCCTTCACGTTAAGGGCGTGCCCCTTCATCGGTTTATCGTCACCAGCGTGTTGCGCTCTGAGGCCGATGTGGAGCGGTTGCGTCAGTATAATCCGAATGCTACCGAGCGCTCATGCCACCTTTATGGCACCACCTTCGACATCTGCTATAACCGCTACCAGACGGTGGAAGACCCTGACGGGCCGCGGCGCCGCGAGGTGCGCAACGACACGCTGAAGTTTGTGCTCAGCGAAGTGCTGCGCGACATGCGTGAGGCCGGCCGATGCTATGTGAAGTACGAGGTGAAGCAGGGGTGCTTCCACATGACCGTGAGATAGTTTTTCTGGAAAAGTGCTGCCTCGGGTGTCACAAAACAGCTGGTGAAAAAAATAGCAGCACGCTACTTGCAAGCCGCCCTGCATGCCCTATGTCGGCATACGGGGCGCTTCTACGTTAAAAATTGCTTATTTCTTTTCTAATTCGCAGAAAAAATAGTAACTTTGCAGACTGAATAAACAAATGCAAAATGCGCCAGCAGGCTTAAAAATGGCCTTCTCGGCAATTTTTGTGTAAATACTATAACATTAAACACTAAGACAAGTGGATCAGACGTTTGACAACGACAGAATTTTGAAAATCAACATTGAGGAGGAGATGAAGTCTTCGTATATCGACTATTCCATGTCGGTCATCGTGGCTCGTGCCCTTCCTGATGTTCGTGACGGATTTAAGCCTGTCCATCGCCGTATTCTCTATGGTATGATGGGCATTGGAAATACAAGCGACAAACCTCATAAGAAGTGTGCACGCGTGGTGGGCGAAGTGCTTGGTAAGTACCACCCCCACGGCGATTCGTCGGTCTACGGTGCATTGGTGCGCATGGGTCAGGAGTGGAACATGCGATATATGCTGGTCGACGGTCAGGGTAACTTCGGTAGTGTCGACGGCGACTCGCCGGCTGCCATGCGTTATACGGAGTGCCGCCTCTCGAAGATGGGCGAGCATATCATGGATGACCTCGACAAGGAAACGGTCGACATGGATCCTAACTTCGACAATACGCTGCAGGAGCCAAGTGTCATGCCGACCAAGGTGCCTAATCTGCTGGTGAACGGCGGCAACGGCATAGCTGTGGGTATGGCCACCAATATGCCCACCCATAACCTGGGGGAAGTGATTGACGGATGCTGCGCCTTCATTGACGATCCTGACATTGATACTGATGGCCTGATGAAGTTCATACCAGGCCCGGACTTCCCCACAGGCGCTTATATATATGGTTTGCAGGGCGTGCGCGATGCCTATGAGACAGGGCGCGGCCGCATCGTGATGAGGGCCAAGGCCGAGATTGAGAGCGGTGAGACCCATGACAAGATTGTCGTCACGGAAATTCCCTATGGTGTGAACAAGGCCGACTTGGTGGCTTACATTGCCGACCTGGCCACACAGCACAAGATAGAAGGTATCTCTAATGTCAACGACGAGTCGGGACGTCAGGGTATGCGTATCGTGGTCGACGTGAAGCGCGATGCCAATGCTAATGTCATACTCAACAAGCTGTTCAAGATGACGGCGTTGCAGAGTTCCTTCTCTGTAAACAATATTGCTCTTGTGCCCATCAAGACCGGCGATACCACCCGCCTGCGTCCACGTCTGTTGTCGCTGCGCGAGTGCATCCGCTATTTCATCGACCATCGTCATGAGGTGACCATACGCCGCACGCAATACGATTTGAAGAAAGCACAGGAACGTGCTCATATCCTTGAAGGCTTGATTATCGCCGTCAACAATATCGACGAGGTGGTGCACATCATACGCCAGTCGCAGACACCTACCGACGCGCAGCGCAATCTGGAGAAACGCTTCGACTTGGACGAACTGCAGTCGAAGGCCATCGTCGACATGCGCCTGAGCCAGCTCACCGGTCTGCGTGTGGACCAATTGCACCAAGAATATGACGACCTGATGAAGCTGATTGCCGACCTGGAAGAGATTCTTAACAACCCCGAACGCTGCAAGGAGGTGATGAAGCAGGATTTGCTGGAGGTGAAAGAGAAATACGGCGATGCCCGGCGCACGGAGATTATACCTTTCGACCATGAGTTTAACGCCGAAGACTTCTATCCCGACGACCCCGTGGTGATTACCATCAGTCATATGGGCTACATCAAACGCACTCCGCTCAACGAGTTCCATGCCCAAGGGCGTGGCGGCATGGGCGCCAAGGGTGCACGCCATCGCGACAATGACTTCACGGAGTACATCTATCCTGCCACCATGCACAACACGCTGCTCTTTTTCACGCAGAAGGGACGCTGCTACTGGCAGAAGTGCTACGAAATTCCCGAGGGAGACAAGAATTCAAAGGGACGTGCCATACAGAACATGCTCAACATTGAGCCCGATGATGCCATCAACGCCGTGCTGAGAATCAAGAGGTTTGACGACCCGGATTTCCTGCGTTCCCATTTCGTGGTCTTTGCCACAAAGCAGGGCCTGGTGAAGAAGACGTGTCTTGAGGCTTACAGCCGGCCACGCACGAATGGCGTCATTGCCATCAATATTAATGAGGGCGACCGCGTTGTTTCGGTGCGTCTCACCAACGGCAAGAACGAGATTCTGCTGGCCAACCGCAACGGACGTGCCGTGCGTTTCGAGGAAGACCAGATACGCATCATGGGGCGTGTAGCCACTGGTGTGATTGGTATGCGCCTCGATGGCGACGACGATGAGGTGGTAGGCATGGTATGCGTCAACGATCCGCAAAAGGAAACCATCATGGTCGTGTCGGAGAATGGCTACGGAAAGCGCTCTGACATAGAGGACTACCGTAAGACAGCCCGTGGCACCAAGGGCGTCAAGACGCTTGCCATCACTGAGAAGACCGGCCGTCTTGTGGCTATCAGGGTGGTGACTGACGAAAACGACTTGATGATTATCAACAAGAGTGGCATCTTGCTTCGTCTGAATGTTGATCAGGTACGCGTGATGGGACGTGCCACTCAGGGTGTGCGCCTTATCAACCTGACCAAGAAGAATGACACGATAGCCAGCGTATGCAAGGTGATGAAGGCCACCGACGAAGAGATTGCCGAAGAAACCATGACCGAGGCACCTGAAAATGCTGAGGCTCCGATGGTCGATTTTACTGATCCCGTCGATACTGACGAGTCGAATGCGTAAAATATAATTAGAAAATGTTTAACTCAAATTATTATTACTAAACATGAAAAAGTTTATGATGATGGCCCTGATGGCAGCAGCTGCCACCACCGCCTTTGCACAGGACGCAGTGAAAGAAGCTAAAAAGCTTGTCTCTAAGGGTGATTTCGATCAAGCCGTTCAGATGCTGACGAAGGCTGTCACATCAAGCGAGACAACAGACAAGGCCGCAGCTTGGAATGAGCTGGCGCAAGCTTATTACGGGAAGTTCAGCGCCATTCAGACTGCTGAGATGGAAAACAAAGTAAAGCAACAGATGGTGCCATACGACACGCTCGCCATGAACCGCTCAGCCCTGGAGGCTCTGAAGGCTGCTCTCAAGTGCGATGAGTTTGACCGCCAGCCCAACGAGAAGGGCAAGGTGAAAGTGCGTTTCCGTCATGCCAATCAGCCTAAGATGCAGCAGGCACGTCTGGCGCTCATCAATGCCGGACTGTATGAATACAACCACCAGAACATGGACGGCGCACTCGAGAACTGGTCGCTCTACCTTGACAGTCCCGCTGATCCTTTCTTCACGGGCATGGAAGATATTGCCGACGTCAGCAAGGACCAGTACCGCTCGGAGATTGCCTACTATGCAGGTCTCGTGGCCTATCAGAAGAAAGACTATGTGAACGCCGTGAAGTATGCCACCATGGCAGCTCAGGACCCCGAGAAGGCCGCCGATGCCAACGAAATTATGCTCTTCTCTAAAAAAGAGACGCTGAAGGACAAGGCCGACTCGCTGCAGTATCTGAACATGCTGAAAGACCTTCGCAAAGAGAATCCCAATGAGGACCGCTACTTCAACCTGCTGATGGATTACTACACCCGCGCCAACGACCAGAAGGCTCTGAAGGCATGGGCTGAGGAGGAGATTGCTGCTAACCCGCAGAACAAGATGGCTTGGGCCTTGAAGGGTGAGGCGCAGATGAACGACCGTGAGTGGGACAATGCCGTGGTTTCTTATTTGAAGGCCGTGGAGATTGATCCCACCTTCGTGCAGTGCATCTTCAATGCCGGTGTCTGCCTCAACTCGAAGGCCATTGACCTGAAGGATGAGCTGGCCGACAAGAGCACTGGCGGTCTGACGCGCGAGAATGCTGAGAAGGTGAAAGCCATTCTTGCTGAGGCCAAAGTATACCTCGAGCAGTCGAAGGAGCTCGACCCCTATCGTGAGAAGGTCAACTGGGCTTATCCTCTCTATCAGATTTACTACTCGCTCGGCGACGATGCCAAGGCCAGCGAGATGGAAAAACTCGTCAACAGCAAGTAAAACTTAAATCTTGATGAAGCAACTCATAACGATTTTGCTTCTCTTACTAATGACTACACCGTGCCTGATGGCTCAACGAAAAGAGCTCAGTCAGGCACGGACTTATATTAAGAGTGGCAAATACGACGACGCAGAGAATCTCTTGAACACTCTGCTCAACGATTCGGCAAATAGACAGAACCGGCGTGTCTATTTACTGCTCTATGACGTGTTGCGCCATAAATATGACCAGGGCAACGAGAAACTGTATCTCAAGCAGCGTTACGACACTACCGCTTTCTTTGCTAATACGCGGAAAATCTTCGCCACTCTTGAGACCATCGACAGCCTCTCGCCCGACGACAGGACAAAGCATGCAGCGCAAGCTCATCTTATCCGGCCTAATCTCTTCAATGGCGGCACTTTTTATCTTCATAAGTCTAAGTGGAAAGAGGCGTTCCGGTATTTCGAAACTTATATCGATTGTATGCGTCAGCCGCTCTTTATGGCCTATGACTACGACTCCACCGACGTAAGGCTGCCTGAGGCTGCCTATTGGACTGTGTTTGCCGGCTATATGATGCATGACCCTGTGCTCACCCTGCGCCACCGCCGGCTGGCCTTGCGTGATTCTGCCAGGGCTGATTTCACACTGATGTTTGTGGCCGAGGCCCGTCGCTGGCTCTCCGATGACTCTCTTTATCTGCAGACTCTGCAGGAGGGGTTCCGGCGTAATCCCCTGTTCTCTTACTTCTTTCCCCGGCTGATGGATTTCTATACAGGCCGCGGACAGCATGAGAAGGCTTTGGCCGTGGCCGACAGTGCTTTGATGGTCGACGACTCTAATCTTCTGTTTCTTTTTGCAAAGTCTTCCGCCTTGCTGAGGCTTGAGCGCTATCAGGAGTGCATCGACTACAGTACCCGTATCATTGCCGTCAATGACACCATGGCAGAACCTTATTTCAATGCCGGCACGGCCTATCTCAGTCTGGCCGCAGGCCTTGATGGCAAGAAAGAACGAAAACTGATGAAGGCGGCCTATCATAATGCTCTCTTCTTTATGGAACGGTACAGGGCTCTGGCTCCGGAGCAGAAACAGAAGTGGGCTCCGGCTCTCTATCGCATCTATCTGAATTTGAATATGGGCAAGCAGTTTGATGAAATCGACCATCTGCTGAAGAAGTAAGATGCTTCTCTGCCTGCCTATGGAGTGCACATCGGCTTTCTGCTTGTTCTAATTATTGTGAACAGGTAAAAAATGAGCCTGCGATTAGCTGTTATTTTCAATTATTATTTGTACCTTTGCCGACATAAAAGAGAAATTTTGCATGAAGAAGATATGTATTGTTGTGGGCGCACGGCCCAATTTTGTGAAGGTAGCCCCTCTTATCCGGGCTATCGAGAAGTCGGCCAAGGCCGAATATCAGCTTGTCTATGCCGGTAGCGACGATGACCCTACGCTTGAGTCGTCACTCTTCGACGACCTGCAGATGCCGCATCCCAACGTGTTCCTGGGTGTCGACAGTGTCAGTCTTAACGAAATTACAAGTAGGGTAATGGCTGAGTTTGATGCCTATCTGGAGCGCGAACCTGTCGACGTGGTCATAGTGGTCGATGACCTGGCTTCTACGATGGCGGCTGCCATCGTGACGAAGAAGCGTGGCACGAAGCTGGCCCATTTGGTGGCAGGCACTCGCTCGTTTGATATGAATATGCCCAAAGAGGTCAATCGCCTGGTCATCGATGCCTTGTCAGACTATCTTTTCACGGCTGGTGTGAAGAGCAATAGTGTGGCTACCCGCGAACAGGCCGAGGGCTCAAATACTTACATGGTGGGCAATATTCTGATGGATACGTTGCGCTTCAACTATCAGCGCTTCCGCAAACCACAGCTTGATGTGGCTGAGGGAAAATACATTGTGTTTACGTTGAACCGCAAGGCTCTTTTGGCTGACGAAGAGAACCTTCGCCGTATGCTTGACGCCATGGCTGAGGCAGCAGCAGGCATGCCCATAGTGGCACCGCTGCGCGCCAAGGCCAGCGAGGTGGTTGGGCGCCTTGTCCAAGGTTCTTCAGCTTTTGTGCTCCATCCGTCGCTCCCTTACCTCGAGTTCGGTTGGCTTACCTCTCATGCCTGTGGCATTATCACCGACAGTGGCAATGTGGCCGAGGAGGCCACATTCAACAGTGTGCCTTGCATCACGCTTAACAGCTACACTGAGCATCAGGAAACCGTCAGCATAGGCTCCAACGTGCTTGTTGGCGAAGACGCCGAACGGCTTCGTGAAGAAGTGAAATGTATGGTGGGCGGTCAGTGGAAGAAATGCTCTTTGCCCGACCGTTGGGATGGTCGCACTGCTGAACGCATAGTGAGCATTCTTGTTAAATGAGAAATTGAAAGATGAAAAAAAATATGATTAGACTCTTACCTTGAAATTGAATCAGGCAAAGTCTAATCATATTTTTTTTCATCTTTCAACTTAATAGTTCTCGGCTTTCACCTGGAAGTAGCTCTGCGGATGGTCGCAGACAGGGCATACCTCGGGAGCCTTACGGCCAATGACTATGTGGCCGCAGTTGGCGCACTGCCAGATGACGTCGCCGTCTTTCGAGAACACACGCTCTTTCTTCACGTTATCCAGCAACTTGCGATAACGCTCCTCGTGGGCTTTCTCAATGGCAGCTACACCCTCGAACTTAGCGGCAATCTCGTCGAAACCTTCCTCACGGGCTTCACGCGCCATGCGTGCATACATATCGGTCCACTCGTAGTTCTCGCCGCCGGCGGCAGCCTCCAGATTGCTTGCGGTATCTTTGATGGCCCCGCCCTCCAGCAGCTTAAACCACATCTTGGCATGCTCTTTCTCGTTGGCAGCCGTCTCTTCAAAGATGGCAGCTATCTGTACATAGCCGTCTTTCTTTGCCTTTGAAGCCCAGTAGCTGTATTTGTTACGTGCCATCGACTCGCCTGCAAAAGCCTCTTGCAGGTTCTTCTCTGTTTTTGTTCCTTTCAGTTCTTTCATTGTTGTTGTCTTTTTTTAGAATTGTTGTTGTTAATTTAATGATAATAAGTGCAATAAAGGCGGCTGTAGCTCCATCGTCAATAGCACCCTCACACGGTAATCTCTCCGCAGATGCTTTGCTTCATCTTCTTCCTCACCATCTCGGGCGTGTCGTATCGGCCTTGCAGGAACATCAGCTTGGTGACGGCACTCTCCACCGTGCCGTCGTAGCCGCTGACAACGCCAGCCTCCTGTAGCTGATAGCCGGTGTCATAGCGCCCCATCTCCACGCGTCCCTGCAGACATTGGCTGATGTTGATGATTACCTTGCCTCGGTTTGTAGCCTCTTTCAGAGCATTCAGCAGCCAGGGACTTTGGGGCGCATTGCCGCTGCCATACGTGCGCATGATGATAGAGCGCAGGTTGGGGGTCTCAATCATGTGTCTCACCAGATCCTCGCGTGCGCCGGGGAAGAGTGAGAGGATGATGACGCTCGGGTCGAGGTCATACATGGGCGTCATGGGCTTGCGGTAGTCGGGCTTGTGTATAAACTCCTCGTGGTAGCTGATGTTGACGCCGGCATCAGCCAGATGCGGATAGTTGAACGACTCGAAGGCGTTGAACTCATCGGCGCTCTGCTTGGTGGTGCGGTTGCCACGCATCAGATGACCGTTGAAGTAGACGCACACTTCTGGTACCATGGGCGTGCCGTCCTGATGACGTGCTGCCGCCATCTCTATCGAGGTAATCAGGTTCTCTTTGCCGTCGGTGCGCAGCTGGCCTATGGGCAGCTGCGAGCCAGTGAGGATGACGGGCTTCGTCAGGTTCTGCAGCATAAACGACAGGGCCGATGCTGTGTATGACATGGTGTCGGTGCCGTGCAGGATAACAAACCCGTCGAACTCGTCATAGCGGTTGGCTATCAGTTGTACGAGGTCTACCCAGAAGTTGGGCGACATGTCGCTCGAGTCGATGGGCGGCGTAAACTGGTAGGTCTTGATCTCAGTAGAGAACTGTTTTAGTTCCGGCACGCGGTTCAGCAGGTGCTCGAAGTCGAAAGGCTCCAGTGCGCCCGTTTGCGGGTTTCGGTTCATTCCGATAGTTCCGCCTGTGTAAACCAATAGTATTTTGCTGTTCATAGGTTATAAAGGGTTTTCTCGGCTTTGTCGAAAAATGAGCATCGGTGCTGTTCAGAAGCGGATGTCGAGTTCCAAATCCACCATGTTGTATTTGTATTTGTTGATGTACATGGTGGAGTAGTCTCGGCTGTGCTCATCAATGCGTGAATACATGAGGTTGAGCTCCAGGTTTTTGTTAAACATGTAGTCAATGCCTCCCTCGTAGTGTATGGTCCTGACACCCTCGCTGAGGTCGCTCCATATTTTCCTGCCGCTCTCGTATTCGTCGCGGTAGACGTCGAAGCGGGCTTTCAAATGCAGCTTGTGCTTGATGATAGGCACGATGGCGAAGGCATAGAAACCGTCAGCGCGGTCGCCTTTTTTCTGCTCAATGGTTGTGCCGCCGTCACCGGCTTTCGCTGTACCATAACCCTTGCTGTGTATATACTCCGTGCGGAAGGTCCAGTCGTTGTAGTCGTACTCTGCAGAGAGTGCATAGCGTGTCTTCGACAGGCTCTGGTCTGTCTTTCCGTCGATGGTGTAGCCGCCTCGCGAACCGGTCCAGCCGAAAGCGCCTATGCGCATGCCTTTGAAGGGTATGAGCCATGCGCCGCCTATGATATCCTTGCGGTTGTCTTTGTCCTTCGTGTTGATGCCTTCACCATTGTAGACACCCACCTGATAGTGCAGCAGCGGATGGCCGGCCACGCGGAAGAGGTCGCCCTGCAACTGCACACCGATGTCGCGTCCACCCGACGACTTCTCGCCTGTGCGGTCGCCGAAGCCCGCCAGCTTGTTCACAGCCATGGCGTAGGCATACCATCCTTGCGTGATGGGGTGGGTGGGGTTCTCGAAGGTAAAGGCCCGCTTAAACTGTCCGGCCTTCAGTCGCAGAGCCTCGTGCAGCTGCCATTCTGCATAGAGATCGACCAGAAATACTGACGAACCAGTGCCCTGCACCTGTACACGCCAGTCTACATTGTTAATCTTTCCGTCGAGTATCAGGCGCAGTAGTCGCAGGTTGATGCTGTTTTCTTCGTCCCCCTTTTTGTCGCTGGCCTGATATTGCAGTATGCCGTAGCCGCTCAGTTTCAGGTTGTCATACCATTTTTTCTCTTGTGAGCTGGCTGTCAGCGTGGCTGTCAGAAGCGCCAGTATGATGAAGATTTTCTTAGTCATGTTGTTTTGTCTGCTTTTTGTTCTGCTGCAAAGGTAATAATAAAAAAACGAATCTCCAAATTTTGTGGTCGGTATAGTGAAAAAAACATGTGCAAGGATGCATCAGCGGTGGAGCAGCAGCACCACGTTCTCTACGTGTGGTGTATGGGGAAACATGTCTACAGGCTGCACCTCTTCCACTCTGTAGTCGGTATCCATGAGCTGTAGGTCGCGAGCTTGTGTGGCAGGGTTGCAACTCACGTAGACGATGCGCTGAGGAGCAGCTCTCAGTATTGTCTTCACCACGTCGGGATGCATGCCTGCGCGTGGAGGGTCGGTGATGATGACGTCAGGTTTTCCATGCTGCGCAATGAACTCGTCGGTCAGTATGTCCTTCATGTCGCCGGCATAGAACAGGGTGTTGTCAATGCCGTTTAACTCTGAGTTCACTTTGGCGTCTTCGATAGCCTCAGGCACATATTCTATGCCTATCACTTTTCTTGCCTTTCTTGCCACGAAATTGGCTATGGTGCCCGTGCCGGTGTAGAGGTCGTAGATGAGTGGCATGTCGGCTTGGTCGTGCGACGTGACAAAGTTTCTCACCACGCTATATAGATGGTAGGCCTGGTCGGTGTTTGTCTGGTAGAACGACTTCGGCCCCACCTTGAAACGCAGGTCTTCCATCAGTTCAAAGATGTGGTCATTGCCCTTGAAAGTCAGAATCTCCTGGTCGCCGATAGTATCGTTGCATTTCTGGTTGTCTAAATAAAGCAACGAGCTGATTTGCGGGAACTTATCGGCAATATGTTGCAGCAAGGCAAGAGCCTGCTTCCCATCTTCGCTATCCCATCGGGTCGTCCTCCCCTCAGAAGGTTCAGAGGAATCCCCCAAATGAAACTGCACGATGACCATCCACTCCCCCGAATGCGAGTTGCGTATGATGACGTCACGTAGCAATCCTGTCTGTGCCCTCAGATCAAAGAAGGTCATAGCATGTGCTATGGCATAGTCGCGAATCTCATTGCGTATTTGGTTATGCAGGTCGTCCATAAGCCAGCATTTCTCTACGGGCAGAATCTTGTCAAAAGCCCCGGTGATGTGGAATCCGATGGCAGGGTAATTCTTTAATGAAGATTGGGGAGTGGAGGAAGAATTTCTCTCAGCAACGTTCCCGTCACCTGAAATTACGGCAGAGGCAAGTTCCTCATTTCTCTTTTTTTCTTCTTCGTGCAGGAACTGCTCTTTCGTCAGGTAGCGTTTGTTGGCGCATCCGAAATCGAGCTTATTGCGGTACTCCTGTGTCTTCACGCTGCCCATGATGGGGCGGAAGGCAGGCAGCTGCACCTTGCCGATGCGGCTCAGCTGGTCGTACACCTGTTGCTGCTTGAAACGCAGCTGTTCGTCGTAAGGCAGGTTTTGCCACTTACATCCGCCGCAAACGCCAAAGTGCTGACAGAAGGGTGTCGCGCGTACATTACTATACTTAATAAAGCGTACTACCTCCCCCTCGGCATAGGAGTGTTTCTTCCGACGAATCTGCACATCGCATACATCGCCAGGCACGCACCAGGGCACGAATACTACCAAATCCTGCCAGTGCAGCAGGCATTTCCCTTCAGCCGCTACGGCCTCTATTTCAACGCCCTCGAGCAAGGGCAGGGGTTTATGCTTTCTTCCCATCTGAATTTGTTTTTGAGTGCAAAGGTACAAAAAAATAGCATGTCAGCCAAGAATTTGAGCTGAAAGATATAGAGGTGTGGGTGAAAATACATGAAGGAGATTGGTATATGTTCTTTTTTTTATGTAATTGGTTCTAGTGAAGATATTTTTTCTGCAATTTGTTTGGCAATTTGAAGAAAAATCAGTAATTTTGCACGATTCAAGAAATTATCTTATATAATTTGTAACATAAATCTAACAAAACAAATGAGTCAAAAAAGAGTTTACCTCTTCGGTAATGGCAAGGCCGAAGGTAATGCAAAAATGCGTGAGGAGCTCGGCGGCAAAGGTGCTAACCTGGCCGAAATGAATCTGATCGGCGTGCCCGTTCCTCCTGGTTTCACTATCACCACTGACTGCTGCAACGAATATTATAAGGTTGGCCAGCAGAAGATTATGGAGCTTCTCGAGGTCGATGTGATGGCCGCCGTGAAGCACATAGAGGTGCTGATGAACTCAAAGTTCGGCGACAAGGAGAATCCTCTGCTCGTCTCTGTCCGCTCAGGCGCTCGCGCTTCGATGCCCGGCATGATGGATACCATCCTGAACCTTGGTCTGAACGACGAGGTGGCCGAGGGTATGGTGAAGAAGACCAACAACCCTCACTTCGTCTACGACTCCTATCGCCGCTTCGTGCAGATGTACGGCGACGTGGTGCTCGAGATGAAGCCTGTGAACAAGGAAGACATCGACCCGTTTGAGGAAATCATTGAAAAGGTGAAGGAAGAACGTGGCGTGAAACTGGACAAGGACCTGAACGTCGACGAGCTGAAGAAGCTGGTGAAGCTCTTCAAGGAGGCTATCAAGGAGCGCACGGGCAAGGACTTCCCCGATGATCCTATCGAGCAGCTTTGGGGTGCTATCTGCGCCGTGTTCCGCAGCTGGATGAACGAGCGCGCCATCCTCTATCGCAAAATGGAAGGCATCCCCGACGAGTGGGGTACGGCAGTCAGTGTCATGGCTATGGTCTTCGGTAATATGGGCGACACGTCGGCTACGGGCGTATGCTTCAGCCGCGACGCCGCTAATGGTGAAAATGTGTTCAACGGTGAATACCTCGTCAACGCCCAGGGTGAGGATGTGGTGGCCGGTATCCGCACACCTCAGCAGATCACCAAGCTTGGCTCGCAGCGTTGGGCAGAGCGCGCCGGCATCAGCGAGGAGGAACGTGCTGCTAAGTATCCCTCGATGGAGGAAGCCATGCCTGAGATTTACAAGGAGCTTGATAGTATCCAGAACAAACTGGAGGAGCACTATCGCGACATGCAGGACATGGAGTTCACTGTTCAGGAAGGCAAGCTGTGGTTCCTGCAAACACGTAACGGCAAGCGCACTGGTGCTGCCATGGTGAAGATTGCCATCGACCTGCTCCACGAGGGTAAGATCGACGAGAAGACCGCTATCATGCGCTGTGAGCCCCAGAAGCTTGACGAGCTGCTGCACCCCGTCTTCGACAAGAAGGCTCTGATGAACGCTAAGGTCATTGCCCAGGGTCTGCCCGCCAGCCCCGGTGCTGCCTGCGGCCAGATTGTGTTCCACGCTGACGATGCACAGGCCTGGCATGAGGATGGTCACAAGGTGGTGCTTGTGCGCATCGAGACCTCGCCTGAGGACCTTGCAGGTATGTCGGCTGCTGAGGGTATCCTCACTGCACGTGGTGGCATGACCTCACACGCTGCTGTGGTGGCCCGTGGTATGGGTAAGTGCTGCGTCTCGGGTGTTGGTGCCCTGAACGTGAGCTATAAGGACAAGACGGTGGAGATTGACGGCCACGTCTATAAGGAAGGCGACTATATTTCGCTCAATGGTTCTACAGGTCAGGTCTATGCTGGCGAGGTGACCACCAAGGCTGCTGAGCTGAGCGGTGACTTCAAGGAGCTGATGGACCTCTGCGCCAAATATACCAAGATGGTGGTGCGCACGAACGCTGATACGCCCCACGATGCTCAGGTGGCCCGTAACTTCGGCGCCCAGGGTATCGGTCTTACCCGCACGGAGCACATGTTCTTCGAGGACAAGAAGATTGTGGCTATGCGCGAGATGATTCTGGCTGACAGCGTTGCCGGACGTGAGAAGGCTCTGGCCAAGTTGCTGCCTTACCAGAAGGCCGACTTCAAGGGCATCCTTGAGGCCATGGATGGTCTGCCTGTCAACATCCGTCTGCTCGATCCTCCTCTCCATGAGTTTGTTCCCCATGATCAGGCTGGTCAGGAGACGATGGCCAAGGAAATGGGCGTCTCGATTGAGGACATCAAGCATCGTGTTGACTCGCTGGCTGAGAACAACCCGATGCTGGGTCATCGTGGTTGCCGACTGGGCATCACTTTCCCCGAGATTACTGCTATGCAGACGCGTGCCATCCTCGGTGCTGCCTGCGAGCTGAAGAAGGAAGGCAAGAACCCGATGCCTGAGATTATGGTGCCGCTGATTGGTACCATCCGTGAGCTGAAGCAGCAGAAAGAGATTATCCAGTACACCGCTAAGGAAGTGTTTGCCGAGTATGGTGTTGAGGTGGAGTTCGAGGTCGGTACGATGATTGAGATTCCTCGTGCAGCCCTGACCGCCGACCTCATCGCATCGGAGGCTCAGTACTTCTCATTCGGTACGAACGACCTGACTCAGATGACCTTCGGTTACTCGCGTGACGACATCGCCTCGTTCCTGCCTGTCTATCTGGACAAGAAGATCCTGAAGGTTGACCCGTTCCAGGTGCTCGATCAGACAGGTGTCGGTAAACTCATCAAGTATGCCGTGAAGTGCGGTCGTGAGGTTCGTCCTGATCTGCGCTGCGGTATCTGCGGTGAGCATGGTGGTGAGCCCAGTTCAGTGAAGTTCTGTGCCAAGATCGGTATGAACTACGCCAGCTGCTCGCCCTTCCGCGTGCCCATCGCCCGTCTTGCCGCCGCGCAGGCTGCCGTAGAGGAATAAACGGTAAGATGCTGAAAATTAGCGAAATACGAGGCAAGTACTTGGCGAACAGGTACTTGCCTCGCTTCTTTTCTGCACGTTCTGCACGTTCTAAAAGCAGTCC